>JGI24723J26617_10000136_pt1 | contig 75796 bp, 66 predicted proteins | sample Cruoilmetagenom6_FD_26617 | JGI IMG/M metagenome (IMG submission 26617) | reverse complement strand
TCAACTAAGTTCAATCCCAACTCAATGCACCACCGGTTTGATACTCAGTCACTCTGGTCTCAAAGAAGTTTTTTTCTTTTCTTAAGTTGGATTGCTCGTCTAACCAAGGCAGGGTGCATTCGGCGCCTGGGAAGGGTTCTTCGATGCCCAGTTGGCGAGCTCTGCGGTTGGCGATGTATCTGAACTGTTCTGAATGGTCTTCGGCGGAGTAGCCGAGGATCGGTCTGCGCAACAGGTATTTGGCGTAACCAGATTCAGCGGCTTCGGATTCGTCCCACATCTCGCGGATTTTTACCGGGTCCAGTTTGACGTCATTTTCTTCGATGATTTGTTTCACCACGCGGATACCGAATGAACAATGCATTACTTCATCACGCATGATGTACTGTAGCTGTTCGGCGGTGCCTTTCATCAGGCCACGTCTTTGTAGCGCAAAGATCGGGCTGAAACCGTTGTAGAACCAACAACCTTCGAAGATCGCACCAAAGAACATATAGGCCAAGACGAAGTTTTCTAACTCGTCTTTGTCATTCAGGTCGATATTCGGTCGCATGATGGAATCCAGACGGCGGTTGGCGACTTGGATTTTTTGGTTGATCTCTGGTACCACGCGGTAGCGGTTGTAGATTTCACCTTGGTCCAAACCAATGGTCTCAATACAATGCTGGTAAGTCCAAGTGTGTAAGGCTTCTTCATAAACCTGACGTGCTTGGTAAATTTGTAATTCTGGGGCGGTCATTTTTTCCATCACAGCCAGGCCGATGTTGCGCATCGCCAGAATGTCTGAGGTGGTTAAGTATGACAACACGTTTTGNTANACGTGTTTTTCATCTTCTGTCAGGGTTTTGTTGTAATCATGCACGTCTTGGGTCATGTTGACATCAAGCGGGGTCCAATGGTTTTTATTGGCGTTCAAGAAGAATTTCCAAGCCCAAGGGTACTTGAAAGGTGCCAGTTGGTTGACATCAGTTAAACCGTTGATCACTCTTTTGTCTTCAGCACGAACTGGCTCAACGCCTTTGCTGGCATTGTTCAGGGTGTTTTCTGGTGTGACGTTGATGGTTTGTGTTGCAGGCTTTGTGGCCGCAACGGGTTCTGGTTTGACCGCTGGTTTTTGTGCTTCCGNTGCTTTGTTGTCTTCTTTACTCTCGCCCATTCCTAATGGATCGTCCCAATTCATCATGATATATTTGCTCCTCAATATTATTGAGTTTTAATGTTTACTTTGCGGTGCTGAGGAGNGGTTTCCTGTTGCACCACGCTTGTTGTTGTGTTGTGCCAGGTGAGGTCAATCACCTGGCTGTCAGGTTTATTGACAGGCTTCACAATCCGGATCAAGGATGGAACAAGCCAAGGGGGCTGCTGATCCTGGTTCGGTGGTGACGGGTGCTTTGTTTGAGCTGGCATCGACGCTTTTCTCAACATGGGTGGCACCGACTGAACGCAGGTAGTAAGTGGTTTTAAGGCCACGAACCCAAGCCAGTTTATACAGAGAATCTAATTTTTTGCCTGATGGCTCAACCATATATAAGTTCAACGATTGGCCTTGGTCAATCCATTTTTGACGTCTTGANGCGGCTTCGACCAACCAACGCGAATCGACTTCAAAAGCCGTCGCATATTTGGCTTTTAAGTGATCTGGTACGCGATCAATCGGTTGTACGCTGCCATCAAAGTATTTCAAATCGTTAACCATCACATCGTCCCAAAGTTCGAGTGCTTTCAAATCTTCAACCAGGTATGGATTGATGACGGTGAACTCACCTGAAAGGTTAGATTTAACAAATAGGTTTTGGTACACCGGTTCTACCGATTGTGACACGCCTGAGATGTTTGAGATGGTTGCTGTGGGTGCAATCGCCATGGTGTTCGAATTTCGCATGCCTTGGGTTTTCACTTTGGNGCGCAAAGAGTCCCAATCCATACTGACACTTTGGTCTTGTTCAATGAATTGGCCACGCTCTTGTTTTAACATTTCAACNGAATCAATCGGCAAGATGCCTTGTGACCACAAGGATCCTTCATAAGATGGATAGGTACCGCGTTCATCAGCCAAGTCGCTGGACGCTTGAATCGCATAATAAGAAACGGCTTCCATGGTGTTATCGGCGAAGTTAATCGCTTCTTCAGTGGCATAGGCCATGTCTTGGATGTACAAAGCATCTTGGAATCCCATNAAGCCCAAACCAACCGGTCGATGACGTAAGTTGGATTTTCTGGCTTGTGGTACAGAATAGAAGTTGTAATCAATCACGTTGTCCAGCATGCGCATGGCAGTGGTGATGGTTTTCTCTAGTTTCTTGTGATCGATGCCATGTTCGTTGACATGATGTGGCAAGTTAACTGAACCCAGGTTACAAACGGCGATTTCCTCATCTGAAGTGTTTAAAGTGATTTCAGTACATAGGTTTGAGGAATGCACCACACCGGTGTGTCTTTGTGGCGAGCGGATGTTACATGGGTCTTTGAACGTCATCCAAGGGTGACCGGTTTCAAATAACATGGTTAACATTTTTTTCCATAAGTCAGTGGCTTTAACCACTTTGAAATTGATGATCTTGCCATCAGCTGCCAATTGTTCGTATTCTTCATACTTGGCTTTAAAGGCCTTACCATATAATTCATGCAATTCTGGCGCTTCTTCAGGTGAGAACAAAGTCCAAGACTCTTCTCTGGCGACACGTTCCATAAACAAATCAGGAATCCAATTCGCGGTGTTCATGTCATGTGTACGGCGGCGATCGTCGCCGGTATTTTTACGCAACTCAAGAAACTCTTCCATATCAATGTGCCAAGTTTCTAAGTAAGCACACATGGCGCCTTTGCGTTTACCACCTTGGTTGACGGCTACGGCTGTATCATTGGCTACTTTTAAGAATGGAACCACTCCTTGTGACTCGCCGTTGGTGCCTTTGATATGAGAGCCCATGCCGCGAACTCTTGACCAGTCATTGCCTAAGCCTCCGGCATATTTAGATAACATGGCGTCGTCTTTAATCGCGCTGAAAATACCATCCAAATCATCAGGCACAGTGGTCAAGTAACAGCTAGACAGTTGTGGTCTTAAAGTACCTGAGTTGAATAAGGTTGGGGTTGAGCTCATAAAGTCAAATGAACTCAGTAATTCATAAAATTCAATGGCGCGGGCTTCGCGATCNATTTCATTGATTGCCAGACCCATTGAGACACGCATAAAGAATGCCTGTGGCAGTTCAATTCGGGTTTTGCCTAAATGGATGAAGTAACGGTCATATAAAGTTTGTAAACCCAAGTAGGTGAATTTTTTGTCACGTTCAGGTTTGATGGCTGCGGCTAATCGAGGGATGTCAAAACGTTTAAGCTCAGAATCAAGCAAGTTTAACTCAACCCCACGTTGTAGGTATTTACCGAAATAATCTGGATAGATGTCCAACATGTCTTTTTGGGTGGCATCTTTGGGTTCGCCGTAGATGAAACCCAACGCTTCTGCGCGAATGCCATCCATTAATAAGCGTGCGGTTACTTGAGAGTAGTTAGGGTCTTTTTCAATCAATACACGAGCCGTCATGGTGACTGANGCATTGACGTCTGATTCAGCCATGCCATCAAATAAATTTCTGCGAACGTCTTTGATGATTAAATCTTTGGTCACACCTTTTAAGCCACGAGTGGCTTCGGTAATGATGGTTTCAATTCGAGCCAAATCTAAAGGTTTGCGGTTGCCATCGGCATCGATAACATGCAATACCTCAGACGGTTCTTTAGGTGTGGTTTCATCTTTGTCAGCACGCGCTTTGGCACGGGCTCTTTTTTCATTCTGTTTTTCTCTGTATAGCACATAATTTCTGGCCGCTTTGTGTTCGCCTGAGCGCATCATCGACAATTCTACTTGGTCTTGAATGTCTTCGATGTGAACGGTGCCACCATCTTCCATGTGTCTGAACAAGGCCATAAAAACTTGATCACCGAGTTTTTCTACCGTCTCTCTGACTCGTCTTGAGGCAGCGGCTTGACCACCCTCAACAGCCAAAAAGGCTTTGGTCATTGCGACTTGAATTTTAGATTGATCAAAATCAGTGACTTTTCCATTGCGTCTGATGACTCTGAACTTACTTTTTTGGGTGTTGCTTGATGCGTCGGTGGCTGGTTTTTGTGGTTCAGTTCCTTGAACTTGATCTGATTGGCTTGGCTGTTGATCTGTCTGTTGCATATGCTCTTTGATATTTATTTTGGCTGAATTAATACAGGCGCAGATTGTTTGTTACAATCTTTCATTACCCCATCATGTTTTACTCTCTCTTCAGGACGATAATATCGTACATTTTCANGTGCTGGCAAGGATAAAATTGGTTTAAATTTAATGCACTGACCGATATCAATGACTTAGCTGATTTTCTTTATTTTCTGCACAAACTTTGCCCAATAATTGAGGTCAAATCAAGTGTGAAAATAATAGAAATTAAGCTTGCTTTTGCGTTTTGTACTTGAACCGCCAAATATTCAAAACAGCGGCAGAAGTCAGTCCAACAATAATCCCCACCCACAAACCTTCAGCACCGTATCCCAGTTCAAAACACAGGTACCAAGAAACCATAAAGCCTAACAGCCAAAAGGAAAAGATACTGCTGAGCATTATAAAGTTCATGTCTTTGATGCCGCGCAAAGCACCTGCTGCTGAAACTTGAAGGCCATCTGATAATTGAAACACGGCGGCATAAAATAACAGGCTGACTGCAATCGAAGCGACCGCCGTGTCATTGGTATACAGTGCGACAATTTGGGGTGCAAATAAGATGGTCACTGCTGCCGCAAAAACTTGGGTGAACAGTACCATACCGATGCCATAAAACCCGGCGTTTTTAATGTCTGTTGGGTTGNTGCGGCCGACGGCATTGCCCACCCGAATGGTGATACCCATAGACAGTCCCAATGGCACCATAAACAGCAGTGAGGAAAAGTTCAAAGCGACTTGATGGGCTGCCACTGTTTCGGTGGTTAGTGAAGAGGCCAGCAAGGTGATGACTGCGAAGAAGCCGACTTCGGCAAACATGGAGACACCGACAGGAAAGCCGAGGCGAAAAAATCGCCAAATGTCTGACCATTGCGGGGGGNCAAACTGTTTGAAAATGTGATAGGATCCGATGATTTTGTGTTTGTGGGTGATGATCANATAAGCCATCATTTGAAACACCAATACGGTTGCTGTGGCGTATCCACAGCCTTTGGCGCCCATTGCTGGAAAACCTAATTTGCCAAACATCAAAATATAGTTCAACGGGATGTTCATCAGCAAGCCCAAAAAGCTCACATACATGGTTGTTTTGGTGATGGACAGGCCATCAGCCAAATAACGAAAGGAGACGAAAAAAGCCAGTGGTAAGACGCCCCATGACAGCGCGTTGAGGTAGGCTTTGGCTTCGGGGATTACTTCTGCTTGGGTGTTGAACAAGGCAAACAAAGGATCCATAAAACGAATCACCACAGTAAAGGTGATACCGAGGATTAANGCCAGCCAAAGTATTTGACGAAAAAAACCGGGTATTTTGTGGTTTTCGTCGGCACCATCCATAGAAGACACCACTGATGGCACGGCCATTAAGATACCAAAGACAAACAAGATGGCTGTNGACCACAATGAGCTACCCACCGCGACAGCTGCCAAAGTAACTGAGCCCAGTCGGCCTGCCATGATGGTGTCTACAAAAGTCATTGCAACCACCGTGATTTGACTGATGATGATGGGCGTTGACAGTTTGATTGTTTGGCTTATGTGCCTTTTGATTGGCATCGGTTGCATNGGTTCACCTTATAACTGAGCGGATACTTCTGTTTACCTTAATTGGCAGAATCGATTAAACTGTTAATTTTTGCGGATTTAGTTCAATGACTCAAACAGCTTTTGTGACTGGTTCAACAGGGTTTTTAGGCAGACATTTGTGTCATCAATTGGCACGTGCCGATTGGCAAGTCACCGCAATGTGTCGAAGCATACCAGAAAATGCCCTGAAAGGCGTCAACTATGTGCAAGCGGATTTATTGGACAAGGCTTCATTGTTGGCAGTCTTACCCAAACAGGTCGATTGTTTGTTCCATACGGCNGCAGACACCAATACCTGGAAAAAGAATAACCCAAGACAATCAAAAACCAATATTCATGGTACACAAAATTTAATTGATGTCGCAAAGCAGCAAGGCGCTCAAAAGTGGTTACATGTTTCATCCATCACCACTTATGGGGTGGATCACCACGGTATGATGGCATTAACCGAACAGGTGCCACAAGCTGGATTGAAGAGTTGGGTTAATTATGTCAAAACCAAAAGCCAAGCTGAACAGATGGTCAAACAACAAGCAGCCGATTTGCATACAGTGGTGGTGAATCCAACGCACATCATTGGAGTGGATGACCAGCACAATTGGATTCGACTGTTTAAGATGATGATTAATGATACCTTGCCAACGATNCCAGTGGGTGCCGGTTCATTTGTTGATGTTAAAGACGTCGCCAGAGGGTGTATCCTTGCGGCTGAAAAAGGTCTATCGGGTGAAAATTATATACTTGGTGGCAGCAATTTGAATTTTGCACAATTCATTGCACAAGTGGCTGACAGCTTCGATCTACAAGTGACTCAACGACACAAGCCACAAATGTTAATCAAGNTGGTGGCAAAAATACAATCTGCCATCGGTTATTTATCAGGCAAAGAACCTGATTTGACTCCTGAATCATTACAAATTATTTCGCACCAATACAGCTGCTCCAGCCAAAAAGCCAAAGATCAATTGGGTTATGTAATTACGCCATTTGAAGTATCCTTACAAGNGATTAAAGCCAATTTAATAGAGCGAGGCATTTTAAGTGTATAAATACAGCAAGCTCATATTTGATGCGGACAACACTTTATTTGATTTTGATCGTGCCGAAGAAGTTGCTTTGGTTAAAAGTTTGGCGCATTTTAAACTGCCAGAACCGACAGGACTGATTGATTATTATCGAACCATGAACGTTGCGCTGTGGCAACAACTTGATGCAAAAACCATCACCATTGCACAACTGAAACAACAACGAGCCGAGCAGTTGTTTGAGTTCGTAGGGCAGTCAGCTGACCCNGCATTATTCAGTGTGCATTATTTGGATGAGTTGGCAAAATGTCAGTTTTTATTGGAACATGTTGAGCAGACTTTNAATCATTTATCCAAGCATTGTGAAATGGCCATCATCACCAATGGATTGCAACGGGTGCAAAAGCCCAGATTGGCCAACAGTTCAATTCATCAGCATTTTGGTGCCGTGGTGATTTCAGAAGAACTCGGTGTGGCCAAGCCCGATGCTGAAATATTTGCGCATACCTTTGGATTGATGAATTGGTCAGATCCCAGTGAAGTATTGATGGTCGGTGATAATTATCGCTGTGATGTTCAAGGCGCGGCAAATTTCGGCATGCAGACATGTTGGTTTAATATTCGGAAAATAACCCATGGTTATTCAACTCATGATTATGAAATTGAAAATTTTAATCAGCTGATGGATCATTTAAGGTAAGTTTTGATTAACAGAAAGGGTTTGAAATAGGTAGTGTTGTCAACTACAGGCTCTTTATATTAGGCTGGACCTGGTATCAATGAACCTTAAAAAAGGTCAATTTGATTGCCAGCGAAAAGCCATAAAACCTCGGATTAAACCGAGGTTTTTGATTGCAGCAGGTATTCAACGCTCCTCTTGACTGATCGAATCAATTAGACGGTTCATTTTTGTTTTGTAGTTTGCAATGTCGTGTGCTTCATTGATTTCTTTTATTTGTTGGATAACTTCCTGTAATTCTTCTGCCTCGAGTCCAATGATGGTGTCTGAACCGGGGTTGTAGATCAGGCTATAAATATCGTTGATTACCCCAACATCGCCTGCATAGATATAGTGACAACCTGCACCACCATCCCAAGGTTTTACACCGTCACTCGGGTCATAATCAAGCCATTTTACTTGATTGCATTCGGACTGACTTCCATAGGCGCCTTTTAGAAAATTGTTGGCATATGATGGTGTCGTTCCAACATGATAAGCTGGATAATACCAGCCAGGGCCAGTAATCGTTCCTGCTGCATTCAATTGTAATGACAAGGCAAGTAAGCCAGATAAAAATAGTAATTTTGATTTGTTTTTCATGTGTATTTGATCTCTGTTAAGTTTAATAAATTAGTTCTAAGATTGAACATTTTCAATGGTAGGCTTTTGTGGTATTAACACAATTGAAAACACGGGAAATCCTGGGTAAAAGTAAGAATCTTTACCTTACACCGGTGGTAAATTTAATCCCCAAAAGAAGGTTAAATACTTGAAATATAAAGGGTCTTAATATTTACCCACAAATAAATTAAAAACCATAAATTTCTAATTGCTTCGGCTGTTCAATTGGTAAAAGGTTACGTTGTTTGTGCCTTTTTGGTACTTAATGAGTAGGTACACAGCTTTTGGCTTTGATGTAGCTCTGATTTGATGACAGGTGTTTAACTCATGGCAAATTTGGCATGATTAAATATAAATTAAACTAAGGTATAGTCTTTGTAACAACATTGACAGGAAATATACCTTATATTTTCCTAGTTCTTGGTTGGGTTTAGTGCTTTAATTTTCTCAGGCTATGAGGTGGTATAAACACGCATAATTGATTAGATATTGAATGAATTGCGAAAGCAGCAGATGATAGGAGGGCATGATTTGAGTAAATTGTTTCGGTGGTTGGTTTTAACATTTCTGCTTGTTGATAATGGATGGGCCATGACCAATGAGTGTAAGGATCTATACGAGCAAGGTGATATGAAATCTGCTTACGAAGTGTGCACCCAACTTGTTCAAGATATGGATGAAACATCAGCGGATTATCAATGGTCACAACTGATCCTTTTTGATCTGGCTCATCATAGGGGGCAACAAGATGAAGCTTATCAAAGGTTGGTGAGTCTACTGGAACTCGAGTTATCCAGTGACATCAGGTATGAATTACTCAGAAGGCAAGGCAATTATTATAGGACTAAAAAGAGTTACATGTATGCCAAAGGTTATTATCAAGAAGCTTTGAATATAGCACAGCAACAGAATAATCAGGTTAAGTTGGCTAAGTCATACAATGATTTGGGTTTAATATACTTAAAAGAAAAACAGTACCAATCTTCTATAGAATTTTTGAAAAAAAGTTTAGATATTAAATACCAACTCGGCAACCAAGCCTTGATAAGAACCACTTTGACTAATTTGGGTTTGTTGTATTACAAAACAGGTGATTACCAGGATGCCATAGAGCTATACCAGGAAGCAGAAGCAATATTGTCAAACCCTGAAACTGCAGATGCAAAGAGCCAATATAAGATGATTCACCTACATTCATATTTTGTGGCGGCTTATAACAAATGGGGTAAAACAGAAATGGCTGAATCTTATTTATCTTTATTTCAATCTCAACTGGCTCAGATAGAAAGCAAGCAAGAAATTTTAAATCGTTATTTGAATTTAGTTGAACTTTTAGTTGATGGTGACAGTTTTGCATTGGCCCGAAGGGTTTTGAGCCATATCAATTTAGAGTTGATACAAGAGGATGACAACAATGCACAGTTGTTTTATTACATGGCATTGGTGGAGTATCAATTTGACAACTATGACGTCGCTAAAACCTATGCATTGAAATCGCAATCACAGATGAACTTGCATAAAACCCATGTGTATCAACAAGACTTATATCTGTTGCTTTCTCAAATTGAAGACAGCTTGGAAAATTCCAGGCAGGCCTATAATTGGTTTCAAAAATATCATTTCAGTCAGTTGGCTGATATCCAAAAACAAGTGGATCAAGATTTTAAGTACCTGAAATATGAACAAAGTCTGGAAAACAATCGCATAAACTTGGTTAAAGTAGAACTTAATAACGCTATTTTGGAAAAAAAGAATTATCAATACCTGATGGTGTTGTTGGTTTTATTGGTGGTATTATTCTTGCTTGTTTTGATATTTTATTATCATCGAAAAATATTGGCTAATAATAATTTATTACTTAACAAGGACATCGAAAAGCACAAGGCGATTTGTGAAATTTTAGAAAACCAACCCATCAGCTTTAAACACCTATTTAAAAACAAGGCGTTTCCAATTGTGGTGCTCGATAAGAACAATAAACTGTTATATGCTAATTTCACCCTCGATGAGAAAAGTAAACAGCGCTTAGTTACAACTTTCAATAGCCCCGATACCTCTGCAATTCTCCAAATCGGTTTACATCCTGAGGAGAAAATACCAATTACTTTTGATCATACAAGCCATGAACCACTTAAAGATTACAGCCACATCAATGTTCAAAAAGTTTTATCAGCCAGCTATATTATTTGTTCATTTTGTAATCTGGATACAAAACTTGATTTATCAAAAGAAGTTAATGCCATCACTCAATTTGAGTTTTACTTAAAACAACACCAAGAGTTTGATCATCAGCAGACCAGAAAAATCATAGTTGACTGTATGAACCTGTGTTTAGCCATATGGAAACGAGCTACATCAAGTAATCGCATTGAGTTTGCAGACCAGAGTGGGGCGTGGAAGATAAATGTTGATGATGGCCGGTTGAGAACACGTTCATTAGATCGATATTTTTCATTAAAAACCATACCAAAAAACCCACGAATCATGCAGGTTATTAAAAGTTGTCAATTTATACTGGCTCTTAATCAAATCAATAATCAAGACCGCACAAGATTGTCTTTTTATTTGGAAAAGCTACAAGATTTGGCTTGAAGTGAAGCCATTGTGCTGGTTTTATTGGTGGTCATTTTGAGTTGATAATGGGTAAATATTTTTTTACCCTACATTCTGTATAAAAGGGATATCAATATATGGCTTGATTGGCGACAATAATATCAATTCACTAATGAGCATCCTATCCTATGTTTGTAAAATTATTTGTTTTTATTTTTTTAGTCACTATCAATTCAGTTTCAGCACATGATTTAACCCATCAAGGCATCGCCACTGATGTTGGTAGAACCTGTGATATATACCAAGGGCCATTCAGTTTAGATGAGAGTTCAATTACTGATTGGTGGAAATGGTACGAGGGAAGTGATCCGCGCTTAGTTGATGTTTTTGCATTACCTGAAAATGCGGTGATTGAAAATGATGCGACCGAAATATCATGTTCAATCTATAGAGAACCTTTAGGCTCTTCGTTTCAAAAAACATGTGGAGAAGTTGATGATTTTCTAAAGGCGGCTCAAGGAGCCATTGAATACTGTAGTAGCAATTTCGGAGCGGTTCCTTTCTTTATTGGGCCAGAGAGTTTTGTGCAAGCTACCCATGAAGAAACTTTAGGCAACCACCATTTGGAATATGAAATTAATCAAGGTATTAAGTTTTTTTGTTTAGCCAGTTGTTACTTGGATGATGATGATTATTTAGATCAATAGGCACATTTGATCAAAATGAAACCAGTTGAAACAAGGCCGTAAGTAGCGGCCTTGTTTCAGTTATTGATCCAATTAAGCTTTATTTAAGGCTTCATTAAACTCTTCTTTGGCATGCTTGAATTGAAACAGTGATTTTTCTACGTACATCATCACTTCATCGACATAGCCATCGGTTGAAGCTGACCAAACGCGGTTGATGTAGCGTTCGCCGGCAGCGAAGCTTGACATGATGTCAGCAAAGGCTTGGATACCAAACAAGTGCTTCATGCTGTCGCGAGCATCGGCGAAATTAATTAAATCATCACGGAACAACTTATCAATTTCAAAGCGCATTTCATAGGTAGGAATTTGTTCTTTACGACCATTGAGTGCTTCAAGATTTTTCAGTACATTGTCCAAGGATTCAATTAAAATCTTTTTATTATTTTTTAAGACGTCACCGTGTTTGGCAGCTTCATTGGCTGCTTTTTTATACATAAAGGCGCCGAGGAATCCAACCAACATCACCGGAATGAAATAGGTCCAATTCATCAGCCTTTCATCTAATGAAGCCAAATAAGAGCCTGCTAAAAAGGACAGGATGACGGCTGTAAATGCTAAGTTTTTCATATATTCTCTCCTTTATCCTGCTTGCACAATGACATAAACCGCATTCCCTACACCGACCAAGGCTTCGCCGACAATCAAGCCAGCGGCAATCGGTATACCTTTGCTGTCTGACCATGATTTGCCTTTGGTGCGATCAGTCACTTCACGAATAAGTGTACCTATTGCATAAGTTAAAACGATGTTGAATGGTAGATAGAATCCGAGACCTACTGTGATGCCTAAGCCGGCTTGCAGTAAGGATAACAAACCACCTAATACAGCACCTGCCACATATTTTTCAGTGGGCACATCACCACCAGTAATGCCCTCAACCATAGATGCCAGTGCTTGTCCTTGTGGAGCAGGGAATTCATCGCCACCGAGGCCAAAGGCTTTGTCTAGGGTAAAGATCAAAATAATGATAACAATGGGACCTAACCAGGCACCAAAGAATTGGCCCAGTTGTTGTTGTTTTGGCGTAGCGCCCACCAGATATCCGGTTTTTAAATCTAACATTAAATCTGTGGCTTGGCTCATTGCCACACAGGTGGCTGCGCCGACGGTGACCGCTGCGACAATTGCCGGACCTGTTTCCATGCCACCAAAAGTTTGGGTAATCATGATCAATAAAGTGACCGCAATCAAAGTCATGCCTGAAAGTGGTGACCAATTGGTTCGACCAATGGCTTCAGATAATATGATACCGGCCATCCAAATCCATAATGTTCCCAGTACTGCCATCATCAAACCACGCACAATGCCGACTTCTTCGGCCGATGTTACCGCCATAACGCCTAATAAAATAGCTGCGCCGACCACTGCAAAATACAGCATTTTGATTGGTAGTTCGTCTTTGCTCATGGCGCTGTCTTTTTTGGCCGCAGATTGCATTGATTTGATGGCAGATTTAATCAATGGCAAAGCAAAAATAACACCGACGATTGCGCCGCCAATTAACATACCAATACCGGTCGGCCTGAATAGCATCAGGCGCAATTGATTGGGGTCAGTGATGGCTGCTCCGGCGGCATCAACTGGAAATGAGTTGGTCAGATCTAACAAGGGTGCAAGCACCCAATAACATACAAAACCACCAATAATAAAGGCCAAACCGCCGCGACCAGCAATAAAGGCCACACCAATGGTCATCAAGGATAAATACCAGGTTCCATTGAGGTAATCCGGTAAGCCCAGCTGGTCAAATAAGTGCCAATTTTCAACCCCAAAATACAAACTGATGAAATGCACCAAGCCTGAAACCAGCATGGCGCCAACCAACATCATGGCTTTGCTGATTCCGGCTCCTGGTGATTTTAGGATTGAAGCCACAGCCACGCCACCTGGGTAGGTTAAGCGCTCGTAATCAATCATCTGTTTACGCAATGGAATAATGAATGCGATGCCCAAGAAAGCGCCAGCGATGGCACCAAAAGTCAGTACATAAGGATTAAAGTCAGTGCCATAACCCAGAATAAAAATCGCCGGTACAGAAAACATCATCCCCGAAGAGGCCCCGTTGACTGCGGATGCCACTGTTTGGGTGACGTTATTTTCAACGATAGAACGGCGCCTTAACAGGCCCCGTAAAATACCAAAGCCTAAGATGGCGGCCAACTCAGAGCCTTCAATTGAAAAGCCCAGTTTGAGTGAGGCATAACCAATTGAAATGGCTAGCACCACCCCCAAAAAATACCCAACTATCACCGCATGTGGCGTGAGTTCAGGATACGCGCCGCGGGTGATGGGGCCTGTTGCAGAGACCTGCTGTTCAGACATATATTGCTCCCATTAAATTGTTTTTATCAGGGTTTTGAAAACCCGGTTCGGCAAAAATTATAGCATGCTAAAGTGCCTTGCTCACCTTCTTGGCCTCGGGACCCCTACTGTTGGTCATGCTGCGCATAAAAACCGGTTTTACTAGGACATTGATTGAGCCTGAAACTTGGTATTATATATGTGGAGTGCCTTGTTCTTCTTGGTAGCTAGGGTTGTTGGTGGGTGTATGGCAGGTGATTTTGACTTGTGGATAGGCCATTGGATGGATGGGGATTCGATTGACCAAACAAACCAAGACTCGAATAGGTTATGTGCCACAACGAGGTAACATTTTTTTACCTCGTTGTTCAGACTGGTTCAGTTTGTCTTATTTTTGATAGATGGTGTAGATACTTTGTGTTAAATCGNTGTTCATGATGTCTTTAATCACTTCATCAATGTCTAATTCTGCGTGACATGAACAACATTCAAAAATNTGTGTATTCTCTAACCATTTTAGGGTTTTTTTGTATTTGAATTCACAATCAGCACATTGTAATACTATCTTTTCATTCTTATTCATAATTAGCTCAGCTAAAGAGCACCTAAGTTAAATTGATTACAATCAAAATGGATTGCAAGCATACTTATTCGACTTAGGTGTTACAAATCATAGGTTATTGTCTTCTCAGTTTACTGAAGACAGCAACTCTTTTTTACCACTTAACCACAAGATTTTGGCTTTTGGGTATAGGTTGAATTCAGTCGATGATGCCATGGTATAGGCCCCGACTTGAGTGGCAATAAACAAATCACCAATTTCAAGTACAGGTAACACAATGTCCTCATCAATCACATCAATACTGTCACAAGTAGGTCCAGCCAACACACTGGGGTGCAAGCCTTTGGTTAAGTCATATTCTTGTAACGGTGTGATGGGGTATTTCGCATGGTCAAACATTTGTCCACTGAGTACGCCATAAACACCGTCATCTAAATAATACCAAGTTCGTGCACCACGCTGAGCAATGCCAACCACAGAAAGTAATTGGATGGCGCTGGGACCTGCAATAAAGCGGCCTGGTTCAGCCAGAATTTCGATGGAGTCATCAANACTTTGTAGTGCGTCATTAATTGGNTGACAGAATTCGTCAATGCTGGGACAGGGGCCGTTGTATTCAATTGGAAAGCCACCGCCAATATCTAAAATTTTCCATCCCACATTGGGCATGGTTTTAAATACATCTAAACATTGTTCAATCGCATTCACATGTGCATAAGGTGCGGGGACTTGAGAGCCGACATGAAATGACAAGCCTGCTATGCGAATGCCACTGTTTTGGGCTTGGTCAACCAAGGCCGGTACTTTGGTCAATTCACAACCAAATTTACGAGACAAGTCAACCACCGCATCTTGGTTTCTGAAACTAACCCGAATCAACAACTCCACCTGGTCTTTAAAGGCTTTGAACTTGTCCAGTTCATGGCTGTTATCCACCACGAAATAGCGACAGCCAAAATCAATCGCTTGACGAATTTCAGTTTCTTTTTTGATCGGATGGGTGTGGATACAATGCGTGGCATCAATTGACAGGGTTTTAAGNAATTCAATTTCACCTTGGGTGGCCAAGTCAAAGCCGCAACCCAAACCATGCAGGTGATTAATCACGTCAGGATTGGACAGTGCTTTGATGGCATAACGCATTTTTACATTTGGTAAAGCCGCCACTAAACTTTGGTATTGTGAGGTAATCACATCTTGGTCAATGATGACCGTTGGGGTGCCATGTTCAGCTGCAATTGCCGCCAGTTTTCGACGCGAATAATTACCTAATTGGTCAGGGTACACCTGTTCTGCAAAATGGGCTTTGAGTTGAATTAAATTGCTCACGATTTTGTGCCTATGGAATCAATCGCATTCATCACATATTGTGGCAGTGCAAAACTGGCTTGATGGACGTTTGCATTGTAATAGTTGGTTTGAATCCCTGATTGTTGGATTTTTTGTTGTAATTCAGCTGAATCAAGTTGTTTGATTTTTGGGTTTTGACTGGCCCAAGCAAACGTCATGATGCCACCGACATAAGTGGGCACTGCGGCCGAATAAAAAGTCACGTCGTTAAAACCAGGGCTTAAACGCTGGTAAGTTGTGGTGACTTCATCCAATTGCATAAAACTCACGCCATTTTGTGCCACAAACACACCTTCTTGGTGCAAGCAGGATTGGATGGCTTGGTAAAATTTTGAGGTAAATAAAGACTCACCTGGTCCAATGGGATCAGTNGAATCTGAAATGATGACATCAAATTTTTCATCACATTGGCTGACAAAATTTACCCCATCATCAATCACAATGTTCACTCTAGGGTCATCAAAGGCACCCGCAGAATGTTTGGGTAGGTACTTCACGCACATATCAATCACGGCTTGGTCTATTTCGACCTGAGTGACTTGTTCAACCGAAGGGTGTTTTAAAACTTCGCGCAAAATGCCGCCATCGCCACCACCAATGATTAACACACGTTTGGGATTGGCGTGAGAAAACATAGGGACATGAGTCATCATTTCATGATAAATGAACTCGTCTTTTTCAGTGGTTTGTACCACCCCATCGAGCATCATGACTGTACCCCATTGGTGGTTATTGAAAATCACCAAATGTTGATGTTCGGTTTGATGTTCAAATAACACGTCATCAACTTGATAAGCCTGGCCCCAAGTTGGGTACAAGCTTTCAATCATAGCTTGTTCGGTTTTCATTTGATTTGGCCGCGAGAAATGTTATCGACTTGGCAGGAATCAGGGTTGAAAAACTTTTGAAATACTTCAACCGCTTTTTCTGGTTCCGCATCGCCGCACATAAACACGTCAAAAGCGGCATAATTTTTTTCAGGCCAGGTGTGAACGCTGATGTGAGATTCTGCTAAAACAGCCACGCCAGAGATGCCACCATTGGGGGTGAAGTGGTGTAAATGAATGTGCAACAAAGTGGCTTTTGACTTTTCTACTGCCAAACGCATCGCTGCTTCCATATGTGCCAGGTCATCTAGGCGCTCTGCACCCCATAAATCGATGATCAGATGGGTGCCAGCAAAAACCTTTCCGTCGCGATGAATAAAATGATCTAAACGATCATCTTCTGGACCTTGTTTAAAGGTTGGCCATTGCGCTTGAGTGTCTGGGTTGTTGCCAGGGTTATTCCATGAGTTATTTAGGTCAGCCTCATGGTGCTGAGAATAAGGGGTTTTTAACATCATTTTTTCCACTTAAAAACCATTGTGGAATCAGACCCCACAATAAAAAAAGCGGCTGCACAAATAACACGACAGCCTTGCAAAAAAAACCACTTACCAACGGTAAGCAGAAAAAGTGCGCGCATTATTTATGCAAAAGAATAAAAAGGCAAGAAATAAATATCAGTCAAACAGGTTTTTTTTAAACAAAAGTTGTGAGGGGTACTTGTTGCGCATAAAGCGTCCTATTTTTCACATCGTATGCCCGACAACACTCATGCAATAAAGACCTTAAAGAATCAATGACTGGGTTGTTTGGCAGGGGCCTTTTATGAATAAAAGGCCTTGATGTTTATAACTGAAAGTAACAATCTTCTGCTTTAAATTTTTGGTGGACTAAGCCGAGATCTTTTAATGTCTCAGAGGTTTCAGTCAACATGGTTTGGTTTAAGCGAATTTTTTTGGCCCATTTGGTATATGAGAACCAAGACTCAACATCTTCTGGTAACAAATCGTATTGGCTGGCAATGATGTCAACTCGATTAGGGTCGTTGTATAAGTTTTGTGCTTGCTTTAAGGTTTCTTCAATCAAGGCTTTGACTTTTTCAGCATGTAAGGCCAAAGTTTGGGTGCTGGCAACTACCACAAAGCATGACCAGGGTGTAGGGCATTCTCCAATGCGTCTGAATTCGCCATTGTCAACATAGGGTTTGGTGGTGAATTTTTCCCAGAAAAAGACATCGGCTTTGTCTTCTCTGAATGCCATTCGAGCCCCGTCTAAATTGTTAATCANTCGAAATTGTAATTTATGAACGGGCCAATCTTTTTGTCGTGCATGTACATAAGGCATTAAATGAGAACCAGATCCATATCGACTGATGGCATAACGGTGGTGGTAAATTTCATTGACGTCGGTAATGTCTGAATCTGCAGGGACATGGATGCCCCAAATGATCGGCGAGTCGGTATAAAACGACACAATTTTATAGTTGGCACTGCGTGAAATGCCTGAAATGGCACCTTCGGTCAATAAAATGGCCACATCCAATTCATCATTCTTAATCGCTTGAATCATGCCACCAGTGCCTTCGTAAAAGTCAGTCCATTCGGGCTTGATGCCTTGGGCTTGTAGAGCGCCAGATTTGCGAGNCATGTGCCAAGGTAGGTTGTAGTGTTCGGGTACGCCGCCAATTCTGAGTCTAATCATGCCATTACTCGCAAAACGGCTATTGTATCATTGCAACATAGTCAAATCTGCTACAGGATGCACATATATTTCCGCTCGTAGTTTGGGTGTTTTACTGTGATAAACTGTGACTATGAAATGGTTGTTATGTTGTACATTGTTGTGTTTTTCCGTGGTTAAAGCAGAGTTGAAACTATTGGTTGTTGGTGACAGTCTTACGCCCGTAAAGTTTGTGGTTTTGCCTTTTACTTACCAAGGGTCTGGGCTGAGTCCTGCTGTTGCTGTAGAAGACCATATAGTTAAAGCCTTGTCGAGCACGGGTCTGTTCAGTATGCCCTATCGCTATGATCAACCTGCAAACATTAATAACATGGAGGCTTGGCAGTTCACGGGTATCCGGTATGTGTTACAAGGTCAATTGGTGGAAGCAGAAAACATGTTGAATCTGCGTTTGTCTATCAATGACACTTTGGGTTTGCAACCAACCATCAGTACTGTGATTTTAAACCCAGAACAACTGACCTTAAGTAGTCAAATGTTTGCTGACCAGCTATACCGCAGTTTATTCTATGCCACCTTTACCAACGACACGGAAAAACAATACTTGGCCAATGAGAACCCAAAATTGACACGCTACTTAAACCAATTGGTAGTGACTTTTAAGGCCGCCTGGATAAGTAATCAGGTCAAAGGCAGTTGTACTGTTGGAATCCAGCAAATACCTGGCGGGGTGCCTTTTAAAAGCGAATTGTATGAGGATTGTTTCATTAACAGTGAATTAGCTGATGAAATCAAACAGACTCTTAACCAGCTTGAGGTGTTACCTTACGACAACTACCAAAGTGTGTTTGAAAAAAACTTATCGATTGAGTTCATCGGTTTGAATTAAGTGGTTGTCTTTGGATAAATCATTGATTGGGTTTGGTAATTCTCAGTGTCTTATCTTCGGTTAAGTCAATGTTGAACTCGCTTGATTGAAATGCGGATATCAATACAGTTTTATCTTCTAGGTTATTCACATAACCCCAATGATTAAACAAATACAAATCTGTGTCTTTTATATGTTCAGTTAAGCTACCACGCCAAAAGTCTTTTATGGCATTGGTATTGTCATGCCAAACACGAAGTGCAATCAGTTTGTCACCAACAACCCGGCTGATTAACAAACGTTCAACTTCACCTTGATGAACGTAAGAAAATAAGGGTAAGTTATTGGCTTTAGGTTCAGCCAACATGGCTTGGTATACATTACCCCAGGTACTGGGTGTGTGCACTTGCCATCCGGCTTGGACCAACTGTTTTTCCAATGAAGGTAAATCAGATCGAATGATGATGTCCAAAGTTTGTTCACCGGTATTGGCCCAGCCAGTGGTTTTTTCGGTGCTGTGGTGGTTCAGCCATTGAGGTTTTATAATTGTTGTGGAGCTGGATAACAATGCCCAGGAAACAAAAGGCATCAACATCACTGTACTCATATAAGTGATTTTAACCGGTAGCCCAAGGAATTGTCTGCGGCTGCGGGTGCGAAATGCGATACCAATTAACATGGCCCAAATGCTGGCAATTAAAATCGATAACAACACCATTGCCAGGTTCATTTTAAAGAAAAACAGGGTGGCAAAAGAAAATAACAGAACCAAAACGCCAGCAAAAACATAAGGCCAGCTGCGCCATTTAATTGGAAATGCGCCAGCAACTAGAATGGCCCAAAAACAAGCCAAAGCAGTGAACCAAAACACATGGTGGTTAGAGAAAAAATGCCATTGATCATGACCAATGCGACAGATTAAAACTGAGAAGACATAAGCACTGAGAGAGACCAACAACCAATGACTCAGAACCACTGTCATGCGCCGGTAAAGAAACCAAATGGAGACGGTGAGGGTGATGATGATTAAACTTAAATCGTGACCAAGGAATAACAGCCATTTCATCGGTAAAATGGTCCACGGGTTATGAAAGGTGTAAAAGAAAGATTCAGATGCTTGGTTCCATCGCAGCAGGGTGGCATTGATGGCAATGAACCAAATGGCTGCAATGATAAAAACCAGTAACAGTACAGCCAGCATAGCCAACGAACCCTTTTCTGGTTGTCTGGGATCTACCAAGCCTGAGGTTAAACGACCCAATTTGGGGTGTCTTTGAGTCCACGTGAGTAGGCCGCTGAGCCAATGGTATGTTTTAGGTACCAATAATTTATAGACTAAATTAATTAACCAATAAAGCATCCAAATTGAAACCACCAGCACCAGCACCAGCACCGACATTTTCACCGCCACTTTGGCCATGGTTTCTATTGCTGAGCCAAATAACATTCCGGGCAACAGGTAAAAGGGGGCCCAGAGGATTGATGCCACTAAACTGATTATGATGTAGCGTTTGATGTTCATCCCCATCATTCCGCCTATGGCTGGGATGATGGGCCTGACTGGGCCGACAAAACGACCAATAAAAACACTGACACCGCCATATTTCTTGAAGAAGGCTTGGCCTTTATCAATCAATTCTGGAAATTTATAAATGGGCCACATCTTTAACAGGTTTTGTTTGTACTTATGCCCGATCCAAAAAGAAATGCCGTCGCCTAAAAAACCTCCCAATGAAGCCCAAAGCCATGCGGTGTAGAAATCCAACACCCCCAAACCAATCAGTGCACCCAGACTGACCAAAAAGGCCGCGCCTGGGAAAATAATGCCTACCAATAAAATAGATTCGGTAAATGCAAATAAAAAGATAAGGATACCGGTCCAGTTTGGATTCGCTTGAATCCAATCGTAAACGTCTTTGACCCAACCGGTAGGTTCCATATGCTTAAGCCTTAATTGCTATTTTTGCAGCAGTTAATGTTTGTTCGATGATGTCATCGGTGTGCTTGCTGCTGACAAAACCGGCTTCATAAGCTGAAGGTGCTAAATAGACACCTTGTTCAAGCATGGCATGAAAAAATCGTTTGAACTTATCTTCGTCACAATATTTTAGGTGATTAAATCCAGTGACTTTTTTGTCGGTGAAAAACAGCCCAAACATGCCACCTTGGTTGCAAGTTGAGAAAGGAATTTTTGCCTCATCAGCTATGGCTTGCAAGCCATCAACTAACTGTTGTGTTTGGCCCGATAGGTAATCATAAAAGCCAGGTTCGGAAATAAGGTTCATCATGGCAGAACCAGCCGCCATGGCCAATGGGTTCCCGGATAAGGTGCCTGCTTGATAAACGGGACCATTGGGTGCGATGTAATCCATGATGTCTTTTCGTCCACCGAATGCGCCCACAGGTAACCCACCTCCAATAACTTTGCCAAAGGTGGTTAAGTCAGGTTTAACGCCATACAATTCTTGAGCACCACCGCGAGCCACTCGAAAACCAGTCATGACTTCATCAAAAATTAAGACAGAACCATATTGGTCGCACAATTGGCGCATGCCCTCTAGGTATCCCGGTAAAGGTTCAATCATATTCATGTTGCCAGCGATTGGTTCTACAATAATCGCCGCCACATCATCACCCACTTCAGCCATTAAACTTGACAGGCTGTCTAGGTCGTTAAAAGGGACGGTTAAGGTTAAATCGGCTACGGCATTGGGAACACCAGGTGAACCCGGAATACCTAAAGTCAATACACCGCTGCCGGCCTTCACCAAAAATGAATCGGCATGACCATGGTAACACCCTTCAAACTTAATGATTTTATCCCGTTGGGTGAATCCACGAGCCAAACGAATCGCACTCATGGTGGCCTCGGTGCCGGAATTAACCATGCGAACCAAATCTATAGAGGGAATCATGTTGCATATTTGTTCAGCCAATGTGACTTCAGCTTCTGCAGGAGCGCCAAAACTCAAACCACGGTCTACAGCGGCGTGAACAGCAGACAGTACATGCTCATTGCTGTGACCTGCAATCATGGGGCCCCAGCTACCAATGTAGTCAATATATGACTTACCATTGACATCAATCATGTGGGGTCCTTTTGCCGTGGCGATAAACAATGGGTCACCACCGACACCTTTAAATGCCCTGACTGGAGAGTTGACTCCACCAGGAATGAATTGTTGGGCTCTGCTAAAAAGATTGTGGTTATTGTCCATGTTTACTCTTGAATGGGTAGATTCTAAAGCAGCATTATAATTGTTTTGACATGGTTTTTGCATGGCATACAATGGACTTTTGAAAATAACTGCATGAATTGATCTGTATGTCACAATCTCAACCTTATGCCATCGCTGCAGGCCACCCAGAAACAGCGGCCGCGGCCGCAGAAATTTTACGCCTTGGTGGCAATGCCTTTGACGGGGTGTTGGCCGCAATGATGATGTCTTTTGTAACCGAACCATTGCTGTCATCTCCTGGTGGCGGTGGCTTTTTATTGGCAACAGGTCCCGGTCAAACACCTAAGATTTTAGACTTTTTTTCAGACACGCCAACCACGCCTGCGGCAGAAATTGATTCGACTCAAATTGACTTCTACCCGATCATGGGAGATTTTGGACCACGCAGTCAGGAATTTCATATTGGTCATGCGGCGGCGGCTGTTCCTGGGGTGCCGGCAGGTATTTTTAAAACCCATGAAAAATTGTGTTCTTTGCCTTTAAATGTAATTGCTGCTCCGGCGATATCGGCTGCTAAGAAAGGTGTTTTGGTTAATCACCAACAAGCATATGTGGCGATGATTTTAGATCCAATCATAAAATCCACTGAGGCCAGCCAAGCCCTTTTTTCTGGTATGCATTCGAACACTGTTTGGAAAAATCCACAGCTGGCAAGTTTTCTTGACAGCTTGTCAAAAGCTGATCACAGCTGGTTTTACCAAGGTGAAATTGCACATTCGTTGTCTCAACAACCCGATAGCTTGCTTCAATCAGTTGATTTTGCACAGTATCAATGTGAAGTCAGGGAGCCTTTACAATTTGACTTAGGCTCCTATCAAGTACTGACCAATCCAGAACCCAGTACCGGTGGTCGACTCATTATTGAACAATTAAAGCGGCTTAAATCTCGCCATGATTGTTCGGCTGTTTTAGAAGCGATGCAACATGCTGACGACTTAAAACGAAATCCGATGGCAGAAGTTTCTCGTGGCACCACACATATGAGTGTGGCCGACCGTTATGGCAATCTAGCCAGTTTGACATTGTCCAACGGTGAAGGCAATGGACAAATCGTGACTGATTGTGGCTTTATGTTGAACAACTTTTTAGGTGAGGAAGACATCAATGCCCAAGGGTTTTTCAATTGGACTCAAAGACAACGCATGCAATCAATGATGTCTCCGACATTGATTATCGGCGCCGAACAACAATATGCCATCGGCACAGGGGGGTCAAATAGAATAAAAACCACTTTATTTCAGGTGATAAACCATTTGTTGAACAACCATAAAATTCTAAAACATGCGGTTGAGGCGCCAAGAATGCATTATGAAAATGGCCATTTAGATATAGAGCCAGGATTTGTAGAAAAAGATTTGGCTCAACTTAAGACACAGAATCCAATCCATTCTGAGTGGCACAATCACAACCTCTATTTTGGCGGTGTTAACGCGGTACAAACAGGCCATGCAGTGGCCGCAGTCGGTGATTTTCGTCGACATGGTTGTGGTATTGTTGGAACTTAAGTCGATTTTTTAATCATTGTTCAAGATTTTTAAGCAAACAAGTCCATTGAAATCAGTGACCTGAATTCCACTCTGGGTTAAAATCAGTATATTGAACAATGATAAATAGACATGGATAATAGTGATAAAGACAAGCTGATTGATGAAAAGTTAGACCATCAAGCAGATGCCATTGAGGTTGAAGTGGGCGATGTGGTTGCAGAAAACCATGGCGCAGTGGAGAAAAAATCGGGTGGTGGCTTCAGTCTCCTCTTGTCGTTGTTGGCCCTATGCGGGACCGCTTATTTGTATTATTTAAACTGGAATCAATCAACGATTGATGAATCGAAAATCAACCCGGATGTAATCAAAACNTTACAGGATCGGGATAAAATATTGGGTGCCGATTTGAGTAATGCGCAGGTTGATTTGGCCACGCTGACCGAGCAAATATCAGTCTTACAAACCGCCATGAAAAAGCAGTTGACTCAAGTCCAAAGCCAAGCTGATGGCGAGGTTTTGAATACTGCCACACAAGTGGAGGCTTTCGATAACAGTGAAAATGAACAGTCTATTGATGATTTAACCACGCAGCTTAATCANCAAGCTCAAACGATTGCTCAGTTACAAAGCCAAATTCAGAATCAATTAACGGCGATTCAATCTCAGGTACCTGCTCAAGAGCGTTTGCCTGAAGGTGATGACTTAAGAGCATCTCGTCTGGCTGTTGCTGAGTTGAACAAAATTCTATTGTTGCTGGATACTCAACGCTTGCCGCTGGCGATTCAGTCACTTGATGCTTTCCTGAGCGTAACTGAAATTAAACCCATGTATAAAAGGCAATTGGGACAATTAAGCCAAGAGCTGAAAGGTGTAGCTGTACCAGATATTGATGGATTAAAGCAGCAACTAAGGTCACTGCAAGTAGCTGTGGATGAATTAGCATTAAACACCACTGCTGAGCCCAAAGCCGAGGACAGTTGGTACAGTCAATTGATTACGGTGAAAAAGATTGCCAGTGATGAGGTGATCAATTCGACAGCTACCNTGTTGGAATTTAAAGCTGAACTGAAGCAAAACTTGTTTCAAGCCAGTTTATTTTTGACCTATAACGATCAACTGGGCTGGACAAACAGCCTGAATGAAGCTGTGAATTTGATGACTGAACAAATGCCATCGCAGAAAAAAATGATGCAACAANTGGAGCNGTTGTCTACACAAGCGGTTGCAATAGAACTGCCTAATCAGATCGATATTCAGTCATTGATTGATGAGTTGAAAGGACTTCGTTGATGCTTAAAACCATAAAAATATTTCTGTTAATCNTGTTACTGTTGTTGGCCGCTTGGTTAACACCTAAATTAATCAGTAACCCTGGTTTGATTCAAATTGAGTTGTTGGGTTATCAAGTTCAAATGACAGCGATCGCCGCTGGTATCTTATTGGTCTTGGTTTTCTTTGCTATTTGGTTGGTTTTGGGCTTGCTGAAAGCACCGAAAAAAGCGGTCAACCATTTGGCNGCCAACCAAAGTCGTAAGAAATTCGCTCGTGGATTACTGGCATTAAGCGAAGGTAAATGGCCACAAGCTGAAAAGCTGTTGCTGGCCTCGGTTCAAAAAAGCCCAACACCAGAACTCAGTTACATGGCAGCAGCCAGAGCAGCTGTGGCACAAAATAATTTAGAGCGAGCTGAAGCGCATTTGGATCAAGCAGAAAAGGTCATTGATAATCCACTGACTGTTGATTTAACCCGTTGTGAAATTTGGATTAAATCAGCCCAAGCTGAACGTGCGTTGCCATTATTGCAAGAAATATTAAAGACCTATCCGAATAACCCACGCGCTGTCCATTTGTTGACCCAAGCCACACAACAAACCCAAGATTGGAAGCTGCTACAAAACACCATCCCTAAGGCTGAAAAATTAGAATTGATCTCACATTCACAAAGTAATCAGTTGAAACAACAAGTTACCTTGGCANGGTTTGCTGAAGCGGCGGATCAAAATGAGTTACAGGATATTTGGCAAAACCTAAATAAAAAGCAACAAAGCAAATACAGCCACACCTATTGTGAAAATGGATTGCGTTTGGGCGCTTACCAAGACATAACCAGTCATATAGAGAAAGCCCAAAAATACCATTTTGATGAACAATTGGTAGGTTATTGGTCGGTATTACCTTATAACCTCAATCACCGCCTCAAAGTGGCTGAAAAATGGTTGGTCCAACATCCGAAAAAAGCCAGTGTGTTGTTATGTAATGCTAAATTACAGATGGCTAAAAAACAATGGGACAAAGCTGAAAGTCTGATGTTAGAAGTGCTCAAAGTGGCACCCAGTGCCGAAATCAATCAACTGCTGGGTTTAATTTACCAAGAACAAAATCAACCTGAAAAAGCATTGAATCATTTTCGAGAATCTGTGGTGCCGAATAATCAGGCGATCAGTGTAATTGATGAATCTGAACCTAATGCATAATTATTACATAGCATGAGTCAACGAGATTTTTCNGAACTAAGTGATCAAGAATTGCTAGCAATCGCCAAAAAGNTGAAGTCATCGCCCATAATTAATGCGGTTTTAATTGGCTTTATGATTGGCGTGATTATTTTCAGTATTTGGAAAAATACAGTGGGCTTATTTACTTTGATTCCTTTGATTTTTGCATTCAAAGTATTGAATCAATCGAAAAAATCAGAGGGTTTAGAAAAGCAGTTAAAAGCAAGGAACTTAAAATAAAGATTTAAAATCCCCGTTGCTAATGTGCTTATATACATGAGCCTATAAGAAACGGTAAATTAATGAGAAGAATTGGTTGGAGTGACAGTTGTTATGAATCATCAAGCTAAACATGTTGTATGGTTTCTTGTGGTTGCTGTTAGCACTGCGATGGCTGTTGAACCAATGCTCGTTGAGCCAGAACAGCGCCCGTCTTGCGGTTTTAATCAGTCGGCCACAGAGCTGAGTCAATTGATTAAGCAACACCCATCGCAACAGCGTCAATTGTTACAGTGCAATGATCAACTGGTGATGATTGCACAACAACGGGCTGAACAGTTGGGCAAAAACAACGCTGATCCAGAAATCACCCCGAATCAGATTGTCATCAAAGGCGGCTTTCGTGTGCCGAATTATTATCCAGTCATTGGCAACCAAGTTGAAGCGGTTGCCAAAAAGTTTGATCAAGCCAATCAAGCCCTTAACTATTTGNTTGAAAGTGGTAAACATCATGACCACATCATGGGTAAAGGTGAGTTTTTTGCTTTGCAGAGTCAAATTGGTGTTGGGTACTTTAAAGCCATAGAGGCCACTCAACACAATCAATGGGTGGTGCTAATTGCACAACCCTGGCAGTCGCCAAAGATTATCTATAATCAAGAATTCAACATGTCAATTAAAGTGGCTAAAGGCTGTGACAAGGACTGGCAAAACAGCAACGACCAATTTTTGATAAAAAAATGTTCCAATTTAACTCCTCATATAAGAAGAAAGAAAAATTAGACTTCGTTAAGCCCCCAGGTTTTCAAGTAAACCACCAACGAGGCTGTTAAAATAGATAGATTCTAAACAGCGGATGTAACATGCGCGGACAACCACCACCAGATACCAACCAAGCCGAAAACTGGAGCGTGTTGAAACAGCTGCTTCCTTATTTGGTGGAGTTCAAAGGTCGTATTATTTTGGCCTTGATGTTTTTAGTGGCTGCCAAGTTAGCGACAACCGGGTTACCCTTTGTGATTAAAGGTATGGTTGATCAGTTGGGAGCAGATGCAGCTGTATTGGCTTCCACTGAATGGTTGCTGGCGCCTTTGGCTTTGGTGTTTGTTTATGGCGCATTGCGCTTTGCCAATGTANTGTTTGGTGAAATTCGAGACACCTTATTCGGTCGAGTGACTGAACGAGCCATGCGCAGGGTTGCTCATCGTGTTTTTAAGCATTTACATCGGTTGGATTTAGATTACCATCTAAACCGCAAAACCGGTGGCTTGTCTCGTGATATAGAACGTGGNGTCAGTGGCATCAGTTTTTTGATGCGTTTTATGGTCTTTAGTATTTTACCAGCCTTGATTGAGATCCTCTTAGTAGTGGGGATTTTATTGTTTCAATATGGTTGGACATTTGGTTTGACCACGGTGATTTCTATTTTTATATACATTTTGTTTTCAGTGCGCATCACCGATTGGCGCAAAGAGTTCTTACGGGCAGCCAATACCGCAGACTCAAACAGCAACAGCCGCGCGATAGACAGCCTGTTGAATTATGAAACGGTTAAATACTATACCAATGAGGCATTTGAAGCGAATCGATATGATGCCAATTTAAAAAGCCTCGAACNGGCCAAACGCAAGAACCGTTTGTCGTTGTTTGCACTCAATGGTGGGCAGGCGTTGATAATCAGTTTGTCGATGACTGCGATGATGTTGTTGGCAGTATTGGGGGTGCAAAATGGTGAAATGACTGTGGGTGATTTCGTGTTAATTAATGCATTTATGATGCAGTTATTCATTCCATTGGGTTCATTGGGTTTCGTATATCGCGAGATAAAAACCTCAATGATAAACATTGAGCAAATGTTTAGTATTATGGANATTGAGCCCAAAATTAATGACGCAGAGAATGCCAAAGACTTGGAAATCACAGCAGGTGAAATCAGTTTTGAGCAGGTTGAGTTCAGCTACCGCCCAGATCGTGAGATCATCAAAGGCATCAGTTTTGAGGTTTCATCGGGACAAACTTTGGCCGTGGTGGGCGCCAGTGGATCAGGTAAGTCTACCTTGGTCAAATTGCTGTTTCGATTTTATGATCCAACCGCTGGGGTGATAAAAATTGATGGACAAAATATCAAGCAGGTCAGTCAATTGTCATTGCGTTCGGCCATAGGCATCGTGCCACAAGACACGGTATTATTTAATGACACTATTTTTGAAAACATCAGATACGGTCGACCAATGGCTACCGATGACGAAGTTAATCAGGCCATATCTTTGGCTCATTTAGATGACTTTATTCAACAGTTACCTGAAGGTACGAACACCAAAGTCGGCGAACGAGGCCTGAAACTGTCCGGCGGCGAAAAACAAAGAGTCGCCATCGCCAGAACCATATTGAAACAACCGCCCATCCTGGTATTCGACGAAGCCACCTCGTCCCTGGATAGCAAATCCGAACAAATGATCCTCAAAGCCATCCAAGACATTGCGCAAAACACCACCAATTTGGTCATTGCCCACCGCCTATCAACCATTATTCATGCCGACCAAATCATCGTCCTAGAACAAGGCCGCATCATCGAACAAGGCAACCACCAAACCCTATTGTCCCAAAACGGGCCCTATGCCGAACTGTGGCAAGCACAGCAAAAAGAATAAATTCGCCGTGGGCTGAGCCTGTCGAAGTAAGAGGGGATTGAGGGTGTGTCATATCTATCAGCCTTTAAGCCCCTACAGTTGGTTGAGCTCAGCGAAATAACATCCAATAAATACCAACAAAAAATGCACAAAGCCCAAAAAAACTGACGATACAATAAATTTGAACGGCCTCACTTATCGTCATGGATCTACATGGATGTCATAAAGTCCAATAACTTCTGCCAGTAGCTTATGAGGGAATCGATTTATGCCCCCTCTGTTTTATCCTTGAGAACTCTAAAATTAGCGAGAGAGGAACAGAAACTAAGTGGTTTCTGTACTCAATATCGGTTTCTCACCCCATGATCTTCAACCCTTGTTGTTGTACCTTGGAATGCATTGTTGGTTGCTACATTTTGTTTGGTGTTCAGATTAAATAAGATACCAAGACGGCTGTTATAAATTTTATTTCTCTCTATTAAATTAAAATTTGCCGTGGTTCTATTAGGTGTCCAATCTTTACCTAATACGATACCTGTATCATTATTGAATAGGCTGTTGTCGGAAATGTTGTTCAGGGCATTTGTTTCAATGGACGAATCGCCGCCGCAGGCGTCAGAAACGAATCTTGTGGCTTCATCGACTTGAATGCCGATATCGCCATATTCGACCTTATTGCCCTTAACTTCACTGTAAGAAGTTAAGTCTAAAGTAATACCTCGACCCTCAAAATCGTAAACATGGTTGTTGTATACATCAACAAATTTACTTTTCCGAACTTGAATACCATCGGTCTCTGAACCCCACACCAGGTTCTCCATGATCAGGCTGTCTTTGGCACGGCATAGTTCAATGCCTCTACCACTGAAATAAAATTCATTATTCCACACTATTATTCCAGTTACTTCAGTGTCAAACCGCCTATTGCTGTTACTGATTGACACAGAAGTAAACCGATCAAACAGAAAATCATTGTTATTAATAAAGCTGTAGTTAACAGACTGATAATTTGCTTGTATATAAATGCTTAAATCATTGTTATAAAACACCACACCTTCTACCAGTGAATTATTGCTGTCATAAAGCTGAACAGCGTTTAAAAAATTGCGAATAACTCCGCCACGCCCTCTGAGTTTAAAATGATCAAAATCCCTAACGGTAATTCCTACCTGGACACGACTTCCTGAAATGTCAAAATCATTTAAGTCAATAGTGACGTTGTCTGCCATTACCAATAAAGCCCTAGGAGTGCCTGTACAGTCCAAATCACTGGTTAAAGTAAAACGGCTGTCATGCCTTTTTATCAGGAGTGGGGTCCGGCATGACAGTGGTTTAGTTTTCTGGGAATTTATACAGCTTCAATATAGGTTTACGTGGTTAAAAACCTTTTCAATGCGGCAAAATCTGGTTCAATGGTTACAGACAGATCAGGTTGTTTGGCACAAGCCGCAATCGCTGTTGGTATCGGTAAATCAATATTTAAAATGGCTTCAACGCTTGATTTAAATTTAGCGGGGTGTGCAGTACCCAGGAAAACCCCAATTTCATCAGAGCCTAAAGAATCTTGTAACCCTTGATAAGCGACCGCCGCGTGTGGTTCGCTGATGTAACCCTGTTGGTGGAGTAGTTGTAAGGTTNCGGCGGTTTGGTTTTCATCCACAGCCAAACCGCTTAATAATTCATGATTAAATTGACCTGATTCAATCAGATATTCAATTCTGGGCCAATTATTGGGTTTACTCACATCCATCGCATTGGACAAGGTTTCAACGGTTTCGTTGGGGGCCCAGATGCCATCGTTAAGGTATCTTGGAACGGTGTCGTTGAGGTTGGTTGAAGCAATGAATCGTTTGATGGGTAAGCCCATGGTTTTCGCAATGATACCCGCGCAGAGGTTGCCGAAATTGCCACAGGGTACCGCCAAAACGGTTTGTTTACGCTGTGATTGGGGCAGTTGGGCCAAGGCATCAAAGTAATAACAAACTTGGGCAAATAATCGACTGACATTGATTGAATTGGCTGAATTTAAGCCCACGGTTTTGACTAAATTTGAATCATCAAAACATTGTTTGACTAACTTTTGACAATCATCAAAGTTGCCTTCAACAGCCACTGTTCTGATGTTGTCAGACAATGTAGTGAACATTTTTTGTTGCAGTTCACTGATTTTACCTTTGGGAAACAAAATCACNACATCGATGTTATCTAAGCCATGAAATGCATGAGCAACGGCGGCACCAGTGTCGCCAGAGGTTGCGGTGAGAATGGTGATTTTTTGNGGCTTGCCTGTTTGTTGTTGAACAAAATGTTGTAAACAATTGGCCATGAAGCGCGCACCAAAATCTTTGAATGCCAAAGTTGGGCCATGGAATAATTCTAAACAATAAGTTTGATCATTAATGGTTTTTAATTGTGCAGGGAAAGAATAGGTGGCGGTGATGATTTTTTTTAAGTCATCATCAGCAATGTTCTCATGCACAAAAGGTTTAAGGATGTGAAAATTTCGTTCAACTGTCGGCATAGCCAATAGTGCATCGATGTCATTCAATTGGGGCAATTGAGCTGGGAAAAACAAGCCTTGGTTGTTACCCAGTCCGGTTTTTACCGCAGTGGCATAATCGACCACTTGTTGAGGGTCTTTTAGGTTATTCAATTTCATCCTAAGCTCCTTGTTTTATTGTTCTGCTGCCTTGTTGGTCAACTTGACAGATAGTGACAAAGCCGAATTCGGTTTGTAAGTAATTATTCCGCAACCAATTGGCTTGTTCTTGAGCCTNTGCTAAGTGCATACAGGCTGAAAATATCGTGGGTCCTGAGCCGGATATACCGACCGCCAAGCTGTTCATTTCAAGCAGTTTANTTCGTGTGTTAAGGTAATCAGGCAGTAATTCAGCCCGATACGGTTCGGCCACTTCGTCGGTTATCAGGCTGAACGCCAAGGCCAAATCTTTTTCATAGCTGGCGGCAACAAACCCCGCCAGATTTTGACCAAATCGAAGCAAAGTGGCCCGGTCATATTGTTTGGGTAACAAGTCCCTGGCGGCTTGGGTACTGATCAGTACATCGGGATAAGCCAAAACCCAATAAATATCCTCGAAAACAGGTATAGATTGAGTCACTTTTGTTTGTCCGTGAAGCATCAATTGCATACCACCCAAATAACAAGGTGCCACATTGTCATAATGTAAGGAGCCGCTGATTTCAGCCTCAGCTTCACCCATCATTCGCAACATGTTAGTTTCATCAAAAGGGGTCTTGTAATATTGGTTTAGAGCACTGAAAGCCGCCACCACTGAACAAGCACTGGATCCCAGTCCGCTACAAACGGGAATGTTTTTGTGTAAGGTTATCTTGACCTTCTGGATAGGCATGTTGAGTGGTAGTAAATAATTTTCAAAGGTTCGCAAAACATGCCACACAATGTTCGATTCTTTGTCTTTAGGCAGGCGATCGGCGAAAGTGCCTTGTAATTCAAACTCATTGGAATCACTTTCATGGAGGGGCTCAACGCTGACCAAATCACCCAAAAGTTCACCATCAATCGGCTGAAGTGCCAAACCCAACGAGTCAAAGCCAACGCTGACATTACCAATCGAAACCGGAGCAAATACTGTGACTTTTTTATTCATATCAGTGTTCCTGTTCCCAAGCCAATGTCCGCAATAAATCACCAAATAAGCCAGCAGCGGTGACTTCAGCACCAGCACCATAGCCTCGAATGATGAACGGTTTGGGCTGGTAATATTGGGTGTTAATGGCCAAGGCATTTTCACCGGCTTCAATCTCAAACAAGGGGTGGTCTTTATTCACTGCTTGGATTTTAACTGCGCACTTATTGTCTTTAATGATTGCCACATAGCGGAGCTTTTCACCTTTGGTTTCAGCAGCATCAATCAACTTTTGGAAAGTGGCATCGTATTCAGGTAATTGTTGCATAAATTGATCGCCATCGGTTAATTCTGCCAAGTGTTGTGGCACCACTGCTTGGAGGTTAACATCAGACAGTTCCAACTCCATGCCAGCTTCTCGAGCGATTACCAGCACTTTTCTGGCCACATCCATACCATTCAAGTCTTCTGCGGGATTGGGTTCAGTGTAACCCAGTTTTTTGGCTTTTTCGGTGGCTTCTGACAAACTCAAACCTTGATGTAGTTCGCCGAAAATATACGATAAAGAGCCTGATAATATCCCCTCAAACTGAATCAATTGATCACCAGCACGCAATAAACTTTGTAAATTATCAATCACAGGAAGGCCGGCTCCGACATTGGTTTCATATAAAAACCTTCTTTGTCTTTTGGCGGCCATGTTGTGTAATTGATGGTAATAGGCCAGTGAGTCGGTGTTGGCTTTTTTATTGGCAGTCACCACATGGAAATTGGCTTCCAAGTAGCTCAGGTAATTCATCGCAATCTCTTGGTTACTGGTGCAGTCAATAATAACCGGGTTGGTTAAATGTGCTGAGCGAACAAAATTTTTCAATCGCTCCAAGGACAAACCTTCATCACAGGCTGCCAGTTGCTCCTGCCATTGTTCCAGGTTGATCCCATGGGCTGCCAATAAGCATTGTTTTGAATTAGCGATACCAACCAAGTTCAACTCAACGTTTTTGTTTTTTAACCAGTCTTTTTGTTTATTGATTTGTTGAATCAGTTCTTGTCCTACGGTTCCACAACCAATTAAGAAAGCATCAATTCTCGGTTTTTTGAGGAACAGTTGTTGATGACAAATAACCACGGCATCATCTACCCTTTTGGCGCGAACTACCGCTGAAATACTGCGTTCAGAAGAGTCTTGCGCAATGGCGATGATATTGACACGGGCATGTGACAACGCACTGAAAAAACGACTGGCAGTGCCTTTTTGTTGGTGCATTCGGTCGCCAATTAAAGTGATGATGGCTAAATCTTTGCGACAATTGATGGGTTCTAATAAACCATTTCTTAATTCAAGTTTAAATGATTGATTAAGCTTGTTGACTGCCAGTTCAGCTTCGTCGCCAGGGACACAAAAGCTGATGCTGTATTCTGATGATGATTGGCTGATTAATATGACTGAAATTTTGGCCGCGCTCATGCTGGCAAAAACCCTGGCCGCCATCCCAACCATGCCTTTCATACCAGGGCCTGAAACATTAATCATGGCTACATTGGACAAGTTAGAAATCGCTTTGACGGCTTTTCCTTTGTCAGTTTTAGCTGAAATTAAAGTGCCAGCATGCGACGGATTCAGGGTGTTTTTAATGACGCATTGAATCAGGTGTTTTGACAGCGGTGTGATGGTTTTTGGGTGTAATATTTTTGCGCCAAAATAGGACAATTCCATGGCTTCTTGATAAGACATTTGTTTGATCAATTGTGCCTGTTCTACCAGTCGTGGGTCAACACTGTAAATACCATCNACGTCAGTCCAGATTTCACATACCTTGGCATCAGTGCAAACCGCCAGGATGGCTGCTGAGTAATCGGAGCCATTTCTGCCCAATAGACACAAGTTTCCAGCTGGATTAATGCCATAAAAACCCGGCATAACAGCGATATCTTCTGGTTCAGCATAATGACGCTTGAATAATTGTACGCTCAGTTCAATGTCAGCTATTGGTTCATCGCTCAAGTCTTCAGTGGTTAGAAACTGGGTGGGATCAATGACTGTGACTTTATGTTGTGTACGTAACAAAGCAGCCATCAATAAGGTGCTGAATTTCTCCCCGGTAGAGTAAATTTGTGCGGCGGTTATGGTGGGACAATGGCCAATTAATAAACAACCTTGAGCCAGTGATCTGAGGTCCTCAAGTAATTCAGTGGTTTGTAAATGGTTATGACTCATATCAAAACCACTTCTTAATGAAGCACAATCGGTACTGATGGTGAGCAGTTTTTGACTGATTAAATCCAACTGAGGTGTGATGTCTTGTTGGGTTTGAATCATTTCAATCAAACGTGCCAATGAATTGGTGATACCTTGTGGCGCTGAAAAAACCGCACAAATGGGTGTTGCTTGAGATGCCATCATTTCAACCACATGATTGAACTGAACTGCTGTGGCCAAAGATGAACCACCAAATTTCATTATTTTCATATTTATATCAACTTGAGACTACCTTCGTCTCGCTTAAAAAAAAGCCCGTGAGTTGTTTCCAAGTCACGGGCTTTTAAGTTTTTGTTATTTACGAATCAGCACATGACTATCATTTGCAAGGTGATAATGGTTGTCGNTGTGGTTATTCTATTTAGCATGACACTAATATATTGAGTTTNCTGGTAAATTACAACTGTTGATTGAATGGATTTAAAATACATCGTATGAGACNCCTAAGCTAAAACCNCGACCGCGGTTAAATGTTCGGGTGATTTCATNCCCTTGCAAGAACACCACTTCATCATCCAGNAGGTTTTTTGCTTTGAAGCTGAATTTCCATGCCTGGGTCAATTGATGGGTATACACAAAATCAATTTGATTGAATGGTTGTTCATAGATATCTGGCCGACCACTGGTGCCTGCTTCGGAAATCCTTTCACCAAATTTATTGAACAACAAGGATGCATTGATGCCTTGTTCTTTGCTGTCATACCCCAGTTGAACGTTGACTACATAAGGTGATTGTCCTTGCAGTGGTCGGGTGTTGTTGGTTTGTCCAGAGGGGCCATCGGTGCTGAGTTTTATTTCAGAATCAATATAGGCATAGTTGGCACTGAGGTAAAAGTTAGCGAAACGATCACCGATAAACGAAAAATCTTTATACAGCTCCAATTCAATCCCAGCATTTTCAGCGGCTTCGGCATTGTCATAGCTGATGATGCGCGAAGACCCCGGTAAAATGGTTATTTCAATGGGGTTTTCAAATTCTTTGTAAAATAAGCTCAATGAAACAAATTCGCCGGGTGAAAAGTATTTGTCCCAGCGCAAATCATAGTGGGTGATTTTACCTACCANCAATTCTGGATTACCAATGACGTTGCGGTTCAACACCGGATCTTTGAATTGTGCAGGTGATAATTCTTTNAAGTCTGGTCGAGTCGCGGTTTCCGAAAAGTTGAAACGAAATTGGTGGCTGTCATTCATAATCCAGGTAGAGGAAAATGCAGGAAACCAATCGTCGTCAACTAAACTGGCTGTTATCGGGCTTTGGTCNGGGTCAAATAAGCGAAAGGTAGTCACTGATTGGTTAAAAGTTTCATGCCGCGCACCCAGTGTAAATCGCAAATTTTCCTTGTAGGCATAATCGATACCATAGTAAGTGCCTTTTATATCTAAGTTAGCAAAATAGTTATCAGTGGCACGAGTCACTTCAATCAGCTGAAAACCATCAGGTGCGATGAAATCTGGGTTTAAAATTTGGCTTAAGGGATCGGTGCGATCAACTTGATTGACCAAAGAGCCAACGTCCTCAAAGACAAATCGCCTGATATCAGAATTACGGTCTTTATTGACCCAGTTCTGACCAAACTTAAACAAAAACTCATGGTGGTTACCCCAGTTGATAGGTAACGACCAGTCGTGTCGAAGGTTGCGACTTTGATCGGCTAAACTTCTGAATACNCGTGAATTAGANTCATTCCTNGTGGAAAAAACAAAATCCCCTTCATCCCTTTGGTCATAACGATAGATGCGGTTATCAGGTTCGTCAAATGTGGCTTCTGAATCGGTGTACTGCCAATTGAGCTTTAAGTCAGAAAATACAGGATAGCTGTGTTCGCCAAAAAGCTGTGTCGATGTCAAATCACGTTCCGACCAGCGCATTTCATAAATCCGCCGTGAGTTGCCTAAATCTTCATTGAAACCTTCAGCGATTTCAGCAAAGTTTTGGGTACTTCTGAGGTACATGTAATTAGCCGCCACTTGATGCGATTCATTGAATTCGATACCAGTGGTTAAAAAGCCACTGGCATTGATGTCGCGCGATGTGGTTTGTGACAACTCTTCACTGTCTAAACTGAGTTCAGTACCTGTCGATATAACGTAATCACGACGCAGCTCCGATTTTGATTGGAAATCGCTGCCATATTCAAAGGCCGCAGAAAACCCCAATGCAACACCAGATTCTAGATCAAAGCGCATACCACCAGCTGCATCAAGCCCCATGCCTGGATCGATGTTAGCCAAACGTAAATCATAATTACTATTTAATGATTCGCCAATTANTTCTAATTCTTCAGGGCTGAAGCCACCTTCAAAAAATGGGTTGTTGGGACGTAATTCTGTGTCTCCTGCAATGGCATCAGCCAGTCTTTGGGGGATTGCCCTGGTGCCATCATCAAATCCGGTCCAGTCTTCGTCACCGCCGGCATATTTCAAACCATCTTTGCCAGTGGTTTGGGAATTATGGCCGTAAGAGATGCCGAGATTTAAAAAATTTTCATCAGGAACATTGATGGTTCTTAACACCACTGATCCGCCACCAAATTCAGCCGGTAAATGCGATGCATAGCCTTTTTGTACTTCAATGCTTTCGATGATGCTGGTTGGAAACAAATCCAATGGAACGACTCGTCGGGTGGGGTCAGGACTGGGTAAATTGGCGCCATTTAATAAGGTGCTGGAATAACGTTCACCCAAGCCGCGAATAAAAATAAATTTCCCATCCACTAAGGTCAATCCAGTCACTCGTTTTAGTGCGCTGGCGGCGTCAGAATCACCTGATTGGCTGATTTGTTCCATACTCAGATAATTGGCCACGGAATTGTTTGATCGACGTTCCTCCAGTACAGATGCCAAGGAGCCTTCAATAAAGGGTTCAACGACCACAAATTCAGGTAATTCTGCGCCGGCTGGTGTCAGTTCAATGTTGACCTCGTTATTGGCTTTGTTGCTGATGATGACTTGGTTTTTTATTTGGCTGTTAAATTGTGCGTGTAATACGCTGATGCTATAGGAGCCGGTACTTATTTCAGTTTGAAAACGACCTTGTTGATCAGTGACCAGGTGCTCAGACAAGCCTGAAATATATACTTTTGCTCCCTTAATCGGTTTTTGGTTTTCAGCATTGAGAATCAAACCGTTTAAAGGAACCACAATGGCANTGGTCTTTTCTGTGTGGGTTTGGTTGACAGCTGTGGAGTGATNAATTGAACTTTCCGTGTCTACCATGGGTTTACTATCACCTTTGGTTTTAAAGTCGATTAACAATTGAATGAGTTCCCTTGATTGCAGATTCAATGGATGTGAATACAGGGTTTCATTGGCTGATTTGAGGACTAAATCATGTTGGCCAGGCTGTAGCTTGAAATGGGCCAACCCATTGATGTCGGTGGTGGCCAAAAGTTGATTCTCAATTGATATGTCAACGGTTGCCAATGGACTGCCTTTAAAAAAGACAAAAACATTGACGCTGGCATTGTCAGCAACAGCCGATGATGTCAGGACTAACAGAATGATAGATAAACATGAATGTTTCATTGTTTTGTTCATTACCTAGTGGTTATAAGGGTTTGTATTAAAAGCCTAAAGCTTTACCATTTGAATATTTAATGATTGACTTATTTATCGACATCGCCATGCTTCATCGGCACAATCGGCCATTATTTTTCGTACTTCAACAGCTTTCTGAAACAGTTGTGGATCAGTGATCCGTGACAAATAAGATTCGGCTTTGGCATAGTCGCCGACTTTAAATAAAGCAAATGCCATGGCATAAAGGATATTTTCATCATTGTCGATTCTGACTCTTTTGAGGTCTTGTTCCATATCGGCGGCTTGCTCATAATTTTCTAATTCAATTAATAAGCCTAGTCTTTGTTTGAGCTTTTGTTCTTGGTCTTCTACCAAACTATTCAGTGTCAATGCCATATTGCGTTGTCCAGATCGCCGATACAATTCGGCAGCTTCACTTAACAAGCTGTTGTCGGTTAGTGCCAATTGGTGAACTAAATGGGCAGCTGAATTAAAGGATTGGTTAGAAATATAAGTCGCTGCCAAGGCTTTGGTTACATCCTGATTTTCTGGGAAGATAAGCCTCGCCCTTTCTAAAAATCTTAGAGCCAAAATCAAGTGACCTGATGAGCGCAATGCATTACCTATCGCGACGTAATCCGTCGCATCGGCTTGGTACTTTTCCAGATACTGTTGTCCTTGTTCGGCGGCTGTTGCGTTCAGGCCCAAATCGATCAGATAAAAGATTTTACGCCTTGGGAAGGTCGCGTCATTAGGGAAAATTAAACTGGCTTGGTCCATCACCGCCAGAGCCATTTCATGTTGTTTAAGTAACCAATGGGCTTGTCCACGCATGTGATAAACAGAAGGTATTTTTGCGATTGAACTGCCCGCATGGTTCAATGCATCAATAGTCAGTTGATACTGTTTCAGAGCAAATGCAGATTGTGCCAGATAAACATTGATGACTGAATCAACTTCCCCCAATTGTTTGGCCGCTTTGAATGCATCAATCGCTGCTTGATGCTGACCTTTCCTGACTTGTAATAATCCATTGATGATATGAAACCGCTGAATGTCAAAGCCTTCGGCATCGAGGTTGACCTGGGAGAGGGCAGATTCGGCTCGGTCAATGTTGTTGTCTTTCAGCATCAATGAGGCCAGTTCTAGATAGTTGACCTCATCAGTGGTTTTAGTTTGTTCTTTAGCCAGGCACATCAAGGACATGCTTAGCATGGCTGCCAGCAACAAATTTTTGTTCATGGTGTTTTCTCAATTCTACAGAATGTGGATTAACTTAAATCAAAGCGTATGCGTTGTTTGGCCCAAGATTTTACAGATTGTCCTTGGTATTGAGCTGGTTCGAATCGCCATCCATTGATGCCTTGCATGGCCACTTCATCAAACACGCCGCTGGGGTATGATTCAACGATTTTGACCTGTTCAATTTCACCGGTAATTCCAATTAATAATGAAAAAACCACGTAACCTTCAATGCCTTTGGCCCGGGCTCTGGGTGGGTACATCATCGGTGACTGCCAGACTGCTTTTGGAGACTGGTCGACTGTGTCATCGGTCATGATTACCCCATTACCGTTGCCTAACATATCGCCATCTAATCCGTTCAAACCATCCATTGAAAAATCAGGCAAGCCCAAATCCAACCCACCTAATGAGCTGTTTAAGCCAAGTAGGGNTGTCGGTGGTGCTTGTCGCGTTCGCTGCGGTTTTGGCTTGGGTTTTGCTTTTTGAATCTCTTGTTTGGCTTTGGGTTTTTGTTTCTGAATTTTGATGTTGGACCCCTCAATACCTTCGGCTTGGGCCATCAAGTTTTCTGAATCGTTAATTAAAATCAAAGTCCCTAAGACCAAAACGGTGCCAAACAGCATTGAACCCAATGCGGCGATGTTTCTTTTGATAACTTCTTGCTTTTTCATGAGCCTGCTCCTACTTCTTTAATTGTGGCCACACCGACATCTGATGCACCGGCTAAACGGGCCTGGTCTACCACTTCAACTAATTGCCCAGAAGGCACGTTTTCATCAGTTACTACCAACACTGATTTTTGTGTTTTTGTTTTCAATAAATCTCTCAATCTGGATTGAATCACCCAAGTTCGAATGCTTTCGCCGTCTAAGTAAACTTCGCCAGAATTGTCTATATATAATCGAATGGCCTTGGTTGATGCGGTACTTGAACTGGAAGCGGCTGGGCGATCTAAATCTAGTTTCATGTCTTTGACAAAGGTGGTACTCACCATGAAGAAAATCAGTAAGATGAATACCATGTCGATTAATGGGGAGATGTTTAAATCTTGAACGGTTTCTTTGCTTTCTCTGTATCTCATGTCAATCTCATTGTGGGTATGTGTTTGGTTTCAGTTTCATAGCCGGGAATAGGACTACATAAATAATCTTTCAGTTGTGCCATTTCAATTTCGAGCTGTTTTTGCTTTTTGTCTAATATGCCGTTTACTATCAAACCTGGAATTGAAACAGCCAAACCCATTTGGGTCGTTATAAGGGCTTGTGAAATACCGCCAGCAATGCCACCGGATTGAGAGAATAAAGACATATCTGCTAGAGAATCAAAAGTTTCAATCATGCCTCCAACAGTGCCCAACAGGCCCAATAAAGGAGCCACCAAAACAATGGTTGTTATCAAAACTTTGTATTTTCTGATTTCACTGGCTTCTTCAGCAAAGGCATCATCTAAATACCGACGCAGGTCGGGTAAAGCCGCTGCTCTTAGTTGCATGCCTTTGTGTAAGACTCTGACCAAAACTCCCTGGTTACTGGGTTGTTGGCCTTTTAAAAATCTGAATACCAATGACCGGGTACTTCTGACCGAGCCACGACGTAATGCCATCATGCGATAACCTAANGTCCACCACAACACCAAGGTAGCCACTATCAACGGTGGCATGACATAGCCGCCGGAAGAAAAATAGCCAAGCAACTGTTGGATAACATCATTCATAATTCATGTCCTTTTAATGGCCTCATTTTTTAATTAAACACTTTTTTATAAATATTGATGGCACGCAATGCGGCCTTTTCCATGTCGTCTTTGATGCGTTCAGCCCAGCCAGAAAGGATGTTACCGAACAACAAGGCTGGTATAGCGACGGCTAAGCCCACTTCAGTCGTAACCAATGCAATTGAAATCCCACTGGACAGCATTTTTGGGTCGCCAGTGCCAAATTCGGTAATGATGTCAAAAGTAGAAATCATGCCGGTAACGGTGCCTAATAAACCCAATAAAGGAGAAACGGTGGCAATCACCATGATCAAAGAGCCAAAACGATTCAATTGTGCTGATTCATGTAAAATAGATTCAGATACGATGTCTTCTATATGGTCACGATCTCGATCGATGTTGCGTAAAGCTGATAACAAAACACGTGAACTTGAGCTGGATTCTTTGTGCGCTATATCAATGGCTCCGGAAACATCCTTTTGTTCAATTTTATTCACCACACGACTCAGTAATTTTTCAGTGCTGGCCGATGCTCGATTCAAAAAGAAAACCCGCAAAACAATTAGCAACAAAGCAAAACCACCCAGACCCGCAATAATCCAAGCAATCAAACCACCTGAATTAATGACGCTTATAATGGTTTTTTGTTGTTTTTCTTCAATTGATTTAATTGTGCTCTCATAGATAAATATGGGTAACAGGCCGCTGTTTTGATCGTTGAAAATACCTTCCGTTGCCGTTGGGTCACTGTCTTGCCAAACTTTGAATTGTTTTTCTCCAGCAGGAGCCAATACGCCAGCGCCTTGAGCACTGTAACCATAGCTTGCAATGTTGCCTACTTTCAACAAATCGCCTTGGACAGAGGTACCGTCAGTTAAGAAAAATTGACCCGGTTGTCGAGTGATGCTGGCTTGTTGTTTTATGGTTTGGTTAGCCAAGTCCACCAAAGTCAGGATTTTATCTAAGTCAGTGAGTGCTTGATCTGGAGATTGTTGGAAACCAGAAAAACCAAATTCACTCATGGTTGATTGTGCTTGAATAATGGTTGATTCAATCAACCCTTGGTTGTCTTGTGCTGATTCAGAATTACGTTGAATGGTAAAGATGTCATCTTCCAATTGGTTGGCGGTGGCTTCGGCATTCAGTAATTGGTTTTCTAGCTCAGAAATTTGAGTTTCAATTTGGCGTTTTTCTACTTCTGAGTTCCGTTTGTATTCTTTTAAGCGGTTTTGGATGTTGTTGACTTGTGAAGTTAAAAAAGCATGCTCTTTCTTATAAGCCAACTTCAAATCTTGTTGGGCTTGTGCGNGGTCAGCAACTGGTAAAATTTCCTCAACAGCAGCGGTGCTTTGTTGGTCATTTGTTTGAGCCATCAGGTACTGGCAACTAAACAACAGAATGATGATCAGTGAATTTTTCATGGTTAAGCTCTGGATTATCGTTGTTGGGTTAAATTCAAAGGCAAAGTGAAATAACCTTGTCTAATTTGTTTTTTAAGGGAGTCAAATAACGTGGCTACGGCTTGGCTTTCAGTTTCATTCTCTAGTAATTTGAATTGCCACCCTTGCTTGTTAGTCGCTTGTCCGTAGCGATCATCTCTGGTTTTGAAATACATCAAAACCGTACCTAATTTGGCCACATCTACCAATACTTCCTCACCATTAAGTAAAATGGTTTGGGAGTAAATGGCATTTTCACGAGCTAAACGCATTTCATCTTCTAAGAAAGCCCAAATTCGATTGATGGCATGTTGAGAGGTGATTTTTCGACCGGTTAAATCTCGGGTAATGTCCTCAATGACATGGCTTCTCTCTTTTAATTTAAACGGAATGCCATTAAGAATTTCTTGTTTAATGCCTTCAGCAACCTTTGTTACATCAGGTATCATTTGTTCTGAGTCCAAGCCCAGAGTTTTGATCTTTTGTTGTAAGTCGACCATTTCAGCTTGAGACTGTTTAATTTGTANTTGTTTGCGGTCAATGTTGGCTTCTAGTTCCGTTTTACGCGTGTTTAAGTACGTCATAGATTGCGTGTGTTCTGCTTTTAGAATTTGTAACTCACTTTGCAGGTCTTCAACTTGTCCTCTTAATGTAATCAGGTTGTTGACAATTTCATCGGTATTTTGCTGCGCCAATACCGGATAACTCGAGGCGGCACAAGTTAGAATCAAAGACAATTTGATCCAGTTCATTGAACTGCTGACGTTGTGTTTGCGTGACATATTTAAAGCACTCTTAATTTAAGATGGGCAAATTTTATGAACTTAATGTGACAATACCGTTACCTAGAAGCAGAAAAATTAAATCGAGCTTGTATATAAGGAATGAATGGTCGACTGTCACAGAATCTTCATTCAGTGGTCACTTAAATGAAACATCNCGGACTTAGAATTTCGGTTTTTGAAATTCTATTCAGAGGTAAATATAATGAAATTGGGTAATTTAAGAACGTCCATTAAAGGGGCTATTTTTGGCGGAGTGATGTTATCAACGGCAGCNTCGGCGATTAATGTTGATGAATTGTTTGAAGGCCAGTGGTTCCGTGGTTCACAGGATAATGGTACCGGTTGGCAGTTGGATTACATTAAAACAGGTCCAGAAGCAGGTTTGTTTTTTGTTACAGGATTTATTTATGGTGACAATGGAGAGCCTACCTGGGTNGCTGGAAATGCACCCGTTGTGGCAGGACAGTCGGTGTTAGATTTTGATTTATTTGAAATAACTGACGGCGCTTTCACCACCAATGAGTCGCGAACATCTTCAGCATTTGCTGACATGACTTTCGATGTGAATAACTGCAGAAGTATTTCAGCTGAAATCACTAACATTAACAGTGCTTTTATTTCGGAAACTTCAACCAGTTTTGAATTGTCTCCAATTGATGAGATTGGCGGCCAAGTCAGAGATGCTTCAGTATGTCCTTACCAAACTACATTCACAGCATGTCCTTCATTTTCTACAGCCACAGCTCAAGCAAAGACTTGTGCCATCAGTGGTACATTAACTGGTGACATCACATTAACCAATGACACCAATTGGGTGTTACAAGGTGGTGTTTTTGTTGGAGAAGATGGTGGACAGACTGCTAATTTAACGGTGCAGCCAGGTACTCGTGTTCTAGGCGTCACAGGTAATGATTTCTTAGCCGTTCAACGGGGTTCAAAAATATTTGCTGAAGGTACAGCCAATGCACCTATCGTATTTACGGGCCCATTTACTGCCAATGATCCTTCAGCCGGTGCTGGAAACTGGGGTGGTTTGGTAATCAATGGCCAGGCACCCATTAACATTTGTGATGAATCGGTTCCTTTCGAACAATGTGAGGACATTGGAGAAGGTTCATCTGGAAACTTTGGTGGTAACAAACCTGATGACTCAAGCGGTGTTTTGAAATACGTTCGAGTTCAATTCGGTGGATACCGAATTAATGACGAAGATGAGTTAAATGGTATTGCATTCCAAGCAGTTGGCTCTGGTACTGTGGTTGATCATGTTCAAGTGCATGCCAATGAAGATGATGGTGTAGAATTTTTTGGTGGCACTGTTAATGCCAAGCACTTGGTATTGACTGGTATCAAAGATGATTCTTTGGATTGGACTCATGGTTGGACGGGTAACGTTCAATATGTTGTGGTTAAACAAGACCCCAATGCAGCCAATGATAAAGAACGTGGTATTGAAGCAGATAACTTTGAAGACAATAATGATGCGTCACCTCGTTCAAATCCAGTGATTGCGAATGCCACATTTATTGGCGCACCTTCAGACAATAAAACCACCACTGGTATGGTACTGCGTCGTGGAACGGGTTTTAACATGACTCATGTGATCATNACTGGTTTTGAAAATTGTTTGGATTTAGATTCTGTTGCTACATTCAATGCAGCTGGTACACCGAATAATTTAACCGGTACTGCCACCATGGAAAATACCATTATCAGTTGTGACAATAATTTTGTTGCTGAGGAAGAAGATACTTTCAGTGTGCAATCATTTTTTGAAGCACAAATGGGTAACCAAGTTGCTAATCCAGCATTGGATAATATTTACCCAACTTCAGCTACACCAGGTGTGATGACTATGGATGCTGATAAATTTGGTGCTTTCTTCGACAAGACTAACTATGCGGGTGCATTTAAATCAAAAGCCAATGCATGGACCAATGGTTGGACAGAATTTTTAGATTAATTGTCAGCGACCATTTAAAATTTAAGGCACTTTAATAGAGTGCCTTTTTTTTTAATAAAAAATAGCACAATGTTTTAACGTAAATTAATCAGTTGGTTTGTTATATTAATCCGTTAATATACGTATATATTGATCAATACAGAGGTGAAACATGAAAACTTTAATTTTGACACTGACGGTTTTGTTGATGACTGCCTGTCAAACCAACAGAAACCTTCGTCCAGACTACCAATCTTTTATTAATGCTGAACAGTTGGTACAAAAAAGTAAGGTGGTGCGTTTTCGATTTCAAGGTTGGCAACCCTTGGATGACAGGTATTTAATTCTTACCAGCTCACAAAATAAAAGTTATTTGGTTAAACTGATGTCTTCGTGTAATGAATTGCCGTATGCACAAGCCATTAATTTGAATCAGGGCTCTGGCTCGACCTTGAGTGCCAAATTTGATTCAGTGATTGTTCCAGGGCATATCAAACAAGAGTGTACGATTCAAAGCTTGTATGAAATGAATAAAGAGCAGAAAACAGCTTTGTTGAATTTCGTCGGTCAAGAGGTAGAAATCAAGAAATGATCAGATTGGAAGGTGCCAGTTGCATTCATTAAATTAAAGCAACTGACTGGACGATTCTATGAATCTGCCGATCGGGTCTTATCACTTCACTTTTGTTCATTCTAAATTATGATAGCATGACATATTTATCGAAAAAATTAACCATGAAAAAAATAATAGCGTGTTTCCTTATCTTTATAGCAGTAGCAGATGCTGGGGCTAAGTCAAAACAAGAAATCAATATTTTGGCAGATGCGACCATGAAAAGGTTTAAGCAAGAGGTGGTTGGTGCTCAAGAATTTTTGAACAATGCAGCTGCTGTTATGGTTTTTCCTCGGGTGCTGAAAGCTGGTTTTGGTATAGGTGGTGAGTATGGCGAAGGTGTATTGCGGCAACAGGGAGCCAACCTGGCTTACTACAGTACAGCGGCTGCCTCCATAGGTTTTCAAGCAGGCGCCCAGTCTAAATCGGTAATCGTGGTTTTTATGACCCAAGAGGCACTAGACAGTTTTCGCAGTAAAAAAGGTTGGAAAGCTGGTGTTGATGGTTCAGTGGCTGTGATCAAATGGGGCGTCGGCGAAGACATCAACACCCTTAACATCAAAGATCCGGTGGTTGGCTTTGTATTCAGCAACAAGGGTCTGATGTTTAATCTAACCTTAGAAGGCTCAAAATTCACCGAAATCAAGCGCTGATTTGGAACAACGGTATTTATTGATTCTGCTGAACCTAGACTTAAGTCTTCATGACCACCATTGATGCTGATCATATGGCCAGCGTGCTGGCGAATACAAAGGCAGTAATTAAATTTTCATTGATTGATTTCTCAAAAAAACGTGGTTTATATAAATGTTTAATTTCTTTTATCATGTCTTCATATGTGACTGTCTTTATTAAATTAAACTTATTGAGCCAGCGCAATGATATAGATTAAGATGATGATGGATTTCTTTCACAGTAATTTGAGACCTCTTGAAAATAATACTCGGTTTATTGATTTTAATTGCTTACCACCAAAGCGGTGAAGCCTTGAAGTTTTGGTTCGGTTGGCCGATTCCTGGTTCGGTGATTGGTATGCTGTTACTTTTCGTCAGTTTATTGTTATTTAACAAGCCGCCTAAATCAATTCAACGGTCTTCAGAGTTTATTTTGAGTCATTTGTCACTGTTATTTGTTCCAGCGGGTGTTGGTGTGATGCTGTTGTTTGATTTAATCGCTGATCAATGGGTGGCCATGTTAGTAAGTATGGTTTTGAGCACTTTTGTCTCTTTGGTGTTTACCGCTTGGTTGATGCAGTCTTTGGTCAACATGGGTAGTCAATATGATGAGTGATTTGATCCAAGCTGGAGTTGATTTCATCAGTGTAGACCCTCTGCTTGGCCTGTTTTTAACGGTTGTTGTGTTTTATTTGGCTCAGTCTCTGTATCAAAAATTCAATCGCACGCCATTGTTACACCCGGTCTTAACTTCAATGGTTGTTATTGTGTTGTTGTTACAGTTATTGGGGATTGAATATGATCAATACATGCAAGGAGGGCAGTTGATTCACTTTTTTCTGGGTCCTGCGACTGTGGCTCTGGCTTGGCCTTTGTACCAAAATTTTGATTCCATTAAAAAGTGGTGGATGCCAGTGATTATTTCAGTGGTATTGGGTGTTTTACTGAGCGCCACCACGGCTATATATCTGGCCAAATGGTTGGGAGCAGATGTCCTGATTCAACTGTCATTGGCCCCCAAGTCGGTGACCACACCAGTGGCTCTTGCAGTGGTAGAGGAACTGGGCGGTTTGCCAGCATTAACTGCTGGATTCGTCATCATTACCGGGGTAGTCGGCGCGATGTTTGGTTCTGTTATTTTTAAGTGGATGGGTATTCACGATGAAAAAGTAAAAGGCATAGCGATGGGTGTTTCAGCCCATGGAGTTGGGACGGCCAGAGCGTGGCAAATCAATCGGACCATGGGCGCATATTCTGGATTGGCGATGGGTGTTGCGGCCTTGTTGATTGCGTTTATCCTGCCGCCATGGTTAAGGTTTTTGGGCTTGCTATAAGGTAGTTGGTTTCACCCCAACTCGTTTGTTTTCACTGTTTGAATNATCATTGGGGTGGCTAAGCTCAAACCGTGTTCTGTTTGTAAATCGAAGGCCGCCCGGTTCAAGGCATAGCGTGCTTGTTTGATTCGATAGACCGATTCAACTCGGTAGTTCATNCGCCANAAAATAGCATAGTCTCCAGCGTTGGCCAGAACCAATCGTGGGGCTTTTTCTGAATCTAATTGCTTTTCCAGTTCACAGGCTCGAGCCCAAACTGCTTGAATAAATAGTTCAACTTGTTCTGATGGTGTTTCATAAGCAATATTAAACTCCACATAATCATTCCAATGAGGTGAATCGACTTTGTTGAGGACTTCAACGGGCACGGCTCTTAATTTAGAATTGGCAACAATGATGTTGTGTTTTTGAATCACATCATGAAATGTGGTTTCAGTCAGTGACATNCGTCTTACCACGCCTAAAATATCCATCGATTTAATCCGACAAACCACCCCAGGAGCAATTTCACCTTGNTGTAACATAATTAAACCACTGACTGCATCATGGGCCCAAGCTTCTTTGGTCCCAAATAATATAACCAAAATACCACCGATGACTCCAGTGGCTTGTAGCCAAGAAGTGACTTGCCAGATGTTAATCAGTAACAACAATGAAACGGCAATGGTTACCAGTAAAATAATAATGTATCCCATCTCTGACTGGTAGGTTCTGGTTTTTGATTCTTTGCCATCTATGGTTCGGTCTTTACCATATTTTTTAATCGTCCATGAATGTGAAAATTGAGCAAATAAATAACCGAGTAAAAACACCAGGCCAGTTTGAGAAATTCGTTTAAAAAACTCACTGTGGCCATTGTCATTGATAAAGTAATTCCACAGCCAGTCAAATAAATAAATAGATAACAGCAGAATGTTCATTAAACGCAGCATGCGAGCTCGTTTTTTATTTAACTCCTCCGAGCCTGAAGGTACCACATTCTTGAATAAAAATCCGGCGATAAAAAATAGATTGAAATTCAGTACAACCGCAGTTTTACCGAAGACCGATAAGGCCAAATAATAAGTCAGCAGCGATTCAATCATTGTTGGTTAATTTTGATGTTGTGTTGAGCCAGCTCGGCAAAAATATGGTTAAACCAGGTTTTATTTTGACCAATGATTTCTGGCGGGATTACACCCGTTGGTAAATCATGATGTGATAACGCCAATCTAACGCCAGCGGCACAGGTGAACCCTGTGGTTCTGGCCATTGATGAAATGTTGTTTTCAGAGTCATAATGATCAATTAATTGAAATGTTTCTTCAATGGCTTGACCGTTTTTGATGCCGGTGGCTGAAATTTCCATCACGGTTAAGTCAGGTTCATTTGTGCCAAATTGCCACTGTTCTAACAAGACTTTGGCAGTCGCATCTCGGTGAGCTTTTGAGAAAAAACCCGCATCAATTAATTTCTGAATCAATTCTGCATGGCCGTTGTATCGAATTGTTTTTTCAGCCATGGTGGGGATGTTTACGGTTTGTAACAATGATCGCAAACCATCGGTATTAAATGCTTCCATGTGACCGATGCCTTTAAAATATAAAGATTCTATTTCACTCATTGCCGGTAAAATAATGTCTTCGCCGTGCCTCTTCATACGGGCAGGTCGAGTGTATTCTTCAATCACATCTAAGGGGGCAAATGGTGCTTTGTACTCAAAAGGTTTGACTCTTTCCACAGGCACACCACCCACTTTACAGGCAAAACTATTAACGTGGTCATATTGATCAACAAAGTGACCAGCGTATAAATTTGAGATGCCAGGTGCCAAACCAAAATCAACCAATGCGGTGACGCCGTTGGCTTTGGCCAATTCATTTAAAGTCAAAGCATCTTCAGCAAAAAATGATATATCTACAGTGTTCTTTTTCAGTTCAATTAATCTACGTAAGCGATCAAAGCCTAATAAACTGGGTAATGCACCCACCACACAATCAAAGGGTTTAACCAATTTTTCTAATGCGGAATCATCACAGACATTGACAGCAACCAACGTACAATCTGAAGCTAAACCAGACAAGTGATTGATATTCAGATCAGCTATAGTGACTTGATGGTCGGCAGTTAAATTTTTTGCTATGGCTGCGCCAATTCTACCGCCGCCTAAGACCAATACTTTTTTCATTAAAAAAACCTCACAATAACCATTAATATTATCCAAGCAAACAGGCCAGCAATCACATCATCAATCATGATACCAAACCCACCTTTGACCTTTTTATCCAACCATTTTATCGGAAAGGGCTTAACGATATCAAAAAAGCGGAATAACAAAAATCCAGCCAGCAACCAAGGCCATTCATTAGGAACTAAAAACAAGGTAATCCACAATCCAACGAATTCATCCCAAACAATACCGCCATGATCATGCACACCCAAATGATGGCTGGCGCGTTCACAAAGGTAGATACCTAAAAAAAAGGCGGTGACGGTCAAGGATAAATAAATTGACCAGTGCAAAGGTGCCATCAGTAAATACAAAGGCAGTGCTGCCAGTGTACCAAAAGTGCCGGGAGCAACCGGTGCCAGCCCGCTACCAAAACCAAATGCCAGAAAGCCAGTAGGGGTTTTTAGTGCGACTTGTTTTGTTTTAATGCGGTCAATGCTCATATTTATTGGTTGAAATGTTGATATCCTTTGAGATTGGTTTCAATGGGTTGGTGGTGATCAAGCACCATAATACCTTTGCCAGCAATGATTTGACCGATGATGTGACAATCATCAGGTAATTTATCTTCGTCTGTTAAATTGATGGTGAAACAAAGCTGGTAATCATCACCACCAGCCAATACATAACTCATCCAATCTGGGTGTTTTTTAACCATGTCATTAACCGGGATTTGGTTCAGTTCAATTACCGCTGCCAACTCACTGGCAGTGCAAATGTGGCCTAAATCTGCCAACAACCCATCTGAAACATCAATCATTGACGTGGCCAAGTGTTTGACTTGTTGTGAAAGGTCTAGGCGCGGATTGGGACTGTGTAATTGGGCGTTGCAGTGTTTGCTTTTCTTGGGGTTTTTAAGTGCATAAGCCGCTGAGCCTAGTTCACCTGTTACCACAATCAAATCATCTATTTTTGCACCGTCTCTACGTATGGCATGGTCTGTTTCACCCATAACGGTCACTGTGATGGATAACGGACCTTGGGTGGTGTCGCCACCAATTAATTGCGCTTTGTGTTGGCTTAATAGTTTGGCAAACCCTTGAATAAAACCTTTAATCCATGGCTTGTCAATCTTGGGCAAGGTTAAATTCAGTAGAACCCATTTGGGCGTGGCCCCCATCGCAGCGATGTCGCTGAAGCTAACGGCCAGTGATTTATGTCCTACCGATAGGGCTGAATCTTTGGCTTTGAAATGGGTGCCTGAGACCAATGTATCTGTTGAAACCACCAGGTTACTCATGGCAGCTGGTTGTAAAATGGCTGCATCATCACCAATACCTAAAACAGTGCCATCGGTTTCAGATGTGCACTGTTGTTGGATGTGTTGAATCAGATCAAATTCTTTTATGCTTCACCTGTTGTGGCATTAATTTCTGCTTTTCTGGTGGCGTTGGCAACATGTGTCAGTACACCATTGACGAAAGTGTGTCCACCTTCTGCGCCAAATTCTGTGGCCATTAAAATAGCTTCATTGATAACCACCTTAAATGGCGTTTCAGGGTGTTTGAGTAGCTCATAAGTCGCCATGGTCAACACCGCATACTCAACCGCACCTAATGAATTTTTTTCACGACCTAGGTGTGGGTCTATTGTGGCTTCAATTTCAGATTTATTGGCTTCAATATAACGCAATGCATTTTTAAAGAACTCCGTATCAACTTTTACGAAATCTTGTTCTTCTAAAAATTGTTCAATCACAACCCTTGCAGTCATGTCATTGTAGTGCATTTGGTACAAAGCCTGTACCAATCGTTTTCTGGCGCGGTGTTTACGTGCCAAAGGTTCTGGTAGTCGCTTGTTTTTTTTGTGGTTTGTCATTGGATTATCCATAAACCGGAAATTGCCGGCACATTGAAGCCACCTTGGCTTTTACTGTTGATACAACTGCATCATTTTCCATGTCATCAAGGATATCACATATCCAATGGGTCATTGCTGAAAACTCATCTTTGCCAAAGCCTCTGGTGGTTCCTGCTGGTGTGCCCAGTCGTAAACCACTGGTGACAAAGGGGGATTTGGGGTCATTGGGTACCGAATTCTTATTAACCGTGATGTGGGCTTCACCTAAACGCGCCTCGGCATCTTTGCCGGTGATGTCTTTATCAATCAAGTCTAATAAGAACAGGTGATTTTCAGTGCCACCTGATACCACGTTGTACCCACGTTCAATAAATACATTGGCCATGATTTGGGCATTTTCAACCACCTTCTTTTGGTATATTTTAAAGGCAGGATCTAAAGCTTCTTTAAAGGCAGTAGCTTTGGCCGCAATCACATGCATCAATGGTCCACCTTGAATACCAGGAAAAACCAATGAATTGAGCTTTTTCTCAATTTCAGGATTGGCCTTGGCTAAAATAATACCACCTCTGGGACCGCGCAGGGTTTTGTGTGTGGTGGATGTGGTAACATCTGCAATGTTAACTGGTGATGGGTAAACATCAGCAGCAACCAATCCAGCGACATGTGCCATATCAACCATAAAGTAAGCACCAACTTCATCAGCAATGTCTTTAAATTTCTGCCAATCTATGCGTTTTGAATAAGCTGAAAAGCCCCCAATAATGAGTTTTGGTTGGTGTTCCAGTGCCATGGCTCGCACGTTGTCAAAATCAATTTCACCTGTATCGTCCTTGATTCCATATTGGACTGCATTAAACAGCTTGCCGGAAACATTGACCTTGGCGCCATGAGTTAAGTGTCCACCATGGGCCAGTGACATACCTAAAATGGTGTCGCCAGGTTGTAACAAAGCCAGAAATACGGCTTGATTGGCTTGAGAACCTGAATGGGGTTGTACATTGGCATAATCGGCATCAAACAGTTGTTTGACCCTTTCAATGGCTAAATTTTCAGCGATNTCGACAAATTCACAGCCACCGTAATAACGCTTGCCAGGGTAACCTTCAGCATATTTATTGGTTAATTGACTGCCTTGAGCCTCCATCACGGCTGGAGAACAATAGTTTTCAGAGGCAATCAACTCAATGTGATCTTCTTGGCGCTGATTCTCAGCTTCAATCGCGGCTTGTAATTCTGGGTCAGCTTGAGCCAGGTTCAATGATCTATCAAACATAATTAAAGATGCTGTGTAAAAAACCGTATTTTACATGAGGTGGACACTTGATGGTTCAACAGTGAGTTAAAAATTGCTAAAAATCTATGCCAAATTGGTATAAGTGTAAAATCAGCTGAAATTCAGAAGGGTTTTGCTATGACTAAATAGACCACCAATAACAAAATCAATGCAGGAACCTCATTAAACACTCGAAACCAAACATGGCTCCGTTGTTCTTGATTTTGAACAAAGTTGCGATGGATTTTAATACACCAAAAGTGATAAAAAATCAAAACAAAGACCAGGCTAATTTTGGCGATGAACCAACCTTGTTGAATGTAGAGTTTCCAGCCACTGCCAGCAATCGAATACACCAGAAAAACCGCCGAAATAACCGTGCCCCAAAAAGTAAACCGCATCATTTTTATCAGTCTGCTTTCCATCCCTAACAACATCAGTCGCAAGGGGTCTTCAGGGGTTTGGGCGTGGTTAACGTAAAGTCTGGGAAGGTAAAACAAACAAGCAAACCAACTGATAACAAAAAAAACATGAAAAGTTTTAATCCAAAGCATGACATTTAACCCAAATTAGTGGTGATTGAAAATATGACAAGAAAATCAATCTGTGAAGGGGTAATTAACAGTGATTTTCTGTGCCAATGGTATAATGCCGTTTTTTTGAGTAAACAACAAGTCAAGTGAAGATCAAAACACCAAAATATGTCATGCAACCAGCCACAGATGAACCCTCATTTATCCGTCAGCATTGGCTTCTGTTTTCTTTACTGGCCTTGGCAGTCATTACTTTTTTGATTGGGCGGTACAGTAATCTTGATATGTTAAATGCATTCAAAGGTCAAAAGATAACTTGGGATGATGTGAATCAACAGCTGACCGCAGAAAATGAAAAACAAAGAAAAACCATCAGCTTGTTAGAGACAGAAGTTAAAGTTAAAAACCAAGCCATTACAGAATTACAGCAGAGCTTGGATGCGTTGACTCAAGAACAAGCGACATTGAAGACTGATTTAGTGTTTTATGAAAACCTACTCAGTCACGAAGACACGATAAATAAATTACGTGTCTTTGATCTTAAGGCTGAGCCACAGAATGGAATGATTTTACTGAAGGTGGTTCTGGCCCAAAAACTGCAAAAGGCACAATTAACAGAGGGTACAATTAAATTGAAATTAACCGGTATTAAAGACGATTCTGGAGAGGTGATAGACTTAATTGATCAATATAAACTGGATGACAGTTATGCTTTTAAGTATTTTCAAATCAAGAAATACGCAATCAGTTTGCCGAAAGGTTTCAATCCAACATCGCTTTTAGTAGAATTACACGGTAAAAATAAAAGACAAAAGATGATTTCAGAACAATTTCAATGGTCTGAACTTCTGAGTCATTCACAAACTGATTTGGTTGATGAACCATCAGCCAACGCCAATTAACAACATTGGGTAAATCATGTTCAACTCTAAAAATAAAAAAGAAAAAATCATGGCAAATAACAACCAATCACAAAATTTCGCAACCTTAATTGGTCAAGGAACCAATATCAAAGGTGATCTCACGTTTACCGGACTGATGCATGTTGAGGGCAGTGTTGAAGGTTCAATCGTTTCAGCTTCTGATAACGACACATTAACCATCAGTGAATCTGGCAGTATCAGTGGCACAGTGAAAGCAGGCAACTTAACCATCAGTGGTACCGTAGAAGGTGATATAACTTCTTCAGGAAAAATTGAAGTGGCTTCTCAAGCCAGAATTAATGGCAATATATTTTATGTCAACATAGAAATGGAAACGGGTTCACAAGTGAATGGAAAGTTAATCTATCAAGGTGGCGATGTGACGCCCATCACCAACAAAAAGTCAGATAAATCAGAAAGCAATGGAAAATAACCCCATTCAACTCTCCAGTTCTGCAGCCCATAAAATCAGTCAACTGGTGTTGGAAGAAATGAATCCTGATCTTAAATTCAGGGTTTACATCATTGGTGGCGGATGTTCTGGGTTTCAATATGGATTTGCTTTTGAAGAAGACGTTACTGAGGGTGATATGGTGCTGGAACAAAATGGCGTCCAAATGATGGTCGATCCGATGAGTTTTCCTTATTTGATGGGCTCAACTGTAGATTATCTTGAAGATTTACAAGGGGCCCGATTTTTAGTCAGCAATCCCAATGCCAAGTCAACTTGTGGTTGTGGGAGTTCTTTTTCGATATGAGTCCAGATCAAATTCATTTTGTGCGAACCGAGCTTGATCGTTGTGCTGATATGCGAGACCAAAAACAGCGCATAAAACAATTGAAAAAATTCAAAACCTGTCACTATGTACCGGTTTATCGTGGTAATCATATTTACCCAGATTCAGATGAAGAGTTTTATGTATCGCAGACTTCATTAGGCGCCACCGATCAGCAGAGTTTTTTGGGTGTATTGGATGATGAGTTGTGGTTTGGTTGTGGGTTAACAGAGAAAGAAGCCGCCGCCCTTGAAACGCAATTGGGTTGTCGGTTTGAATCAATCAGGCAATATGCCATGGCCTTAAAGGATGATTTGGCACACATTGCCTTGTATTCCAGAGGGTTGGACCTGTGGCAAAGGCAAAAGAAATTTTGTTCTAGTTGTGGAACCAAAAACCACTTAGAAAGCTCAGGACATAAAATGGTTTGTGAAAATGGGCATGAACAGTTCCCACACATTGAACCTGCGATTATTGTGTTGATTTCTAAAGGCGACCAGTGTTTGTTGGGCCGAAAACACAGCTGGCCACCGAACGTGTACTCCACTTTAGCGGGGTTTGTCGAAGCGGGCGAATCAATAGAGGATGCGGTTCATCGGGAAATTTATGAAGAGTCTAATATTCGAATTAAAAATGTGACTTATTTTGGCTCTCAGCCTTGGCCCTTTCCATCGTCATTGATGTTGGCTTTTAATGCCGAAGCGGTGTCTGATGACATCAGGTTAGATGATGAAATGGAAGATGTCCGCTGGTTTAAGAAAGATGATTTAATTAAATGGGCCAATGACGGCTCAATTATATTGTCTCCTAGGTTTACTGTGGCCAATAACCTGATCTGTAATTTTTTGGGACAATGCATTTAAAACTAAAGTGAATCATTTTGCCTGAATTACCTGAAGTTGAAACCACCTTACGTGGTATTCATCCGTGGCTTCAGGATCAAGAGATAACAGCCATTAATGTGTTTAACTATTCCATGCGGTGGCCCATCCCTGCTGAGGTTAATGACTTGGTTGGAGAGACGGTACTTGAAATTTCTAGGCGTGCCAAATACATATTAATTAAACTGTCAAATGGTTCACACCTGATTTTGCATTTGGGAATGTCCGGAGTCATCCGAGTGGTGGATGCCAATGAAGACCATCAGAAGCATGATCATTTTGAGGTGGTTTTGTCGCAAGGCAAAGCCCTGCGACTTAATGATCCACGAAGGTTTGGGTGTGTATTACTAACCGACGAACCTGTATTCAATCATCGGCTATTAAAAAACTTGGGCCCTGAACCGCTGTCAGAGGTGTTCAATGGTGACTGGTTGAAACAACAAGCCAAAAATAAACAAACATCGATAAAAAACTTCATCATGAATAATCATGTGGTGGTGGGTGTGGGGAATATTTATGCTGCAGAATCACTGTTTCTTGCGGGAATCAGACCCACCAGGAAAGTATCTCAAATCAGTTTAAAAAAATTTCAAATATTGGCCGACATCATTAAAAAGGTGTTGCAACTGGCCATTCAAGTTGGCGGCACCACGTTAAAAGATTTTAAAAATACCGAAGGTAAGCCAGGGTATTTCAAGCAAGAGCTTCAAGTGTATGGTCGAGCTGGCCAAGCTTGTTTTAACTGTGGGACTACGATTAAAAATTTAATCATTGGTCAACGGGCCAGTTGTTATTGCCCAGCTTGTCAAAAATAATGGCCAAAAAACAGCATATTTAGTAGCCAGCTGTTGTTAATTACATATTATTCATCTATTTGATTCCACCCGCAGCTTAAGCAGCGATGTATCTTGATTCCCAATAGTGGATTAGTTATCATCTTAAAGATGAAAGGGTTTAACAAATGGAAAGTAGAATAAAGTCTATTGCTTGGTGGGCATTGGTCAACCTATTGGTTGCGTTAGTCTATGCAGGTTGTTGTTATTTGGTGTACCGATATATGGTCAGGCCCACATTAACTGTGGCTATATGGCCAGCTACTGGTTTAGGCATAGGCTTGATCATGGTTTGGGGTCGCAAAATCATTCCAGCTTTGGTGTTGGGCGAAATGATCAACAGCGTCGTGCTGTATAAAGTGCATTTAGATTTTGGCTGGAGTCGAGCCACCTTATTTGACTTGTTGTTACTTGCCAACAATATCTTTAGACCGGTATTTGCAGGATTCTTGGCTCGCTATGTGATTGGCTCAGAACCTAGACTGATTCAATTTAAAAAAATAGTCAAATTTTTCATCTTTGCTGCGGTTTTGCCATGTCTGCTAACAACGATAATTTTTGTATTCTTATTGACTGAAGCCGGTTATTACACCACTGATTATTTCATTAAAGGAAGTTTGTGGTATATAAGCGATTTGATGAGTGTTTTGATTCTAACGCCGGTTGTGATGTCTTTCTTTGCATTGCCCAGAACCATCTGGAAGCCGCGAGTCATTAGTGTTGCGTTGCCTGTTTTGGCTGGCTTCGTAATGGTCTTCGCCATGTTTAATTCATTCAGATCCTATGAAGAAAACAGAATCAGTGAGTTGGTACAGAGCCATGTTAGGTATATAGTCAATACAGCAGAAACGCAAATGTTTGATTTTCAACAATTGGTTCAGTACTTAGAGAACAGTAAAACCAAGCTTAATTTGGAAAACTATAAAATTGAAATTGATACGAAACAAGCTGAGGTATTTGTTAATAGGTATATCAACCAAGATGTATTGACCACACGTTATATCAATCTCATAGTTCAAGAGCCATTACAGTTAAATAATGGCTTATACAGAATTACACTCACCCCGACCAATCAATTTTTTTCGAGAGAATCGTCAACCAGTTTGTGGTTAACTCTATTTATTGCTTTATGTTTCACCGGTTTTGTTGGTGTAGGTATGCTGACTTTGACTGGGCGACATTGGTTAACAGCAAAAGAAGTTAAAAAACGCACCCAACAACTTAATTTTATCAATCAAGAGCTTGAGGAANGGAATAATAACTACCAAAAAATCATAGAAAGTCATCCCGTTATATTTTGGAAAGTTGATTTAAANCAAGACANAGTGACGTACGTTAGCCAAGAAGCAGAGTCAATTTTAGGTTATCCAATTGATAAGTGGCTTAATGAACCGCACTTTTTCAGCAGAATTATTCACCCTGATGATTTCAGTCAGGTAAAAGATGCCATGCACCAAAATTATAAGGATGAAGCGCATGTAGAAATTGAATACAGAATAAAGCATGCAAATGATCAATACCGTTGGTTCAGAGACGTTTTACATATACCTGAAGACTTCAACGATTCATACGAAGTGATGGGCATGTTGATCGATATTACTGACAAAAAGAACGACACAGAAAAGATTCATCATTTGGCCTTTCATGATTATCTAACCCAATTACCCAACAGGCAAAAATTTCAAAATGTGTTGCATGAATTAATTCAAATTGGACAACAGCATAATCGATTCGGTGCGGTGTTATTTTTAGATATGGATCGATTTAAAGTGTTGAATGANGCNTTGGGCCACCACTTNGGTGATCAGTTGTTGTTGAAAATAGCAGACCGCTTACAAGAATACGATGAAGATTTTAAAGTAATGGCTAGATTTGGTGGTGATGAGTTCGTTTTAGCAACTGATTGTGAGTTTGCCAATATCAATGACGCAGCGGTACAAATCATCATGTTGGCAGAACAAATTATCAGTCGTTTGGCGGAATCTTATAACATCAATAATTATCACCATATTTGTACAGTAAGTATGGGTATTGCGATTTATCCTTATAATAACTCAACAGTGAATGACATCATAAGACAGGCTGATGTGGCGATGTACCGCTCCAAAGAACAAGGTCGNAATCAGGTNACTATGTATCATGAAAGTATGAAAAAAGACAATGACAAAATGTTGTTTGTNGAACAAGTACTTCGTAATGCAGTGAGCAATGATCACTTTATTTTAAAATACCAACCAATTGTAGACCGAGATCGCAATGTGGTGTGTTTTGAATCTTTGATTCGGATTTTTAATGAGCAACAAACCATTTTTCCTGATGACTTTATACCGATTGCTGAGGATACCGATTTAATTCAACCTGTGGGTCGTTGGGTAATCTCACACGCCTGTTTGAAAATTATGGACAGTCAATACAACATTTCTGTCAATGTCAGTTCAAAACAATTTCATCAACAAGGTTTTATCATGTATATAGANCAAATGATGAAACGATTTAATATTGGCCCTGGTAAACTGGTGATAGAGCTTACAGAAGGTGTGGTTGTGGGTAATATCAAAGAAATTCAATATAAATTTAATCGCTTAAAAGACATGGGTGTAATGATTGCGATTGATGATTTTGGAACGGGTTACTCGTCGTTAGAGTATCTGCGCCAGTTACCCATAGATTACCTTAAAATCGACAAGAGTTTTGTGTTTGACTTGGGACAGGAAGAGTCTTCACGCGTTATCATTGAAACCATCATTTCGATGGCTAAGCATCTGAATTTAGAGACGGTGGCAGAAGGGGTGGAAACAGAAGAACAATTTGAAATNTTGAAATCCATTGGTTGTGATTTGTTTCAAGGGTTTNTATTTGGCAAACCTGGTGATTTGATGAGTTTACAATAACAGTGGTTGTCAAACGCCACTGGGTTTCGATAAGATGCCCGTTGTTTAATTGATAGAATTTCATTGCTTAATCCTCAACAAAAAGCCGCTGTAGAAAAAACCGACCAACCCTTGTTGGTGTTGGCAGGTGCTGGCTGCGGAAAAACCAGGGTCATCACAGAGAAAATGGCCTATCTGGTCCTCCATGATTTTTGTTCCACTGATCGTATTTACGCCATTACATTCACCAACAAAGCTGCCAAAGAAATGAAACAGCGAGCAATGAAAATGGTACAAAATGGAGATCGCCTGAATATTTCAACGTTTCACTCCTTGGGCTTGCGCATGATGCAGCAGGAAATAGGCAGTACAGACTTCCAAAGAGGCTTCAGTATTTTAGATACGGCAGAATGCCAAAAAGTGATTCAGGCTTTGTTGCCCAAAGGCATTAAAAAAGAATTGGCCAATCAATTGCAGTGGCAAATTTCTGGTTGGAAAAATGCAGCCTTGTATCCTGAGCAGGTTGAGTCGTCAGTGCCTATGGCAGTTGAAATATATCAACAATATTTAACCTATATGGCCAGCATCAATGCCATGGATTTTGATGATTTGATTCTACAGCCTTTGTGGTTATTAAATAGATCAGAAGCAGTCAGGGCGCGATGGCAGCAACAAATTGGTTATTTGATGGTTGATGAGTACCAAGACACCAATACCAGTCAATATCAATTGGTTAAAATGTTAATGGGATCAGGCAGTCATTTAACTTGTGTTGGTGATGATGATCAATCCATCTACGGTTGGCGCGGTGCCCAAATTGAAAATTTACAGCTGTTACAAAAAGATTTTCCCTCTTTGGCGGTGGTTAAATTAGAGCAGAATTATCGTTCATGTAGCACCATCTTGAACGCCGCCAATGCAGTGATCAAAAATAACCCGCATCCATTTGAAAAAAAAATATGGAGTGATTTGGGTGAAGGTGAAAAAATAAGGATAACAGCTTATAACAGTGCGGAAGATGAAGCCCAGCAGTTGATTACTGACATTAGTTTCGAGAAACGAGTTAATTTAAAAAAATACAGTGATTTCGCAATTCTGTATCGTTCTAATCACCAAGCTAAGTTGCTCGAACAGGAGCTTAGGGTTAATAATTTACCTTACCAAATGTCAGGCGGCAGGTCGTTTTTTGATTACAGTGAAATTAAAGATTTGATGGCTTATATCCGACTGCTTTCAAACCCAAAAGATAATTCAGCCTTCTTGCGTTGTATCAACACACCCAAAAGGGGTATTGGGATGCAAACAGTGCAACAAATTTCTCAAATCGCCAAAAGAAACGGTCAATGCTTTTTTGAAGCGTGTACGAATTCTCAGTTGCTCCGTGATTTAAGTCCTGCGGCACAAGTTAAAATCAAAAATTTTGTGGCCATGATCAAAGCACACCAAAGCATGAAATCGTCGGCGGAACACATCGTTGAATCATTGGTTAAACAAACAGACTATATCAATTGGGTCAATCTTTCAGCTAATAACAAAGTGGCCAAAATCAATAAAGTTAAATTGGTCAGAGATTTTTTAAAATGGATCCAAGCCATCAGTGCAAAGCAGTTTTTAGCGATGGATGAGTTGATGAGTTACTTGTCTTTACAAAGCAATCAGGACGATGAAGTGGCTGAAGATGCCATAAAAATGATGACCTTGCATGCCGCCAAGGGGTTGGAGTTTGAACATGTTTACTTGGTGGGTGTTGAGGAGGGTATTTTACCCCATGCCAATTCTTTGGCTGATTCTGATGATGAGAATGATGCGGTAGAAGAAGAGCGTAGGTTGATGTATGTTGGAATCACCCGAGCCATGCGTCAGTTAAAAATTTCTTATGTTAAAAAGCGTAAAAAGAGGTTTCAGGATGACCCGAATGAAGGGTTTACTGGGCCCAGCCGATTTTTAGATGAAATCCCGATGGAACTTACCAGCGGCTATCACAACAAAGAACTTTCTGAGGAAGAACAAAAAGTCAGTAACAAAAAGAACTTTGCTGCGTTAAAGGCCATGTTGGGTGACTGATGGTTTCAGTTTAAGGCGTCTTGTTTGTCTGGGTATCGAGCATCGCTTGCCATTGATTAAATAAAAATTTGGGTTTGCTAATCAAGTTAATTTCAAGATCGCCCTTTCGGCTGGCGAGACATTGGTTGCCAAAATCACCTGCAAGGTTTTCATCAGATAAGTTGATGCAAGGGTCGTTTTCAGCCATCAGGGTTAATGTTTCGGTAATGATTTTGGGGCTTATGATTTGAGCGATTTGAGCTCTTAAAGTATTTGAACAGCCTTCATTTTCAGTTTCGCAAGCAAGAAAATCGATTTCACTGGGAGCCACTAACAGCGATTCACGTTGCAAAATCCTGACTTGTTTAGCTGTTTCTTGGCGATAAATGGGGTGAGCGTAAGCCCACAATAACATGGGTTTAAGAATGATTTGTTGGTACAAATTGTAATGGTGTATGTTTTGGATCAATAATTGACTGTTGCTGATTAATTCATAAGGTTTGTCTCTAATCACCAGTAGGTATAAATTAACGATGTTTCGATTTTTTTGTCCCATCTTTAATGTTTTATGTTGTGCCTTAATCACCGGTTCATTGTGCGATATTAATGCAGAAATTAATGGGGTGTAGTTGGTTTCAGGTTTGATGGGTTGGCTGCCACAGGCGGTTAACAAAATAAATGTGATAACAATCGAAGTCAATTTACGCATAAGCTTACTTATAATGAAGAAAAAAGATTAGAAAGTGACAGCATAATCGATTATGTCAGGTTATTTTTTTGAATTTTGTAACAAAACATAAAATAAGTCGTCTTATAAGTTGAAAAGTAAACATAACTGATAGAATGAGTATTTGGTATAGACTACAAGTAAGTAAGAATCAACATGGACTGTATGCGCTCGCCTATCAGATGTTGGGTAATCAGCTTGAAGCTGAAGATGTGGTGCAAGACACCTTCATCAAGCTATGGCAACGAAAAGAGCAGGGCGTTGAGTTTGAGAAAGCTTGGTTATATAAAGTGACCAGAAATCAATGCTTGGATATTATTAGGCGTCGTAAACATGCTTATGAATATCAAATAGCCCATGTGGTTGGTAGTGATGTAGCACGATCTGCCAGCGATGAAGTCTTGAATGATGAGTTATCTGGTGAAATAGGTAAAGCCATTAAACAGTTAGAAGAGCCTTATAAATCGTTGTTAGTGATGCGAGAGGTGAATGGGTTGAGTTACCAGGTGTTGGCTGATTCATTGGATTTGAGTTTGTCTCAAACCAAGGTGTATTTACATCGGGCCAGAAAACAATTAAAAGAAAGTTTGGAAAAATCATATGCGTGAGCAATCAATAGAAAAACAAGTTTCAGAAGAGCTGACTGAGTATTTTGAACAAGCCCGGCAGCTTAAGTGCCCGCCGAGCATGAAGAAAAATTTATATGCTCAGATTGGGCTGAATAAAACAAGGCAGTGGTTACAGCCAGCAATGGCGTTTTCATTTGTTGCCTTAAGTTCATTGGGTTTGGTTTGGCACAATCACAATCAAAATGAGCAGATGGTGCTGGCTCAGGCGGAAAGAGACATGCAAATTGCTATGCACTACATGCAAAAAGTCAGTGAGAAGACTTTAACGGAAACCAATACGCATGGCATAAAGCCTGCAATTATAGTACCTGTTTCTAAATCCATGGCACAGATTTAGTGGAGAATAAAGAATGAAAATAATAACTTTAATGATAATGACATTGATGAGCCTTCAGTTACAAGCTCAAAATGTTATGGATAAACTTCAAGGCTTATTGAATACTGAGCCTTCGGTGGAAATTAATTTAGGTCCTGCCATGCTGGGTTTATTGAGTGGAATGACCAATGAAGAAAAACAAGTTTCTGACATCATGAAAAACTTAACTGAAATTTCAGTTAGGGTTTATGATTTGGATGATGGTGATTTCAAAGGTGATTTGAACCAAATAAAATCATTTATCAATACTTTGGCCGGTGAAATGAAATCATTAGGCATGGAACAATTGGCGGCCATCAGAGAGGACGACTCAACGGTCTATATTATGGCTGAAATGGGTGCTGAAAGTATGAAAGGCCTTTCTGTGATGTCATTAGATGATGACTCTGAATTGGTTGTGATAAAAATTGGTGGGCAAATCATGTTAAAAGATTTGGCGGGATTGATGAGTCGATTTGATGTGGATTTAAATGATATGAACATCAATCTGAAGGATTAATCTGTCAACTAAAGCATAAAAAGTGAAAAGTGGGCTTTACATTGTCTTTACATCACATTAAAATACGCCGTCTTGTTTGAGACAGAACATTGGAAACAGTTATGAGAAAAGATATTCATCCAGAGTACAGAGAAGTGGTATTTCAAGACGCCAGTGCAGACTTTGCATTTTTAACGCGTTCATGTATACATTCAAAAGAAACCATCAAATGGGAAGATGGCAATGAGTATCCGTTAGTAAAAATCGAGATTTCATCAAAATCACATCCGTATTATACGGGTCAACAGAAAGTTGCTGACACAGGTGGACGTGTTGATCGATTCAAACGCAGATACCAAAGATAGTACACTTTTCAAAGTTATTCATAAAAAAACCCGACATGTTCGGGTTTTTTTACATCTTTAATAAGCCCTCTCAGCAAGCATTTTTAGACTATGGTCCATAGTAAACTGCTTTAATTTAGTGTCACTAAAGTGTTAAAATGAACGATTGTTTGAAATCATAAAAATAAAGACCCTAGATTGGAGAGTTGTAAATGAGTGAAGATGTCGTAAAAGTCATTACCCCGGAAGGACAAACTGCGGAATTACCTGTAATTAGAGCAGAAATGGGTCCGCCCACATTTGATATCAAAACCCTGCATAAACAAACTGGTTATTTTACCTATGACTCAGGTTTTGCAGCGACTGGTGCGTGTAAAAGTGACATTACTTTTATTGATGGCGGTAAAGGTGTTTTGTTGTATCGTGGTTATCCAATCGAACAACTGGCTGAGAGCAGTAACTTTATGGAAGTGACCTATTTGTTAATGAATGGGGAATTGCCAAACGCACAAGAATATAATGATTTTAATCAACTCATCACCCGTCATACCATGGTGCATGAAAAGATCAGATCATTTATGAAAGGATTTCAATATGATGCTCATCCAATGGCGATGATGATGAGTGTTATTGGTTCATTTTCAGCGTTTTACCATGATGGCATGAANGTCAATAATGCTGAAGACCGTAAGATGGCGGCGATTCGATTGATTGCCAAGATGCCAACAGTGGCTGCAGCGGTGTATAAAAATTATGTGGGTCAGCCATTTATGTACCCACAAAACAAGTTAGGTTTCACTGACCGATTATTGCAGATGATGTATGGCGTACCGGCCGAAGATTATGTCATCAGTCCAGTCGCTTCAAAGGCTTTAGATTTGTTGTTTATATTACATGCGGATCACGAACAAAATGCCAGTACATCGACAGTTCGCTTGGTCGGGTCTACCGGCGCCAATCCATTCGCTTGTATTTCTGCTGGTATTGCCTCTTTGTGGGGGCCTGCACATGGCGGAGCCAATGAAGCGGTATTGAATATGTTGGATGAAATTGGCGATGTTTCACAAATTGATAAGTATGTAGCCAAAGCCAAAGACAAGAATGATCCATTCAGGTTAATGGGGTTCGGCCATCGTGTGTATAAAAACTTTGACCCACGCGCCACCATTATCAGAAAAGCATGTCATGAAGTGTTGGCTGAATTAGGCATTGTTGATCCTCAATTGGAACTGGCCATGCGTTTAGAAGAAATTGCTTTGAAAGATGAGTATTTCGTATCACGTAAACTGTACCCTAATGTGGATTTTTATTCAGGCATTATTTACAAAGCGCTGGGTATCCCGGTTCAAATGTTTACCGTGATGTTTGCAATTGCCAGAACGGTTGGTTGGACTTCACAGTGGTTAGAGCAGTATGAAACGCCTGATACTCGAATTGGTCGACCCAGACAAGTTTATGGTGGAGCCAAAACCAGAGATTATGTCGAACTTAAAAACAGATAAACCAAATGGATTTAAAACATCATTTGGTCCGACTGGGATTAAATGCTGATTTAATCGGTGAATCAATACCTGACTATTTAACCCTGTCCTTTGCGGATGGGGTTTTGTTTGTCTACGAAGATCATAACCCAAGTCTAAGTGTCCACGTTGATTTTATAAATGGACCCATGGCCTACCGGGCGTCACAACATATTGGTGGTGAGCATTTAATTAAGGCCTGTAGACTTAAATCACAACCTTCGTGTCGTATTCTTGATACGACCTGCGGCATGGGTAAAGACAGCTTTTTATTATACAAAGCAGGTCTGACAGTAACCGCAACTGAAAAAAACCCAGTGGTACATGCCTTGCTAACGGATGGATTGTCTCGATATATCAAAAGCACCCAGGAAGCTGGTTTTAAATTGTTACAAGCCGATGCCCTGACTGTGATGAATACACAGTCGTTTGATGTGATTTATTTAGATCCAATGTTTCCCGATAAGGCGAAGTCGGCAAAAGCTAAAAAGGACATGCAGCTGTTTCAAAAACTTCACCAGCAAGCGGAAGACAATGCACAAGAATTGCTGGCGCATGCCTTAACCGCAGATTGTCAAAGGGTGGTGATTAAACGACCGATTCATGCCAAACCCTTGATTCAAAAAAAACCAACGTTCCAAATAGCTGGTAAAACCTGTCGATTTGAGGCTTTTCAGCTGGAATAACAGTATTTCACAACTTTTTTATAAAAAAAGCACCTTAATTTACATTGTTTTATGATTAGTGCTGTAAGCATTTTGTATAATGTTTCTGTGTGAATAAAATAGTGTGTATAAAAATGAAAAAAAATGAAGTAAAAATAACTCCCATGAATCAAGAAATCTCTAAAATTGCTAAAATTTTAGCGGTCGCTACCCTGCAAAATGATTTTTCCTATAAAGAATTGATGGAATATTACAAAATGCATATGGTTCGTGAGGCTAAGAAAGAGAAGAAGAAATCAACTGTTGTTGAAATTTCTGCACGTACTGGTATTGACAGACGCTTTATTGCGCCTTATCTGAATAGCGAACAAATACAGGTAAAACCCTCTAAGGTTTCTCGTGTGTTTGAAGATGTTAAAGCTTATTGTAAGAAAAATGATACCAAAAAAATATTGAAAAATGATGACAAAGAATCATTTGAAATGTTGTGTCAGAAACATGCCAATGGAAGCTTGACCCCCAAAGCCATCTATACTGAATTGTGGCGTTTGGGTTTAATGAAAGATGTGGGAACACATTATAAATTGAAAAAACCTCAAGTCGCTGAGAAGAAAGTGGCTAAAGCAACCAAAAGAATGGTATCAATAGGTGATGCAATTTCTGATTCAGTTAAAGATTTGCTGTAATCGTTATTCAGCATAAAATGATAAACGGTCTTTATAGGCCGTTTATTTACTTAGGTATCGACTCAAATGTTTGTCCATTAAATTATCATAGTAACCATTGATGTCTAGGTTAACTAAATGCCTTGAGACGTAGTGGTACAGTGGTATCACCGGCAACTCTTTGGCTAAAATTTGTTCGGCATCAAAAACCAATTGTTCAAGTGATTGGGCATCGGATGTGGTGTTCATTTTATTAACCAAGTCATCGTACGGTTGATGGTTCATGGCATAAAAGTTAAAGTGTGACTGAGAATGAAACAACTCTAAGAAGTTGATCGGTGAGAAGTAATCAGCAATCCACCCAGACCTGAAAATTTGTTTGTTTTGACCTTTTCGTGTGTTGACGAATACTTTCCATTCTTGATTTCTTAATTGTGATTTAACCCCTAAGTTTTGTCGCCACATGGCTGCAACAGCCAACGCAACTTTCTTTTGATTGTCGCTGTTGTTGTATAAGATTTCTAATCGATCAGTGCCTTTTTGAAACCCACTGGCTGCCAGCCAACGTTTGGCATCAGATAAATTGTATATTGGGTCTTTGGCTTGAACTTGTTTCGGTGGAATGATGCTGTAAGCCGGTTGTTGACCAGATTTTAATACTTTCTCAACCAAGATATTGCGATCGATAGCTGCGCTGAGNGCTTGCCTAAGGTTGNTATTTTTTAGTCTTTTGTCATTGAGGTTAACGCCCAAAAAGAAGGTGCCGTAATAAGGCGCTATTTTCAATTCCTTGGGGTGGTTTTCTAACAACCAATTAATTTGGTGGTCAGGAATGGTTTCAGTGAAATCTAATTCTTTGGCTCTGAAGCGCAGTAATTCACTGTTTTGATTTTCAGTGACCCAATAGACAATTTGTTTGAAACTAACTTCATCAGCATGATGAAAATAAGGGTTTTTCTGTAAGTGAATCTTTTCTTGTATGTCCCATTGTGAAAGGTGGAATGCACCATTGCTGACTTTGATGTCAGTGCTGTGACTCGGTAAAGGNAAAAAAATTGGTAAAACCAATTTATTTAAAAAACTGGAGTCAGGGTAATTCAAAGTAACTACAATTTGTTGTGAGTCGGGTGTTTTAACGTTTAATTTTTGGTCACTGATTAAGTTGTTAAATAATTGCCTATAGGGAGCTGCTGATTGTGGATCAATGGCTTGTTGCCAGCTAAATAAGAAATCTTCAGAGGTGACAGCCTCGCCATCACTCCATTTAGCCAACGGACTGATATAAAAATGCCATGTCAATTGATTGTCGGAAACTGTATGGTGTGTTATTACCCCAGGTATTACTTGGCCCTTGGCATCAAAAGACATTAAACCTTCATACATGTCTAATAAGATGTTATGACTGTTAATTCCTTGTGCTAAATGGATATTCAATGAATCCGGTTCAGAACCATTGCCTCTGTGAAAGGTTTGCGTTTGAGCATCAAATGGTTGTATCAGTGAAAAACAGATTAAAGCAATGATAATAATTTTCATGGCTTGAATTTAAACACATAAACATCATATTATAAAACTGCGAAGTCAATTAAAACATGATGGCATACGTGTCTGTTTTTGGTATGATAAATTGATTCCATAGGTTTCTTAGTTAACAGCTTTTATACTGACTAAAGTAGCGGCTAACCAAGAATGCTTTTTTTACAGTGAGAATGCCGAAAAATAGATTTGGTTCATTGAATAGCTCACTTTGCATCTTTAACAATAAAATTATGCCTCAAGAACCATTTATTACATCTAAAGCGGAACTCGTTGATTACTTGGCATCAGGGTGTAAACCCAAATCTGAATGGCGTGTGGGAACCGAACATGAAAAGTTTGGCTTTCATCGTGCTGATTTGAAACCATTACATTATGCTGAGAAAGGTGGAATCAAAGACATTTTGCAAGGCTTAGCCGATCAATTTAACTGGGAGCCTGTGGTTGAAGAAGGGCATATTATTGCGCTGAATCGTGATGGTTGTTCAATTACTTTAGAGCCAGGTGGACAATTAGAACTTTCGGGAGCCCCTCTAGAGAATGTGCATCAAACTTGTACTGAAACCGGTGTTCACTTAAAAGAAGTTAAAGCCATTGCTGAGCCATTGGGAAGTGCCTTTTTAGGCATGGGTTTCCATCCTCTGGCCTCTCGTGAAGACATCTCATATATGCCCAAGGGGCGTTATAAAATTATGAGTGAATACATGCCTAAAGTAGGTAGTTTGGGTTTGGATATGATGAAGAGAACTTGTACCATACAAGCCAATCTTGATTATTCCAGTGAAGCCGATATGATTAAAAAATTCAGGGTTTCATTGGCTTTACAACCTTTGGCCACGGCATTGTTTGCTAACTCTCCGTTTACTGAAGGCAAAGGCAATGGTTTTGTTTCTTATCGCTCACACATTTGGACTGACACGGATAACGACCGCTGTGGCACCATCCCATTTGTGTTTGATGCAGACATGAGTTTTGAACGGTATGTTGATTATATGCTGAATGTTCCGATGTATTTTGTTTATCGAAATGGAAAGTATATTGATGCCACTGGACATTCTTTCAAAGACTTTATGCAAGGAAAATTGGCGGTGTTACCCGGTGAATACCCAACTATTAAAGATTGGGAAGACCACTTAACCACTGCTTTCCCAGAAGTCCGGTTGAAAAAATTCTTAGAAATGAGAGGAGCTGACGGCGGCCCTTGGCGCCGAATTTGTGCCTTACCGGCCTTATGGGTTGGCTTATTATATGACCAAGAGCAATTAGATTTGGCTTATGATTTAATCAGTGACTGGACTATGGATGAATATGAACTGTTGCGCTCAACTGTGCCTAAACTTGGATTAAATACAAAATTCAGAGATTCGAATGTCAGAGAGTTGGCATTAAAAATGCTGACCATGTCACGCAAAGGCTTGGAAAAAAGAGCGATTAAATCATCTTGTGGTAAGGATGAAAGCATATATCTGGAACCGCTTCAGATTATTGCAGACACCGATGTGACGCCTGCAGAAAGAAAATTAGGTAAATACCATGGGGTGTGGGATAAAAACATCAAAGAGTTGTTTGACATTTATTCCTTTTAATCGATTGCATTGAAAGAAGGGAGTGAACTCCCTTCTCTTATAATATTTTTTTCAGGGCAGAAATTAATTGATCGATAATGACTTTTTGACTGGATTCACCCATCAGTCCGACTCGCCAAATTCTTCCTGCCATGGGACCAAGTCCTGCTCCAATTTCTATGCCATATTGATTCAATAACTGAGCTCTGATGGCTGCTTCATCAATACCATCAGGAACACAAATTACATTCAATTGTGGCAGTGAAATATTGGCATCTACGAACCTTTTTAAGCCGAGTTCGTCAAGTTGTGCCCATAAGTAGTCACTGTTCTCACGATGACGCGCATACCTGTTTTCTAGGCCTTCTTCTAAGCTTAAACGCAAGGCTTCATGTAGGGCATAGTTCATATTGATGGGCGCAGTGTGGTGGTATGCCCGATTTCCATCAGTCCAATAATTAGCCACCATGGATAAATCTAGATACCAGCTTTGTGGTTTGGTTTTTCGATTGAGAATCAATTCCAAACCGCGTTGAGAAATACTGATTGGAGACAGTCCTGGTGGACAGCTTAAACATTTTTGGGTGCCTGAGTAGCAGCCGTCTACTCCCCAACGGTCCAATTCAACGGGTACGCCAGCTAAAGAAGTGACTGCATCTAGTAACAACAAAACACCGTGTTTTTTGCACAGTTGTGCCACTTGATCCATGGGTTGTAACACGCCGGTAGACGTTTCTGCGTGCACAATGGCCAATAATTTAGCATCTGGATGAGCACTTAGTGCAGCATCAATGTGTTCTGGGTTGATGGCGGTACCCCATTCGGCTTTGACTTCAATAACTTCAGCACCACATCGCTGTGCCACATCTGACATGCGTCCTCCAAATACACCATTGACACATACGATGGCTTTATCACCAGGTTCAAGAAAGTTTACGAATAAAGCTTCCATACCCGCACTGCCAGTACCTGATACAGGAATGGTTAGTTGGTTTTCGGTTTGGAAAACTTGACGCAGCATCGTTTGAATTTCATTCATCAGGCGTAAAAATTCAGGATCTAAGTGGCCAATGGTGTTTTTAGCCAAAGCTTGGTAGACGTTTTTATGGACCTCACTGGGGCCTGGGCCCATTAAAATTCGTTTGGGAGGGTTGAAGCTATTCGTCATATTGAACCATTAATGTTGTAGTAGTTAGGGTTATTTTAGCCTTTCTTGCGGCGTCAGTGAACACAACTGAACAATCATTTTGGATTGATTGTAAATAATAGCCAATAAAAAAACCCAGACATAGGGTCTGGGTTTTTTGTGCTTCTTATTTTATATCAATGTTCTTTTAATAAATTCATGATTTGGATGTTGTCTCTGAACCATCGGCCACCTTCTGCGCCTTGATAAGAGACGTCAATGCTACTTCGGCCATCGATGTCCAAATCTCGGAAGGTATTAGACAGCTTGAGTGTCACAGTACCTGAGCTGGTTAATGTGAATGGTACAGGAGTCGCTGTTCTACCATAGGCATTCACATCGGACATTGGAATGGTGATGTCTGTATTGGGTACAAATCCTCCGGTGCTGCCTGTGGCCCATCTTGAATTGCCATCGGCATCATAATAAAACACATAAGCAATCATCACATCACCTGTTTGGGCCAATGAATAGCCCCAGCCATTTTCAGTTTGGCCACCCCACCAGCCGGTTCCGAAATCAGGGTCTGGTTTGGCTTCATCAGCAATGATTGGGACAATACACCAAGATTCAGTGTCATTGTTTATACGCCAAGTGGCTAAGGCAACGGAATCTAACGGTCGGTTAACACCATCCTGACAAGCCGGATGGTTTTGTACGTCTTCGGAATTAAAATCGATGGACAGACGACCATCAGAGAGGCGGTTGTCTGCATAGAAAGGTTCGGCTGCAGAGGGGCCAGCGTTGTAATCGTAAATATATTTATTTAAGCTGTTGGCATCGAAACCTTGGTTTAAAACACCATTGGTCAGCGTTGTGACTGAGTTGAGCCATTCAGGGTTGCCGTTGTTGTCATAGGTGTAAAACAACGTGTAGTACAAGTCATTGGCTCCCACTGATTCAACGATGAAACCATGGCCGTCATGTGCCGGGTCATACCATAAACCTTTGGTGGGTACTTTGTTGTTGCTGCTGACACATTGATCACAAACTGTATCAGTTTGGGTGATGACGTTACTGATGCTGATGTCATCCAGCCAAAAACCTTCGTTTGAAAATGATTGATCAGAAACCATTCTGAATCGTATTTGCGCGGTTTTACCCACGTAATCAGTGCTTAAGTTAACTGAAGCTTCTCTCCAAGCCAGTTGTGAACCAGACCAAGCCATTTGTGCTTGGGCTGTGTTGTTATTGTAAAGCGGACCGTCATAAGGAACTGAACTTAAGTGACCAATATCAAACCATCGGTTTGTGTTTTCTAATCTCATTTCTAATACCAAGCCATCCCAATGCTGGGATCTATCGCCTTCGGTGTTGTATGACAGCGCAAACTCAAGCACATTGCCACCCCCAGAAAAAGTCATCCATGGGGTCATTAAGGATTTGTCTGAATAGGTGTCTTCATTGGTGGTGAACCAGCTTTTATTGCCTGAATTGACACTGTCGGTCACTCTGATCCAACCATCATCACCTAAGGCTAATGCAGATTTCAAAGCGGTGTTACTGCTTTCAGCACCATCGCTAAAGGTTTGTTTTATATAAGAGGTGTTGGCACTGGTGGTCACTGTTATAGAATCATTAAAACTGCCTTCGTCAGTACTCACACTCACCGGAATGTTAACATCAGCTAAACAACCGGCTTGGCTGTCTAAGTGACTGTTCAGTGCAATGGTTTTACTGGCAAAGCCATCCAGCGAGAATGATTGAGTGGCATCAATAAAGCTGATGCTATTAGGTTCATTGAAGTTCAGTGTGACGTTGTTAAAGTCTTTGCCTGATTTGTTTTCGACTGAAACCAATAATTTCCCACTTTCGCCTCGATCTAAGAAACCATCATCATCACAACTGGAATTGGTGGTTACAAATTTAACTAATGACAAGCTGATGGGATTTTTACTGGCTTTATAAGTGCCTCGACCATGGGTGCCTATATACAATTCGTTGTTATTCCACACCAAGTCAAGCACCCGAGTAAAAGCAGGGCCATAGTCAAATTGCGTCCATTCATAGTTGTTCCCAGATTTTGTACCTANCCAAAGCCCNAATTCACTGCCTAAATATAAGGTGTTGGGATCTATGGGGTCATTGATCACTTGATACAACGGAATATTGGGTANGTTGTTAGACAGACTGATCCAGTTGTTACCCCCGTCAGTTGATTTCAGAATTCGGTTGTTTTTATAATCACCAAAGGTCGCATACAGGGTGTTCCCAGAAGTATCAAAGGTATCAACCTTGATGTCTGTAACTACTGAATTAGCAACGTTTAAGCTTTGTGAAGGTGCTATGTCAACAACCGTGTTTGATGAGCCAAGACCAGTGATTTTAATGATTTGATTGTCCCCCAGAGAATTGGTTCCACTCAAACCAGCATAGGCTACTGTGCTTAGGTGAGGATTGAAAGCCAAAGCGGAAATTCCAGATCCATTAATGGTGTCTGACACATCTTGCCATGTGGCATTACTCAAAAATCTGACATTATTAGTAAAAAATACATTGTCGGTACCAACCAGCATGCGGTTACCGTTGTTTTCATCCAGTACATAGGGTTGGATAAAACGCGCACCGTCAGTATCGGGTAAATTTATTGCAAATGCATTCAAACCACCATTATTTGAACCATACATTTGTCCATTAACATAAGAGCCATAAACAAATTGGCCTTGTTGTTGGTCCCAAGCACTGAAACCACCATCTCCACCTTGCCATTCTAGCCATGTTTGTTTATCACCAAAATACAGTTGTGAACCATTATCCTGGGTGCCTGAGGTGACTTTTTGGCCATCAGGACTGACAGCGATTCCATATGATTGAGAGATGTTAAGACCATTGTTTAAATCAACCCAGGTACTGCCGCCGTCTTCCGACTTAGACACGCCACCATCACTGACCGTGTAAATGTGCGCACTGTTGTGAGGACTGAAAAAATAACCATGATGATCGGCATGAATATAATGAGGAATAAAGCCTATGTCAGGATTCCAATAACTGTTTTTAAGGATGGTGGTGCCCCCATTGCTGGTGGTATATTGATCAATTGCACCCATAACCACGTGATTGGAATCCGTCGGGTCGACAGCAATGGCCAGATCATACCAGCCTTGGCGTTCTACAAACTGAGTATTAGAGGCAGTTTTACTGTAGGTGTTGTGGTTGGGTGATTGAGACTTCCAAAGCCCCAAAGTGGCTTCTGTTTGGTTATTTTCGAGTTCAACGGTTTCAGTTGATACAGCCAGATAAGATGTGCCATCGGAACCAAAGCCAATTTCAATCCTTTCGACGCCATTTTCTGGAACGCCATCAGACTGGTCTAACACCTGCCAATTGAGGCCTTGATTGGTGGAACGCATCACAAACCTTTCTAATGGGTCGGATACGGTTTGTGAGATGTTGCCTTTCAAAGTTTGTGGTGACAACAGTATGGCATCGCCAAATCGTCGCTCGATCATGGCAGCAGGTATGGTGATGCTGTCATCTGTACCACCCATTACGGTTGCTGGATCGTTTCCACTTTGAACAATGAGTACTGCCTTAGCCCCGGCATTTTGTGCATTCTTGACCTTATCTGTGAAATCACAAGAGCCTCGTTGCATCACGGCAATTTTATTAGTGACGTTGTTGGTTATGGCTGCGCAACCACTGTAGTTGTTGCCGTTGCTGTAGGTCGCTGGTTCGAGAGTGCCAGTGATTCCTGCTTGGGTG
>JGI24723J26617_10000126_pt1 | contig 79101 bp, 82 predicted proteins | sample Cruoilmetagenom6_FD_26617 | JGI IMG/M metagenome (IMG submission 26617) | reverse complement strand
TAAGTAATTAGTCGCGGCGGCGGCCCTCTCCTTCACCCGGACACCATACAGGTAGTTTTAGGGTGGCCGGGTGAAGGAGAGGGCCGGTGCCGCAGGCCCTGACGGAGGTCAGGGCGCACTCCGAAGGAGTTATTGAATATGTCACGTCGTCGTCGTCCCGAAAAGCGGGTCATCCTGCCTGATCCCAAATTTAAGGATCTGGTGCTGTCGAAATTTATGAACAACCTCATGCTCGACGGTAAGAAATCAACTGCTGAACGTATCGTTTACGGTGCACTGGACACGGTTGAAGCCAAGGCGAAAGCCAATCCGGTTGAACTGTTTCATGCAGCGCTGGAAAACATCAAGCCGCAAGTCGAAGTGCGTAGCCGCCGTGTTGGTGGCGCGACCTATCAGGTGCCGGTTGAGGTTCGCCCAGAGCGCGCCCAGGCGCTTGCGATCCGTTGGTTGATTTCAGCTGCTCGCGGCCGTCCAGAAACCACCATGTCAGCGCGCCTCTCGGGCGAATTGATGGATGCGTCGAACAATCGCGGCAACGCGGTTAAGAAGCGTGAAGATTCGCACAAAATGGCCGATGCCAACCGTGCGTTCTCTCATTACCGTTGGTAACTTCGCGCTGGTAATCTGAGCCGGTTCTTTAACTGGTCTCATTTGTAACTATATTGGATGGGCGACGCATTGGGCGTCCCCATCCAGCAAATCGAGGAATTGAACATGGCACGTAGCCATCCCTTAGACAGGTACCGCAACATCGGAATTATGGCGCATATTGACGCCGGTAAGACCACGACAACAGAGCGGATCCTCTATTACACCGGCAAATCCTACAAAATCGGCGAAGTGCATGATGGCGCGGCGACGATGGACTGGATGGAACAAGAGCAAGAGCGCGGCATTACGATTACGTCTGCCGCGACGACTTGTTTCTGGAACGCCGAAGACCGCAATGGTCCAGAGCACCGCATCAACATCATCGACACTCCAGGTCACGTTGACTTCACGATTGAAGTTGAACGTTCGCTGCGCGTGCTTGATGGCGCGGTGGCCTGCTTTGACGGCGTTGCCGGCGTTGAACCACAATCCGAAACTGTCTGGCGCCAGGCTGACAAGTACAAAGTTCCGCGGATGTGCTTCATCAACAAGCTCGACCGTACCGGTGCTGACTTTAAGTATTGCGTTCAATCGATCATCGATCGTCTGGGCGCGGTGCCTGCTGTTTTGTATCTGCCAATCGGCATTGAGAGCAGCCTTGTAGGTCTCGTCGATCTGGTAAATCAGCGTTCGATCACGTGGAAGAACGAAGATCTGGGTGCTGAATATGAATATGGCGAAATCCCAGCGGATATGGCTGACGAGGCGGCTCAATACCGTGAGCAGCTGATCGAGCTTGCTGTTGAGCAAGACGATGACGTGATGGAATCCTACCTTGAAGGTGAAGAACCCGATGCAGCAACGCTGAAGGCGCTGATCCGTAAGGGTACGCTCAATCAGAGCTTCGTGCCTGTGCTGTGCGGTTCTGCGTTTAAGAACAAGGGCGTTCAGCCTTTGCTCGACGCGGTTGTCGACTATATGCCGAGCCCGCTCGACGTTGAAGCGATTAAGGGTGTTCTACCTGATAGCGACGAGGAAGACTCTCGCGAATCGAGCGATGATGCACCATTCGCGGCCTTGGCCTTTAAGGTGATGAACGATCCATTCGTTGGCTCGCTGACCTTTACCCGTATCTACTCCGGCAAGCTGGAGAAGGGCGCTGTTCTGAACTCTGTGAAGGACAAGAAGGAAAAGATCGGCCGTATCCTCGAAATGCACTCCAATGACCGTAAGGACATCGAAGAAGCATTCGCAGGCGATATTGTTGCTCTGGCCGGAATGAAGGCGACCACCACAGGTGATACGCTTTGCGATCCAGCCAAGCCGATTGTTCTTGAACGGATGGAATTCCCAGATCCCGTTATTGAGCTGAGCGTTGAACCAAAGACCAAGGCTGACCAAGAAAAGATGGGCGTTGCGCTCAATCGTCTTGCTGCCGAGGATCCCTCATTCCGCGTTACAACCGATCACGAATCAGGCCAGACAATCATCAAGGGTATGGGTGAACTTCACCTCGACATCCTGGTTGATCGTATGAAGCGCGAATTTAAGGTCGAAGCCAACGTGGGTGCCCCGCAGGTTGCTTATCGTGAATCGCTCGGCCGTGAGATCGATGTCGATTACACGCATAAGAAACAATCGGGCGGTACCGGTCAGTTTGCACGTGCAAAAGCCAAATTCACCCCTGGTGAGCGCGGCCAAGGCATCGTGTTCGAAGACAGCATCAAAGGCGGTAACATTCCTAAGGAATATATTCCGTCGCTTGAAAAAGGTATTCGTGAGCAAGCCGAAAGCGGCTATCTCATCGGCTTCCCGATCATCGATTTCACGATCCACGTCACCGATGGCGCGTATCACGATGTTGATAGTTCGACCGTGGCCTTCGAAATTTGCGGTCGCGGTGCGATGCGTGAAGCAGCAGAGCGCGGCGGCATTAAGCTGCTCGAACCTGTGATGAAGGTTGAAGTCATCAGTCCTGAAGAATACCTTGGTGATGTGATCGGCGATCTCAATTCCCGCCGCGGCCAAATCCAAGGCACCGATACGCGCGGTAACGCACAAACTGTTGATGCATTTGTGCCTCTTGCCAATATGTTCGGTTACGTGAACGAACTTCGTTCGTTCAGCCAGGGGCGTGCAAACTACTCTATGCAGTTCTCTCACTATGAGGAAGTGCCTGCAGCGGTTGCACTCGAGGTTAAGGAGAAGCTTGCCTAAGGCGAGCGATGCGTTTAGGGGCGGCGCCTGTCTTGGCGGGTGCCGCTGATTCCCATATTGTTTTAGTCATAGACTTAGAGGTTATTGAAAATGGCGAAGGAAAAATTTGAGCGGAATAAGCCGCACTGTAACGTTGGCACCATCGGCCACGTTGACCACGGTAAAACCACACTGACCGCAGCGATCACAAAGGTCCTGGGTTCAGCTGTTGATTTCGCAAACATCGACAAAGCTCCTGAAGAGCGTGAGCGCGGCATCACTATTTCGACAGCACACGTCGAATATGAAACCGACAACCGTCACTATGCGCACGTCGACTGCCCAGGTCACGCTGACTATGTTAAGAACATGATCACCGGTGCCGCCCAGATGGACGGCGCGATCCTGGTTGTGAACGCAGCTGACGGACCCATGCCGCAAACTCGTGAGCACATCCTGCTTGCGCGTCAGGTTGGTGTTCCGGCTCTGGTTGTTTACATGAACAAGGTTGATCAGGTCGACGACGAAGAAATTCTCGAACTCGTTGAAATGGAAGTTCGTGAACTTCTCAGCGAATATGGTTTTGACGGTGACAACATCGCAATCGTCAAGGGTTCGGCTCTGGCTGCTCTTGAAGGCCGCGATGAAGAAATCGGCGAAAACTCGATCCGTGAACTGATGGCCGCTGTTGATGCAAACATCCCGCAGCCTGACCGTCCTGTCGACAAAGACTTCCTGATGCCAATCGAAGATGTGTTCTCGATTTCCGGCCGCGGTACTGTTGTTACCGGCCGTATTGAAACCGGCGTTGTAAACGTTGGCGACGAAGTTGAAATCGTCGGCATCAAGGAAACTGGCAAAACGACCGTAACCGGCGTTGAAATGTTCCGTAAGCTGCTTGATCGCGGCGAAGCTGGTGACAACGTTGGTGCATTGGTTCGCGGTGTTGGCCGTGAAGACGTTGAGCGCGGTCAGGTTCTGGCTAAGCCAGGGTCGGTTAACCCGCACACAGAATTCGAAGCAGAAGTTTACGTCCTTTCGAAGGACGAGGGTGGCCGTCACACGCCATTCTTTGCGAACTATCGTCCGCAATTCTACTTCCGCACCACCGACGTTACCGGTGAAGTGATCCTTCCTGAAGGCACTGAAATGGTAATGCCTGGCGACAATGTGACCATCAACGTCAAGTTGATTGCTCCGATCGCTATGGACGCCGGTCTCCGCTTCGCGATCCGCGAAGGTGGACGTACCGTCGGTTCGGGCGTTGTGGGCTCGATCAAGGCCTAATTCGGTCTAGCAGAAATGCGCCCGGTGACCTTAACGGTTGCCGGGCGCTTTTCTTTGCAGCTCAATTCCGAAACTGAATCGTAAAATCACCCCTGTCTATTGCCAGTATTTTGGTTGTGTATCGGCGGTGAAATTGCGTTACAGGGGTTGCAACGTCAGGGGGTTCCCCATATAGGGCCTCTCAACGAACGAGATTCGTCTCAATTTCGGAAAAGTTTTTGATCAGTGGCCTTGCTCTCCCTCGGAGACGGGAGAGGGCAGATCACTGGTTTTGTTGTTTGCTCTTTCTCATTGGTAGTTGGAAATGGAAGCTCAGAATATTCGCATTCGCCTCAAGGCGTTTGATCACCGCGTTCTCGACCAGGCAACTGGCGAAATCGCGGAAACCGCTCGCCGTACTGGCGCGCTCATTCGTGGCCCCATTCCGATGCCGACGAGAATTGAAAAGTTTACCGTGAACCGCGGCCCGCACATCGATAAGAAGTCGCGTGAGCAGTTCGAGGTACGCACTTTCAAGCGGTTGCTCGATATCGTGCAGCCTAACGCACAGACCGTAGACGCGCTGATGAAGCTCGATCTTGCTGCTGGCGTTAACGTAGAGATTAAGCTGGCGTAAGCTGGCGCCCCCTGCGAAAGTGGGGGCCTCATGCGGCGGGGAAATCTTCGCCACTATGAGAGACAAATAGGAATACCGCCGGACGGCTTGTTTAATACAAGTTTGGCCGGGTCTGCGTTCCCCGTCTCGCAAGCCCGATTGCTCGGGTGAGCATTCAGCCCGGACGGGGCGACGCATCACAAAATGGGCTGGCAAGCACGCGGAATGGTCCGCGTGCCTCTGTGTTAGGAGTTTTGACGATGCGCACTGGCGTTATCGCAAGAAAAGTCGGGATGACCCGCCTGTTCCAGGAGGATGGACGTCACGTACCTGTGACCGTTCTTTCGCTGGATGATTGCCAAGTTATTTCTCACCGTACTGACGAACGTGACGGCTATGTTGCGCTTCAGGTTGGCTCGGGTGAGGCCAAGCAAAAGAATGTTGCCAAGCCGCAGCGCGAACATTTTGCGAAAGCAGGCGTTCCGCTGAAGCGTAAGGTTGCTGAATTCCGTCTCGATAGCGAAGAAGCTCTTCTTCCTGTCGGTGCGCGTATTTCTGCAGAGCACTTCATTGCTGGCCAGAAAGTCGACATCACCGGACACACGCAGGGTAAAGGCTTTGCCGGCGCCATGAAGCGTTGGGGTTTCGGTGGTCTTCGCGCTACGCACGGCGTTTCGATCTCTCACCGTTCGCACGGTTCTACGGGTAACCGTCAGGATCCGGGCCGCGTGTTTAAGGGTAAGAAAATGGCCGGTCACATGGGTGATCGCCAGCGTACCCAGCAGAACCTCGAAATCGTTCGCACAGACGCGGATCGCGGCCTTTTGTTCGTTAAGGGCTCTGTCCCCGGGCATAAGAATGCATGGCTCGTCGTTCGCGATGCGGTGAAGCTGAAATTGCCAGAAGATCTTCCGTTTCCCGGTGTCATGCGCCGCAATCAGGATGAATTCGAGCATAAGGAAGCGGCGCCCGGCTTGGTCGAGAGCGCTGCAGAGCACGAGATTTCTCCAGAAGTTTCCCCTGAGCTGCAAGAAAAGCTTGAAGCCGCAGCGGAAGCAGAAACATCAAACACTGACGCGGCTGAAAAGCCTGCCGATGATTCCGGTAAGGAGGGCTGATCCATGAAGGTGAAGGTCCAGAAAATCGACGGCGGTAAAGGTACCGGTGAAGTTGAGCTCAATGATGCCGTTTTCGGTGTTGAGCCGCGCGCTGACATCCTGCACCGCGTCGTCACGTGGCAGTTGGAAAACCGCCGCGCGACCGCTCGCCCGACGCGCGAACGTTCCGACGTAAACCGCACGGGTAAGAAGCACGGCGCACAAAAAGGTGGCGGTGTTGCCCGTCACGGTGATCGCGGTGCTCCGATCTTTATTGGCGGCGGCAAGGCTCATGGTGCGCGCAAGCGTGACTTTGACCAGTCGCTTAACAAGAAGATCCGTGCGCTCGGCCTGAAAATGGCGCTTTCCAGCAAGGCAAAAGACGGTCTCGTTATCGTTGACAGTCTGAAGCTGAAAGAAGCCAAAACGCAGGCGCTTAAGGGTCACTTCGACAAGGCAGGCTTCGGCGGCAAAGTTCTCGTAATTGACGGTGATGCCGTTGAAGAGGGCTTCCGTAACGCAGCTGGTAATCTTGCAGGCGTCAATGTGATGCCGGCGCAGGGCGCCAATGTCTACGACATCCTCAACCACGACACGCTCGTTCTGACCACAGACGCTGTCGCAAAGCTGGAGGCGCGCTTCAATGGCTAAGAAGCAAGAAATCGACGCGCGTCACTATGACGTAATCCTCGCTCCTCACATCACTGAGAAGTCGACTCTGCTGTCTGAAAATGACGCGGTTGTCTTCCGTGTGGCGAATGATGCAACCAAACCGCAAATCAAAGAAGCGGTTGAGGCATTGTTCGACGTGAAAGTGAAGGGCGTGAACACGCTTGTCCAAAAGGGCAAAGTCAAACGCTGGAAGGGGCGCCCTTACAAGCGTTCTGACTTCAAAAAAGCGGTCATCACTCTGGCAGACGGCGGCTCGATCGACGTCACCAGCGGTCTCTGAGGCGTAGAGAAGAACTATGGCACTCAAGAATTATAAACCGACAAGCCCCGCCCGTCGCGGCTTGATCCTCGTCGACAAATCTGGCCTGTATAAAGGCAAGCCGGTGAAGTCGCTGACCGAGGGCAAGCGCAAAACCGGTGGACGCAACAACAAAGGCCATATCACTTCGCGTGGTATCGGCGGTGGACACAAGCAGAAGTACCGCTTCATCGACTTCAAACGTCGCAAGTGGGATATGGAAGCAACTGTCGAGCGGATCGAATATGATCCCAACCGCACGGCTTTCATCGCTTTGCTGAAATACACTGACGGCGAACAAGCTTACATCATTTGCCCGCAGCGTCTTGCCGAAGGCGACACTGTCGTCGCTGGCGAGAAGGTTGATACCAAGCCTGGCAATGCCATGCTCTTGGGTCAGATGCCGGTCGGCACCATTTGCCACAATGTGGAAATGAAGCCGGGCAAGGGCGGTCAGATCGCTCGTTCAGCTGGTACATATGTCCAGTTGGTCGGACGTGACCGGGGTATGGTTATTGTTCGCTTGAACTCTGGCGAACAACGCTACCTTCGTTCGGATTGCATGGGCACGGTTGGCGCGGTTTCGAACCCCGACAACCAGAACCAAAATCTGGGCAAGGCCGGTCGCCGCCGCTGGATGGGCATCAAGCCGCTGACACGCGGTGTTGCGAAGAACCCGGTTGATCACCCCCACGGTGGCGGTGAAGGCCGTACTTCGGGTGGTCGTCATCCGGTTACCCCATGGGGCAAGCCGACCAAGGGTGCTCGCACTCGTAAGAACAAGCAGACGGATAAAATGATCATCCGTTCGCGTCACGCCAAGAAGAAGAGGTAACCGAGATGGCTCGTTCCGNCTGGAAAGGTCCGTTCGTAGACCTCCACCTGCTGAAAAAGGCAGAAGATGCACAGGAAAACAATGTAACGAAACCGATCAAAACTTGGTCGCGTCGTTCCACTGTCCTGCCGCAATTCGTCGGCCTGACGTTCAACGTCTATAATGGTCAAAAGTTTATTCCGGTGTCCGTTAACGAGGACATGGTTGGTCACAAGCTCGGTGAATTTTCGCCGACCCGCACCTTCCCTGGCCACGCTTCGGATAAGAAGGGTAAGCGCTAATGGGCAAGGCAAAAACTCCCCGCCGCGTTGGCGATAACGAGGCTTTGGCTGTGGGCACAACCATTCGTGGTTCGGCTCAGAAGCTCAATCTCGTTGCTGCGCTGATCCGCGGCAAGAAGGTTGAAGATGCTTTGAACATCCTCGCTTTCTCGCGCAAAGGCATGGCTAAGGACACGACCAAGGTTCTGGCTTCGGCAATTGCGAATGCGGAAAACAACCACAACCTCGACGTTGACTCGCTGATCGTAGCGGAAGCCAGCGTCGGTAAGGCGATTACGATGAAGCGCTTCCACACACGTGGTCGCGGTAAATCTACCCGCATCCTGAAACCGTTCAGCCGCTTGCGCATCGTCGTTCGCGAGCATGAAGAAGAGGAGGCGTAAGCCATGGGTCAGAAGAGTAATCCGATCGGCCTGCGTCTGCAGATCAACCGTACTTGGGATAGCCGCTGGTACGCCGAAGGGCGCGACTATGCACAATTGCTCAAGGAAGATATCCAAATCCGTAAGTTCATCATGGATACGGTGCCCCAGGCAGCGATCTCCAAGGTGGTGATTGAGCGTCCGGCCAAATTGTGCCGTGTTTCGATCTATGCAGCCCGTCCCGGTGTTATCATCGGTAAAAAGGGTGCGGATATTGAGAAGCTGCGCGCGAAGCTTGCTGGCATGACCGATAGCGAAGTGAAGCTGAATATCGTCGAAATCCGTAAGCCGGAAGTCGATGCGAAGCTGGTCGCGCAGGGCATTGCTGATCAGCTGATCCGCCGTGTTGCATTCCGCCGTGCGATGAAGCGCGCCATGCAGTCTGCCATGCGTCTGGGTGCCGAAGGCATCAAGATTGTTTGTGGCGGCCGTCTTGGCGGTGCTGAAATCGCCCGTGTCGAACAGTATCGTGAAGGACGCGTTCCTTTGCATACGCTTCGCGCGAACATCGATTACGCTGAAGCCGAAGCGCTTACCGCTTATGGCATCATCGGCATCAAAGTTTGGGTCTTCAAAGGGGAAATCCTTGGTCAAGATCCTACCGCACAAGACCGGTTGATGATGGAAGCTCAGACTTCCGGCGTCCGCCCGGCCCGCTGATAGAGTTCGAGAGTAAGCACCATGCTGCAACCGAAAAAACATAAATATCGCAAGGCCTTCAAGGGCAAGATCCATGGCGATGCGAAGGGCGGCACCACGCTGAACTTCGGCTCCTATGGCCTCAAAGCACTTGAGCCAGAGCGTATCACCGCACGCCAGATCGAAGCTGCGCGTCGTGCGATCACTCGCCATATGCGCCGTCAAGGCCGCCTATGGATCCGCGTGTTCCCCGATGTGCCAGTGTCGAAGAAGCCTGCTGAAGTCCGTCAGGGTAAAGGTAAAGGTTCGGTCGAATTTTGGGCAGCCCGGGTTAAGCCAGGCCGCATCCTATTCGAACTGGACGGGGTTTCCGGTCCACTGGCCGCCGAGGCTTTTGAGCGTGCCGCGATGAAGCTGCCGATTAAAACCAAGGTCGTTGCCCGTCTCGGTGACACCTCTCATCTGGAGCGCCGGTCATGAGCACGGTTGAAGATCTCCGCACCAAGTCTGATGATCAGCTTGCTGTTGAATTTACCGAACTGAAGAAAGAGCAGTTTAACCTGCGTTTTCAGGCTGCAACCAACCAGTTGGAAGGTAAAGGCCCGGCCCGGATTAAAGAAGTCCGCCGTACAATCGCACAGATTAAGACCCTGCAGACCGAGCGTAAGACCGCTTCGGCCGCAGCGGCCAAGTCGTAAGGAGCACACGATGCCGAAGCGTATTCTGATCGGGACCGTCACCTCCGACAAGACCGATAAAACTGTGACCGTGAAGGTCGAACGCAAGGTGAAGCACCCGCTTTACGGGAAAATCATCCGTCGTTCGAAAAAGTATCACGCGCATGACGAAGAAAACTCCTTCAAAATGGGCGACACTGTCCGGATTGAAGAGACCAAGCCGATCTCCAAGACCAAGACTTGGAAGGTGATCGACACGGTCAAAGCAAGCAAGGGTGTCGCTGTTGAAGCCGACATCGAAGTCGAAGCCGCCGCCGGTAGCACGACTTAAGACGTTTTTTGGAACTGCTGGGCTGGTTTCTGCCATGTCTCAGCAAGCCGACTAAGAAGGAACTGAATCCATGATTCAGATGCAATCTAACCTAGACGTCGCGGATAATAGCGGCGCGAAGCGCGTCCAGTGCATTAAGGTGCTGGGCGGGTCGAAGCGCCGTACTGCGAGCGTTGGTGACGTGATCGTCGTATCCGTCAAAGAAGCGCAGCCACGCGCCAAGGTCAAAAAGGGTGACGTTCACCGCGCGGTGATCGTTCGCACTCGTAAGGACGTTCGCCGTCCTGACGGCAGTGTGATCCGTTTTGACGGCAACGCTGCTGTTCTCGTCAACAAGAGCGAAGAGCCGATCGGCACGCGTATCTTTGGCCCAGTGGTTCGCGAACTTCGCGGCCGCGGGTTCATGAAGATCATCTCGCTCGCTCCGGAGGTGCTATAATGGCCGCCGCAAAAATCAAAAAAGGCGACAGCGTCGTCGTGCTTTCGGGCAAGGATAAGGGCCGCACCGGCACTGTCCGTCAGGTTATGCCGAAAACCGGCAAGCTGATCGTCGAAGGCATCAACATCGCTGCCCGTCACCGCAAGCCGAGCCAGGAAAACCCGCAAGGCGGCATCGACCGTTTCGAAGCGCCGATGCATATTTGTAAGGTTGCCGTGGCTGATCCCAAGGATGGCAAGCCGACCCGCGTCCGTTTTGAAGAGCAAGACGGCAAGAAGGTTCGTGTTGCTGTAAAGTCCGGAGAGAAAATCGATGGCTGATTATACCCCACGCATGAAGTCACGCTATGACGAACAGATCGTCAAGGCGATGACTGAAAAGTTCGGTTACACCAACCGTCTTCAAGTCCCCAAGGTTACCAAAGTCACGCTTAATATGGGCGTTGGCGAGGCCAGCCAGGACAAGAAGAAGGTGGCAACCGCTGCTGAAGAAATGGCACTGATCGCTGGTCAAAAACCGGTTATCACCAAAGCCAAAAAATCGATCGCACAGTTTAAGCTGCGTGAAGGCATGCCAATTGGCTGCAAGGTAACCTTGCGCAAAGAACGTATGTTTGAATTTCTTGATCGTCTCGTAACTGTTGCAATGCCCCGCATTCGTGACTTTCGCGGCCTGAACGCAAAATCGTTCGACGGGCGCGGTAATTACGCGATGGGTCTCAAGGAACAGATCGTCTTTCCCGAAATCTCGTATGATAAAATCGAGACCGTTCGCGGAATGGACATCATCGTAACCACCAGCGCGAAGACCGATGAAGAAGCACGCGAATTGCTGCGTCTGTTCGGTTTCCCGTTTCCTGCTGAAACGCAGGAAGAAGATAAGGCGGCGGCGTGAGCCGGGCCTTCACTATGAATTCTCAACGGAAGAGAGCTTAAGTCCATGGCGAAACTGAGTTCCATCAACAAGAATGAGCGTCGTAAGAAGCTCGTCAAAAAGTATGCGGCAAAATATGCTGCGCTTAAGGCGATCGCTGATGACAAGTCGCTCGACGAGGCAGAGCGTATGATCGCCCGCCTCAAGATGGCTGAAATCCCGCGGAACGGTAACCCAACTCGGGTCCGTAACCGCTGTGCAACAACCGGCCGCCCACGCGGCTATTACCGGAAGTTCGGACTTAACCGTATCGAGCTGCGGAACCTTGCCAATCGCGGCATGATTCCCGGTGTTACGAAGTCCAGCTGGTAAGGATCTGACAGATGGCTATGACCGATCCATTGGGTGATATGCTCACCCGCATCCGTAACGGACAGCGTGCGAAGAAGGATTCCGTCCTTTCGCCCGCGTCGAAGCTGCGTGCAAACGTTCTCGAAGTTCTTCAGCGGGAAGGCTACATCCGTGGTTATTCCGATGATGCGACGGGCAAGCACCCTGCATTACGGATTGAACTGAAATATTTCGAGGGTGAACCGGCTATCAAGCACGTCGCCCGCGTTTCCAAGCCTGGCCGCCGCGTTTATTCGGGTTCGAAAGAGCTTCCGATTGTTCGCAATGGTCTGGGCATCACCATCGTCTCGACTCCTCGCGGCGTGCTTTCGGATGCCGAAGCGCGCAATGAAAATGTCGGCGGCGAAGTGCTTGCGGAGGTCTTCTGATGAGCCGCATTGGTAAGAAAGCTGTTGCATTGCCGGGCGGTGTTACCGCCAATCTTGAAGGTGATACGCTGAGCGTGAAGGGGCCAAAAGGCACTCTTTCGATGGGCCTTAGTGACCAGATCGACTATAAGGTCGAAGGTGACGAGATCCAGGTTTCGCCGGCAAATGACACCCGCAAGGCCCGCGATTTTTGGGGCATGCAACGTACGCTCGTTTCAAATTTGGTCGAAGGTGTGACCGACGGGTTTAGCAAAACGCTGGAAATATCCGGCGTTGGTTATCGTGCGTCGACACAGGGCAAGAAGCTCAAGCTTCAGCTCGGTTTCAGTCATGATGTTGATATCGATGTGCCCGAAGGCATTGAGGTAAAGACGCCTGACCAAACCACCGTAATCATTTCCGGTATCGACAAGCAGGCCGTTGGTCAGCTTGCTGCCGAAATTCGCCGCTGGCGCAAGCCTGAGCCTTACAAGGGCAAGGGTATCAAGTACCAAGGCGAATACGTCTTCCGCAAGGAAGGGAAGAAGAAGTAAGATGGCAAAACTATCTCTCTTTGAACGCCGCCGCCGCCGGGTCCGTACGGCCCTGCGTACGCGCGCTGGCGATCGTCCTCGTTTGTCGGTGCACCGCACTGGCCAGCATATTTACGCTCAAATCATCGACGACAAGGATGGCCGCACCGTTGCTGCTGCCTCGACGCTCGGTGGAAAAAAATCGGGTGCGAATATCGATGCTGCCACTGCGGTTGGCAAAGATATTGCAGCCGCTGCCAAAAAGGCTGGCGTAACCTCTGTCGTGTTCGATCGCGGCGGTTTCCTGTTCCATGGCCGCGTGAAAGCGCTGGCCGATGCCGCCCGTGAAGGCGGGCTGGAGTTCTAAGCATGGCTGACAAGAAGAAAACCGACGACGCTCCTCAGGATGCCAAAGTCGAAGACGTGAAAGCCGAAGCTGCTGTAGAAGCTAAGGTTGAAGCGGCTCCTGCCGCAGAAGCACCGGCGGCTGAAGCTGCTCCGACTGAACAGGCGCCTGCCGATGCCAAGCCACGCGAACGTCAGGGCCGTGGCGGCCGTGACAACAATCGCGGCGGGCAAGGCGGCGGCAAGGGCCGTGGTCGTGGCGGCCGTGATGGACGCCGCGGCGGCCGTGACGAGCCGGATGATGGCATCGCCGAGAAGCTGGTTCACATCAACCGCGTCTCCAAAACGGTGAAGGGTGGTAAACGTTTCGGCTTTGCTGCGCTGGTCGTTGTTGGTGACGGTTCGGGCCGTGTAGGCTTTGGTCATGGTAAAGCACGCGAAGTGCCTGAAGCCATCACCAAGGCGACTGCTGCCGCGAAAAAGAAGATGATCCGTGTTCCGCTTAAGGAAGGCCGCACGCTTCACCACGACGTCAAAGGACGTTTCGGTGCTGGTAAGGTGGTAATCCGCACAGCGCCTCCGGGCACGGGTATCATTGCCGGTGGACCAATGCGTGCCGTTTTCGAAAGCTTGGGTGTTGCCGACGTTGTGACCAAGTCCAACGGTACGTCGAACCCATACAACATGATCCGCGCCACATTTGACGCGCTGGCCAACCAGACTTCGCCGAAGTCTGTTGCTCAGCGCCGGGGCAAGAAGGTTGCTGACCTTCTGGGCCGCGGTGGCGCAAGCGAGGCCGAGGCTGAAGCCGACGCCGCAGCTGTAGCGGAGTAAGATAGATGGCCGACGCAAAAACCAAGGGCGGAAAAACCGTCAAGCTCAAACAGATCGGTTCGCCGATCCGCCGTCCAGCCAGCCAGCGCAAAGCGTTGATCGGCTTGGGCCTCAACAAGATGCATAAAGTCGTCGAGTTGCAGGACACTGCTGAAGTTCGCGGCGCGGTGGCCAAGCTGCCGCATCTGGTTGCGATTGTAGATTGAACAACATTGCGGCCCGGTATTGCGCCGGGCCGTTTCCTTTCAGCGCGAACAAAAGCGAAAGCGAGTGCATATTATGAAACTTAACGAACTCAGAGATAATCCCGGCGCCCGCAAAGTGCGCACCCGCGTTGGACGCGGTATTGGTTCTGGCAAGGGTAAAACCGCTGGACGCGGCCAAAAGGGTCAAAAATCTCGTTCAGGCGTAGCCGTCAAAGGCTTCGAAGGCGGCCAGATGCCGCTTCACATGCGTCTGCCAAAGCGCGGTTTCAACAACCCCTTCGGTAAAGATTTTGCAGAAGTGAATATTGGCATGGTCCAAAAGTTTATCGACGCGAAGAAGCTTGACGCCAAGAAAGATATTGATCTTGCTGCGCTGAACGCTGCCGGTCTTGCCAAAGGTGGTAAAGACGGCGTCCGTTTGTTGGGCAAGGGCGAAATCAAGGCCAAAGCCAAATTCATCGTTAATGGTGCATCCAAAGGTGCAATTGAGGCGGTTGAAAAAGCCGGCGGTTCGGTGGAGGTTCTCCCCGCTCCGAAGCATGACGGCGGCCACGGCGACAAGCAGAAGCCAAAAAAGAACAGAAAAGCCGACAAAAAGGCTGACTAATCGGGCATTTTGGCGGCATTTTTGTGATATTGGGGAGTATGGGGTTCGACATCGGGCATCCCGCTCCCTATGTATCCTCCTCAAGTCGGTAGGCGCCAGTATTGGCGACCGGCAACTGATTAGGATCTAAGTTTCCATGGCATCACGCGCCGATAATATTGCGAGCAATCTCAGTCTCGCCAATTTCTCGAAAGCGACCGAGCTTAAGAACCGCATATGGTTCACAATCGGCGCGCTTATCGTGTTTCGTTTCCTCAGCTTCGTTCCGCTGCCCGGTATCAATCCGCAGGCTCTGTCGCAGCTGGCTGATCTGACCTCTGGCGGTGTTACCGACCTGCTGAACGCATTTACCGGTGGCAGTTTGGAACGGATGAGCCTGATTGCGCTTGGTGTGATGCCCTATATTACCGCTTCGATTGTGGTGCAGATGGCGTCTTCGCTCCATCCCGCGCTCGCCGCGTTGAAGAAAGAAGGCCAGACGGGCCGTCAAAAGCTCAACCAATATACGCGCTACGGAACGGTGGGGCTTTGCGCCGTTCAGGGGTGGTTCCTGGCCGCCGGCCTGGAAGCATTTGGCGCGCAAAGCGGTATCGCTGCGGTTGTCGATCCAGGTTATATGTTCCGTATCGGCGCGGTTATCAGCCTTGTTGGCGGGACAATGTTCCTGTTGTGGCTGGGTGAACAGATTACCTCTCGCGGTATCGGCAATGGCGTTTCGCTGATCATTATGGCGGGTATTGTCGCGCAATTCCCGACGTTTGCGACCAATCTGTTTGAAGGCGGACGTTCGGGCAGCATTGGCCCCGGCTTGATTATCGGCTTCCTTGCGATGGTGGTGGTTTTGATCTTGATCATTTGCTTCATGGAACGTGCTCAGCGCCGTCTTTTGATCCAATATCCAAAACGTGCCACCCAGCGCGGTATGATGCAGGCAGATCGTTCGCATTTGCCGCTAAAGCTGAACACGGCCGGCGTCATTCCGCCGATCTTTGCCAGTTCGCTTTTGCTGCTTCCGCTGACAATCACACAATTCGCGGGCAATTCGCTCGATACCAGTTCCGGCACGGGCGGGGTTTTGCAGCAGGTTCTGCAATATCTGCAGCACGGCCAGCCGCTTTATATGACGCTTTATGCAGCGGGCATTATCTTCTTCTGCTTCTTCTACACTGCGGTTGTGTTCAACCCGGAAGAAACAGCCGACAATCTGAAAAAGAATGGCGGCTTCATTCCGGGTATCCGTCCGGGCAAGCGGACGGCAGATTATCTTGATTACGTTCTGACGCGGATTACCGTTGTGGGCGCGCTTTATCTGACCTTGGTCTGCGTGTTGCCCGAATATGTGATCGCGCAGACAGGTATTCCGCTGTTTCTTGGCGGAACCAGCCTGTTGATCGTGGTGAATGTCACCGTCGATACGATCAGCCAGGTGCAGTCACATTTGTTGGCGCACCAATATGGCGATCTGATCAAGAAGGCGAAACTGAAGGGCCGGACGCGCTAGGCGCGGACGGACGACCAGTAAGGCAGATTTTTGGCTAATTTACTTTCGAGGGTTGGGGGTTTTCTGGCGTGAACATCATTCTTCTGGGGCCTCCCGGTGCGGGCAAGGGTACGCAGGCAAGTAATTTGGAAAACCGTCATTCGATGCTTCAGCTATCGACTGGCGATATGCTGCGCGAAACGCGCAAAGCAGACACAGAGCTGGGCCGTCAGGTCGCTGATGTGATGGATTCTGGCGCGCTTGTTTCTGACGAAATCGTTTCTGCAATGATCGATGCGAAGCTTGCCGATATGCCCGAAACAACCGGCGCAATTTTTGATGGCTATCCGCGCACGGAGGCGCAGGCTCGCTCGCTCGACGAGATTCTTGCCAAACACAGTCGTAAGCTGGACTATGTGATTGAGCTCGGAGTCGATGAAGACGCGTTGGTCGACCGGATTACCGGCCGTTTTACCTGTGCGGATTGCGGCAATGGCTATCATGATCGTCACAAGCAGACGAAGGTGGCCGGGGTTTGCGACAATTGCGGTTCGACCGAATTCAAACGCCGTGCAGACGACAATGAAGAAACGGTTCGCACGCGGATGCAAGAATACCGCGCCAAGACCGCGCCTATCCTGCCGATTTATGAAGAACGCGGGATTGTTGAACGCGTCGATGGCATGGCATCGATCGATGCCGTGACGGCGGCACTCGACGCGATCCTTTCCTGACGGGGCATCGGGCTACTTACCCCCTTTTAATCTCGGCGCTTGCGTGGAATAGAGCCTCGCAACGGAGAGATATTTATGCGTAAGTTTCTGGGTGTTGGCGCCGTTGTTTCGGCGATGATCGTTTCACCGGCGCAGGCCGAAGTGGTTGAGGTGAAGGACAATGCCTTCGTTACGCGTGACAGCGTAACCGTGACGGCTGATTTGCGCGAAAGCTGGCTGCAACTGATTTCGCCTGGGAAATGGTGGAATGAGGCGCATACATTTTCAGGTGATGCCGCCAATATGATGCTCAAGCCGCAAGCAGGCGGCTGTTTTTGCGAGGCTATTCCGCCCAAGGAAAGCCGCGACAGCATCGGGCTGGCCGGCAGTGTTGAACATATGCGCGTTATCCTTGCGATGCCTGATCAGGCATTGCGGATGAGCGGGGCGCTTGGCCCTTTGCAAAGTGAGCCGGTGAACGGTGTGCTGACCGTTACGATGGCTGAAACCAAAGACGGCACGCGGCTTGTGTTCGAATATGCTGTTGGCGGTTTTATGCGGTATGAAGCACCCGCAATTTCCAAGGCGGTCGATGGCGTTATCACCCAGCAAATGATGGGTTTGGCCGAGCTGCTGGGGCCAGTAGAAGGGGCACGCAAGGCGGCGACTGAACCAGAATCGTCAACGCCCGATGATGGCGAACCAGAGGAAACCCGTTCCGACGAAGGGGAGCCCGATCCCGGGCCCGAGGCTGAGGGGGATGAGGATCCCGGCGAGGAAGGTGGCGCTGAAGAGGAAAAGGAACCGAAAATTTCGGTTGATGAGGCATTTGGCGATCTCTCGATAGACGATTGATCACACTATTCGGCTTGGCGAAGGCTCAATCCTCGCTACTATGCCGCACATGCAAGAGCACGAATCGCCCGCGGGGCGGTATCGAGCCAGACCAGGGTTGCGAAATTTGTTCTCCGGGCGGTAGATACCGCTGGATGATCCTTGGAAGGGGGCAACAATGGCTGTTACCGATCACGTAGATATTTCGACGTTCATGGATGGCGTGAGAAAGCGCAACCCCGGGCAGGATGAATTCACCCAGGCCGTGCAAGAAGTTGCGCAGGACGTTTTTGAATTCATCGAGGACAAAGAGGAATATCATTCCGCGCAGATTCTGCGGCGGATCGCCGAACCCGACCGGGTGGTATCGTTCCGCGTTTGCTGGGAAGATGACAATCACAACATTCGTGTCCAGCGCGGTTGGCGGGTCCAGAATAATAATGCCATCGGCCCTTACAAAGGCGGCATTCGTTTCCACCCCAGCGTGACCGAAAGCGTGCTGAAGTTCCTGGCTTTTGAACAGACCTTCAAAAACGCGCTCACCGGCCTGCCTATGGGGGGCGGTAAGGGCGGCTCAAACTTCAATCCGCGCGGCAAGTCTGATGCTGAAGTGATGCGTTTTTGCCAATCCTTCATGACCGAACTTTATCGCCACATCGGCCCCGATACGGATGTGCCTGCGGGCGATATCGGCGTGGGCGGCCGCGAAATTGGCTATATGTTCGGCCAATATAAGCGGATCACCAATCGCTGGGAAGGCGTGCTGACGGGTAAGGGTATCGAATATGGCGGTTCGCAAATGCGGCCAGAAGCGACCGGATACGGCGCGGTGTATTTCCTGCAAAATATGCTCAAACATGCAGGGCAGGATGTCGAAGGCAAATCGGCGGTGATTTCCGGTTCCGGCAATGTGGCAACGCACGCTGCAGAAAAAATTACCCAGTTGGGCGGTAAAGTGCTGACGCTTTCAGATTCGGGCGGATTTATCCATGATCCCGACGGGCTGACGCAAGAAAAGATCGATTGGATCAAACATCTCAAGACCGTGAAGCGCGGCCGGATCAGCGAATATGTTGATGAATTTTCCGGCGCTACTTTCCATAAGGGTGAACGCCCTTGGAATGTGAAATGCGATCTTGCCCTGCCTTGTGCAACCCAGAACGAGTTGAATGAGGGTGAGGCAAAAGCACTGGTGGCCAATGGTGTCCAAGGCGTGTCGGAAGGTGCGAATATGCCTACAACGCTAGAGGGCGTTCACATCTTCCATGACGCGAAAATACTCTACGGTCCGGGCAAGGCGGCCAATGCTGGCGGCGTTGCGGTGTCGGGCCTCGAAATGAGCCAGAATGCCGAACGGATCAGCTGGAACAACGAACGCCTCGGTGAAATGCTGACCGAGCTGATGGAAGGCATTCACGGCAAATGCGTCGAATATGGTGATGATGGCAGCGGCTATGTCGATTATGTAAAGGGCGCAAATATTGCGGGCTTCAAGAAAGTCGCCGACGCTATGTTGGCGTTTGGCGTAGTCTAAACCGGGAAATTCAGGGCAGCTTTGGCGCGTTGCCAAGGCTGCTCGACGCCCGACAATAAACCTCAACCGGCGTCTATGGCGGTGGTTGCTGCAAAGTAAGTGCGATTAGAAATGGTTTGCCTGTTGACCAGCGGGGCGAATCCTTTTATGCGCGCGCTTCAATCGTCAGTATTCGGGTTTATCCGGCAGGCCGCAACCATTGTGTGCCATCCGGATTTTTTGTGTTTTGCAAATGACCTGAAAATGGCGGTTGAATTGGACGCTATGAGATGGGGCAGGGCGCAACCCGCGCTATATCCCTGTGGAGCATGGAGAAGTAAGTGGCTCGTATTGCCGGGGTTAACCTCCCAACAAATAAGCGCGTAATCATCGCGCTCACCTATATTCACGGTATTGGCCGCACGACGGCCGTCGAAATCGCCGACAAGATCGGCATTGATCACACCCGCCGGGTGCAGGATTTGACCGACGCAGAAGTCGTTCAGATTCGCGAAGCGATCGATGCCAGCCATCAAGTCGAAGGCGATCTTCGTCGCGAAACAGCGATGAACATCAAGCGGCTTATGGACCTTAGGTCCTATCGCGGCTTGCGTCATCGTAATGGCCTGCCCGTTCGCGGTCAGCGCACGCATACCAACGCCCGCACCCGCAAGGGTAAGGCAAAGCCAATCGCGGGTAAGAAGAAGTAAGCATGCCCAGCTGCATATTCGGGGCCATTTATCCGGTGCCGCATATTCAGCCGCAGCTTACCCATTCTTCTTCCAAGAAATAGGAAAACCATATTATGGCACGCGAACCAGGTCGGGTTAGAAAACGCGACAAGAAAAACATTTCGAGCGGCGTTGCTCACATCAATGCCAGCTTTAACAACACAATGATCACCATCACCGACGCACAGGGCAATGCAATTAGCTGGTCCAGTGCCGGGGCGATGGGCTTCAAGGGTAGCCGTAAATCGACTCCCTATGCTGCACAGGTCGCAGCTGACGATGCCGGCAAAAAGGCCGCCGATCACGGTGTGCGTACGCTGGAAGTCGAAGTGAAGGGCCCGGGTTCGGGCCGTGAAAGTGCGCTGCGCGGTCTTGCTGCAGTTGGTTTCACGATCACTTCGATCCGTGACGTTACACCGATCCCGCATAATGGGGTTCGGCCATCCAAACGTCGCCGCGTTTGATCTGAATTTGCCTGGTGGCCCGCGAAGGTCACCAAGTTTTTCCGGATCGGACGCGCTGAGGTAGGCACTTAGCGTTTCGGTCCAGCCCGCATTTGAAACACAATTTGCGAATTTAGGGGAATTTCATGTCCGTCAATAACAAGAACTGGCAGGAACTAAAGAAACCCAACACTCTCGAGATCAAGGAAGGCGGCGACAAAGCGCGCAAAGCCACCTTTATCGCGGAACCGCTTGAGCGTGGCTTTGGCCTTACGCTGGGCAACGCTTTGCGTCGTGTTCTGCTGTCCAGCCTCCAGGGTGCTGCAATTACCTCGATCAAGATCGAGAACGTGCTTCACGAATTTTCGTCGCTTGCCGGCGTGCGTGAAGACATCACCGACATCGTTTTGAACGTGAAGCAAATCGCGCTCAAGATGGAAGGTGAAGGCCCCAAGCGCCTGCAGCTTTCTGCCACCGGCCCAGCTGAAATCAAGGCTGGCGACATCGCCGTTTCTGGCGACATTGAAGTGATGAACAAAGATCTTGTGATCTGTCACCTGGATGAAGGCGCGACCTTCAACATGGAACTGACCGCAGACACCGGCAACGGCTATGTCCCTGCAGTCCAGAACCGTCCGGCCGATGCGCCGATTGGTCTGATCCCTGTCGATTCGCTCTATTCACCGGTCAAACAGGTCAGCTACAAGGTTGAAAAGGCCCGTGTGGGTCAGGAACTCGACTTTGATAAGCTGTCGCTGACTGTCGAAACGGATGGCACTGTCACTCCTGAAGACGCAGTGGCTTATTCGGCGCGTATTTTGCAGGATCAACTGACCCTGTTCGTACATTTCGAAGAAGGCATTCCGCAGCCGCAAAGCGCGATGATCGGTCAAGCCGCTCAGCCGCAAGAAGATGATGCCAACCAGCTCAACCGTTACCTTCTCAAAAAGGTCGACGAGTTGGAACTGTCGGTACGTTCGGCCAATTGCCTCAAGAACGACAACATCATCTATATCGGCGATCTGGTTCAAAAAACCGAAGCCGAGATGCTGCGTACGCCAAACTTTGGCCGCAAGTCGCTCAACGAGATCAAGGAAGTGCTTTCGAGCATGGGTCTGCGTCTTGGTATGGACATCCCCGGATGGCCACCAGAGAACATCGAAGAAATGGCCAAGAAGCTCGAGCAAGAACTGCTCGGCTAACTCGCCAATTAACTGGGTTACGGCGGCGCACCCGCAAGCGCCGCCAGTACCGGGGTACCTTATACGGCCCCCTTACGAACTGAAGGAAAGATACAATGCGTCACGGAATTTCACAGCGTAAGCTGAGCCGTAAATCGGGCCACCGTAAGGCTCTGTTCCGCAACATGTCTGCTGCGCTGATCAAGCATGAGCAGATTATGACCACGGCTCCAAAGGCCAAGGAACTGCGCCCATATATTGAAAAGCTGATCACTTTGGCGAAAAAGGGCGGACTTTCGAACCGCCGCCTCGCACAAAGCCGTTTGCTTGATGAAACCCAGCTGAAAAAGCTGTTCGATATTCTGGCTGAGCGTTATGCTGACCGTGATGGCGGTTATACCCGCGTGATCAAGGCTGGTATCCGTGGCAGTGACAGCGCGCCATTGGCCGTGATCGAATTGGTTGACCGCGATGTCGATGCCAAGGGTCTGGACAGCGGTCCGGTAATGAGCGACGATGAAGCCGAATTCGAAGACGCGTAACGCGCGGACTTCAACACAGTCACCGAGTGGGCCGTAGGAGAAATCCTGCGGCCCTTTTCTTTTGGCGGGTTGGGTTTAGGATCGCTGTATGATCCGCAAAACTCTCGCCGCCGCCATGTTGCTGGTTGCAAACCCGGTTTTCGCCCAATCCCCGCAGGAACGGCTCGGTGATCGGTATGACCGTGCTCTCGCCGCGGGGTACAAGGCGTTGTTCCTATGCAGCGCCATCGCCAATGCAGAGCGTAACGGCACCGGACGGACAGCGGAAAGCGTTCATCAGTGGGAATTGGCCGGCATTCAGGCGCCGCTCGACCAAATTGTGCAGGAACTGCCATATCGGATCGAACGGAACAGCACGGGTGTGGTAGATTATGTCGGTGTTACCTGGGCCGAGGACATGCCCGAACGTTTTGCGGTCCACCGAAACCGTGGGGGATGTTCGATTGCACCAATCGGGATCAAGGCAGAGGATCTTAGGAAATCGATCAGGCCGGCAAGATTCGCCGCGACAAAGCGGCATCATTTCCGGTTTTCACGCCATGCGGACCAGATTTCCGCAGACAATGCCAAAGTTCTGTATGACGGCGCATTCGGCAGCAAATATGGCGATGGCACCCGCACCACAGCGTTGTTTGTGGTTAAAAGCCGGTCCGTTGCAATGGAAAAATATGCAGAAGGATTTGGCCCCAACGTGCCGCAGCGGACGTGGTCCGTGGCAAAAAGCATCGCTGCAACGATTATCGGGTCATCGCGCGGTGTGAATGTGTTTGCACCTGCAAAGATCGATCATTGGAATTCTCCCGGTGATTTGAGAAGCACGATCACGACCGACCAATTGCTGCGAATGGCATCGGGACGGTACAGCGATACGCCCGGAAACCGGACCGATCCAATTTATTGGGGCGGCGCGGTGGTGGATGAAAGGGCGCTAAACTGGCCGCTTGTCCATCAACCCGGTTCGGTCTTTCGCTATGCGAATAACGACACGTTGATGGCGGTAAAGGGGCTTTATAATCATGAGGAACCAATGCACCCGGGACAGTTTTTCGCGGACCATTTGATGCATGATACGGTGGCTGAGCGCGATTGGGCGGGTAATTACGTCCTTTCAAGCCAGGTTTGGTCAACAGCCCCCGATCTGGCCAAATTCGGCCTGCTTTACCTTGATGGCGGGACCAGCGGTTTGGTGCGTGGTTGGCGCGAATATGTCTCCGCCCCGTCAGGGCCACAGCCCGAAGGGCGGGGCGCGGGATATGGCGCAGGATTCTGGTTGTTCAACCAATCCGATGGAGTTGCGCCAGACACAATTGCTGCAATGGGCAATCGCGGGCAATATGTGGTGATCGTACCCAGCCGCAATGTGGTGATTGTAAGGCGCGGGGAAGATCCTGCGGGACGCCGTTTTGATATTATATCGTTTACCCGCGATGTGCTGGCTGCCCTTGAAGAGTGAGAATGTCCGAGCTCGGTCTACAGCGATGCAGTGCCAGCGCCGCGCATTCCGATCTTCACAGCGGCAGGATCGTCGGAAAAGCAGCATTTTGCCCGGCACCGCATAATTCGATAGACAAATGACTGTAAACAATAGATAAATGCCAAGTATTCATAAAAAATGCCACTTTTATGAACAATGACTGCAAGGACAGTTCAGGCCTCACTCAATGCGAATCACCTAGAACCCTTGTGAAGCCGAGGCAGTTTCGCCCCGGCATCGCGAAGGAACTAACCATGAAGACCATTACCAAAGCTCTAGCCGGAACCGTCGCCGCTGGCGCGATGGCAATGACTTCCGCCGCACCGGCCTTTGCCCGTGACCGCCACGACAATGGTATCGATGCAGGCGAAGTGATTGCCGGTGCCGTAATTCTTGGCGGCATCGCCGCTATCCTCTCGTCCAGCAAGCGCGATCAGAACAGCTACGACAACGGGCGTTACACTTATGATAGCCGCAATTATAACGTCAATTATAGTCGCAGAAATTCCAATCAAAGCAACCAGCGCGCTGTCGTCCAGAAGTGTGTCCGAGCCGCTGAACGCAACGCCCAGCGCAATGGTTACCGGTCTGCTGATGTAACCCAAATCCGTGATGTTGACCGCAAGCGCAGTGGCTGGCGTGTTAAAGGCCGCATCGATGTTAGTGGCCAGCGCGGATATAAACGCGGCGATAGCGGCAAGTTTACGTGCGACATCCAGCGCGGCCGGGTTGTCGATATCGATTACAGCGGCATTCGCGGCCTGCGTTGATAGGTCCGGCAACCAACCCACCAGACGGTTCAGGCTTAAGCAAGCCTGGGCCGTCTACCCATTTTAGCAACAGGCGGCACGATGCTGCCATATTTGAGGGGCCCAAACTATGACCCGTTTTCGCAAAACCTCTGCAGCCATCTGTGCTGCCGCAGCCATTTCGATGGCCGCCACCCCGGCAATGGCCGCAGAAATACCCGTAAACACAGCACCGAAAATTTCGGTGCCCGGCGCTGTCCAATGGGATGCTGATGTCGAAAATGCCGAGCGTAGCCGCCGACATCGTTACCGCCATCGCCGTGGCCGCGTGGATGCCGGTGATGTACTTGCCGGCGTGTTGATTATCGGGGGAATCGCCGCGATTGCCAGCGCCGCATCAAGCAATAAGCGTGCGCGGAGCTATCCGGCCCAGCAAACAAATTACCGCAACAGTCAGCGTGATACCCGTTCGACCAACGGGCAAGGCATCGACCGCGCGGTTGATATGTGCCTGCGCGAGATTGAACGTGATGTGCGGGTGGACAATGTCGATGCCGTCAACCGTTCCGGCGAAGGTTGGAATGTTACCGGTTCGCTTTACAATGGCGACAGCTTTTCATGCCACATCGGCAACAACGGCCGGGTAGAGAATGTGTTCTTTGGTGGCCGCGTGTCGGCTTCGGTTCCATCATCGCAAGACAATCAATGGGGTGACGAACGCTATCGTCAGGCCCGTTTAACGGCCGATGACGTGCCGCAAACAGCGATGGTAGATATCCAGCCTACCGGCCCGCAGCCAGCCTATCCGGGCGGCCCGATTGATGGTGATCTGGACCGTGATGGTGATTTTGGCGGTTAAGCCGAACAGCTATCCGCTTTCGTCGATCCCCTCCTTTCCTTCTTTATAGGAGGGGAGGGCAAGATTCCATTGGATTGCCGCACTGCGCAGGCCAAATCCTGCGGCAGTGGCACCGGTCCATACAAGGTAGTCGGGCAATTTCAGCACCGTTCCCAACACGCAAAGACATGCCGAAAGTGCCGCAGCGGTAACATAAAGTTCCGGGCGCATAATGATCGAAGGACGTCCGGCCACCACGTCGCGGATAATCCCCCCGACGCAGCCGGTGATCATGCCCATCAATATCGCGGGAATGGGCGGAATTCCGTAACTTAGCGCCTTGGCCGAACCAAGCACGGCATAGGCTGTCAGCCCCGCTCCATCAGCGAAATCGAGCAGCTTTCCATCCCACCAGCGCGTCGGCGTAAACCACGTTAGCACCGCGACGAGCAGGCAAATGCCCGCAACCCAAAAATCGGCGACCCAGAAAACCGGTGCTGCGATTAGCAAATCACGCACGGTGCCGCCGCCAACGCCGGTGATCAGCGCAAAAAAGGCCATGGTCACGAATGTCTGCCGTTCCTTGGCCGCCAACAACGCGCCCGACAGCGCAAAAATGGCCACGCCCAGCAGGTCCAGCAGATTGATAACCGGGGTCAGGATTGCGGTATCAACCGGCATTGGCTGGCCCCGCTTTCGGTTTGCGGCGGCGAAACATCAGGATGCATCCAAGGGTCGTGCCCAGTGCAGCCAATGCCGTGAACAGAATCAGGATCGGATGCGATGTGTCGCCGCGGGTTTCCAGATCCATAATGTGCAGCCCCCACATAAAATCAAAAATGCGCCACCACCGTGTCCGAACGGCGGCGATCTGTCCGGTTTGTTGGGCCACATAGACATGTGTGCCGCCTTCCAGCGCAACTTGCCAGACCGATATCGGACGGCGAAAACCAATTGGCACATCCTCTGCATCGAAACGGACCGTGCTTTCTACCCTGTCGCCGCCAACAATCTGCTGTGCAACGATGCGCTTGGCATCTTTGCCAGTTACCCGATGAATCAAATTGCCGTCCGGTCCGTATCGTTCAACGGCGCCGTCCATATAGGTAAAACTTGTGATCGGAATGCCGCCTGACATGACGGTGGTTACCGATTTTACCGGGCGGTCTTTGCCGGTTGGCAGCGTGACGGAAATATTCGTTTCGGATGGCAGGGCCTGCTGCGAAACTGGAAGGCGCAGATGTTCGCCGCGCACCACCTCTATCGGGCGGGCGACCATGACCAGGCCCGATATGGTCCACATCAGCAAAGGAACGCCGACCAGCCAGCCAAGCCAGATGTGATATCGGGCAATGCGCCGCATCATAGGCAGCTGTGCCATGCGTAACCCCTTGTGCCTAACGGTGAATCACTTGGTCCACCGCGCGCGCCGTAGCAACGCAATCCAGATCGGACCAGCGCGGCCCGATAATCTGCACACTTGTGGGCATTCCGCCGCCTTCACCCACGGGCAGAACGGTGCTGGGAAGGTTGGGGAAGGTCGAAATGCCGGCCCATGCGAATACTTCGGCAAAGCTTCGTTCGGCGCCGTTGATCATGATTTTACGATCCCGAACGGGCGTATCATCATGTTCGAAAGCAACGATGGGTGCGGGCGGGGCAATGACGAAATCATATTCATTGAACAACGCCTCCCATGCAACCTCGGCCCGGCGCTGCGTATCGAGCATATCGAACCAATCTGTTGCGCTGGACCGTTTGCCGTCGGGGCCGGGCATACCGCGCGCCAATGCAACGCCCATCATCCGCATATAGTCGCGGTGCTGCGCGGCAAGGTCTGGCAACAGGCCGCTGGTCCGGTCAATTTTCACACCGGCTTTTTCAAGCGTATCGACCGCCGCCAGCATGGGTTCGCGCACCGATGCATCCACAGGGCTGACCGCCTGATCGTCGACCAGCAGGAATTTGCAATCCTTCAACGCTTTGCCCGTCGCCCGGATCGGTAGCAGCGCGGTCAATTTCAGCAGAGCCTCCAGATCGCCAGCATTGCGGGCGATTGGCCCGGCAATCGACAGCACGCCATCATGCGCATCTTTGCCCGCCATTGCGGGATGGTCGTGGCCGTGTTTGCTGATCAGGCCCCAGCTGGTCTTGTGCCCCCAAACACCGCAGAAATGTGCCGGAACGCGAACTGAACCGCCGATATCGGTGCCATATTCGCAAGGCACCATGCCTGCAGAAACCGCCGCCGCCGCACCGCCCGATGAACCGCCCGGACTGCGTGCAGGATTATGCGGATTGCGTGTGCGGCCATAGGCGGGGTTGTTGGATTGCCAATCGGTCAGATCGGTCGGGATGTTGCTTTTGCCCAGCAGGATTGCACCGGCGGCTTTAAGCTGGCTGACGACTTTCGCATCGCGCTTGGCGATGTTGCTTTTATATTGTTCGTGCCCCCATGTCGTTGGCAGCCCTGCAATGTCGAAGCTTTCCTTGATCGTCATTGGCACGCCAAACAGCGGCTGGTTTCCGCCCGCCACCTTTCCATCTAGCGCCTTCGCAGCGCTGCGCGCACGGTCAAAATCCCGCACCGGAACCGCGTTTATCGGCCCGTCCAGCTTTTCGATCCGGCCAATTGCAGCCTCCACCGCCTCCAACGGTGATTGCTTGCCTGCCGCGATTTGGGCGGCCAGTTCAAGTGCACCGGGTTCATTCGTCAGCGTTGGGTAAGCCATCATTCCTCCTGCCAGATCGTGTCACTAGGCTAAGCGCAAGACCGTAGCCCAGAATTGGCGCAGCGCCATAACCAATCAATATGGTGGGGTAGTGCGACAGCAGCGCCATCAACGCAAACCCGAAAAACGATCCGGCAAGGGCGAAACGGCTGGCACGGTCCAGCGGCAGGGCGAACAGGATCAGCACAAAACTTGCTGCCAGCGCGGCAAGCAATCCAAGCGCAAGGAAAGGCATTGATCCGATCAATCCGGCAAAAATGCGCTCTACGAACATTTGCGGGGGCAATTCACCTTGCAATGCCATCGCAATGCTGGCGAGAAAACCGATGATCGCAACGATACCGATCCGCCAGTCGCGGGTAACATCATGCAGACCGATTGCCGCGAACACAGCTGCAAATCCCAGCGCAGCGTCAGGCTGCAAAGAACCGGCATAGAGCGCGGCGAGCAATATTGGCGCTGAATATTCCTCATCCTGTGCGGCCAGGACCGCCAATGCCGGAAAGGCGAATGCGCCGGAATTGAGTAAATACGGCCCTGCAGCGATCCACCGTGCGATACCATTTGCCGCTGGCCCGGTAAGCAGCGGCATGTACAGCAGGGCAAGCAGGATCAGCGTCAATATCCGCCGCCCCAGTGCCGAATGGGGCACCTTACCAAACACAATCCAAAACGCGGCCAGCGCCAATGCGGCTGTATTTGTTATGAGATAGCCGGGCGGCGCGCCGAATGCGGCGAGGTATATCAGCCCGGCAAAAACCGGAATTGCCAAGGCAAGCAAAGCCGGAATGTGTTTTCCTGGCTTTGCCTGCATGTCAGCGCCCTCAGATGTGGATCGGTTTGCCCGTGACGGCCATGGCCGCTTCCTTGATCGCTTCCGAATGGGTCGGGTGCGCGTGGCACGTATAGGCGATATCTTCGGATGTTGCGCCAAATTCCATGGCTTGGGCGGCTTGCGCGATCATCGTTCCGGCAACGCTGGCGATGCACCATACGCCCATAACGCGGTCGGTTTCGGCATCGGCAATAATTTTCACAAACCCTTCTGGCTCGTGATTGGTTTTTGCGCGGCTGTTGGCGGCCATGGGAAATTTGCCAATTTTGACATTGGCTTTGTCACCGCCGAGTTTTTCGATGGCTTCTTCGGTGGTCAGGCCAACACCGGCAAATTCCGGCATTGTATAGACCACGCCCGGGATGACATCATGGTTCACAATGCCGGTTTGACCCGCGACATTTTCTGCACAGGCAATGCCTTCATCTTCGGCTTTATGCGCCAGCATAGGGCCGGGGATGACGTCCCCAATGGCCCATACGCCATCGACAGAGGTGCGGAAATCATGGTCGGTTTCAATCTGGCCGCGTTTGTTGGTTTCAAGGCCGATGTTCTCAAGGCCCAAACCGTCCGTATTCGGGCGGCGTCCAATCGACACCAATACGCAATCGGCTTCCATCGTCTCGCTGTCACCGCCTGCGGCGGGCTCAAGTGTAAGCGCGGCTTTCTTGCCCTTGACCGTCACGCCGGTGACTTTGGTCTTGAGCTTTAGTTCCATGCCCTGTTTCTTGAAAATACGGCCCGCTTCCTTGCGAATATCGCCGTCCATGCCCGGCAGCAATTGGTCGAGAAATTCTACCACGGTCACATCCGCGCCAAGGCGGTTCCAGACCGAGCCAAGTTCCAGCCCGATCACGCCGCCACCGATGACGACCATCTTTTTGGGCACTTTGGCCAGTTCAAGTGCACCGGTGGAATCGACCACCACTTGCTTGTCATTATCAATTTCGACACCGGGCAGGGGCGCAACCGATGAACCCGTTGCAATGATGATGTTGTTGGCGGTGACCGTTTCATCGCCCACCTTGACGCTGTGTGCGTCCTGGAAAGTGGCGCGGCCCTTTTTCCAATCGACCTTGTTCTTTTTGAACAGAAATTCGATGCCCTTGGTCAGACCGTCAACCGCGTCGAGCCGTTGGCCGTGCATTTTGCCAAGATCCAGCTTTGGTTTAACTTCAATGCCCATATCGGCCATTGCGCCGCCCGCAGCCGCATCAAAATATTCCGACGCATGGAGCATCGCCTTCGACGGGATGCACCCGACATTGAGGCATGTTCCGCCCAGCGTTTCGCGGCTTTCTGCACAGGCGGTTTTCAGCCCGAGCTGTGCCGCGCGGATCGCCGCGACATAGCCGCCGGGGCCAGCGCCGATAACAAGAACATCGTAATCGTAAGAATGGTCAGCCATTATTTCTTCCTCAAAGGTCGATCAGCATCCGTGTAGGATCTTCGATCGCTTCCTTCATGATTTTGAGTGCGGTCACAGCCTCGCGGCCATCGATCAGGCGGTGGTCATAACTTAGCGCGATATACATCATCGGGCGCACCACGACTTCGCCATTGACCACGACGGCGCGGTCTTCGATCCGGTGCAGGCCCAGCACGGCGCTTTGCGGCGGGTTGATGATCGGGGTCGACATCAGCGATCCGAACACGCCGCCGTTGGAAATGGTGAAAGTGCCGCCGGACATATCGTCCATCGTCAGCGAGCCTTCCTTGGCGCGCTTGCCGAAATCGGCGATGTCTTTTTCAATCTGGGCAAAGCCCTTCTTATCGACATCGCGCACGACCGGAACAACCAGCCCGTTGGGCGCACTGACAGCAACCGAAATATCGACGTAATCGTGATAGACAATCTCGTCACCATCGATCTGCGCGTTGACGCTGGGCACGTCTTTCAATGCCAAATGCGCGGCTTTCGCGAAAAAGCCCATGAAGCCCAGTTTGATGTCGTGTTTTTTGGCAAACAGGTCTTTGTATTTCGTTCGCGCTTCAATCACCGCGGTCATATCGACATCGTTGAATGTCGTCAGCAGCGCGGCATTGTCCTGTGCGCTTTTTAGGCGCTTTGCGATGGTCTGCCGTAGCCGCGTCATTTTTACGCGTTCTGTATTGCGCGATCCTGCTGGTCCGGCCCCAGTTTGGGCTCCAGCCGCAGCTTCGCTTTTCGCAGCGGGTGCGGGGCTATCGCCCTTGGCTTTGGCAGCCGAGATCACGTCTTCCTTCGTCAGGCGGCCATCCTTGCCCGTGCCGTTGATCGTGGTTGGATCGACGCCGTGTTCCAGAACAGCACGGCGCACGGCAGGCGATAGGGTTTGCGAGGCATCGCTGGCGGCGCTGGCGGCGCTGGCCGCAGGGGCCGCTGCACTTGCATCTTTCTTTGCGCTAGATGCACCAGCAGCACCCGCTTCTACCAGAGCGATCACTGCGCCGACTTCGACCGTGTCGCCGACTTCGGCTTTCAGTTCGCTGATAATACCTGCAACGGGGGAGGGGACTTCAACCGCGACCTTATCGGTTTCGAGGCTGCAAATCGGTTCATCAACCGCGACGGCATCGCCGGGCTGCTTCAGCCATTCGCCGATCGTGCCTTCGGTAACCGATTCGCCGAGCGTGGGGACGTTGATTTCAGTGGCCATTGTTTGCTCCTAGACCCTTCACTTAGGTCTTTTTGTTTTCAGCGGGCGTGACGCAGTGGCAGCTGCGGATTTGCCGCCATCGGCAAGATCGAGTGCGGCGCTAACCAGTGCTTCTTGCTGTGCCAGATGGCGTTTCGCCAATCCGGTTGCGGGCGAGGCGCCAGCTTCGCGTCCGGCATAGATCGGGCGCAGGGTCTTGCCCGCGTCGGCGGCCGATTTTTCGATTAACCGGTCCACAAAATTCCATGCGCCGTTATTTTCCGGCTCTTCCTGACACCAGACAATCTCTTCAAGATTTTTCATCCGTTCCAAACGGATGGTCAGCGCCTCGCCCGGGAAGGGATAAAGCTGTTCGATACGCACGATAGAGATATCATCGATCCCGGTTTCATCGCGCTTTTCGATCAGATCATAGGCAACTTTGCCTGAACACAGGACCAACCGGCGAATTTCTTCATCAGCGATATCTTTTGTGTCGGATTTGATCCGCATGAAGTGATGGTTGCCCATAAATTCTTCCGCGCTGCTTTTTGCCATCGGATGGCGCAGCAGGCTTTTGGGCGTCATAATCACCAAGGGTTTGCGGAAAGAACGCAGCATCTGGCGGCGAAGCACATGGAAGTAATTCGCCGGAGTGGTGATGTTGCAAACCTGAATATTGTCATTCGCGCATAGCTGGAGAAAGCGTTCAAGCCGGGCGGAGGAATGTTCCGGCCCCTGTCCTTCATAGCCGTGCGGCAGCAGCATCACGATGCCATTGGCGCGCAGCCATTTTGCCTCACCAGATGCGATGAACTGGTCGATCATGATCTGGGCGCCATTGGCAAAATCGCCAAATTGCGCTTCCCACAGAACCAGCGTTTTCGGGTCTGCCATGGCGAAACCATATTCATAACCCAGCACGCCATATTCCGACAATGTGCTGTCATAAACTTCGAATTTGCCATGCGGCAGGGTCGAAAGCGGGATGTATTTGTCTTCGTTGGTCTGATCGATCCAGACCGCGTGTCGCTGGCTGAATGTTCCGCGGCCTGAATCTTGACCGGACAGGCGCACGCCGTATCCTTCTGTCACCAGACTGCCGAACGCCAATGCTTCTGCCGTTGCCCAATCAAAACCATCGGCATTGCCGAACATTTCAGACTTGGCCTTAAGCACGCGGCCCAAGGTCTTGTGGATTGAAACATCATCGGGAACGGCGGTAAGCGTGCGGCCAAGGCTGTCGAACAGCTTTGGTGCAATTGCTGTTTCGATATTCCTACGCGGACCTTCGGAATCGGCTGGCTTGTGCAGACCGCTCCACCGCCCTGCGAACCAGTCTGCTTCGTTGGGTTTATAGCTTTTGCCGGCTTGGAATTCTTCTTCCAGCAAATCGGTGAATTCAGCGATCAATTGATCGCGATATCCATCGCCAACCTCTCCATCGTCTACAAGACGCTGGTGATAGACTTCGCTAACTTTGGGATGCTTTTTGATCTCGTCATACATCAGCGGCTGGGTGAATTTCGGCTCGTCACCTTCATTGTGGCCGAAGCGGCGATAGCACCACATATCGATCACAATATCGCGGCCGAATTTCTGGCGGTATTCGACGGCCAATTTGCAGGCGAATGTCACAGCTTCGGGATCATCGCCATTGACGTGCAGGATGGGTGCCTGAACGCCCTTTGCTACGTCAGAGGGGTATGGGCTGTTGCGCGCAAATTTCGGGCTGGTGGTGAAGCCGATTTGGTTGTTGATGATAAAGTGGATGCAGCCGCCCGTATCATAGCCGCGCACGCCCGACAGGCCGAGGCATTCCCACACCACGCCTTGGCCCGCAAAGGCGGCATCGCCGTGGATCAAAACGGGCAAAACCTGCTGGTGATCGTCCAAATCGTCGCGGACGGCTTGCTGCGCGCGGACTTTGCCCAGAACAACGGGGTTTACCGCTTCCAAATGGCTGGGGTTGGGAACCAGCGACATATGCACGTTGATACCGTCAAATTCGCGGTCGGTGCTGGTGCCAAGGTGGTATTTTACATCGCCCGAACCACCGACATCCTCAGGGTTGGCGCTGCCGCCGGAAAATTCGTGAAAGATGACCTTATATGGCTTGGCCATCACATTGGCGAGCACGTTGAGCCGGCCGCGATGCGCCATGCCGTAGATAATCTCACGAACGCCGGCCTGGCTGCCGTTTTTGATGACCGCTTCCAAAGCGGGGATCATGCTTTCGCCGCCATCCAGACCAAAGCGTTTGGTACCGACATATTTTTTGCCGAGAAACGCCTCATATTGTTCGCCGCGAATGACCGCCGCTAAAATCGCCTTTTTGCCTTCGGGCGTAAACTGGATGGTGTCTTCGGGGCTTTCAAATTTGTCCTGTAGGAAGCGGCGTTCCTCAGTATCCGAAATATGCATATATTCCAGGCCGACATGCCCGCAATATGTGCGCCGCAATACGTCAAACAACTCGCCCGCTTTGACCCATTCGAACCCGAAAACGCCGCCGACATAGACCTCTTTGCCTTCCTGACCGGCGAAGCCATGCCATTCCAGCGTGAGGTCTTCAGGAACTTCGCGGTGTGTCAGGCCGAGCGGGTCAAGATTCGCCGCCAAATGGCCGCGAACACGGTACAGCCGCACCATCAACATGGCGCGGATGGAATCGCCCGCCGCTTCCTCAATCGCGGCAGCATCCATCACCTTGCCGGATTTTCTTGCTGCGGCTTTGACTGCGAGTTTCATCGCGGTCGGATCGAGCGCCTGCGTAAATTCATCCTCGCTCTCACCGCCCACCAGCGGCCAACGTGGATTGCCCCAAGACGGTCCCTGTTGGGCTTCTGCGCTTGGATCACCCCAGCTTTCGGGGGGAGAGAATTCGTGGCTTTCGTTACCCATGGGGGTTACCTTTGATGCCGATTATCTTCGGCTTTGGAGTTGAGGTGAATTGGGTGCGCCCGAGAATTTCGCACCCAATTCAGATCAGGCCATTTCTTTCAGCATCGCATCGAGCGTGGTGCCGAGTTCGCTTGGCGAAGGAGAAACACGGACACCCGCATCTTCCATCGCTGCAATTTTGTCATCCGCGCCGCCTTTGCCGCCCGAAACAATCGCACCGGCATGGCCCATGCGGCGTCCCGGAGGAGCTGTACGGCCCGCGATGAAGCCCACGGTCGGCTTGCTGCGGCCTTTGGCTGCTTCCTGCTTGAGGAATTCGGCCGCTTCTTCTTCAGCCGAACCGCCAATTTCGCCGATCATAATCATCGACTTGGTTTCCTCATCATCGAGGAACAGGTCGAGCACGTCGATAAAGTTGGTGCCGTTTACCGGATCGCCGCCAATGCCGACCGCTGTGGTCTGGCCAAGGCCGACCATCGTGGTCTGGTGAACAGCTTCGTATGTGAGCGTGCCGGAGCGTGAGACAACGCCAACCGAACCCTTTTTGAAGATCGAACCGGGCATAATGCCGATTTTGCATTCGCCCGGGGTAAGAACGCCGGGGCAGTTCGGGCCGATTAGGCGCGATTTGGAACCTTCAAGCGCAGCCTTCACGCGAACCATGTCGAGTACCGGAATGCCTTCTGTAATCGCGATGATCAGTTCAACTTCCGCGTCGATAGCTTCACAAATCGCATCCGCCGCGAAGGGCGGGGGCACGTAGATGCACGATGCAGTCGCGCCGGTTTCGGCCACCGCTTCGCGCACAGTGTTATACTGAGGCACGCCGATATGCGTGCTGCCGCCTTTGCCCGGAGTAACGCCCGCAACCATTTGGCTGCCATAATCGAGCGCCTGCTGCGTGTGGAATGTTCCGGTGTTGCCGGTCATCCCTTGCGTGATGACCTTGGTGTTTTTGTTTACTAGGATACTCATTTCAGCCGCTAATCCCTTCGTCGTCACCCCGGCGAAGGCCGGGGTCCAGTTAGCTACATATAGACTTGAACAAATCGTCCCAGTCGGGGTTTATCACTTCAATGGCGCGCAGATTTTAAGCGCAGTGCCATTCCTTCATTTGCTTTTCGCGCAGAACTGCATTTTCAATCCGTGCATGCAAACCGGCACTCACCGGAATTCAGGCGAAAGCTTAGCTCAGGGAACCGTCAATACCCTTACACGCCGCGAGCAATTCCTTCACCGCATCGACCGACACGTTGAAGTTCGCCTTGGCTTCTTCGCCGAGTTCGATCTCTACGATCCGCTCAACGCCGTTTGCGCCGATCACTACGGGGACGCCGACATACATGTTGTCGATGCCGTATTGGCCGGTCAGGTTTGCGGCGGCTGGCAGGACGCGCTTTTTGTCTTTGAGATAGCTTTCGGCCATCATGATCGCGCTGGTTGCTGGGGCGTAATAGGCTGAGCCGTTGCCGAGCAGGCCGACGATCTCGCCGCCGCCCGAACGGGTGCGCTGGACGATGGCGTCCATCTTTTCTTGCGTGGACCAACCCATCTTGATGAGGTCTGGCACGGGAATGCCCGCAACGGTCGAGTAGTTGAGAACGGGAACCATCGTGTCGCCGTGGCCGCCCAGAACGAAGGCGGTTACGTCTTCCACCGATACGTCAAATTCGTCTGCGAGGAAGTGACGGAAGCGTGCGCTATCCAGAACACCGGCCATGCCGACGACTTTGTTATGCGGCAGGCCTGAATATTCGCGCAGGGCCCAAACCATCGCGTCGAGCGGGTTGGTGATGCAGATCACGAATGCGTCAGGCGCGTGTTCTTTGATGCCAGCGCCAACTGCGCCCATCACTTTGAGGTTGATGCCCAGAAGATCATCGCGGCTCATGCCCGGCTTACGCGGAACGCCTGCAGTGACGATGATAACATCTGCGCCTGCGATATCGGCGTAATCATTGGTGCCTTTGAGGTTCGCGTCGAAGCCTTCAACCGGAGCAGCCTGGCTAAGGTCCAGCGCCTTACCGGCTGGCATCCCTTCGGCGATGTCGAACAGGACAACGTCGCCCATTTCTTTCATCGCTGCGAGGTGGGCGAGCGTGCCGCCAATCATTCCGGCGCCAATCAGGGCAATCTTGTTGCGTCCGTGTGCTTTGGCCATAAGTAAAGTAGTCCTTCCAACCATGCGGGACCGACAATGTCGATCCGGACCCGTTCAGCGCGCCCCGCGTCCCGCGGAGAAGCGCAGCCGATTGTGTGAGTCCGGCAATTAATGTCCGACTAGGCATCTGAATGGGCGATTGCAACACGAATTCCGCGCTTTGCCGAACTATCTTTGCAAATAGTTTGCAATAGCAATAAAAGGCGCGCGAACAGCAGGTTTCGCCGCAAAAACGCGATAAACCACTTACTATTGAATGCGGAATTCGTTCCCCAACGCGCCAAGGGCGGCCTTGCAACTATCCGATTGCGCGTTTGGGTGCTTCTTCTTCTTCCTGTGCCAACAGCATCGCGGCGAGGTGATCGGGCACGGCACGGCTGAAATAATAGCCTTGGCCAGATGTGCAGCCAGCGTCGCGAACAGAATGAACCTGTTCGATGGTTTCCAGCCCTTCTGCAACGATATCCATTTCCAGCTTGGAGCCCAATTCGGCCACAGCGTGGATAATCGCATCCGTTTTCTTACCCACGTCGGGGCCGGATACGAAACTGCGATCGACCTTGATCTTGGTGAAGGGGTATTTCTGGATATATCCGAGCGAGGAATAGCCCGTGCCAAAATCATCAAGCGCAAAACGCACACCAATAGAAGACAGATCGGCGATAAATTGTTCGGTCGCGGCGCTGTCATCAACGAACAGGCTCTCGGTAACTTCCAGCTCTAGCCGGCGCGGGTCGAGCTTGGCTTCGCGCAGGGCATTGATAACGCCCAAGGCTGCGCCGGGTGCCTTAATCTGTAACGGCGAAAGATTGACCGCGATGGTAATATGGTCCGGCCACTGCGCGGCGGCCTTGGCTGCCTGCGCGGTAATCCAATTGCCCAGCGTGATAATAACGCCGGTCTCTTCGGCAACCGGAATAAATTCGTCAGGCCGCAATTCGCCTTTGGTCGGGTGGAACCAGCGGACCAGCGCCTCGAAACATTTGATCCGGCCGGTTTTCAAATCGATAATCGGCTGGAAGAAAATCGACAATTCGTCTCTCTGGATTGCTGCGCGCAATTCGGCCTCGATTTCGCGGCGACGGGCAAGGTCGCGGCTCATCGATTTGTCGTAGAAGCAGCTCTGTTTCCGGCCATTGACCTTGGCGTGGTACAAAGCCAGATCGGCATTTTGCATCAGCGTATCGGCATCGATGCCGTCTTCCGGCAATATCGCAATGCCGATTGATGCGCCGATTTCCAGCCTTTCGCCATCGATGCGCAGAGGGCGCATGATTTCGGCGTGAATTTCGCTTGCCAGCCTCTCCGTCTCTTTGCGGTTGGCGACTTCGCAGAACATAATGAATTCGTCACCGCCAAAGCGCGAAATTGCAGCGTCTTTCGGGGCAACTTCGCGCATCCGTTCGGCGACTTCGCTCAACACACGGTCACCAACGGGGTGGCCGAGCAGGTCGTTCACTTCCTTAAATCGGTCAAGATCGAGCCAGAACAATGCGAGATGCTGCCCGTCTTCGAGGATCATCAGTTTCTCGACCAGATCGTGATTAAGTCCGGCCCTGTTGGCCAGGCCAGTCACGACATCTGTCCGGGCCAGCTTGCGCATTTTTTCGGCCAGTCGGCCGCTTGTTTCCGCCGCTCCGATTGAATCGCGCAGCACTTTGAACACGTTATAGGTAATCGATGCCATTGCAGGCAGCAGCAGGATCATATTTGCGGCCAGAAATAGGAACGGCAAAGATCCAATATAAAGCGCGGCAAAAAGGATCGGTCCCACGGCAAGAGTAAGCTGGCCCATTGCAATAACGGGACGTCCGGCATTGCGGGCGCAGATGCCGACCCCGTAACAGGTTGCATTGGCCACCATTAGCACTTCGAGCGGGGCGCCGATGTTGAGCACCAGCGTCATGCCAGCGATCATACCAAGGAGCAGGGCATAGCTGAACGCACCCGCCTCGTAGAAATTTTCAAGCTCGCGGGTTGAACGGTCCGTCTTGTCCGGTGACAATCGGACTGCCGAGACAAAACGTATAATCGCAACTGCCGAAAGAATGGAGCACATGTAATAGAAAATCGGTTCGCCACTGATCCACGCGGTCAACGCCGTGCAAAGGATGCCATTGATCGCACCGATCGCAAGGCTGGTGGGCTGCGTATACAGGCTGCGGACGAGGGTGCGTTGAACACGCTCTGACAGCGCATCCGATCGGGTAGACCGCAGAAAGAGCTGACGCGCTTTCTTTAGGGGGCTTTTCCTCGCCATAAGGTTTGCATTAAATGCGATTGGTCACCGTTTGGTTAACCCGTACTTACCTGATTTTACATTTTTGGACTAACGATTGAAATCAGCCGGACTTTTCGGGGTTTTCAAGTTGCCGGGCCATGCGCCGGTCCAATGTTCGGCATATTCCCAGCCACCATTGGTAAGTTTCACGGTCACCGGCAAAGAATGCGTTTTCGGCCAATTGACGAGCTTCTTCAGCGGCGCGCAGGCCGTGCGCTGCAAAATGCTTGAGCGATGCGCGCAGCAGCTGATCATCGCTGTGCAATTGGCCATTGTCATTGGCTGCTGTGACCGGGCTGCGCCGTTGAAGTGCGCGTGCAAGAGGAGAACCGGCTGCGGTTCGAGCAGCAGCGAAATGAACGGTCATCGGATTTCCTCAATCAGGGGCGTTTAACGGGTAGGGGCTGGATAGCGGCGCGGCGCTAAATCTTCGTTCCAAGTCAAGGTTTCCGGCGCGTTAACCTTTTTGCTATTCGCTGCTTGTGGCTGGCTTTTTGAAGTCTAATTTGGCTCTGCTATCCAGCGCCCACTATTGGCATATTCGGGCTTTACCGTGCCGCTGCCTGGCAGATTTTGTCCTGAATAAAGCGCATCGCCGCCGCGTTTTTGAATTTCGGCAGAATAGGCCGGCGCGGGCGTTTGCGCGCGCGCCGAGGCCGATTGCTCTGCTTGGGTCAGGGCCTTCAAACGCGCTTCTTCATATGTGCGGGCAAGGTCGATCGGATCTGCAGAAACGGATTTGGCCGCTGCACCAGCGGATCGTTTGTTCGGCGCTGCGGCGGGTTCTTTGCCGGCATATTTTGACCGGAACGCAGCGGGTTTGCCCGCAAGGCCTTTCCAACGATAAAAACGGTGCGCCCCAATGGTCCCGATATGATCGAGGCTGGGTGCCCAATAAGGGTAAATCCAGACGGTGTGATAATGCGTGGCAAGGCCCACTGCATCAAAGACCGATCCGGCCAAGGCCCGCTGGGCAATAGATTGGGCGCGGCTCCATGCACCGGCACCGGGTTTCCGATTCAACGATCCATCGCAAGTAAAGCTGAACTGGCAGCCGGTGCGGCGTTCCGATCCTTGAAAAACGACCCCGCATACGCTGTTGGGATAGCTGGGATGGGCAACCCTGTTCAACACGACCTGAGCGACCGCGCGCTGTCCTGCGTTCGCTTCGCTGGCCGCTTCGTAATAAACCGCGCTGGTCATACATTGCAGCGCGCGCGCTTTGTCCAGCCCGCCGCCATAGATATTGAATGCGCGTGCCGCCGGTCCAGCCTTTTTGGCAAAGGCCAATTTCGCGGCCAATTCCGCGGCCAATTCCGCCGCTTTGCCGCCGCCCGTACCCGAAATGTCGAACAGGGCGAGGCCGCGCTGCGCCGTGCCAACCGGCATTCGCGGTGCATCTTCAAGATAGTAAAACGCTGATCCGGGAAAGCTGTGTCCGGCCTGTTCAAATGGCATGGCCGGGGCCGTTTCCGCCATCTGAATTTCAGGACCTGATGGTTGCAGCATTTCCCATTGCTGTTCCGCCGCAACGGCTGGAACGCCCGCCGCAACGGCCAGTGCAATAAGCCGTCTGCCGCGGTGTTTGCCGCCGATCTTGGTCGCAACCTTATCCCATGCGCGGCGCACAAACGGTGTCTTTTCCCGCGCCATACGGGCGTGGAAAGCAGCGTTGCGTTGTTCGCTGGTCTGGATAGGCGTGTTGGTCAATTTGATCCTTGCATGGCTGCGGTTAAAACCCGCGCCTTGGCGCGTATCAGCGGGGCAAAGACAGGGCCACGCCGGATTTGAGACCGTCCCTTAGCGGAACAGGTGGCAAGAGAGGGTTAAGCGTCATGCTCAACAAACCCCTACTTTTTGGGGGGAGTGACTGGCCGGATACAATAAACTTTTGGGAAAATGTTGCGGCGACCCGCGATGCGCCCTAACGGGGCCGCGACGTCATGGGTTGTTCGTCTGCTTTGTAAAGCGTGCGAGCCTAAGAGGGAACAGGGTGCGATACCCTGGCTGCCCCCGCAACTGTGACCGGGGAACGCTCTGTCCAGCAAGCCACTGCGCCGGATTTTCGGATGTGGGAAGGCGGACATAGCGTGTTGATCCGGGAGCCAGGAGACCTGCCGATGATGGTCGTTCGAGCTGGCGGGCGGGGTGTACCGATAGCAGATGGGAAGGCGCGATATCGTGCGCCTACTCCGTCATGAGCGACTTCGCTTATGATAGGAGTTGTTATGCGTAAATATTTGTTATTGTTGAATTGTTCCGCGTTTTTTGTTGCACCCGCAGCGGCGCAGGAAATGCAGTCTGCCGATGAAGATCAGGTGGTTTTTGCCGATAGATACATCATCGCGGACGAGCAGATTACCGTCACTGCCACGGGGAACCGTTCCGAAGTCGAAGACACCGGGCAAGCGGTAACGATCATTGGCCGCGATGAAATTGAAGATGTGCAGGGCGCAGATTTGACGCGAGTCCTTGAACGTGCGCCCGGCGTCACTTTCAGCCGCAATGGCGGCATCGGCGGCTTTACCGGTGTGCGCATCCGCGGTGCAGAGGCGGAACAATTGCTGGTCATTGTTGATGGTGTGCGCGTGGCTGATCCAGCCTCGCCAGCAGGCGGGTTCGATTTTGGTAATCTGCTGGCAGGCAACATTGATAAAATCGATCTGCTGCGCGGATCAAACAGCACGATCTGGGGTTCTGATGCGGTTGGCGGGGTGATGGCTGTTTCCACGCGCAATGAAACGGGCGTTCAGGCCAGCGCGGAATATGGATCGCGCGACACGTTCTTCGGAACCGCAACCGGCGGGATCGAAAACGATACATTCTATGCTGGACTGTCGGGCAGCTATCTGACGACTGACGGATTTTCCGCCGCCAGTAACGGCACCGAAGCCGATGGTTTTGAACAATGGGCGCTGGCAGGTCGAACCGCGCTTTATGTCAGCGACCAAATCACCCTGTTTGCCCGCGGCCGTTATGCCGAGGGGGAGGTCGAGGTCGATGGTTTCCCGTTCCCCGCATTCACACTGGCCGATACGGATGAATTTCAAGAAACCACGCAATATTCGGCGGCCGCCGGGGCCAGTTATGACAATGGCCCGCTATATTTAACCGCATTCTATTCCTTCGCGGATACAGAACGGGCCAATTTCAATCCCGCGTTTGGCGCTGCACCCGGTTTCGCCAGCGACGGCCATTCCGACCGTGTGGAACTGCGCGGCGAATGGCGTCCAATTGGTCCGTTGATCGTCAATTTTGGCGGTGAGAGCGAGTGGACCAGTTTCGAAACCAATTTCGACACGCATCAAAACAGCCGGATCATCGGCGCATACACGCAGTTGGGGATCGAATTTGGTCCGCTCAGCGCGCATGTGGGTGCAAGGCATGATGATCACCGCGATTTTGGCGGGGCGACCAGCTTTGGTGCGGATATCAGTTACGAAGTGGCCGAGGATATTCGCCTGCGTGCAAGCGTGGGCGAAGGCTTTAAGGCACCCAGCCTGTATCAGCTGTTTTCCGATTTCGGAAATACCGCGCTGGTGCCGGAACAAAGCACCAGTTTTGACCTTGGGCTGGCATGGAACAACCGCAACAATGATTTCTTCGCGGCCGCGACATTGTTCCGCCGCAATGCAGAAAACCAGATTGAATTTGTCTCGCTGCCCGCTGCGCCTTTCGGCGTGTATCAAAATGTGGGCAAAGTGCGCGCGCAGGGTGTCGAGATCGAGATGGGTGCAAATCCGTCTGACAATTTCGGCGTCCGCGCAGCCTATGCCTATGTCGATACGGAAAACCGCACAGCGGGCGCTGCGAATTTGGGCAATGTCCTTGCGCGCAGGCCCAAACATGCGCTGACATTTTCTGCCGATTGGGAAACGCCGCTGGCCGGATTTACCCTTGGCGGCGATATCCGCATGGTTGGTGACAGTTTTGATGATGCGGGCAATTTTACGCGGCTCGATGGATATCAAACCGTGACATTGCGCGGATCACTTCCCCTTGGCGACAAGGTTGAATTGTTTGGCCGGATCGAAAATCTGTTCGATAAGGATTATCAGACCGTTGCCGGATATGGCACAGCCGGACGCGGTGCATTTGTAGGTGCGCGCACGAGGTTCTGATGAAAGCGATCGCTGTTCTTCTTGCCTTGGGATTGGCGGCTTGCGGGCCGGCGAAACCAGCGCGGGAGAGCAGCGATCATCCCGCAATCGTCAGCCTGAACCCCTGCACCGATGCGATTTTGGCAGAAATAGCAGGTCCGCAGCAGCTTATTGCGATTTCGCATTATAGCCACGCGGCATCCTCTTCATCGATGGATGTCGCCGCTGCGCGCCAATTCGGGAGTGTGGGCGGCACGGTTGAAGAAGTGCTGGCATTGCAGCCCGATGTGGTCGTTGCAGGCAGCTTTCTGGCACCTGCGACGCGCCAGGCGCTGATCGATCTGAATATCCGGGTCGAAACATTCGGGATCGCTTCGACGGTTGAAGACAGCAAGGCGCAGATCGAACAGCTTGCCGCCTTGGCCGGGCGCCCCGCCAAAGGAAAGGCGCTGATCCGCCGGATCGATCTGGCGCTGGATGCAGCGGCAGCCGAAGGCGATCCGCTGAGCGCCGTATTGTGGCAGCCATCGGGGATTGTTCCGGGGGAAGGGGCACTGGTCAGCGAATTGATGCGCCGCACCGGTTTTGCCAGCCACAGCGCCGCGCGCGGGATGAAACAGGCGGATTATTACTCACTTGAACAAATGCTGGCCGATCCGCCTGCGGTTTTGTTGATTGCGGGGCAGGAAGCCGCGCAGAAACATCCGGCGCTGGACCGCCTTAACAAAACCCACCTTGCCGAATTTGACAGCGGGCTGCTGTATTGCGGCGGACCGACAATCATTCGCGCAGCACAGCGGCTGGCAGAAATCCGCGATATTGCCGCCGGGCGCCAACAGGGGGAGCCGGGCCTTTGAACCGCACCAATCTGATCCTGTCGGGATTTCTGGTTTTGGCCGCCGCATTGTCCCTTTTTGCAGGACGTGTCTGGCTGGACTTTGACACCACGCCTAATGCGGCGGTCATATTGGCCGAATTGCGTTTGCCGCGCGCGCTGCTGGCGATCATTGTCGGGGCCGGATTGGGGGCCGCAGGTGCCGCGATGCAGGGCTATCTCCGCAATCCGCTGGCCGATCCGGGGTTGTTCGGGATTGCACCGGGCGCAGCACTGGGCGCTGTTGCAAGTTTCTGGTTCGGATATGCGGCCAGCGCGTGGTTGCTGCCGGTTTTCGCCCTTGCCGGGGCGGCGGGCGCGATGGCGCTGTTGGCGGTAATCGCGGGCCGGACGGGCGGGATCGCCCTGTTCACGCTTGCTGGCATGATGATCGCCAGCCTTGCGGGCGCGTTGATGAGCCTTGCGATCAGTTTTGCACCCAACGCCTTTGCGATGAGCGAGATTGTCACATGGCTGATGGGGGCATTAACCGACCGCAGCTGGCGCGAGGTCTATCTTGCCGCGCCGATGACGTTGGCTGGTCTGATATGTTTCGGCAAAACGGGCAAAGATCTTGATGCGCTGATCCTTGGCGATGCTGCGGCGCGTTCGATGGGAATGCGGCCCGGTATATTGCAGGCATGGCTGATTGCGGGTGTCGGCCTGACTGTGGGCAGCGGCGTCGCTGTGGCAGGAATTATCGGATTTGTCGGCCTGATTGTGCCGCATTTGGTGCGTCCTTTTACCGACAAACGCCCTTCCTCGCTGATCGTGCCCAGCGCACTTGCCGGGGCGCTGCTGGTGTTGGTCGCGGACAGTATTGTGCGCATCCTGCCCACCGTGACCGAATTGCGTTTAGGGATAGCTTTAAGCCTGATTGGCGCACCGTTTTTCCTATGGCTGCTGCTGAAAATGCGGCGCGGCTATTCGGGGGGGCTGGTATGAGCTTGTGCGCGGAAAATATCAGCCTTGCGGGACGGCTAAATGGCGTTTCGGCCGGGTTGAAAAAGGGTCAAATCACCGCGATTTGCGGGCCAAATGGTGCGGGCAAGTCAACCCTTCTGTCGGCATTGGCTGGATTGGTTTTGCCTGACAAAGGCTCCGTTTCGATTGGCGGAGAACCCCTTTCAGAAATCCACCCAAGGGCGCGCGCCAAACAGATCGGCTATTTGCCGCAAAATGGCGAAATTGCATGGGACGTTTCGGTCCGTAACCTCGTCGAACTTGGGCGAATGCCCCATGGGGATTCCAACCATCTGGCTGTGGATGCCGCGATCAATGCGCTAGACTTGGATGCGTTTGCAAACAGGCCGGTTCTGCAACTGTCAGGCGGCGAGATTGCACGCGTTCTTCTTGCGCGCGTGTTGGCGGGGGAACCGGAATGGATATTGGCCGATGAACCGATTGCCGCGCTCGATTTGTCGCATCAACACAGCCTGATCGCCCATTTACGCAGTGTTGCCGATCATGGCGCGGGCGTGGTGATCGTGCTGCACGACCTTGCACTCGCCATGAATTATGCTGACCGTGTGTTGGTATTGGATGACGGGCTGTTAGCAGCCGATGATACACCGCAGGCTGCTTTGGATTGTTCGATCATCGAAAATGTGTGGGGCTTTAAATCGCAATGGATTGGCGTGATGGGCGCGCGGGCCATCGTCAAATCAACTTGAGTTTCGCAAACTCTCTGCACAGCGACATGGTTGCACAGGCCAGTATGCAAAGCTAGCGACAAGCCCATGGTCGATTCCATAACAATTGCAGCCGATCCGGCATGGCTGCCGCACCGGATTGATCCGCAGTCCAAACTGGTCGAGTTTGTTCGCATAGAGCACGATGAATTGTCCGCGCCCGGGTTTCTCGCCGACAGCCAAGGCCGGCGCATTAGCCTTCCGTGGAGCGAAGTTGAGGCGATGAAGCCGGAAGCTGGCCCGCTGAATTTTATTTTTCACACTGCTTTTTGCCGCTCGACTTTGCTGGCCCGTGCGCTGAACATTCCTGGCCATACCGCTGGGCTGAACGAACCGGGCGTTTTGGCTAGTTTGGTGAATGCAGGCCCGGCCAGCGCGGCGCTGACCAAACCGATATTGGACTTACTTTCCCGTGCACCAAATTCGGGCGGAGCGGTATTTGTTAAACCGAGCAACCATTCAAACATGCTGATCCCACGCCTTCTGGCGGCACGGCCTGACAGCAAGGCGATCTTGATGACAAACAGCCTGTCCGCGTTTCTCCGATCGGTGATCCGCAAAGGCATGATGGGGCGCAGGTGGGGGCGGCAACTCTATCTGGAATTGCAAAATTATGCCGGGTTGGATTTTGGCATGGATCCGCGCGAAATATTCCTAATGACCGATCTACAGGCCGCCGCGTTGGGATGGTTCCTCAATCAACGCTGGTTTGAGATTCAGTATTCTCAAGGGACGGGGCGGATGCGCGTGCTAGATGGCGACCGTTTCGCCGATGCGAAGGAGCAAACTCTTTCGGCAGTGATCAAATTTGCCCAGATTGATGTTCCCAGCAATGTCGTGCGCAACGCCGCTCAGGCAAAGCTTTTCTCTGAACACGCAAAACTGGGCGGGAGTTTTGAAAAAAAGGAAGCCAACGACAAAAACCGTTCGATCAGTTCCGTGAATGAGGAAGAGATTGGCCAAGTGGCCCAGTGGATTGATATTATCGCACAGCAAGCCGGCCTGAAAGTTCCGGTTTCACATAATTTGTTCTGACCAGACACACGAAGCAGCCGCTCTTAACCATGTTGCAAAGCCTATCGACTAGGCGGGGCTGCATATCTGACGTTGAGGGCAGTATGATTTTTGATCGTTTCACACGTATCGGGCTGATTATCAGTTGGAATTCGCTGGCCGTGGCGGTGCTGGCCATTTTTGCGACATGGGTGTCGCTCAAACTGAACCTGGTCGCTAATTATCCGCTAACCATTATCTCGACAGCGGTAATTTTCCCGATCGTTTTCTCGATTGGCCATGCGTATAAACGGCGCGAAAGCGCGTTGGATGATTATGGATCGATCAAGGCACATGGCCGCGCGATTTACTTTGCCGCGCGCGATTGGCTGCCGGAACATGATGAAGACCGGATCGCGCATCTTGAACGTGTTCTTGCCGATCTGCTGCAGGGATGCCGCGACATGTTCAAGGGCACGCGAGAAGAAATGCCTGCAAATGAGCGCGCCGTATATGCCGCTTTTTCCGAATTGTCAGAATTTGTGAAACGGATGCGGGCAGAAGGGCTTGCCTCGGGCGAATGTTCGCGCTGCAATCAATATATCTCGAAAATGATCGTTGCGTTTGAAAGTGTGAAACATATTTACCAATATCGCACGCCGCGCACATTGCGCGCGTTCAGCGATTTTTTTATTGTTGTTTTGCCGCTGATTTATGGCCCCTATTTCGCCCATCAAGCGATAGAATATGAAGCCGCGGTGCTAACCTATGTCATGCCCGTTTTGTTCGCAATTATCCTGACCGGCCTGGACAATATCCAGCAGCATCTGGAGGATCCCTTTGACCAGATCGGGCCCGATGATGTCGCGATCAATGCGGAGAAATTCGTCGAGCTGTTGGCCTGCGGGGAACGGCGGGCCGAACAGACTGCCAATTGAGCTGGGTTCCCCCATCCAACTGCGATTAGCGCGGCTTGGATGAGGGAGCTGACCTAGCCGCCCTTACGCAGTTCATCTGCCCGTGCAGCGAGCTTGAGGAAATCACTACGCCACGGTGCAGGGCCTGCTTTGTGCGCCAAATTTACGCTGTCGGACGGCATCCAGCCGCCTAGATATTTGTCCCCCCGCAGATGCTGACCGAAACCCGCCACTGCGGCGGCGAATGCCATGTCGCCCACAGCTTCGCGCGCGCGTGAAAATTCGCGTGAGGAAAGGGTTTTTTCAATCAGTCTGGACGTATCGCCGCCGGGCAATTTGTAGCGCAGACGAATGACGCCCATCTCGCGTGATTTGCCTGCATCAGCGGTGCTGCGTGCGTTGGCGGCATAGCGGCGTTCGGGCGTCCATCCCTTGCTGCCTGCCGGTACCACTTCATACAAAGCGGTGACCTGATGGCCTGCACCAATTTCACCGGCGTCGACCGCATCATTGGCGAAATCTTCTTCGGATAATGCACGGTTTTCATAACCGATCAAACGGTATTCGCTGACATGGGCGGGATTGAATTCGATCTGGATTTTCACGTCCTTGGCGATCGTAAACAGGGTGGAGACGAGCTCCTCACCAAGCACCTTTTGCGCTTCTTGTGGTTGGTCTATGTAGAAATAATTGCCGTTACCGTGATCGGCCAGCTGTTCCATCATCGCTTCGTTATAATTGCCTGTGCCGTAGCCCAGTGTGGTTAGCGAAATGCCCGCTTCACGTTCCCGTTCGACCATGTCGATCAAGGCCGTGCGGCTGGTCAGCCCGACGTTGAAATCGCCATCGGTGGTCATCATGATCCGGTTGACCTGCCCTTTGCCAAAATTGGCGCGGGCGGTGTCATAGGCCAGTTCTATGGCCGATGCCCCAGCGGTAGAGCCGCCCGATCGCAAGGATGCAATCGCTTCGATCACCTTGTCCTTGTCATTGGTTGGGGCCAGCACCAGCCGCGAACTGCCCGAATAGGTGACGATAGAAATCCGGTCTTGCGGGCGCAGGTTTTCTGCCGCCAGCGCGAGCGAGCATTTTACCAAAGGCAGCTTGTTCGGTGCGCGCATTGATCCTGAAACATCGACCAGAAACACAAGATTTGCTGTGGGCCGTTCGGCGGCGGGCAAATCATAACCCGCCAATCCGATGCGTAGCAGCCGCGTGTCTTTGTTCCACGGGGTTTGAGCCATGTCGGTTGAAACGGTGAAAGGTACATCGGCGCTGTCGGGGCGCGGGTAATCATAACGGAAATAGTTCAGCATTTCCTCTGTACGCACGGCCGCAGATTGCGGCAGGCGGCCATCGCTGATCATCCGGCGAACATTGGTGTAGCTGCCCGTATCCACATCAACGGAAAATGTGGAAACAGGATTTTCCGCCACACGGATGATGTTGGCCACATCCTTGCCGACATAATTTTCACGGTCCGGCCCTGAAACAGGATGCGGCATCGGCCTGCGGCCTGTTGCCGCATCGGCTGACGGCGCACGCGATATGCCCGTGCGCGCAATTTGTTCCCTTTTTCGGCCAGCTAGCGTGATATTGTTGCTGGCTGTCTGCGGGGGCAAGGCAATCTGTGTTGGTGAATGCAGTGGAGGAGGGGCCAGAGCCGGAGCCAGAGCCGGAGCCAGAGCCGGTGCCGGTGCCGGAGCATTTGCCTTGCTTCCCGAAACCCGGATCGCACCGGCCCGTTCCTGTTCGGTCCGGTTCCGGCGCTGACCTTGCCCGTTCAGAAACGGCGCGCAAATTTCATCGGCGCCCAAGTGCGTTTGCCGAATTGATGGGGTGCCAGATTGAGAGGCTGATTGAGAGGCTGATAGGGAATCTGAATGGCGTTGGCTTTCGGCAGCGCCGGATGCAGCCACGGCAATCGCCAGCCCGCTGGCGACCAATCCGTATGCCGCCGTCTTGATCAAACTGTCCGTAAATCCGCCCATTTTTCAGTCCCTCCATAACCGGACGGCCTAACAGCTATCCCGATGTAACAGTGTTACATGGCGGATTGTGATCGAGAGGTGAACAGAAAAAGCCCGCCTCGCATTTTTGCGAAACGGGCTTTTTCAATGTGCAATCTGATCCGATTCCATAAGGGGAAGCGGGCAGGATTTGCGCTTATTCGCTATCGCCTGTTAGGCCGCGTGCTTCCAGCATCGGGGTCACGTCAGGTTCGCGTCCGGCGAAATTGTCGAACATTTCGAAATAATCCATCGTTCCGCCGCGGCTGAGAACGGTTTTGCGGTAGTGATCGCCATTTGCCCGCGTCAGACCGCCATTGTCCATGAACCATTTGCGGCTGTCACGGTCCAACATTTCTGTCCAGAGGTAGGAATAATAGCCAGAGCTATATCCCGCCGGACTGGAGAAGATATGGTTGAAATAGGTGCTGCGATAGCGCGACGGCACCAGATCGATTTCAAGGCCCAGCGAGGCGAGTGAATCGCGCTCGAACGCGTCGACTTTTTCTGGCGTATCGATGGCTGCGGCCTGTTCAGGCGTCAGTGCGTGCCATTTCATATCAAGCAACGCCGCTTCGACGACTTCGCCGAAATCATAACCCTGATTGAATTTTGCCGCCGCTTCGATCTTTTCGATCAATTCTGCCGGTATCGTTTCACCCGTTTCGTAATGTTTGGCGTAGTTTTGCAGGACGCTTGGATAGGTCGCCCAAACTTCATTTACCTGGCTAGGATATTCGACAAAGTCGCGTGCCGTCGCCGTGCCCGAAATCGAACGGTAATTCTGATCGGCAAACATGCCGTGCAGCGCGTGTCCGAATTCGTGGAACATCGTGTTCACATTGTCGAAGCTGACCAATTGCGGCTCACCCTCGGCAGCTTTGGGGATGTTGAGCACATTGTAAATCACCGGCTTGGTGCCAAACATATGCGCTTGATCGACAAAGGTGCTCATCCATGCGCCGCCGCGTTTGGACGGGCGCTGGAATGGATCGAAATAGAACAGGGCCAGTTCGGTTCCGTCGGCATCCTTGACTGTATAGGTGGTCACATCATCGTGATAGACGGGAAGATCATCACGCTTTTCAAATGTGATGCCGTACAATTCTGTGGCCGCATGGAATACGCCGTTTTCAAGAACGCTGTCGATCTGGAAATACGGTGTAATCAGGCTTTCATCGAGATCATATTTCTCTTTGCGAACCTGATTGGCATAGCGATACCAGTCCCACGGCTGCACTTCGAAATCACCGCCGTCTTTCTTGATCTGTTCGTTCAGCAATCCTGCTTCGCGGCGCTGTGTTTCGGCAAGTGGGCCGACCATCTGTTCCATGAAATCGAGCGCGGTTTTGGGCGTTTTCGCCATGCGGTCATACATGGTGTAGCTGGCCCAATCCGGCTCACCGAACAGAGCAGCTTTCTGCGCGCGCAGGCTGGCGATTTCAGCCAGCAACATGCGTGTGTCATTGCTGTCACCCTTATCCGCACGGTTGAAGCTGAGTTTGAACAGCTTCTCACGAATTTCGCGGTTTTCCAGTTCTGGCATCAGCGGCTGCTGCGTGGTGTTTTGCAGCGGGATTACGAATTTGCCCGTCAGGCCGCGTTCTGCCGCAGCTTTTGCGGCATTTTCAATGTCGCTATCGGTCAGGCCAGCCAGATCTTCGCGGCTATCGACGACAAGCGCATTGTCGACTGTGGCTTCGCGAACGGTCACGCCAAATTTGGTTGTCGTTTCCGACAGACGGGTGTTGATCTTTTTGACCTCTTCCTTCTGCTCTTCGGTCAAGAGCGCACCGGCATGGACCATATCGTCATAGGTCCGCTCAAGCAGCGTTGTATCTTCGACGTTGAGATCAAGGCTGTCACGCGCGTCGTAAACGGCCTTCACCCGGGCAAACAGATCGGGGTCGAGTGTGATCGCATCGAAATGGGCGGTCAGGGCAGGGGAAACCCGCTCGTTCACACCGTCCAGCGTGTCATTGGTGTTCGCGCCGGTAAGAGCGAAAAATACGGTAGCCACACGGCCAAGCATCGCACCGGAAATTTCCATGGCGACAATTGTGTTATCAAAATTGGCTTCGGCGGGATTGTTCTTGATCGCAGCGATTTCAGCTGCGTGAATTTCCATCGCTTCGGTGAAGGCAGGCTCGTAATCCGCGTCCGTGATTTTGGTGAAATCGGGCGTCTGGAACGGCAATGTGCTTTCAGTGGCGAAATAGCCGGTTCCGGCAGGAATATCAGCGAAAAGGGACGTTGTTTCTTCGCTAAGGACGCGGGGCGGTGCTTCTGGTGCGCTGCAGCTTGCGACGCCTGCGGCAAGGGCAAGTGCCATCGCGCTGGCGGTAAAGAGTTTGAGTTTCATGGGTGTCAGTCTCCGGTATGTTTGTTTTGTTTTTCAGTGTTTGGTTTTGGGCGCGGCCCCCGCCGCGCGCCGAAACGCGTATCTACTGGCGCGCTTGAACCGGAGAATGGCCGCAAATGCAAGGTGTATGGGTCCAGATGCGCGCCCACTGTTCGACGAATGACGTGCTGCATCGTTGAACTGCGAGTGCCGATACGGGTAGCAATACGGGCGGCAGTACTGGCGGCAATGCGGGCGGCAATACGAGCGGCAAGGCGGGCGCTACAATTGATGGTTGACGGGCGGTTGAACATTTCAAGAACATTGGGATAAATCTGCGGGGGCTTGCTGGCTCGCTGGACTCTCGCCCACGCACTCCCCAAATGCCACCCTATGGCTCTAACAAAAATCTCCGTTCGCGGTGCGCGTGAACATAATCTCAAGGGTATTGATATTGATCTGCCGCGCGATGCATTGATCGTGGTGACGGGTCTGTCGGGCAGCGGAAAATCATCGCTCGCCTTCGATACGATCTATGCAGAGGGTCAGCGGCGATATGTCGAGAGCCTGAGCGCCTATGCGCGGCAATTCCTTGAGATGATGCAGAAACCCGATGTCGAACATATTGACGGGTTGTCTCCGGCGATTTCCATCGAGCAGAAAACCACCTCGCGCAATCCGCGTTCGACCGTTGCGACGGTTACCGAAATTTACGATTATATGCGGCTGTTGTGGGCGCGGGTGGGCGTACCATATTCTCCCGCCACGGGTAAGCCGATTGAGGCGCAGACCGTGTCCAACATGGTCGATAGGGTGATGGAATTGCCCGAAGGGTCGCGGCTCTATCTGCTCGCGCCGGTGGTGCGCGGGCGCAAGGGTGAATACCGTAAAGAACTGGCCGAATGGCAGAAAGCGGGCTTCACGCGCGTTCGCATTGATGGCGAGCTGTATCCGATCGAGGAAGCGCCTGCGCTCGATAAGAAATTCAAGCATGACATTGAGGTTGTGGTTGACCGGCTGGCGGTGAAAAAGGACCTCGAAACGCGGCTGGCCGACAGTTTTGAAACCGCGCTGAAACTGGCGGACGGGCTGGCCTATGTCGATCTGGCAGACGGCCTTGTGCCGGGGCGTGAGGAAGAAGATGCTAGCGGCGGTGCCCAAGAACAAAAACTCAAAGGCGCGGGCATTCCTGCAAACCGCATCGTTTTTTCGGAACGCTTTTCCTGCCCTGTCAGCGGCTTTACGATTGAGGAAATCGAACCGCGATTGTTCTCCTTCAACTCCCCCCAAGGCGCGTGCCCTACGTGCGACGGGCTGGGGGAAAAGCAGCTGTTCGATCCGCAGCTGGTGGTCCCCAACGAAGCGCTGACGCTGAAGAAAGGCGCGGTGGTGCCGTGGGCCAAGTCTAACCCGCCATCGCCCTATTACATGCAGGTTTTGGGCAGCCTTGCGAAGGAATTCGGCTTTGATCTGGAGACGCCGTGGAACGAGCTGTCTGCCGAGCATCAGGACATCATCCTCCACGGTACCAAGGGCCAGCGCGTCCCGCTCACCTTCAAGGACGGGCGCAAGCAATATACGGTGAACAAGGCGTTTGAGGGTGTCGTGGGCAATCTCAACCGGCGGATGCTGCAAACCGACAGCGCGTGGATGCGCGAAGAGCTGGGCAAATTCCAGACCAGCCAGCCGTGCGAGACTTGCAATGGCGGCCGCCTCAATCCCAAAGCGATGGCGGTCAAAGTTGCGATGACTGACATCTCCACCCCCACGCGTATGTCGGTCAGCGATGCGAGGGCTTGGTTCCTCGCGCTCGATGACCAGCTTAACGACCAGCAAAGCCAGATTGCCAAGGCGATCCTGAAAGAAATCAACGAGCGGCTGGGCTTCCTCGACAATGTCGGGCTGGATTACCTCAATCTTGACCGCACCAGCGGCACATTGTCGGGCGGCGAGAGCCAGCGTATCCGCCTCGCCTCGCAAATCGGCAGCGGCCTATCGGGTGTGCTCTACGTCCTCGACGAACCCTCCATCGGCCTGCACCAGCGTGATAATGACCGGCTGCTCGAAACGCTCAAGCGCCTGCGCGATCTGGGCAACACCGTGATCGTGGTCGAGCATGACGAGGACGCCATCCGTCAGGCCGATCATGTGGTCGATATCGGCCCCGGCGCGGGTATTCGCGGTGGTGAGATCGTGGCCCAGGGCACGCTCAAGCAAGTGCTCAAGGCCAAGGGATCGATGACCGCCGACTATCTGACCGGTAAGCGCAAGATCGAAGTGCCCGCCACCCGCCGCAAGGGCAACGGCCACCTACTCACCGTCCACGGCGCGCGGGCCAACAATCTGCAGAACGTCACCGCCGGCATTCCGCTGGGCACCTTCACCTGCATCACCGGCGTTTCGGGCAGCGGCAAATCCAGCTTTACCATCGACACGCTCTACGCCTCGGCCGCGCGCACGCTCAACGGAGCGCGCGTGATCGCGGGCGCGCATGACAAGGTCACCGGCCTTGAATATTGCGACAAGGTGATCGAGATCGACCAGTCGCCCATCGGCCGCACCCCGCGCTCCAACCCGGCAACCTACACCGGCGCCTTCACCAACATCCGCGACTGGTTTGCGGGCCTGCCCGAAAGCGGCGCACGCGGGTACAAGCCGGGCCGGTTTAGCTTCAACGTCAAAGGCGGCAGGTGCGAGAAATGCACCGGCGACGGGCTGATCAAGATCGAAATGCACTTCCTGCCCGATGTCTATGTGACGTGCGAGGAATGCGGCGGCAAACGCTACAACCGCGAGACTTTGGAGGTGAAGTTCAAAGGGCTCTCCATCGCCGATGTGCTCGATATGACGATCGAGGATGCGGAGGAATTTTTCAAAGCCGTCCCCCCGATCCGCGACAAAATGGCGATGCTGAACGAGGTCGGCCTCGGCTATGTCAAAGTCGGCCAACAAGCGACGACCCTGTCAGGCGGAGAGGCGCAGCGCGTCAAACTCGCCAAGGAACTCAGCAAACGCAGCACCGGCCAGACGCTCTATATCCTCGACGAGCCAACCACCGGCCTGCATTTCGAGGATGTCCGCAAACTGCTGGAGGTCCTCCACCGGCTGGTCGATCAGGGCAATTCCGTGGTGGTGATCGAGCACAATCTCGATGTGATCAAAACCGCCGATTGGGTGCTGGACCTAGGCCCCGAGGGCGGCGTGCGCGGCGGTGAAGTGGTTGCCGAGGGCACGCCTGAGGCGGTCGCGAAGGTGAAGCGCAGCTTTACTGGCGGGTATTTGAAGGGGATGCTGGGGAAGTAATAGTTTGTTAGATATGGGTATTTTGACTTGCTTAATGCCGTCGAACTTCTAATTTCGGATCAACTGTTGGTTGAATTTCAATATTTTGGGGGTTGTTTTGACGAATTTTCTGGGAGGGCTCTTTGCTGCCGTAGTTTTGGCTACGTGTTTACCGCTTTCGGCGACGGCACAGGAGCGGACAGCGATCAAGCAGGGCTTCGAACTGCCTGCCGATAGCGGCAAGACAATTCTTGTGTTTCGCCCGTCCGTCAGCGTTGGTGCCCAATCAACCGGAGGACTTTTTGAACCGAACTCTGATTGGACTGAAGAGGCTAAGGCAAATATCGCCGCGTCGCTCGATACGATCCAATCGAAATTAGGGAACACGGTCGTCGATGCACCTGAGGCCTATGGTAACGATGCCCAGAACGTCCAAGAGCATATGCAGCTGTTCGCCGCCGTTGCTGACTCCGTAATCAAGTACCAGTTTTTCGTTGGCGAACGACTTCCGACTAAGAAGCGCGACAACAGAGAAGACGTCTTCGATTGGTCCTTGGGAGCAGGCGTAGCAGATTTGCCGGGAGCAAAAGATGCGGACTACGGCTTATTCATCTACAACAAAGATGCCTACGGTTCGACTGGGCGCAAAATACTTCAGGCGGTCGCGTTCTTTGGACCTGGAATCAGTGTCAAATCCGGTGAGCACAAGGGCTATGCTGGATTGGTCGATCTAAAAACCGGCGACCTTTTGTGGTTGAACGCGGACGGTGAAATGGGCGGGGATGTCCGGAAGCCAGAGGGCGCAGACAAACGCGTTTCGCAATTGCTGGAAGAATTTCCTGGTAGTGAGGCGACGGCGGAGGCTGCGAAGTGAGCACCTTTTACGCAGCGCTTGCTGGCCTCGCAGCATCATTCCTAACTTGCGCGAGCCCAGCCATCGCGCAGAACGAACAAGCTCCTCCGCCGCCACCGTATGAGGGCGTTTATCAGCCACAGGGCGTTGACGAAATCGGCATGTGGCGGGAAGATGACGAGAACGAACGAGAACTTGCCAATTCACCCATTCTGATCCGTGATGAAGATCTGAATGTTTACCTTAAAAGCGTTCTGTGCAGCGCTGTTGGTGAAGATCGGTGCCAAGCTGCGCGTATTTACGTGCTGCGAGAGCCTTCTTTCAATGCGACGATGTCACCCAATGGTACGATGCGGATCTATTCAGGAATGTTGCTTCGCATGCGGAACGAGGCAGAGCTGGCCTATATCTTGGGGCACGAGTTTGGTCATTTTGAGCAGCGACATAGCGTGAACAGTTTCAAGCGGCGACGGACAGCGACTGATATAGCCGAGTGGGCAGGTGTGTTGGCGAGCTTTGCAAACAGACATCAACAGCGCCACAATTTCAATGAAGTCCGCTTCCAAGTCTATGGCAATTTCCATCGCTATAGACGGAACAACGAACGCGAATCTGATCTGCTTGGAATCGGATATATGAATCAAAGCGCGTTGCGTCCGCAAGCAGCGGCTGAGGTTTGGGAAAACGTGATGGGTGAAGCAATTGCATCGGCGCAGATGCGCGGCCTTCGCAAACCCAAATTTGATGCAATAGCGTTCACCGCGACCCATCCTCCTGATGAGGAACGTGCTGCCTATTTGTCGGCCTTGGCTGATCCTGAAGGCGACTATCGCGATGACGGCGAGGAACGCTATAGGGTCGCGCTGGCAAAATGGCTGCCGGTGTTTCTTGAAGACCAGATCAAATTGAACGATTTTGGCGGGAGCGAGTACGTTCTTGATGCGTTGGCAGTAAACGGTTGGACGGCGGACTTGCTGTTTGCTCGCGGCGAATTGTACAGACTTAGGGGCAATCCGCGCGATCATGTGAACGCCGCTGACTTTTACCGTGAAGCGATCTCACTCGATCCAACCAGAGCTGAAGCATTTCGGGGCTTGGGCTTGTCGCTTATGAAGACCGGCAGCCGGTCGGAGGCACAAGATATCTTGCGCCGCTATATTGAACTGAAACCTGATGCGCCCGACGCCGCGATGATTGGAATGATGGTACCGAAACGAGCGCCAAAAGAGGCGTTAGAACCAGCGCCAATGCAAGATGCAATATCGGCTCCAGTACAAGATCCGAAAGCGGACTTAGCGCCGGAGTCGACGCAGACTCAAACAGAGGAACTTCCACAATGAAAACCGACTCCCGTAAGATCGGAATGATGTCGTTCGTGACTGGCGCTGTTGCCGGTTTGTCATTGCTGGCCGCGCCAATGGCGTTGGCCAATGATTATCGGAAGCAGGGCAAGTCCGTGGAAGTAGCCAAGTCCGATATGGAAGTTACGCCGCCGCAAGATTGGAACAAGTTGGACGACCGCCCAGGTAAGAACGCCGAGGTCTGGACGCTCGACGGAGAGTTGCTCAATGATGTGACGTTTTACGGCGGAATCAAGCCCGGCAAACCGTTGGTGAAAGAGCGGAGCAAAATGAACGAACCTCTACCCAAGGTTAGCAAAGATATGCTGCTGATCGAAGTTCCGGAGCTGCTTGAGGGGACATATCGGGTTTATAAAAATGCTGCGACATTTGAACTGACATCCTCTGCGCCGGGCAAGTTTGTCGGCCATGATGGGGTGCATTTCACCTATCAATATGCCGATCAGGATGGGCTAACGCGCAAGGGAAAGGCGCGTGCGGTGATTGTCAAAAGCAGGCTGTATATGATCACTTACGACGCACCCCGTTTATACTATTTTGACCAAACTCTAGCCGCCTTCAATGCGCTGGCAGACACGGCAACCTTGCAATAGGTTTTGGGGTTTCGTTTTCCTACAGTCGTGACTTTGTATAGCTAACCCGGCCCACTTTCTCTCACGGAGGCCGGACTATGACAGCCCTGATCCCTCACGAATCCTTCACTGACACCACCGCGACTTCCTCCCTCGGGCATCACACCATTTTCACTCCGCAGGCGCAGGCGGATTTTCTGGAGAGCCTTGCCAGTCAGGGCAATGTCCGGCTGGCGTCTCGCGCGGCGCGGATATCTGCTCAAACCGCGTATCGCGCGCGGCGGCAATCGCCCGGATTTGCGCGGGCGTGGGATGCGGCGCGGCTTTCGGCGCGCACCCATGCCGAGGACGCGCTGGCCGAGCGCGCGCTGAACGGGTGGGAGGAGCCGGTGTTCTATCACGGCGAGGAAATCGCGCGGCGGCGGCGGTTCTCCGACCGGCTGCTGCTGGCGCATCTGGCGCGGCTCGACGCGCTGGCCCAAAACATGGAAACGCGTGATGATGCGGCCGCCTTTGTCCCCGAACTCGACGATCAGATTGATGCCCTGCGGCGGGGTGAGGATTTGGATGCGGCGGTGCAGATCACAAAAGACGCGCGCGCGGTGGGGGCGCCGCAGGACGAACGGGATTTCTTTTCTCAAGACCCTGTTCCAACTGTTCCATCCTGTAGGGTTCCCTGCGGTGATTGCGGGGGCAATTGCGACACGCCCGAAGCGGAATTGGGGCCAGAGGATTGCCAATGGCTGGGCAACCGTCTGGGCCGAATGGAAGCCGCCCGGCCAGCCGGTGCGGTAAAGCCTGAATACATGGCCTATGATGAGGATGATGTCCGCGCGATAGAAATGCTCCAGCTGGAGGCCTTCGAAGCCGAGGGTCACGAATGGTGGCTTGTTACAGAGCTGGAGCAGCTGATCGCATCCTGTGTGCATGACGGTGCCGGAGGGCGTACTGGCGGGTGTACTGGCGGGTGTGTTGGTGGTTGTTCGGGCGAAGAAATTGAGGAAATCGCACGCTCGGAGGAGGGCGCGCAAACAAGGGAAGGCTAATCCACCACCTCAAGCTTCACCCGTCCGTGACCGCGGCTGATAATGCCGATCTTGCGGGCGGCGGCGCGGCTAAGGTCAATCGTGCGCCCGCGGATAAATGGCCCGCGATCATTGATCCGGACAGTCACCGATTTGCCATTTCTGGCGTTGGTAACACGGACCTTGGTGCCAAAACGCAAAGTCTTATGCGCGGCGGTCATTGCGTGCATGTTGAAACGTTCGCCATTGGCGGTGCGGCGGCCATGGAAGCGGCTGCCGTAATAGCTGGCAACGCCTGAGCCGAGGGAGCGGATGATATCGGCGGATTGCGCCGTTTCAACTGGCGGTTCGAATGTGGTCATATCCACCGCGCCTTCGACCGGGGCGGGGTAGGCCGGTATCGCTGCGAAATCGGCAAATTGGCGGGTGAAGTCGGATCGGGCCTCCTGCGGATTTGCAGGCAGGGGGAGGGCCATCGCTGAAACAACAGCGGCGGCCAAAGCGGCACGGATTAAAAGGTGGGCAAAGCCGTCCATAATATGCGCGATTGTAGACCAACACAGCCGATTAGGCACGGCAGGTTGGCGCAGCGTTACCCCGATTTGTCGCGTGTTTGGCGCTGTTGGCACGGTGCAGCATCGCAAAAGCCTGTCCTACAAGGAAGAAAACGCCCAATTGAAACACCGCGATTCGCCGATCCCGTCAGATTTCCCATTGTAGAATTGTTTGGGCCCCAAATTGCCAATAAGCGGATTGCCAATAAGCGGACTGCCAAAATGCGGACTGCCACCATTCAAAGCAAATGGGGCCGGTATTGCTACCGACCCCACTCTTACCGGTGCGTGGTCTTCACTGATGATCTGCCTTGCGACCTATCTTCCGTGGAGCACTTGGCCTCCGATGTTTTCCCGTTTCCTACCTCCGGCCTTGCGGTCGGTCTTTGGAGACGGTTCTGTCACCGGCGCTCGCTCCGGCATCCGGTTCCTTCCGGTTTCGCGTCCTGTCCCCCAATCCTGAGATTAGGTTTCTTTTCGCTGTTCCGTCCAGTTCCGCAGCCGATCATTCCTGGTGGCCGATCATCTCAAACGAAATTGCTTTTGCATAAAGCGCCAGCATTTTCTTCGATGTTCAGCCGGATTGTCCGGCCAACAACGGTACGCTTTCGCGTTCCCCTCAAACGATTCATTTGCATTTGGCCGAAGCCTTCTGCTCATGCCCCTCAAGGACCGCGCGGACAGTAACCGCTGTATCAAATTGGTTCAAAAATCTCTTCGTTTTCAAGTCGTTAGACCGTCAATCGAGGAAGCTTTCTTGCCTTTCCGATGACTTAAAGCTGCGCTTCGAAAGTGAGTCTTGCAAGGCAGAAAAGGCAGAGTTTTCCACTTTTGACGATTTTCGCTGTGGACGAGAGTGGATAAGTCAACGCCCCATCGCAAAAGGAATCGCAAATGCTGAAAAAGCCTATCGATCGCGCTTCGCGAGCAGTTTCAGACGCAGGGCGTTGAGCTTGATAAAGCCTTCAGCATCCTTCTGGTCATATGCACCGGCATCGTCTTCGAACGTCACATGCTGTTCCGAATAGAGCGAATTGGGCGATTTGCGGCCAACGACAAATGCGTTGCCTTTGTAAAGTTTCAGACGGACGGTCCCGCAAACTTTTTCCTGGCTCAGGTCAATCGCCGCCTGAAGCATCTCACGTTCCGGGCTGTACCAGAAACCGTTATAGATCAGCTCGGCATATTTGGGCATCAGCTCGTCCTTGAGATGCGCCGCGCCGCGGTCCAGCGTGATTTGTTCGATACCGCGATGTGCGCGCGCATAAATCTCGCCGCCGGGTGTTTCATACATGCCGCGAGACTTCATCCCGACGAAACGGTTTTCGACCAGATCGAGCCGTCCAATACCGTGTTTGCGGCCAAGATCATTGAGTGCGGTCAGCAATGTTGCCGGGCTCATCGCCTCGCCATTGAGCGCGGTACCGTCGCCAGCCACAAATTCGATGGTGATATATTCAGGCTCGTCAGGGGCACTTTCTGGGTGATCGGTGCGCGAATAAACGTAATCGGGTGTTTCTTCCCACGGATCTTCGAGAACCTTGCCTTCGGACGATGTGTGCAGCAGGTTTGCATCGGTGGAAAACGGACTTTCGCCGCGCTTGTCCGTTGGCACGGCGATTTGATGCGCTTCGGCCCATGCAATCAGGGCTGTACGGCTGGTCAAATCCCATTCGCGCCACGGAGCGATCACCTTAATGTCGGGATCGAGCGCATAAGCAGAAAGTTCGAAGCGGACTTGATCATTGCCCTTGCCGGTGGCGCCGTGGGCGATGGCGTCGGCACCTGTTTCATGGGCAATTTCAACCAATCTCTTGGAGATAAGCGGGCGCGCGATAGAGGTGCCGAGCAGATAGTCGCCTTCGTATCGGGCATTGGCGCGCATCATCGGGAATACGAAATCGCGCACGAATTCTTCACGGACGTCTTCGATAAAAATGTGCTTATCGGGAATGCCCATCGCACGGGCTTTTTCACGGGCGGGTTCTATTTCTTCGCCCTGGCCCAGATCGGCGGTGAAGGTCACAACTTCATAACCGCGCTCTGTCTCGAGCCATTTGGCGATTACGCTGGTGTCGAGGCCGCCGGAATAGGCAAGGACCACGCGTTTGATATCGGACATTCTATGTGCACTCCGTCAGTTGCAGGCGCGGGTAACAGGGCAGGGGCGCTGCGGCAATGAGGAAGCGGTTGATCAGGGTGAAGATTGGGTTTCGGCAGCGGTTTTCGGGCCCAAAAAGGCACATTCTTGCGGTCTACGGGAAAGCTATGTGCAGCAAAGCAGGGTCAGGCATAACAATAGGCCGATATTATGGACCACTGTTTGCCCGGACAATGCAAATGTTCACAAGCGATTCTGGGAAGTCAGCAGCGCGGCTGGATGACAGGCGCGCGGGCAGCGTATCACTCCGCCGCTTCCATCATCCCGGTGCCCAAACTCCATTCTGGCACGATGCCTTTCTCGCGCAGCTTTGCGCTTTCTTCGCCCATAAATTCGCGGGTCATCGGAATTGCATCGCGGTCTTTCACGTAGACCAATTGCCAATTGACCATCCCGCCATTGCGAAAACTTTGTTCAGCGCCGGCGAGGTAGAACAGCCACATGCGGTAAAAAACCTCGTCATACATATCGGTAATTTCGTTCTTATGCATGACAGTGCGGTTGTACCATTCTTCCAGCGTGTAGCAGTAGTGATAGCGCATCGCTTCCACATCCATCACTTGCCAGCCGAATTGCTCGCTCTGCGTGACCAATTCGGACAGCGACGGGATATAGCCGCCGGGAAAAATATATTTGCGCGTCCATGCATCGGTGTGGCCGGGTTTGCCTGCGCGGCCGCAGCAATGGCTGAACATCACGCCGTCAGATTTGAGCAAACGGTTGGTGTGTTCGTAAAATTGCGGGTAGTGGATCGTGCCGACATGTTCGAGCAAGCCGACGCTGGAAATACGGTCAAAACGGCCGCCTTCTTCGGCTTCGACGTCGCGGTAATCCATCAGCTCAAACTTAACCTTGTCGGCAACACCGGCCTTTTCGGCGCGTTCTTTGCAAAAGGCGATTTGGTCAGGGGCGAGCGCCACGCCCAGCACTTCGCAGCCATACATTTCGTGCAGATACATGGCAAAGCCGCCCCAGCCGCAGCCAATGTCGAGCACCTTCATCGGCACACCGCCATTTTCCTCCGGCGTCTTGAGGAACATCTTGGAGGCAAGATGCGCTTTCTTGTCCATCTGTGCCTGTTCGAGCGAAGTGTTTTCTGGATCGCCGCGATAATAGGCCATCGTATATTGGCGGTCTTCGTCCAGAAACAGCTCATACAGGCGGCGCGTCAGATTGTATGTATGTTCGGCATTCTTGCGCGCGCTGCCGCGAAGATTGATCCCGTCAATCTTCGCAATTGTGCTTTGCAATGCCTTGCGAAATGGCCCCTTGGCTTTCAGCGATGCATTGCCCAACCTTTTCGCATTCATCGTCACAAACAGGATCATATCGCGAATGTCGTGCGGTTCGTCGACCACCAGCCAGCCCCACATAAAGGCCTCACCAGCGCCGCATTGCGGATATCTTGCGATGTGATTGGCGGCTTTCTTATTGGTCAGCCGGATACGGATTGGCCCTTCGTGCACGCCGTAAACATCTGTGTAATCAGACGTTTGCGACCCGTAAGTATATTCTTTGCCATCGTAATCGGTGACGACCATTTGCCCCCGTTTGATTGCACGGGTTAGAAATTTGTCGAGTAGCCACATGATTTCAAGTTCCCCCAAACCTAATGCCGTACAATGGCACGGACTTGCGCGCTGTCAACGGCGCGGTATTCTGTGTCCATGGCTGAAGCAAAAACAAAGATCACAAAAGTCGATCCGTCTGCCTTCATCGAAGCGGTGGAGCCGGAAAAAAAGCGAGAGGATGCCAAGCTGCTCGACGCGATGTTCCGCCGCGCCACGGCAGAAGTGCCCAAGATGTGGGGGCCCTCAATCATCGGGTACGGCACCTATAACACTACCTATGCCAGCGGGCGCGAGGTGACTTGGATGCGGGCGGGCTTTTCACCGCGAAAAGCAAAGCATTCGCTTTATTTGATGGGCGGATATTGTGATGAAAACTCTGCCAGAAGGCGTGACGAACAGCTGGAAAAGCTGGGCAAATATTCGCGCGGCAAAAGCTGCCTTTACATCAACAAGCTGGCGGATGTTGATCTGAAAATTCTCGAAGAAATGATTGCCGAGGATTGGGAGACGATGAAGCAGCTTTATCCAAATTAGATTTCAAATCCCTGCATACCATTGATAGCCGTGGTGATCTTCCCAATAGCCACCTTCGCCTTTTCCGATATCGTCGAGACTTTCGACCAATTCGATGCCGGTCAGATATTTGGCATGTTTGTAACCCAGTTGCCGCTCGATCCGCATCCGTAATGGCGCACCGTTTTTTTCGGGCAATGCAGCGCCGTTGAGCTTGTGAGCGATGATTGTCTGCGGGTGGTAGGCGTCAACCATATCGACGCTTTCGTAATATTGCCCGCTGGACAATTCATCGGCGCAGCGGAAAACCACAAATTTCGCGCCTCGCTGTACACCGGCTGCCTCTAGCAAGGTCGATAATTGAGGGCCGGTCCATTCGCCTATTGCGCTCCATCCTTCCACGCAATCATGGCGCGTGATTTGGGTCCGCTGCGGCAGTGCGCGGAGGTTTTCCAAACTCAACGACATTGGTGAATCGACCATGCCGCCTATTTCCAGCCGCCAATGGGTAAAGCCGTCAACCAGCGCCGCGCGATAGGCATCGCTATCTACCGTGCGCGATCCATTGCCCCTGAAGGTCGGCGAACGTTCTGACCGGTCATATTCCGGTGCGAGGGCCATCCGGCTGGCCAGTGAACGGTGAATGCCCATGTGCCATTTTTCGGCCGTGCTTAGCAACGATCCGCCAATCTTGGTGTCGGCAATTTTGGCGCAGGCGCTCAGCAATAACATTCCCATGCCTGCCAACATGCCGCGCCGTCCAATATCGTTCATGAGCCGCCGCCTGTAATCATATCGCGGATTTGCCTGATCGGTCCGGCCAGAATCACCAGCACAATATGCACCGCGAAAAAGGCAAAGATGCCCCATGAGAATATGAAGTGGATAGAGCGCGCGCTTTGCCGGCCGCCCACAACATCAACCATCCATGGCGCGGTAGGTTCAAAACCGGGACTGATCGCAAGGCCGGTAAAAATCATTCCCGGCAGAAGAATCCCCAAAACCAGACCGTAGGCGAGCTTCTGCAGAAAGTTATATTTGCCGCCGTCATGATCAAAATTGAGCGCCAAATGTTGGCGAATATCATGCCAGATAGCCTTAGGCATCCACTCGCGCCGATGGGTACGCAGGTCCCGCCAGAAGTGCTTATTCACCAACATTGCCGCCCACATTATCAGCAGGCCGAATGCAAATGGCCAAGCCATCAGAATATGCCAGTCGCGGGCAAGAGCGAGGTTGTAATAACCGGGAATTGTGGCCCAACCGGGAAATCGCGGAACCGCCAGCCATGCGTCCGCCGGTGAAAATCCGTAATTGCCCCAATAAAGATAACGATGGGCATTGGAGATGTTGAGGCCGGACATAAATAACACAGCAACCGCGATCAGATTGACCCAATGCCAAATGCGCGTGATCAGGCTGTGGCGCTGTCCAGACTTTGCCATCAAATGGCGCCGTCTCTGGCCAGATAGATCACATCCCGCGGTTGGTTGAGCAGATGCTGCCCGCTATCCACGAACAGCATTTTGCCGCTTTCGAGGTGGCCATCGGCGAGGAATCGCATGGCACCGGCAATCTCTGCGGCAGCGGTTTTGCGTTTCAACAAATTGAGAACATGTGATTTGCCGGTTTCTTCGGCGGTTTGATCATGGCTGGGCAAAATCGCACCCGGCGCAAGGCCGTATACGCGGTCTTCTGGCCCCGCCGCGCCGTCAGCGAGCATTTCGATTGTCGATGCCAGCGCATGTTTGCTCATCGTGTAAGAAAAGAAATCGGGGTTGGAATTTTCAATTTTCTGGTCGGTCACCTGAATGACGCGCCGTCCCCCTTGCGCCTTTGCATGGCTAAGAAATGCCTGCGCCATGCGCGTGGGGGTTTTGGCGTTAATGCGCATCATCCTGTCATACGCTTTGGAATCCATTGCGGTTACATCATCGGGCCGGAAAATTGACGCTGAATTGATTAAGACACGCCAATCATCCAACCTTGCGGCGAGCGATTTGATCATCGCAACAGCCGCGTCGCTATCGAACAGGTCACAGTGAATTGCTTCGGCAGATGGCAGCGTTTCGGCCAGTTCTTCGGCCTCTATGACAGAGCTTCCGTAGTGGATGATGACATGCCATCCATTTGTGCCGAATGCCCGCGCAATGTCTGCGCCGATGCGCTTTGCAGCCCCGGTGATGAGAATTGTCGGACGTGTCATGGAATCGTTTGGACCATACTTCCCGCGCGGGGGGAAGGGGACACGCTATTTCGCTTGTAAAAAATCGATCTTCTTCTGCGCGCCGCTGCGCCATGAAGGGCCAAGCAATTCGTTGGCCGCCATCGCTTCCAATTCGGGTATTTCGACGACTGTTTTTGGATAGGCGATAGCAAGAATAACGCGCTCGATAGTCCAATCCGTTGCGCCTGTTGAAATGCGTTCAATCCGATCACCTGCCTGCGCCGTGCCTTCTTCGATCACGCGGTAATACCAACCTGACCGGCCTGTTTTGATGATCTTGGCGACCATTGCCTTTTTCTGAAAGCGGTGTTCGATTTTCCAACAGGGCATGCGCGGCTGGCTGGTTTCGAGTATTGCGCTGCCGCAGCGAAATCTGTCGCCCAGTTTGACGGCGCTTTCCGTTAGGCCGGTTACGGCCAAATTGGTGCCGAATGCGCCCGGATCGTCCAACAGCGCGTGTTCACCAATTGCGCCGCGCCAAAAATCGGCATGGTCGCGGGGGTAATGGTGCACCGCCATGTGGGAGCCGCCGTGGTGCTTTCGGTCGGCTTGTTCGTCCCCTTCAATTCCCATTTTTGTGATGCGAACAGGGCCTTCAACCGGATATTTTGCAAAGGCGCTTTTTTCGTCACCGCGAAAGGGGCGGGCGGTGCCTGTGCATATATTCGAAACAATCCAGCTATCAGTCATTGCGTTTCACCGTCAGAGCCAACCAATCGCGTTGGGTGCCATCGCAGCCTTTGCCGGCATAGCGATCAGTTTCCAGAATTTCGAAATTAGCGGCGCTGTACGTTTCTTCAAGCCATGTTGCGGTAGGTAGATTGGTCAGCCTGCCCAATTTGTCGCGTCCTTCGCCATCCCCCAGCTTATAATTGGCGAAGTGCAACCCTTGTGGATGCAGTGCCTGATAGATGCCTTGCAAAAACCGAGGCAATTCAGCGCGAGCTGCATGGAGCAGGCTGGCGTGTGCCCATATGGCGTCATATCTATCGATTGCTTCCAATTCGTCGAAGCGCATGACCCGCGCGGGGACATTGAACCTTTCGCGTGCCTTGCGCGTCATCGCCTGGGTTCCATCGGTGGCATCCACGACAAAACCATGTTCTATCATGTGAGAAGCATCGCGGCCCCCGCCGCAACCGAGCTCTAGAATATAAGCCCCGGGATTGAGCCGACTTAGAAAATTATCAAGATGCCGGCTTTGTCCCTGTGTGCTGGTGGCGGTGTAATTTGGCGCCTCTCGTTCGTAAAAATCGAGCGTTGCCTGATCTGGCATCAGGAAGCGTTTGCCTGTGCGGTTTCGCGGTCCAATTCGGCCCGGCTCTTTTTTTCAGCTGCCGTTTTCAATTGGCCGCAAGCCGCGTCAATATCGCGCCCCCTTGGTGTGCGGACGGGTGCGCTGATGCCGGCTTCAAAAATCAGATTGCTGAACGCGCGTATACGGTTTGGCTCGGAACATTCATAAGGTGCGCCGGGCCAAGGGTTGAAGGGTATCAGATTGATTTTTGCGGGCAGATCATATTCGCGGATCAGCCGGACCAGTTCGCGCGCATCATCGTCGCTGTCGTTTTTATCCTTCAGCATCACATATTCAAATGTAATGCGGCGTGCATTGGAAGCGCCGGGATAATCCGCGCAGGCCTGAAGAAGTTCTTCGATGCCGTATTTCCGGTTGATCGGAACAATTTCGTCGCGAACTTCCTTGGTCACGGCGTGCAGCGACACCGCAAGGTTCACGCCGATCTCTGCGCCGCAACGTTCCATCGCCGGAACAACCCCGCTGGTGCTCAAGGTGATGCGGCGTTTGGAAAGGGCAAGCCCTTCGCCGTCCATCACAATATGCAACGCGTCGCGGACGTGATCGAAATTATACAGCGGTTCGCCCATTCCCATCATCACAATGTTGGTCAACAGGCGGCCATCGGCGCGGTATTCAGTCTCGTTTTCTTCGTCTGCCCCAAGATCAGCAAAATCCATCTTTCCCTTGGGCCATTCGCCCAGCGCATCGCGCGCCAGCATGACTTGTCCGACGATTTCCCCAGGAGTCAGATTGCGGACGAGCCGCATCGTGCCCGTATGGCAGAACGTGCAATTTAACGTGCATCCGACTTGGCTGGAAACACACAAGGTTCCGCGATCAGCATCGGGAATGAAAACCATTTCGAAATCATGGCCATCATCGGTTTGCAGCAGCCATTTGCGCGTCCCGTCGGACGAATGCTGCGCCTCAACAATATTCGGACGGCCAACAATAAATCGTTCTTCCATCCAGGGACGCATGGTTTTGGAAATGTCGGTCATCGCGGAAAATTCAATCGCGCCGCGGTGATAAATCCAGTGGTAAACCTGTTTGGACCGCAGCTTGGCTTGCTTTGGATCAAGCCCTGCCTGTTCGAAAATCTCGCGAATGCGCGCTTTGGGCAGTCCCAGCAAATCGACGCGGCCATCCTCGCGCGGCGTAATATCGCGTGCGACGGGAACGGGATCGACTTGTCCCGGAATAGACATGAGTGCTGTATCGGCCATGAGAGCCGCGCATATAAGGCGCAGCCGCCTGAAAAGCTAGGCCATGCGAACTAGGCGGTCAGGTCTTGGCCAAACACCCATCCGCCAAGGCCTTTCTATGCGTCGAACTTCATCACATCGCCCCACCACCATGCGGTTTTCATCGCGTCAGGCACGGAGGGCACATAATTTGGGCCATTGATTTTTGCGCGTTTGCCCATGCGTTGATCCTATCTACCCAATTGCGAACAGCCCACCGTTGCCGCATCCATTGCCGTGGCCGCACGTTCGAGGTCATAAGTGTTGGAAAATCGGCGGTTTTGCCTATCGCGTGCGCGCACAATCATGCGGTGCGCAGAACGCATTGCCGATACAATTGCCGCGTCCATCGTGCGGTCCTTTGCCCAGGCATTGTTTCCAGCACCGGCCAGATCAAATGTGCGGTCACCAATGGAAAGTTGGATAGGTGCATCTTCGGCCAGACTGCGCGAAAGCCGCAAATGCAGCTGATTTCGGATATTCTGTTTTGGCCAGGTGCCAACACTGGCAAATGGCTGATGGTCGCGCTGGCGGGTTGTGGGGGCGGGTTTCGCAATCGCATAACAACGCGGCGTTTCGGCATCGCGAAATGCGCCCCAATCCGAAAATATTCCAAGGCTATCGCGCGCCGCCGCGCTCTGGCTCAGGCTAAAGGCCATTAGAGCAGTAAGGGCGATGAAGACTATTCGGGAATGAAACACAGCCATCTTCTAAATTAGGGGGTGACGACCGGCAAGCCTAACGCCTAGGTTGGAGTGTGTTTTTGAGGATAAGGGGAATGAGAATGCGTCTGATTATGGTTTCCGCGCTGGCTTTGGCAGTTGCTGCCTGCGGCTCTGCCGGTGAAGATCGCGGCGATGGAGAAATCCAGATGAAAGCCGGTAAGTGGAGCAATACCATGGTGGTCGAGAAGTTTGAACTGCCCGGCGCGCCGCCCGAAGTTGCCGGAATGCTGCAAGGCATGATCGGTCAGGAACAAACCACCGAAACTTGCATGACGCAGGATCAGGTCGACAAGGGCTGGGAAGAGCAAGCCAAAAATTCCATGCAGGGGCAGGCGTGCGAAACCGAATCTTTCGATGCCGACGGCGGTTCATTGAGCGGCAAAGTCACTTGCACAGCCGAAAATGGCGGTGGCGCAACCATGATCATCGACGGCGATTACGGCGCGGAACAAATGAACATGACGATGACCGCAGAAATCAGCGATCCCAGCATGCCAGGTGGATCGGGCACGATGGTCATGAAAATGTCTGGCAAACGTATCGGCGATTGCGACGGGTAATTTGAATTCTGCCGGTGAAGCGGCCCGATGGTTTCGTTTTTGCGAGCGGGCATGATATTGGGTTACTTCACCGGCAATGATCCGCCGATTTTTCAAATTTTATTGCATGGGCCAATTGTGCCCGGCTTCAGCCAATCCCGCACGGCCGCATCCCGCTTAGAGACAAGCGGGGCGTTTATCGCGAGATAGGCCGCTTTGGCTTAACGAACGTATCGGGTGACGGGTCTTGGCAGACCATTGGGTGCCTTTTCGGGATAGAGATGCTCGTAATTTACGGCATTTTCCAGCACGCGTTGAACGTAGTTTTTCGTTTCATAGATTGGAATGCGTTCCATCCACGTAACCCAGTCAATGCCGCCATTTCGCGGATCACCATTGCGGCGCAGCCACTTATTCACATTGCCCGGCCCCGCATTGTAAGCGGCAATCGCCAACGGATAGGCGCCGCCATAATAGGTTAGCATCCGGTCAAAATAGGCATCGCCCAGCCGGATATTATAACTCGGGCTGTCGATCAGATTTGCGCGCATATAGCTCATGCCCAGCTTGCCCGCCTGTTCGCGCGCCGTTCCCGGCATCAGCTGCATCAGACCGCGTGCACCCGCATGGCTGATGGCGTTGCCCGCAAATTGGCTTTCCTGACGGGCAATTGCATGAACGAAAGTCCAATTGGTGCCAGGCGGCGTTTGCAGAGTTGGATGGCCGAAGCGGGTAAAGCTGCGAACACCGTCTGCCCCCGCTGCGTCATGCACATTCACCGCCAGATCGCGGCGTCCAATTTCACGGGCGAGCGATGCAACCATTGCATGTTCGGCCGGAGTGTCGGCCTCGCGGGCAATTGCGCGGTAAAACTGGATACCCGTGCGCCAAGGCGCGTTGCGGGATACTTCGCGCACGGCTTGGGCGAGAGGAGAGGCAATCAGATTGGAAGTCGGGGTGGAAGACGCTTCCTGAGGCAAAGGCACGTCCAAAGCGGGCATCGGCTGGCCAAGCCGATCAAGCGCCAGCATACCGTAAAAGCGGTCCGGATAAGCTGCGGCCATTTCATAATAGCGATTGGCCCCGGCGATATCACCAGCCTTTTGCGCGGCCAGCCCCGCCCAATAAAACCCTTTTGAGCGGGTCTGCGGAGTTTGAGCCGCCGATCCATAGTGATAAAACAGCGGCGCAGCGCCGCTCGCATCGCCCAGCTTCCACAATGCTTCAGTGCCGCCAAGCCACATCAGCGACGTGTAATCATCGCGGATTCGGTAACTTTTGGTCCGAATATCGACGTTTTCTTCGAACAGATCATCCGCTTTTGCGGCGATCTGCTGCGCCTGCCGGGCATTCCCAGTCTTTGCCAGTTTGAGCATTTCAATCAGGAAATTCTCAGCGTCGAATGGCAGACGGTCAAAAGCGGGGCGGCTGGCGAGGTAGTTTACCGCAGCAGAGCCCTGCCGTGTTTTTCTGAGATGACGGGTGCGGTTGTATTGAAAGCCGGGATCACGCGCCGCATCGGCGGGAACTTTCAGGCCTGCAGTTTCCGGTGATTGACCGCGCATATAGGCCATCCGTGCCATAAACAGATCACGTTTGCCCGGTGTCACCCGCGCGATTTGTCGGCGCGCTTGTTCTTCTTCGCCCTGCCATAATAGCGCATCCATTCGCGCATCGTGATCAGCCTGTGTGAATTGCGATCCGAACAGCCCCTCTAGATAGGCTGTTGACGGACCGCTCATTTCACCGCCGCGCCATGCCTCTCGCGCCGTTTGCAGGGCGTCGGGCCGCCGCTGGCTGGCCAAAGCCAAAGCATAACGCGCGCGCGCCGAATTGGTGATTGGTTTGAAGCGGTCAAAAAATGCTACCAGGCGCTCAGCCCCGATAGGTTCGTTATCGAGCGCCTTTTCGGCGCGTAATTGCAATGTGCTTTCGCGCGGGAAACCGGGATTGGCGGTAATGAAATCGGCATAGGCGGCAAAGCCCATCCGGTCATTGCTGGTTAAAAACTGCCATCGATCAACCACTTGTGCCATGCGTGTGGGTGAACTTGCGATCATTTGCTGGCGTGCATTGTCCCAATCGGCCGCGCTATAGGTGCTGCCGGAATTGCTTGGCACTTGTGCGCATGCGGGCGCGGAAATAATGGCTGTGGATACGGCCAAAATGGCGAAGAATGATAGGGGTTTGCGGTCCATGCTGGACATAATAGGTGGCGGCTCCTTATCAGGCGCTGAATGAAGCGCCTTAATGGCGGGAATATACCCCCGTTTCCATGGGGCTAACGTAAGGATTAGGCAAATGTTTGCAGGCTCGATTCCGGCTCTAGTGACTCCTTTTCGCGACGGATCGTTGGACGAAGCCGCTTTTCGCCGATTGATCGACTGGCAAATTGACAATGGCAGCAAAGCGCTGGTGCCTTGCGGGACAACGGGCGAAGCTTCCACCCTGTCCAATGCAGAACATCACCGTGTTATTGAAATTTGCATCGAACAGGCCGCTGGCCGTGTTCCCATAATTGCTGGCTGCGGCAGCAACGATACGCAAAACGCGCTGTTGCATAAGACATTTTCGAAAAAAGCAGGGGCTGCTGCGGCACTGTGCGTCGCGCCATATTACAACAAGCCAAGCCAAGCGGGGCTGGTTGCTCATTTCAGCTATCTGGCGGAAAAGTGCCCGCTCCCGATTGTGCTCTATAATGTGCCGGGCAGGACCGTGACCGATATAGAGCCGGAAACGACCATTGAATTGGCAAATAAATTCCCTGACCAGATCATTGCCATCAAGGATGCGAGCGAGGATCTTTCGCGGGTGGCCGATCACCGAATGGGCATCGGACGCGATTTTTGCCAACTGTCAGGCAATGACGAATTGGCGTTGCCGTTCAATGCTGCAGGCGGGAAGGGATGCATTTCCGTCACCGCCAACGTTGCGCCTGCGCTGTGCGCGCAATTCCAGCAGGCCTGCGCCGATAACGACCTTGTCGAAGCCCGCCGCCTGAATGATCTGCTCTATCCGCTGCATTATGCGATGTTTGAAGACAGCAGCCCTGCGCCGGTCAAATATGCTCTCAGCCGGGTTCACGACTGGCTAACCGGTGAAGTTCGCCTGCCTATCGTAGAATGTAGCGATCACGCACGCAAAGCGGTGGATAATGCGCTGGAGCATGCAGGCCTGGTGTAAGGGGCAATTTAATCGGCTGGATTGTGTTTTTCGACAAATACGGCTGCGGCTGAAAGCATTTGTTTGCGTGTTGCCGATTGCGACAGCCAATGGTCTTCGCCTTCAAGTTGCACAAATTCATACGGCTTACCTGCATCTTTGAGCGCATCGGCCATCATCAGCGATTGTTTGAAGGGGACAATTGTGTCGTCTTTCCCATGGATCAACAATATCGGTGCATCTGCCCTTTCGGCGAGGCGGTAAGGGGAAACTGCATTGAAATTTGATTTTGGCCCAAGCTGATGCAGCTGCGCCCTTTTTGCTGTTCTGCGCGATCCGCGTTCCAGCAAGTCCTGTACATACATGGCGGATAGGTCAGCCACTGGTGCGCCCGCGACCGCACAGCGATACAGGCCATTCTACAGCGATACAGGCCATTCTGAATGGTGACACTGGCCAGCGCGGCATAACCATGGCGATGCTTTTGCCTGATGGAGAAATCGCGACATCCTTGATCGCGGGTAATTCACCATATGCATCAAGCGGCGGCGGCGCGGCGGATTGGGCTGAATTTCAGCAAGATACCACTCCGATTTGAACGACTTTGCAGCGCGCCACCAATGGCGAATTGAGAACTTGCCAGAACAAGCGGTCAGTCACCTTTATTTGGTGCCCCCACGCCTTCAGATCCCAACAATTTCACCTAACCTCAAACTCGGCCTCAAACCCAGCTTACTTGGCTTGCCCTTCGACTACCACACCCCTGATCGGCATTTCTTTCATTTGGCCGAGCGTCACCTTATGGGGATCAGAGTCGAGGCTGGCGAAATCGGCCTTTTTGCCAGCTGCAATTGATCCGATTTGGTCGTCCATTCCGATCACCTGCGCGGCCTCAATTGTGATGGCGCGCAAGGCCTTTTCGCGGCTCAACCGTTCCTCCGGCACAGGCAACAAACCGGGCATGCGGCATTCCGCGTTCTATTGTGACGATCCTCTGCGCCTCAAACACGGTAATCTCGCCCGAAGGATCGATGGCGGCAATGAGCGGCATGGCGGCCATTCCAGCGAGGATTGCTCTGCGATTGACATGCATTTCGGTCCCCTCGATAATGTTATGCAACATTTAGTGCCGGTAAAAGTTTGGCAAGAGCTGTGCGCATTGCCTCTTTCCCCGGGGCGCTTCCTTGCCTACATGCGCGTTCATCATGGCGCGTCCCAAACCCGAAACCTTTGATAAGCAGAAAACCGTGGCCGAAAACCGGCGTGCGAAATTCGATTATGCCATCGAGGACAAGTTCGAGGCGGGATTGATGTTGCAAGGCACAGAGGTAAAGGCGCTGCGTGCGGGCGAGGCGACAATCTCGGAAAGCTATGCCGAGGTGAAGGACGGGCAGGTTTGGCTGATCAATGCAAACATTCCTGAATATAGTCACGGCAACCGCGAAAATCATGAGGCCAAGCGCCCGCGCAAATTGCTGCTGAACCAGCGTGAAATCAACAAGATGATGGGCGCTGTTGAACGCAAAGGCATGACGCTTGTGCCGATGTCTATCTATTTCAACAAATCGGGCCGCGCGAAAGTGGAACTGGCGCTGGGCAAGGGCCGCAAGGCGCAGGATAAGCGCGAATATATCAAAGACCGCGATTGGAAGCGCGACAAGCAAAGGCTGCTGCGCGAAAAGGGGTAGGGCTTGTTTTCGGGCGGAAAGCTGGGCCGCGACGGGTGCTTGAGCTTGAACAAAAAGCACCCATATCGACCGGAATGATCGCTTCGCCGAAATTTGTTCGTATTTGCCCAGCTTCGGGGTTGCGAAATGACGCGCTGCAGCGCAATGCGGCCATACCGCAATGACTGATTTTCGCTCCAAGACTTTCTTGTCGGACTTGATCCGCAAGTACACGCCAACGCGCGAAGAGATGGCGAAGAACAAATATCTTGCCCCAATCGCGCACCGGTTTCTGGCCCCTGAACTTTGGCGTTTTACCCGCAGGTCCGTTCCGCGCGGTGTGGCATTGGGGGTGTTTGCTGGTTTTATCATCCCGGTGGGGCAGATTTTTCTGGCCGCTTTCTTGGCGCTTCCGGCGCGGGCAAATGTCCCGCTTTCGGCCTTGGTGACTTTCATCACCAATCCCTTCACATTTCCTTTCTGGGCGGTTGTCGCGAACAGGTTGGGCAGCTTTATCCTCAAAATCGACCGTGCTGCCACTGGCGGGGCGGCGGAGAGCGAAATGGCAAGCGGGCGCTGGGCTTGGTTGATTGATCTGTTTGAAGGCGCCGGAGTAACGGTTCTTGTCACCGTGTTCGGTTTTGTTGTGTTGGCTGTTCTGGGCGCATCTATCGGTTATTTGTTGGCGAGTTTTATCTGGCGCTTCAAAGTCGCCCGGCGGCGCGCCAAACGTCTGCGTTTAAGGGGCAAGAAACCGGCTGACGGGCCGGGGGCAAACCCGGGAACAGGCCAAGGATGAGCAATTTGGCGAAGGCGATGACATTGCGCGCAGCTGCGGGGCTTAGCCCAATGGTGATTGGCGGGCTGCTTACGGCCTTGACCGGCAGCGGTGTGTTGATCTGGTTAATTAGCGAAAACGCCGTCCTCACCGCAACATTTCTGTGCGGGCTTGTTGTCATTGGCGGCTGCTGTTTTGCCTTCAGCCGTTTAAACAGCCAATCGCGCCAAGATGAACTTGCGCCGCCCGATTGGTCGGTCACCGTGGCTGCGATTGAACAGCCCGGTGTGGCCGTGGCAATTACTGACAGGGCCAACCGCCTTGCCTGCGCCAATGCCGCCTATGATGATTGGTTCGGGACGGGAATGGCTCCGCCGAATTTGCCGCTCAACCGGGCTTCGCTGGAAATATTGGTACGGGCAACGCGCGAGGCATGGCGTGACGGAGCGGCGGTCGCAGCAGGGCTTGTCTCTCAAAACGAAACAGGCAGTTGGCACGGCACAGCTGAACGTGCGGGCCGAGGCGATGATTATCTCATTTGGAAATTTACTCCGGCAAAGACCGCCGATCCCTCGTCAACCGTTGCGGAATTGATAAGTGGCCGGTTTGGCGAATTGTTATCAGAAGCCGGGATCGAAGCCGCGATGGTGGATGCTGACGGAATTATCCGTGCAGCCGGAAGAGGGTTTGCGGAGCGGGCGTCGGGGGATGCAGGCGCGACATTGGCAGGTCAGGAATTTGTCAAACAATTGCGTTCTGACAATCGAGAACAGATCTTTTTTGCGCGCGAAGGCCGCAAGGGGGCTGCCCATACAATTGTGCAGGTGCCGCTTGGCGGTAAGGGCAAAAACGGGGCGGCGATAGGCAGTTCGCTGATGCTATTGCTGGAAAGCGGCGTCGGGATCGGCGCGGCGGCAGAACCATCGAATGACGCGGCGACCCCGCAGCTCGAAGCTCTTCTTGGTGCGCTTCCGCTGGGGCTTGCCATGACAGACCGCGACGGACGCTTCCTGTTCGGCAATCAGGCATTTCTGCGTGCGGTGGAACGTGAAGATCAGGGGGTACCGCAATATCCGTCGGATCTGGCCGTCAAGGAAGACAAAGGCGCGTTGGCCGATGCGGTACGCCGTTACGGCAAAGGGCCGGCGAGCAATGGCGACATGGCGATTCGGCTGCGCACACAGCCTGACGATCCGGTTTCACTGGGACTGGCGGGCGTTCGCGGATTGGGCGAAGCGGCGGTGCTGCTTAGCCTGACCGATTCAACCGAAGAAACAAAGCTCAAACGGCAGGTTGCGCAAGCGACCAAAATGCAGGCGGTTGGCCAGCTTGCCGGCGGGGTGGCGCATGATTTCAACAATGTGCTGACCGCCATAATCGGCTATTGCGACCTGATGTTGCTGCGCCATACACCTGGTGACAGCGATTATGATGACATTCAGCAGATCCGCGCCAATTCCAACCGCGCGGCCAGCCTGACGCGGCAATTGCTGGCATTTAGCCGCCAGCAAACATTGCGGCCCGAAGTGTTGCAGCTGCCCGATGTCGTCAGCGAAGTCAGCCAGCTTCTCAAACGGCTTTTGGGTGAGAAAATCGAATTTAAGGTCCGCCACGACCGGGACCTTGGCCCCGTGCGGGCTGACCCGCAGCAGCTTGAACAAGTTATCGTCAACCTTGCGGTCAATGCCCGCGACGCAATTCAGGCAAATGGCGACGGGACGGGCAAGCTGACGCTCGCCACACGGCGGGTGTCTGCAAAGGACATTAGACGGCAAGAATCCGAAATTGTTCCGGTTGCGGATTACACCGTGCTGGTGGTGCAAGACACGGGCGGCGGCGTTCCGTCCGAGGCGCTAGGCAAGATTTTTGAACCGTTTTTTACGACCAAGGATCAGGGCAAGGGCACCGGATTGGGCCTGTCGACCGTCTATGGTATCGTCAAACAGTCCGGCGGATATATTTTTGCGGACAATGTCGCGGGGCAAAACGGCCGCGCGGCAGGGGCCGTGTTTACCGTCTATTTGCCAGTGCACCGCGGCGAAACACCGCCAAAGCGCGCCGTGAAAACAGACACTCCGGCGAGCGATTGGTCAGGCGGCGGCCGGTTGTTGTTGGTAGAGGATGAAGACATGGTGCGCGCTGTCGGAGAACGGGCGCTATCGCGTGCGGGCTATGATGTCGTAACGGCGTCTGACGGCGAGGAAGGATTGTCCGCCATTGCCAATGACGGAAAGTTTGATCTGGTTGTATCGGATGTCGTCATGCCGGGAATGGATGGACCGAAAATGGTTAAGGCTCTGCGCAAAATCCACCCTGAAATGCCAATATTGTTCATGTCCGGCTATGCCGAGGAACAGCTTCGCAGCGAAATCAATGTGGATAATATGCACTTCATTCCCAAGCCGTTCAGCGTCCAGCAGATCAGCGAAAAAGTAGGTGAAGTGTTGGCACAAAGTGCTGCGGCAGACAGGCAGGGCTGAGCTTACCCTTTCAATTCTGTGGTAACATGGCATTATCGCCCGGCAATTAGGATCGGGAGTGGCCAATGCGTTGTGATCAAACCGGAAATTTTGGTAAAGGTGCACTGTTTACAGCGGTTGCGGTGATGTCGCTTTGCGCCTCGGCAAGTTCGGCCCAATCGGTGCCTGATCCCGGCACAAGCCAACAGGGCGTTGTCGCGGTCACGATCTATCAGAACGGCCAGTCGCTGGTACAGGATGTGCGCCAGCTCAACATCGCGGCCGGGCGCAGCAAGGTTGAATTTCCCGATGTCTCGGCACAGATTCGCGCAGAAACACTCAGCTTCGCGGCCCCTGATACGGCGATTGTCGAACAAAATTTTGACTATGATTTGCTGACCCCCCAACAATTGATGAGCAAGGCCGTTGGTCAAACGGTGACTTTGCTTCGTACCAATCCAGCGACCGGTGCAGAGACCCGCGAACGGGCCAAAGTGTTATCAACTGCAGGCGGCGTGGTGATCCAGATTGGTAACCGCATCGAAGTTTTGCGCGATGACGGGCTGCCGGTTCGGGTGATTTTTGACCGCGTTCCGCCCAATTTGCGTGCGCGGCCAACTTTGTCAGTCAATCTTGAAAGCAGCCGTGCAGGGCGGCGGCCAGCATCGATCCGTTACCTTACGCCGGGCCTTGGTTGGACGGCCGACTATGTGGCCTTGTTTGACGAGGCGGATGGCAGCATTGATATGCAGGGCTGGGTGACGCTGACGAACAATACCGGCACCACATTTCACCGCGCAGATACGCTTTTGGTTGCCGGCAATCCCGCTGGCAGCGGCCGCGGGCGCAGCAATCGCAATATGATCCGTGCAGGCACTGAATCTGCCAATCGCGAACAGGTGGGCGAGTTTTATCTCTATCCGCTAAGCGAGCGTACAACGATCGCCAACAGTCAGACCAAGCAGGTCAGTTTCCTCGATGTGCAGGGCGTCAAAGCGGATAAGGTTTACCGCCGCACGGTGGGCTGGTTGGCCAATGATTCAAACCCGGTCAATGTCTCCAGCCAGATAGCATTTTCGACATCGGCGGACGGCGGGCTGGGCGATGCGCTGCCTGCAGGAACGGTTCGCTTTTATCAACGCGACAGCAAGGGGACGCCGCAATTCATCGGTGAAAACGGGATTGGGCACACGCCAATGGGCAGCGAACTTGCGCTGGTAACTGGCGACACATTTGACATATTCGTGCAAGCCTCAGTCGAGAAACGCGAACGTCTGACCAAGGGCGAATGGGAAAATACCCGGCGCTTCATCGTTATCAAAGACGGCGAGGAGGTCAGCCGCGTAGAAGAACAGCGGCAGGTCACATATTGGCAGACGACAATGGTCTATAAGCTGACAAATGCGAAATCCGTGCCGGTCGAGGTCGACCTTGTGCAGGCAGGGTTGGATCGCGGCTGGTGGAGCCGCGATTACCGGATTGTCAGCGAAGATTTGCAAGGAAAGCAAATCAACAATGACCGGCGTAAATGGACGATTCCGGTCGGTGCCAATGCGGCTCGCGAATTCCGGGTAACGTTCGCAACGCGTTATTAGGATAAGGCGATGCGCCGCTTCCTTCTGTTGCTAAACGGGCTGA
>JGI24723J26617_10000122_pt1 | contig 79808 bp, 78 predicted proteins | sample Cruoilmetagenom6_FD_26617 | JGI IMG/M metagenome (IMG submission 26617) | reverse complement strand
TAGGAATTGCAGTGATTTCAATTTTATTGTGGTATGGCGGGCGACTCGTCTTGGTTGAACAATCATTACAAGGGGAAGCCTTTTTGGCTTATATGGGATTAGCCTATAATATTTTAACTCCCGCGAAAGCCATTTCTAAAGCAAGTTATAGTGTAAAGAAAGGAAACGCTGCCGCGGAAAGAGTTCTTGAAATAATTGAAACTGAGAATCCATTAAAAGACCAAAAAGACGCCCAAACACTCACTTCATTTACCAAAGAAATTGTGTTTGACAATATTTCATTTAAATATGACGATGAATACGTCTTAGAAAACTTTTCACTCACTATTCCTAAAGGAAAAACAGTAGCGCTTGTGGGGCAATCTGGATCTGGAAAATCCACCCTCGCCAACCTCATCACACGCTTTTATGACATTAATCATGGGGAGATTACGATTGACGGAATCAATATCAAAGCATTGCGAAAATCATCCCTTAGAGCGCAATTAGGAATTGTTACCCAAGATGCTATTTTATTTAATGATAGCGTGGCCAATAACCTAAAACTCGGAAAGGCTGATGCAACGGACGAAGAAGTGATTACTGCCCTTAAAATTGCCAATGCCTATGAATTTGTAAACGAATTACCCAAAGGCATTCATACCAATATTGGCGATGGTGGCGGTAAATTATCCGGGGGACAAAAACAGCGTTTAAGCATTGCACGCGCCGTTCTTAAGAATCCACCCATTATGGTGCTTGATGAAGCAACTTCCGCCTTAGATACCGCTTCAGAACAACTGGTGCAGAAAGCCATCGAACAACTGATGCAAAACCGTACCTCTATCGTCATCGCACATCGGCTTTCTACCATCCAAAAAGCAGATAATATTGTAGTTTTACACAAAGGGAAAATTGTAGAGCAGGGTAAGCATACTGAGCTTTTAGCACTTAAAGGAACCTATGCTAAACTTGTAAATATGCAATCTTTGACTTAAATTGACCGGTATGAATAGCATTCAACGTTTAAAATGGCGTTACGCGTGTAAGAAGTTCAACGATCAGCGTAAATTATCTGAGGACCAGATTCAATTATTAAAGGAAGCCTTTAATTTAACTGCAACTTCATTTGGATTACAACCAATCAAATTAATTGTTATCCAACATAAAGAACTCCAAGAAGCCTTAGTTCCACATGCCTTTGAACAACAACAAATCGCAAATGCTTCACACCTATTGGTCATCTGCATACAAGATTATTACACCCTCGATGATATTGATAACTATTTTGATTTAGAACAGAATGTACGAGGCACCTCAGAAGAAATTTTATCAAAATACAGACAACAACTCAAGGATATTTTTAAGAATAAATCGACCGATGAAAAACAAAAATCGGCCATCAATCAGGCGTATATTGCCTTGGGAAATCTGATGACCGTTTGCGCCATGGAGCAAATTGACAGCTGTCCTATGGAAGGCTTTAATGCCCAACAGTTTGATACGCTGCTCAATTTGAGAAATAAAAATTTAAAATCAGTGCTCTTACTTCCCGTTGGATTTAGAGCAGATGATGATTTTATGAGTACCTTAGAAAAGGTACGAAAACCGTTACAGGATAGTATCATTGAAATCAATGACTAACGGCTCAGTTTAAAGCTGTTGAACAGAACCTATACAATAGAACACTAATAACGGTGGGCACTCCAACGGATCGTTCACCATAAATATATATATATATGCCACTATCATCGATAGCACCTCAAAACGTTTGGAAAAATTTTAGCAAACTTAATGCCGTACCTCGCGCCTCTAAAAAGGAAGAAGCCGTCATTGCATTTATGGTGAGTTTTGGAGAGCAACTCGCACTTGAAACCTACGTAGATTCAGTGGGTAATGTGATTATAAAAAAACCAGCTACTCCAGGCTTTGAAAATAGAAAAACCGTGGTCTTGCAATCGCATTTAGACATGGTACATCAAAAAAATAACGATACGGAATTTGATTTCGAAACCCAAGGGATTGAGATGTTTGTTGACGGGGATTGGGTTAAAGCTAAAGGAACCACGCTTGGCGCCGATAACGGCCTTGGTGTAGCGGCTATAATGAGTATCTTAGAAAGTACCGATATTCCACACCCTCCCTTAGAAGCCTTGTTTACCATTGATGAAGAAACAGGAATGACAGGGGCTTTTGGCCTGGTAGGAAATCTCTTAACTGGTGACATTTTATTAAATCTAGATACCGAAGAAGACAATGAAATTGGTGTTGGCTGTGCTGGCGGAATTGACGTTACTGCCTCAAAACCTTATGAACCGCTAAAAAACACCTACAGTAAAGCTTTTCGACTTACGGTAAAAGGCTTAAAAGGCGGTCACTCTGGTATGGACATCCATTTAGGTCTAGGTAATGCCAATAAACTCATGAACCGCATTCTTTTTGCTTTGGCAACAGACTGTGCCGTTGCTCGTATAGATGGTGGTGGATTACGGAACGCAATTCCACGAGAAAGCAATGCTATTATCGTGCCCAAAAACGCTAATTTAACCAAGAAATTTAAGGCCATTCGCGACCTCATTCTCGCAGAATACGCCACCTTAGAACCCTCCTTAGACATAGCGCTAGTTGCCTGTGATGTACCGGAAACCATTATGGCCGATCCCGATTTAAAAATGCTTATCCGTACGGTATACGCCCTACCCAATGGCGTCTTTAGAATGAGTCCTGATATTGAAGGCCTCGTAGAAACCTCTAATAATGTAGCGCGCATTGTAGTTGACAAGGGACAAATAACGTGTATGTGCTTAACGCGAAGTTCGATAGATTCTGGCAAAGACAATTTGACGAATCAACTGAATTCAGTATTTAAATTAGGTGGATTTACTACTAAACTCTCTGGATCGTATCCGGGCTGGAAGCCCAATCCGGCCTCCCCTATCCTCAAGGTTCTACAAAACACGTACACCAAATTATTCAATGAAGAAGCAAATGTATTGGCGTGTCATGCAGGATTAGAATGTGGAATTTTAGGGCAAAACTATCCAGCAATGGATATGATCTCTTTTGGTCCAACAATCAAAGGAGCACATAGTCCAGACGAACGAGCCAGTATTTCTTCAACGCAAAAATTCTGGAAATTTTTACAAGAAATTTTGGCTAACATCCCTGAAAAGGCATAAGTTATGGAAGAACAACTTACACGAATTAATAAATACCTCAGCGAGGTGGGCTATTGTTCACGCCGCGGCGCCGATAAATTAGTTGATAAAGGCAAGGTTAGAATTAATGGAGAATTGGCCGTTATGGGTTCTAAAGTAGGGGAAGATGACCAAGTTACGGTTGATGGAAAAATTATTAATCCTAGTCAGAAAAAACGTGTGTATCTCGCTTTTAATAAACCAGTAGGTATTGTCTGCACTACGGACACCCGTGTAGAAAAAGATAATATTATTGATTATATCAACTACCCTACGCGCATCTTTCCCATTGGTAGGTTAGACAAACCGAGCGAAGGGCTTATCTTTTTAACAGACGATGGCGATATTGTGAATAAGATCCTTCGTGCCAGAAACAACCACGAAAAAGAATACCTTGTTACGGTAGACAGACCCATTACCGCTGCCTTTTTAAAGGGGCTAGCGAACGGAGTTCCGATTCTCGATACGGTCACGCGTAAATGCAAGGTAGAACGCATAAATGCGACCACCTTTAAAATGGTGCTCACTCAAGGTCTTAACCGACAAATTAGAAGAATGTGCGGATATTTTGACTACCATGTTGTCAAACTCGTGCGCGTTAGAATCATGAATGTTAAACTAGATGTTCCCATTGGAGCATACCGTGATTTGACCAAAGCGGAAATTGCAGAGATTAATCGGTTGGCTGCAGATTCAAAAAAGACCTTTGATTAATAAAGGTACGCAGCTGTAGACTCATGTAATTGGGGGACTAAAAAGTTGTAGTCACCCGCTTATAATTACACCATTTTTTTTATCTTAGTCCCTAACAATCAGGCAATATCCTGTGTATTGCCCTTAGCCTAAATAGACGGTCGTGGCAAAAAAAAAGAAACCTCGCATAGATTGGCTTAATCACAGTTTAGAATTTTTCGTGGTTATTATTGGAATTCTTATTGCTTTTCAATTAAATACCTGTGCCTCCAAAAAATCACAGCAAGAACTGGTAGAAATCCATTTACAACAACTCAAAAAAGAAACTGAAATCAATACCCGTACGTTTCAAGAAGCAATTACTTATGGCGATATTCAATTAAAAAAATTAGACACCTTACTCCACTGCATTCAACCTCCAATACAGTTAGAAAAAGCCAATAGAATTGCCTTAGAATTGCTAAATATCGGCGGCGTATATATTCGTAAAAATGCCTATACCACCTTAATAGAATCGGGCGACATGCGTTTTATCAACGATTATTCCGTCAAAAATAATATTGTTAACCTCTACGAATTTTACACCTGGGTGGAAGCATTTGATAGCATTTCAAACCAACTTTATACTACCGATTATTATCCGTATCTAAAAAATAACTTCGATTTACATGAAGGAAGGCTTCAAGCAAAAGAAATATACCAAACTAAACGCTTTAAAAATATTATTGCCGCCTATAGAAGAACCAGTGGTAACCGATTAGCAAAATATAAAGAATGCATGCTCGAAATGAATAAATTCCTTAAACTTATGACTCCATAGTTACTACCTAATTATACAGCTAACGTGCTTTCCGCGGTTAAAAAATACAACAAAACTCCTGTAGTGGTGAAGTAAGCCAGCTACATTTATTTTAGGATAAGGCACGATGCATCACTTGAAGTTTAATTTGACTTCGTAAATTCACATAAAATAGGTATCTTCCCCTTTGTAAGCATACGCGTTTAGTGCGAGCCACGAGCTGCGTGTTTAAAAAATTACAAATTTAAAACCTTATTCCCATGAAAAATCTACTTACCCTTACCCTGCTTACCGCTTTTCTATTCGCGTGTAACACCCCTAGCAAAAAAGACCCTGAAGCATCAGCTTCGCCAGAAAATGTATCGGAAGCGAATACTGCGAAAACTGAAACGACAACACCGGCGGCCAATTTAAAACCTATTGATTCAGATGAAGCCTTAATTGCTACCGCACTTTTAGCTGCACCTGCAGAAAGTAGAGCGGGAGCTAAAGTGATTGGCTACAATATGGCAGGAGAATTTGTAACGTTAAAGGAAGGAGATAATGAATTTATTATTCTAGCCGATGATCCTAAAAAAGAAGGCTTTAGCGCTGCCGCGTATCATAAAGATTTAGAGCCTTTTATGGCCAGAGGAAGGGCCTTAAAAGCCGAAGGTAAAAGTGCAAAAGAAATATTTGACATTCGAGAAGAAGAAGTTAAAGCCGGCACCTTACCCATGGGGAAAATGGGAGCCACCTTGCACATATACTATGGAGCTAAAACCGTATACGATCCTGCAACCGCCGAAGTAGATGGTGCACAATATCGTTATGTAGTGTATATGCCATTTGCTACGGCCGCATCTACCGGACTTCCAGAACGACCCATGGCTGCTAATCACCCGTGGATTATGAACCCAGGTACGCATCGGGCACATATTATGATATCTCCAGTTAAAGGAGAGTAAGTTCGCTTTTAGTTGTAATTCATAAGTCCATGTCATGAGAGATCTCCAATCGCGGTCAGATATCATTACCCTTGTTGACAGCTTCTATACAAAGGTGCTTAGCGATTCAAAAATTGGATATTTTTTCACTGAAATTGCCCAGATAGATTTAGGTAAGCACCTTCCCATCATGTACGATTTTTGGGAGAGCACTTTACTGGGCAATCCCGTTTACAAGGGAAACCCAATGCTAAAACATATTGCATTAGACAAAAAATCCCCATTAAAACAAGCGCATTTTGAACGCTGGCTTATGCTATGGAAAGAAACCGTCGAGGAAAATTTCGCAGGAGAAATTGCTACCAAGGCAATTGCATTATCCATACAAATTGGGGGATTAATGCAGTTTAAAGTTGAAAAACAGCGGTAGACTGTTTTTTACCAGCCCCTGATCATTGCCTGGGGCTTATGTATAAAACTCAATTACACCTCAAGCAAGGGTTATTTTAAACTGGCTAAGCTGGCTTTCAACGTTTCAATTTTGGCCAAAGCATCACGCTCTTTTTTCTTTTCACTTGCAACCACATTATCTGGGGCATTGGAAACAAAACGTTCATTGCTCAATTTCTTTTGAACCGATTTTAAAAAGCCTTCTGTGTAATTAAGTTCTTCTGTAATTTTAATGATTTCCTCTTCTACATTGACGGCTCCTTTTAACGGAATAAAATACTCATTCGCTTTTACCCTAAAGGTCATGGCTCCATCAACCGCAGATGCTACATAAGTCAATTGTTCTATATTACATAGTTTTACAATCACACTGTCAAACGTAGGTTTGATATTATCTTGGTTCAGAACGGATAAGTTTAAGGGATCTTTAAACGATATTTGTTTTTCTTTTCGCAAGTTTCGCACGCCTGAAATCACTTCTTTGGCAATTTCAAATTCGTCAATTAACCCTTGTTCTATTTGTGTACTTTCTGGCCATGATGCAATCATCAAGGCTTCGTCGGCGTTTCGTTCGCTGATGTGCTGCCAAATTTCTTCGGTCAAGAAAGGCATAAATGGATGCAGAATTTTAAGGTTATCCTCTACTATCGCAATGGCAGCTTCATAGGTCTTGGGGTCCATTGGTTCACCATACGCAGGCTTAATCATTTCTAAAAACCATGAACAAAAATCATCCCATACCAACTTATAACTCGCCATAAGCGCATCAGATAAACGGTATTTACCAAAATGATCCTCAATTTCACTCAAGGTGGCTTGAAATTTAGTTCGATACCACTCCACCGCAATTTTATTGGTGTCAGGTTGTGCTCGTTGGGCATCTATTTCCCATCCTTTAATCAACCTAAAGGCATTCCATATTTTATTGGCAAACGATTTGCCTTGTGAACAAAGCGCTTCATCAAACATTAAATCATTCCCCGCTGCTGAACTGAGTAATAAGCCAACCCGCACGCCGTCTGCTCCATAATCTTCAATCAGCTTCAAAGCATCAGGTGAATTTCCTAAGGATTTAGACATTTTTCGTCGTTGCTTATCGCGGACTAATCCAGTGAGGTATACATTTTCAAAGGGTTTTTCGCCTCTAATTTCATAGCCAGCTACAATCATTCTAGCCACCCAAAAGAAAAGAATATCAGGCCCCGTAACCAAGTCATTGGTAGGGTAATAATACGAGATTTCTTCGTTTTCAGGTTCTAACACCCCGTTAAATACACTCATTGGCCACAACCATGAAGAAAACCAGGTATCAAATACATCTTGATCTTGTCGTAAATCAGTCAATTGAAGCCTTTCAGCTTTAACAGGATCTTTGACCGCCAAGGCCTCTTTAGCAGCTGTCAATGCTTCTTCTTTAGTTGTTGCTACTACCACATCGTTTTTATCGTCGCTGTAGTAATAGGCCGGTATTTGTTGTCCCCACCACAATTGTCTAGAGATATTCCAATCCCTTATATTTTCCATCCAATGACGATAGGTATTTTCAAACTTTTGAGGAAAAAGGTTAATCGTTTTATCTTCTAAAACAGCTTTTATAGCCGGCTTAGCTAAGTCTTCCATTTTCAAGAACCATTGATCAGACAACCGTGGTTCGATGACTGCCTTGGTGCGTTCACTAGTACCTACTTTATTTACGTGGGATTCTGTTTTTACTAAAAATCCTTTCTCTTCTAATTCCGCACTAATTGCTTTTCTAACCACAAAACGATCTTGGCCTTGGTAATGTAAACCATAGCTATTTAAGGTTGCGTCTTCGTTAAAAATATCAATGACTTCGAGTTGGTGTTTATCACCCAGCATTTTATCATTCTCATCATGGGCAGGAGTCACTTTAAGACACCCTGTTCCAAATTCAAGATCTACATAACTATCCTCAATAATGGGAATTACTCGATTACATAAGGGCACAATTGCTTTTTTACCTCTAAGATGTGCATAGCGTTCATCTTCAGGGTGAATACAAATTGCAGTATCTCCTAAAATAGTTTCAGGTCTAGTAGTGGCAATGGTAATTTTCTCATCACTACCTTCAATTTGATACGTGAGGTAATATAATAGTCCTTGGCGTTCTTCATAAACAACCTCCTCATCAGACAAGGTGGTTTTTGCCTCAGGATCCCAATTCACCATGCGGTATCCGCGATAGATTAATCCCTTCTTATATAAATCAATAAATACGTTGATGACACTTTGACTCATGTCTTCATCCATGGTGAATTTGGTTCGTTCCCAATCACAAGAACACCCTAGTTTCTTCAATTGATCTAAAATGACTCCACCGTATTCTCTGGTCCAATCCCAGGCATGTGCCAAAAACTCTTCACGCGTTAAGTCCTCCTTTTCTATCCCCGCCGCTTTCAGCTTTGCCACAACCTTGGCTTCTGTAGCAATAGACGCATGATCTGTTCCAGGAACCCAACATGCATTCTTCCCTTGCAAGCGTGCGCGTCGAATAAGCACATCTTGAATCGTATTATTCAGCATATGTCCCATATGTAAAACTCCCGTAACGTTAGGTGGCGGAATAACTATGGTGTACGGCGTACGTTCGTCGGGGATTGACCTAAAATAATTATTTTGCATCCAGTACGCATACCATTTTTGCTCTACATTACTAGCGTCATATTTTGAAGGAATCTCCATAAGGTTTGGTTCGTTTTTTTTTATCGTGGACAAAGTTACAATTAAACCCCATTTTAAAAAACTTAGATTTTAACTAATTTCAAACTTGCGTACACTCGGAGTAAAGAATGTATATTTTAATAAAAATTTATAATAGACTGCCAAGTTTCGCGTTAAAAATGCAGTAACTTTACGGAATATTATCATTTAAAATTAAAGTAATGAAGAATTTAATCCTGGTTTGTTTAATAAGCCTTTTCGCAGTTCCGACCTTTGCACAGCATACTGACCCAAAAGCTCCTAAATTTAGGTTTGATGAAAAAGAAGTTGATTTTGGAACCATTGAACGTGATTCTGAAGGTATCGTATCGTATACATTTACCAATATTGGTAAATCTCCATTAATCATCTCTAAAGTAACTGGAAGCTGTGGATGTACAGTGCCATCTACTCCAAAGGAACCTATAATGCCTGGACAAAAAGGTGAAATAAAGGTGAAATACGATACACATCGCGTAGGAAAAATTTCAAAAAGTATTACCATCGTTTCCAATGCTGATCGCCCCTCCATTACCATTTCCGTTCGAGGTTTGGTTAAACCGGAAAGCGCATTGAGCTTATTGGAAAAAAAGAATAAAAGTATGATAGAAGAGCAATAGGCATTGCCTTCCATAGGTACTAAAAAGCCTCCTAGCGTTTACACGTTAGGAGGCTTTTTTTTGGGAGTTGGTCAACGTCATTCAGCCTTTCCCCCCAAATAATTCTTTTAATTTAAACGAATAGGTCAATTTCTCATTGAGCCGTTGTATAGTAAGGTTAATTTTACGACCATTTTTGGTCGATAAAATATGCATGATTTCATCCATGCGCATATCTTTAGCCGATCTTCCATTAATTTTAACCAAAATATCCCCTTCTTGTAAGCCAGCTCTATCAGCCGGAGAATCCTCTCGGATGTGTGAAATTTGATACGATTTTTTAAACGCAAAAACATAACTAAACTGAAGTGTGGTTCCCTTTGACGCACTTACCCCTTCTCCTACGGGACTCACCTGTGAGACACCTACTTCAGCCACACGTTCACTAAATAATAGAGGCCCAGTATGCATTAATTCCACTCCACTCATATTATATACAAACGGATTATTATAATAGCGACCATTTTTCTTTAGCGTAATTTTTTTATTGGGATAATCAATAATAGGTTTAAACCGTTTTAGAATTTCAGCACCGAGGGTTCCATTTCTACCAGGTTGTTTATATACNGAGGTTATAGAGGTTGAATCTGGATAAGAAGCAATGGGTGATTCAAAGATAAAACGACCTAAACGCAAGGCACTAATTCGCCCCCGTTTACCATAAATATTACCACTGAGACCACGGCCTAAAAAGTCATTAAAATTATCGGAAGGAATGACAATATCATCATGAGATTGTGCAAAAAGCCATAAGGCATCACCCCCACCAGAATCTAAGAGTAATTTGACCTCGGCAATTCGTCCTTGAACATCAATTACTTCTCCTGTAATATACGGTTTGTTCTGGTAAAAGTCTAAATCAAAGGTTTCACAATTATCGCACGATTTATAGACATAATCTGCTGGCCTATTAAAAGTAATACGCTTTGAACCATAATTAATTTCTACTATGAAATCATTAAACAATTCGCTCCCAATAATTCCATTAATGTCCATTCCCATCCTATTTGACAAGTCAAAATCATCTCCAGTGATGGCGTAAATCTTATGGTGTGTGTTGATAATTTTACCTAACTTAAACACATTGCCCGTAGATTCTACCGCAGGTAAAAAATCACCTTCTCCTAAACCTCTAATCCGTATTTGCTTTATTTTTTGCAGCCGCAACGAATCTTCTACGTTTAAATTAAACAACAGCGATTGATCTACCCCCGAATCAAGGATAAAATTTAGATCATTTCCGTTTACTTCTACGGGAATAACAATTAAATTATTAATTAATTTAAAGGAAAGGGTTTGGCTTTTTGCATTGTTCGTAAGCACAAATTCATCCTGAGAAAAGCTACCTATACTTATCCCTAAAAACAATATCGCTACATAAATCTTCGTCTTCATAATCAGCTATTATTCATAAATTTAAGCATTTTTATTCTACAATTGACATTTTTTAACATTTCTCTATGTAAAAATTGCAATGTCAATTTTCAAATTGCTACTTTTATTCCAATATTTTTTTGCACATTTGCCTGCATAATTTATAATAATTCCTACATGCCAACGATATCAAAAAAAGGCAAGAATATGCCTCAATCGCCCATCAGAAAATTAGTGCCATTTGCCGAAGCGGCCTATAAAAAAGGGAAAACGGTATACCATTTAAACATTGGACAACCGGATATTAAAACTCCTGAAATTGCGCTTGACGCAGTAAAAGTTCACTCACTCGACATCTTAGCCTACACCCGCTCTGAAGGATCGGATGCGTACCGCGCAAAGATTGCAGCCTATTATGCTAAGCACGATATCAAGGTAGATAAATCTGATATTATTGTCACCACCGGAGGTAGTGAAGCCTTACTATTTGCTTTTGGAAGTACCATGGACGAAGGAGATGAAGTTATCATTCCTGAGCCATTTTATGCAAATTACAACGGATTTTCAACCGCTTCTGGGGTAAAGGTTGTCCCTGTAATCTCTAAAATAGACAACAACTTTGCACTACCGCCAATAGAAGAATTTGAAAAACTAATCAGCCCTAAAACCAAAGCAATCCTCATCTGTAACCCAGGAAACCCTACGGGCTATCTCTATTCAAAAGAAGAAATTAAAAAATTGGCTGATATCGTTAAAAAACACGATTTATTTTTAATCGCCGATGAGGTGTATCGTGAGTTTGCCTATGACGGAGCTGTACACTATTCAATCCTTCAAGAACCCGGATTAGAACAACACGCTATTGTAATTGACTCTGTATCAAAACGCTATAGCATGTGTGGGGCTCGGATTGGATGTTTGGTCTCAAAAAATACTACGGTTATTCAAACCGCGCTTAAATTTGCACAAGCAAGGTTAAGTCCGCCAACCTTAGCTCAAATAGCTAGTGAAGCAGCTTTAGACACACCGCAAAAATACTTTGATGATGTAATTACAGAATATGTAGCGCGTCGTAACACCTTAATTGAAGAATTAGAAAAAATTGACGGCGTAAAAGTAGGAAAACCTAAGGGTGCTTTTTATTGCATCGTTGAATTACCCATTAAAAACTCAGACGACTTTGCCCAGTGGTTATTAGAAGAATTTGATATTGATGGAGAAACAATAATGGTAGCTCCAGCAGGTGGTTTTTATTCTACCCCAGGGGTTGGACTCAATCAAATTAGAATTGCCTATGTGTTAAACCAAGAAAGTTTAATTAAAGCAGTTCACATTTTAAAAGAAGCCTTAAAAGTGTATAAAAATTAGTGGAAATCCAAGTTGACAAATCCCTTAAGCAATACAACACCTTTGGTATTGATGTTACAGCGGCTCAATTTGTAGCGGTAGCCTCCGTAGAGGAATTAAAAAAAGTTGTGCATACCCAAAAGCCACTTTTTATTCTTGGTGGAGGCAGTAATATGTTGCTTGTAGAGAATATTAATCAATTGGTGGTTCACGTTAATTTAAAAGGAATTACCAACCAAGAAGAGACTGAAGATTATGTTGTACTTAAGGTTGCCGCCGGTGAAAATTGGCACGACTTTGTAATGTGGACATTGGAACGGGGGTACGGTGGACTTGAAAATTTATCTTTAATTCCAGGCAATGTTGGAACTGCTCCTATTCAAAATATTGGTGCCTATGGCGTAGAATTGAAAGATAGTATGGTATCTTTAGAGGCGATAGCCATCAATGATGGTAACGCACGTTCATTTACGAATGCCGATTGTAACTTTGGGTATAGAAATTCAATTTTTAAGGCAGAAGCAAAGGGCAAGTATATTATCACCTCCGTCACCTTTAAACTCACCAAGAAGAATCATACCCTGCACAGTGACTATGGGGCTATTAATAGCGAATTAAAAACCATGGGCATTACAGCCCCCACCGTTCAAGATATCTCAACCGCTGTCATTCGCATCCGACAACAAAAATTACCAGACCCCAACGTGCTGGGTAACAGTGGCAGTTTTTTTAAGAACCCCATTATTCCACTAACGCAATATGAACAAGCTATAGCGGCTTTTCCATCTATGCCCCACTACCCCATTTCATCAACAACCGTCAAAGTTCCTGCAGGATGGCTGGTAGAACAGTGCGGGTTTAAAGGTAAGCGTTTTGGCGATGCAGGAGTGCATAAAAATCAAGCCTTGGTCCTTGTAAATTACGGTAATGCTAGCGGGAAGGAAATCGTAACCTTAGCTAAAAAAATTCAAGCGGCTGTAGCCAAAAAATTTGGAATTACTATTGAGGCAGAAGTAAATATTTTACCTTAACCAGTACAAAACTCGCAGAACAGCGTGGATTACAGTACTAACGTAGTGGAATAAAACAGATTACGAGAGCAATACTAACTGCTGAACACTTTCTTTTTCAAACACCGTTGGAAACACATCCTTCATCAAGTAATGATAATCGAAGTCGAGTGCTAACCCCGTTTTTAAATGAGCCAAACCTAAATTCTCTTTATTAAGAATACAGTATAAACAGCCCAAGCGATATTCAATCTCAGCGCATTCTTCAAAATGCATTTTAGCTTGAGCTAAAATATGGATGGCGTCTTGAAACTCACCTAAAAAATTAAATACGTCCGCTAAAGCGATAAACACACCAAGGCTAAGTTCTTCAAGTTCAATACATTTTTTATACGCTACGGAAGCCTCTTCAAAAAGATTTAACTTAATATTAATCTCGGCAAATCGCATCCAATAAATTGGATTCTTATCATCAATCAACAAGGCTTTATTAATAAAATAAAGTGCTTTTTGATGATTGTCAATACTCATGTATAAGTTGGTTAAAGCCAACCAACCTTTATCTAATAACGGATCTTCTTTAACCGTGATATTATAGTATTTCAATGCAGTTTTATGATTCCCTAATTTTTCATAACACGAACCAATTCTCAAATAAATAAATGACGAGCCATCATCAAGATTCACTGCGTGTAAAAAATTAGCAATGGCTTCTTCATAGCGTCCTAATTCTTCAAGCGTTTTTGCTTTTTCTAAATAAGCACCAATAAAATGTTCGTCAATAAGTATAGAATAATCAAACGCTGATAAGGCCTGTTCAAACTGCCCCTCAATATAGTATTGTCGTCCAAGCTGATGCCATGCGATTTCGCTGTAAGGATCTTTTTCAATATAAGCTAATAAATAGTCAATAGCCTCTTGATGTAAACCTTCCATATCAAAACAATAAATGACATTGTATAGGGAAGAATAATCATCAAACTCAACTTCAATACACTTGGCAAAATTAAACCGAGCAGTTTCAAAATCTTCTAAAAACAAATATTCCATTCCGATGAGCGATAAGATGTCGGCTTGATCATCGGTGTATAGCAACGCAGATCTGAGTGCCTCAATGGCTTCTTTGTGTTTATCTTTTTTTGAAAACAAGGTGGCTTTGTGCAAAAAAATTTGTTCATTTAAGGGCTCAATTTCTTCGAGCTCTGCCAATAAAATTTCAGCTTTTTCAATTTTTTCCTCGTAAAGTAAAACCTCAACATGGACCAACTTCAAGGTGACCGACCCTGGATGCTGTCTCATACCTAACTCTAAGGCTTTTTTTGCTAATGACATCTTACCCACATTCATATAGTGAATGATAATTTCCTCAAACTCCGTAGCGTCAAAGAAATAGACGCTATTCGTTTTTAACATTGATTCAAACTTTGCTAAGGGTAAGTCGTCTTCACTATCTGAAAATAGATGCATATAAAGAGGTTTTCTTGCTTTTTTAAAAATAGTACAACATTTATTTTAAGGCCGTCTTAAACAAACATTGTTGTTAACAAATTAATTAACATGTTATAAACTGATTATCATGTCAAAAAAAATTGTAATTTTGTTCTCGAAACAACGCTTTTGACTGCGATAATGGCAAAAAAGACTTTACTAAACGAGAAAGATATTCACATCATCCTGCACCGCCTTGCATGTCAACTCATTGAAAATCACAATGATTTTAAAAATACGGTGATCATAGGTTTACAACCTAGAGGTATATTTCTTGCCAATAGGTTAACGCAAATTTTACAAGAAGATTATAAGGTAAGTGACATAAAATTGGGACATCTCGATATTACGTTTTACCGCGACGATTTCAGACGAAGAGATGAACCGTTGGAGGCGAGCAAAACTGAGCTCGACTTTATTGTTGAGAATCAGAATGTTGTCTTGGTTGACGATGTTTTGTACTCCGGTAGAAGTGTTCGATCTGCCTTAACGGCATTGCAATCTTACGGTCGCCCTTCATCGATAGAATTATTGGTGTTAATTGATCGACGGTTCAGTAGACACTTGCCTATTCAGCCAAATTATCGCGGCCGTCAAGTTGATGTTATCAATTCAGAAAAAGTAAAAGTTTCATGGCGAGAAAACGACAAAAAAGATGCTGTTTTTATATTAAGTAATGCATAAATGAAGGAGTTAACAACAGATCATTTATTGGGAATAAAACACCTGCAAAAGGAGGATATTGAGCTAATTTTTAAGACGGCCGATCACTTTAAAGAAGTGATTAATAGACCAATTAAGAAAGTGCCCTCCCTTCGTGATATTACCATTGCCAATTTGTTTTTTGAAAATAGTACCCGTACTAAACTGTCGTTTGAACTGGCAGAAAAGCGCTTGTCGGCAGACATCATCAATTTTTCTGCCGCCCAATCGTCGGTTAAAAAAGGGGAAACCCTCATCGATACGGTTAACAATATTTTAAGCATGAAGGTTGACATCATTGTGATGCGACATCCACATGTTGGCGCCGGCGAATTCTTATCAAAGCACATCAATGCCAAAATAATTAATGCTGGAGATGGTGCTCATGAACACCCCACGCAAGCCCTATTAGACACCTATTCTATTCGTGAGAAACTGGGCAAAGTAGCAGGTAAAAAAGTGGTAATCATTGGAGACATCTTACATTCACGGGTGGCTTTATCAAATATTTTTGCCTTACTAAAACAAGGGGCAGAAGTAAAGGTTTGTGGTCCGGTAACCTTAATTCCAAAACACATTGAAAGTTTAGGGGTTACCGTAGAAACAAATCTAAAAAAAGCCTTATCTTGGTGCGACGTAGCCAATGTATTGCGTGTACAACACGAACGGATGGATATCAATTACTTTCCATCTGTACGAGAATACACCCAACAATTTGGTATTACCAGTGAACTATTAAGTTCCTTAAAAAAAGAAATTGTGATAATGCATCCCGGACCTATTAATCGGGGCGTAGAAATTACTAGTGATGTAGCTGATTCGAGCCAGTCTATCATACTTAATCAAGTTGAAAATGGGGTAGCTATTAGAATGGCTGTAATCTATCTACTCGCACAAAAAATAAAAAATTGATCATCGAAAAGCTCGACATAGCGACCCAATTTAAGAACGAAAACTCTTCATTTTCAGAGTTTTACAGCGATTTTAAACAGCACTATGACGAGTGTAAAAACGTTAATATCATTGTTAATTACTCTGAAGATAGCGAGTTAGAGACCGAGAATATCTTATTATTTTTGTCTTATGCCCAAGCCCACCGTAAGAATGGCATGTCTTTTGTATTAGTTGTACCCATGGTGGACAGTGATGAATTACCAGATGATCTAATGACGGCTCCGACCTTACAGGAAGCATTAGACATTATTGAATTTGAAAATATTGAACGTGATTTAGGCTTTTAACAAACATGACTATATGGTAAAAAAACTACTCTTATTTTTCTTTTTGGTTTCACTCTCTTCCACAGTTTTCTCACAGAAAACTGAAAAAAAGGTTGTCAATGATTCATTGATGATCGTGAAGAATATTGTGGCCTCCCCAAATCCCTTTAGCGTTACGACTAAAATTAAATTCGAAGCAAAAGCTGTCTTTGAAATTGAGTTTTCGGTAAAGGATTTGATTGGTAACGTGGTACATTATAAAAAGTACAACACGCATGTTGGCACAAATATTATCCCTTTTTATAAGGATAAATTAGATGCTGGTATTTATATTTATTCAATTAAAACAGCTATTGAAATAATCTCTAAACGAATTGTCGTCAAGTGAGCATAAAATTGACCATACTAGGATGCCATTCAGCCACTCCTCGAGAGGCTGCACACCCTACTGCTCAATTTTTAGAAATTAATCACCGCTCATTTTTAATCGATTGTGGAGAGGGAACGCAGATGCAATTGCGGAAGTGTAAAATTAAATTCTCTTCAATCAATCAAATATTCATTTCTCATTTACATGGAGATCACTTTTTTGGACTCGTTGGCTTAATTAGCACTTTTGGTTTACTAGGACGAAAAACGGACCTGCACGTATTTGGCCCCGTGGGAATTGCTGATATTATTCGTCTACAATTAAAAGCTACAGCAAGTTATTTAGGATTTACCTTACTCTTTCACGAGCTCGAGAGCACCCAAGCCTCACTTATTTATGAAGATGATAAAGTAGCGGTACATACTATTCCGCTAACACATCGGGTATATACGAACGGCTTCTTATTCCGTGAAAAAATTGGTGAACGAAAATTAAATATCTCGGCCATTAACACATATCCTGAAATTGAACGATGTGATTATCAAAATTTAAAAAATGGTCGTGATTATATTTTGGAAGACGGTACGATCATTGACAATGAACTATTGACGTTTAATCCGCTCAAACCACTGAGCTATGCTTATTGCAGTGACACTGCTTACAAACCAGCTATTGTTGCTCAACTTGATCAAACCGACTTACTATACCACGAATCTACTTTCTTAAAAGACAAGCAGGATCTGGCAATACTCACCAAACATTCAACCGCCGAAGAAGCCGCAAAAATTGCCAAGGCTGCCAATGTAGGAGGGTTAATTTTAGGGCATTACTCTAGTCGCTATCCCAATAAAAAAATGTTTTTAGCAGAAGCGCAACCCATATTTAAGAATGTCATTCTAAGTGAGGATGAAAAAGTGATTACCCTCGACAATAAAGTGCCCGAGACCTTGGTTGTTGCCCACCAAAACTAATATTGATTAGTCGCCAATAACACTAGTGTACACGCAATTTCCACTTCAATTCCAACCGCGCGAAATTGAGCCATAACCGATTCATTTTCTGTTCCAGGATTAAAAATTACCCGCATTGGTTTTAGCTCAATAATATAGGTTACATAGGCTTCCTGGCGTTTCGGATTAAGGTATAAGGTTACCGTATGAATAGCCGGCAACACTGGAAATCCAGTCCGTATGGCAACGCCGTAAATCATTCCCTCCCGCGCGCCAATTGCATAGACCGCTATACCATGTTGTACGAGTCGTTGAACGGCCGTATTAGAATATCGGTTAAGTTTCGTAGAAGCGCCAAGAACTAAGGTCGTTTTTTGCATGCTCTAAATTTACAAAGAAGGAAGCAAAACAAGATTCATTTTCTCAAAATAAAATAAAACATGAGGAATAGTTTATCAACAATTTCGCAATATTTATGGGTCAAAATTTGTCGTACATCCTATTTTTTAGGATATTGCAGCGGAAACTTAAATAATTAACTCAATTTATTATGAATAAACGAATTTTAACCCTGTTGGCTCTGATAGCGCCAATGTTAACTTTTGCACAGGAAACTGTTGCCGCAGAGGGAATTGATCAAAAAATTGACAGAGCATTCGGAAACGCAACGGGATGGTTCGTCGAGTTTATCTTTTACCAAATCCCATTTCCTGGTGGTGTTAATATTTACTGGGTCTTGTTCCCATTAATTTTGGGAGCCCTATACTTTACAATTTACTTCAATTTCATAAACTTTAAAGGTTTCTTTACTTCGGTAAATATTGTCCGCGGAAAATACGACGATTTAGAGTACGGTGGTAAAATAGAAGTTTCACCTTCAGAATTTACTGGAGAAGAAGACAACCCTGATACTATCCGTGTAGAGGGACATGATGGAGAGGTTTCACACTTCCAAGCATTAACGGCAGCTTTATCAGCAACCGTAGGTTTAGGAAATATCGCTGGGGTAGCCATTGCAGTATCCATCGGTGGTGCTGGAGCTACGTTTTGGATGATTATTGCTGGATTCTTAGGAATGGCCTCTAAATTTGTTGAATGTACCCTAGGGGTTAAATATCGAGATATTGAAGCAGACGGGACGGTATACGGTGGACCGATGTACTATTTGACCAAAGGACTTAAATCAAAAGGTCTTGGAGGTTTAGGAAAAGTTTTAGCTGCCGTTTTTGCAGTCTTTGTAATTGGAGGTTCTTTTGGTGGAGGAAACATGTTTCAAGTAAATCAAGCCTTTCAATTAGTTGAAAATATTACCGGAGGCGATGCCTCTGTTCTTCATGGAAAAGGATGGTTATTTGGACTAGTAATGTCTATTTTAGTTGGTATTGTTATTATTGGAGGAATCAAAAAGATTGCTAAAGTAACCGATAAGATTGTACCTTTTATGGTTGTAATCTACGTAGCCGCTTCCCTCTTTGTGATTTTTGCCAATTACGACATGATCGGCGGTGCCTTTGCACAAATTTTTAATGGAGCTTTTAGTCCCGAAGGAGTGGCTGGTGGTGCTGTTGGGGTATTGGTACAAGGATTTAGACGTGCTGCCTTCTCGAATGAAGCTGGGGTAGGTTCTGCCTCTATTGCTCACTCTGCCGTGAAAACTAAATATGCAGCTAGTGAAGGAATGGTCGCCTTATTAGAACCGTTCATTGATACCGTTGTTGTATGTACCATGACGGCATTAGTTTTAATTATCACAGGTAATGTAACTGCCGAAAACGCATCTTTAGATGATGCACAAGCTATTTTATTAACTTCCGGAGCATTTGAATCTGTAATCTCTTGGTTCCCCTATGTATTAACTGTAGCGGTGGTACTGTTTGCCTTTAGTACCATGATTTCGTGGTCGTACTACGGATTCCAAGGATGGTCTTATTTATTCGGTAGAACAAAGCGCACAGAATATACGTATAAACTTCTTTTTTGTGTTTTCGTAGTAGTTGGTGCAGCTGCAAGTTTAGGATCAGTTATCGGATTCTCCGACGCCATGATCTTTGCTATGATGGTACCCAATATGATCGGTTTGGTTTTACTAGCTCCTAAAGTGAAAAAAGAACTTGCCAAGTACTTTGCCGTGATAAAGCCTAAAAAATGATCTAAGTACTAATTCACATGAAAAATAACAAATCCCATTTCTGGTATACAAAAAGCCAACGAAATGGGATTTTGTTTTTGGCCCTGCTTATACTCATTATTCAAGGTGTAATTATGGGATTCAACAGTCAATCTAAGCCAGCTATTGTTACCGACAACCTACTAACCATCCAGCTCCAGCACAGTATTGACTCCATAAAAAACGCGCGTCGCAATACAGCTCAACAGCCGCGAATATTCCCCTTCAACCCTAGCTATCTCACCGATAAAAAAGGCTATCAGTTAGGTATGAGTTTAGAAGAAATAGACCGAGTATTAGCCCATCGAGCTGCAGGGAAATTCATTAACTCAGCCCAGGAATTTCAACAGGTTAGCAAGGTCTCCGATAGCCTTTTACAGACTATTGAACCCTTCTTTAAATTTCCTGCATGGCTTACCGAGAAAAAACCAACGAAGGTCACCTCCACTCCCCACACAACATCTACTAATAAAGAGAGTAGTATTCGCCCTCAAGTAATTGCAGATTTAAATACCGTAGATGCCACCACCCTAACTTCAGTTCGTGGCATTGGTAAAAAATTAGCACAGCGAATTGTGAATTATCGAGATAAATTGGGCGGGTTTTCAACGAATGATCAATTATATGAAGTCTATTATCTCGATTCTGTGGTTGCCAATAGCGTCTTAAGTAAATTTAAGGTTCTCTCTATCCCGCAGTTTGAGAAAATAGATCTTAATTCGGCCAGCTTTAAAGACGTGCTCAGTATTGTTTATATCGATTATGAGCTCACAAAAAAAATCGTTGACTATAGGGACGAAATTGCCGCCTATCAAACCTTAGATGAACTAAAAAATATTGACGGATTTCCTGTCGATAAATTTGAGAGAATAGCCTTATATTTGCGTGTAAAATAATTGACTATGATGAATTTTGATATCAGCAGTGAGCAAGAGATGATTGCGCTATCTGCTAGAGATTTCGCCGAACAAGAAATCCGTCCCAACATTATGAAATGGGATGAAGCCCAAACCTTTCCTATTGACTTATTTAAGAAAGCAGGTGACATGGGATTTATGGGCGTATTAGTGCCTGAAGAATACGGTGGTTCTGCTCTTGGATACCACGAATATATACTAATTATTGAAGAGATTTCTAAAGTTGATCCTTCTATTGGATTATCTATCGCAGCGCATAATTCTTTATGTACCGGACATATCATGTATTTTGGTAATGAGACTCAAAAGAAAAAATGGCTCCCTAAATTGGCCTCGGCCGAATGGATTGGGGCGTGGGGATTAACTGAACACAATACCGGTTCTGATGCGGGTGGCATGAACACTACAGCGGTTAAAGATGGAGATGATTACATCTTGAATGGTGCCAAAAATTTCATCACCCATGCTATTTCTGGTGATATTGCCGTTGTGATGGCACGAACTGGAGCAAAAGGAGATTCGCACGGAATGTCTGCCTTTGTTATAGAAAAAGGAACCCCTGGCTTTAGTTCGGGTAAAAAAGAAGATAAATTAGGGATGCGTGCTTCTGAGACTGCCGAACTCATCTTTGACAATTGCCGTGTATCAAAAGACAATTTATTGGGTAAAGAAGGGGACGGATTTATTCAGGCACTTAAAGTACTTGATGGCGGTAGAATTTCAATTGGTGCACTGAGTTTAGGGATTGCCAAAGGAGCCTATGAAGCTGCCTTGAAATATTCTAAAGAACGTGAGCAATTTGGTAAGCCAATCAGTTCGTTTCAAGGAGTCTCATTTAAATTAGCCGATATGGCCACAGAAATTGAAGCCTCAGAATTGCTCTTACACAAAGCTGCGTTTTTAAAAAACAATCATAAACCAATGACTAAATTAGGGGCGATGGCTAAAATGTACGCCTCAGAAGTCTGTGTAAAAGCGGCTAATGAAGCGGTTCAAATTCATGGAGGTTATGGCTACACCAAAGAGTTTCCGGTTGAAAAATTTTACCGCGATGCGAAGTTGTGTACAATAGGTGAAGGCACCACCGAAATCCAAAAAGTAGTGATTGCTCGAAATATATTAAAGTAATTTGCGTTTTTAGTTAGGACCAAGGTTCTAATCAAATCGCAAAAAAAATGTTGACCAAACTACTCAAAACCTTGAATGAATCAAGGTATTCCATAAAGAGTGGTGCTTATTTTCAACGAACATTACACAGTGCATATAAGCATCACGAAAAGTATTTAGAAATAAGATATCGAGCAAGCCTCAAAAATAAAGTGCTTTGTAAAACGATTGACGCTGGGTTGCCTTTATCTCAAAAAGGTTTGCGCAACGTATTAGGAACCCCTAGATGTGTCATTAGCAATTCTACAAATCCAGGCGTAGAAATCATGTGTTATCGTCTGCCTTATGGAAGGTTTGAAAGTGAGGTTGAGTTTCATTTATATCAGGATGCCTTATTTTTTTATAACTACTCTTTTACTGCAATTCCGGTTTCAAAGCAGCGTGAAATAATTCAATTCATCCGCCAAAAACACCTCAACAATGAAACTTTTTCGCCTGATCACGAGGTTATTTCAGACCATGGCGCCTTGATTAGTATTGAAACGGGGTTTAATTTAAATATTCGCTGTTTTAGTTCGATCCACCAACCTATTCTCGATGAATTTTCAGCACAAATACGCAATCAAAAGAAAAATAAACGCCGCGTAGACCACAAGCAACAATTGGTGTATCAAGGCTTATAAAGCGTTTCTTTTTTTGTACTATTTTATCCTAGCATTAGTATATCCACGGCTAATTATTTACCTTGGTCCTTCATTATTTGATTAAGTCAATCCCTATGTATCCTACCAAATTCCTTTTTTATGTACTGTGTTTCACCCTGTTTTTTTCCCTTGGCTGTAACCAGCAAAAATCGCGTAAAGCAATGACTTCAGAGCAGCAGCGTACTTGGGATACCTTTTTAAACGCCATTCGTTCTGCCGATAAAAATGAATTTGAGAAGGTTGCCACCCGTACCATCACCTGTTTACCTTGCCTAGACAATAGCCAAGAAGAACGTACACAGCTACAATCACTTGCGCTTAGCAACAAGAAGAATCACCTCCAATGGATCGCTCAAAATAAATACGTTTACATCAAAGCATTTTTAGATCAAGATTATGCCTTGTTTTTCACGCCTGACTTTATTGCGCGCCTCCAGAAGAATCACGCTCAGGTTATCCAAGCCACTGCCCATGATTTTGAAGTGAGCATCACCCCTACCGCTAGGGAAACTGAAACGGAGCTCGTACGTTATACATTTGGCTTTACCAAAAAAGAGGAGGGCTATAAACTCACCAAAATTAATACGCTTAGCGCACCATGATCTTAGACAAAGTATATGAAAATCAAGTTTTCACCCCTGATAGTTTTACTATTGACTCCTATGACAACTGTCAATTTAAGCAGTGCAATTTTGAACAGGTAGACCTGTCTGGGACGCAGTTTTTAGATTGTTTTTTTGAGGGATGTACCTTAAGCAATTGCCCTATTTTTAAGTCGAGTTTTAACGAAGTGCATTTTCACAACTGCAAACTCTTAGGCCTTAACTTTAGTACATGTGATCATTTTGTTTTTCATGTCCACTTTGAGGAATGTCAATTAGACTATTCCGATTTTAGTCGGATGAAACTTTCGCATGTTCGCTTTACCACTTGTTCATTAAAATCGGCTGAATTTACGGGCACAAATTTAGCTCAGCTACGTTTTTACAATTGTAACTTAGCGGCGGCATATTTTGAGCAGTGTGACTTAACCAAAACAGATTTTACTTCTGTGGAAAATTTACGGCTTGACCCAACTAAAAACCACTTAAAAGGAACCTTATTTTCGTCTCAAACAGCTTTAGGCCTACTGCACAACTACGATATTAAACTAATTGATTGAGATGCCTAAGTGCTTGGCATGATCATTTCTCATTGGGTTGCACTGCTACCAAGCCTAAACGCTCACCGGTTCGAAGCATGAGGGCATACGCCTGATCAAAATCATTCTGAATTTCTCCTTCTAAAATAGCCTCTTTAATTACTTCTTTAATCTTTCCAATCTCTCTACTTGGTTTTAAATTAAAGGTCTTCATAATTAATTCACCTGACACTGGGGGTTGAAAATTACGCACGCGATCTCTCGCCTCAACATCGGCTATCTTTTCACGTACATTTTTAAAATTATTAAGGTATCGCTTAAGTTTTTTAGGGTTTTGAGTCGTAATATCCGCTTCACAGTGTGTCATTAAATCCTCAATATCATCTCCAGCATCAAAAATTAATCTTCTCACCGCCGAATCCGTCACATCTTCTGATAACACCACAGGTCTAGACGAAAGCAACACCAATTTTTGCACATACTTCATCTTGTCATTTAACGGCATTTTAAGCCGTTTAAATATTTTGTATACCATTTTCGACCCTACATATTCATGATTGTGAAAAGTCCACCCTATCTTTTTATCAAATCGTTTGGTTCTCGCCTTGCCTATATCGTGAAATAAGGCTGTCCAGCGCAACCAAATATTGTCGGTTTTTTTCGCAATATTATCCACAACCTGTAAGGTGTGATAAAAATTATCCTTGTGGCGTTGCCCCTGTTCTTCCTCCACTCCTTTTAGCGCAATTAATTCAGGTAAGATTCGCTCTAACAACCCGGTATCTGCCAAAAGTTTAAATCCGATAGATGGTTTTTTTGAGGCTAGAATTTTGTGCAACTCGGTGACAATTCGCTCTTTAGAAACAATGTCAATGCGCGGCGCTAAGTCTGTAATTGCTGCTAATGAATTAGGCTCAATGGTAAACGCAAGTTGCGTAGCAAATCGGATGGCCCTTAGCATCCGCAAGGGATCATCTGTATAGGTAATGGCAGGATCGAGGGGAGTTCTAATAATCTTATTTTTTAGATCCTCCATCCCGTTAAACGGATCTAACAAAGTCCCATAATCTTCGGGGTTTAAGCTAATTGCCAATGCATTGATGGTGAAGTCCCTTCGGTGTTGATCATCTGATAAGGTTCCTGTTTCTACAATTGGATTTCTACTTTCTGCTACATAGGATTCCTTACGCGCCCCTACAAATTCAACTTCTGTATGCTTAAATCGGAGCATTGCCGTTCCGTACGTTTTAAACACTTGAACGTTGGGCCTTGTTGGAAGTAGTTTAGACAGCTCTAGGGCTAGTGCTATACCATTTCCTACCGTGACTACATCAACATCCTTAGTTTCTTTACTACGCTTAAGAAAATAATCACGAACAAACCCTCCAATTACATAGGTCTTTTGTTTTTTTTCGGATACTAATTGCGCTAAATAGTCAAATAATTCGCCTTCAATGGCTTTTTTATACTTCATGCATTCCTCTTGATTGAAATTCGTTTAGTCACGAATGACTTGAACGGTTCCATTTTTTAATACTTTTAGAATTCTAGACGCAGCTTTTGAATCCTTTTCACGCTCCAAATTTACCACATAATCTGAGGCTTCCAAAATAGAAGGGTCAATTTCCTTAAAGGATGTTGGACTTACCTGCCCACTAATATTTGCAGACGTTGAGACAATTGGCCTACCAAAGCGCTTGATTAAATTTACACAGAAATCATGTTTTGGTATTCTAATCGCTACTGTATTATCTTGGGCAACCACTAAATTTGCTAACCCCACTGGATCATGGTATATAAGTGTTGTAGGTACTTCAGCTTGGGTAAGTAGCTCCATTTCTTCCGGTCGGATATGGCGTACATAGTCATTGAGCATGCCTAGGTCACTCACTAAAATGACTAAACTTTTTGCGGTTAACCGTTGCTTGGCATTAAAAACAGTGGCAACAGCGTTTGTATTTGTAGCGTCACAGCCCAATCCCCAAACCGTATCTGTAGGATACAGCAAGAGTCCGCCGCTATTCAACACAGCAATGCTTTGCTCTATTTCGTTAGTAAGGGGTGTTGGCATGCTTTATTTAGTTAATTTTTCTATACATCATCCACAGCTGCAAATATCGTTTAAAGACAGCAAATGCATGTACATAACTAACAATAAATCCCGCCTTGCCATCTAAAAATCCGCCTTGCCACACGTATTGTTTCCAAAATCGATACCAAGGTCTAATAAAAAAGTGATAGCAGGTGGGTCTTTTCCCCTGCGCGTATAGTTGCTGCGCTTGAAGCTTACTGTATTGGGTGAGTTTTTCATTATAACGATCAAAATCGGTATAGCTATAGTGCGCTAGAGAGTTTTTTAATGTTGCGGTTTTCCCTTTTACCAAGAGCTTTTCGTGGACTAAATCGCCATTGTATTGTGCTTTATGCTTATTAAACATCCGCACAACACGATCATTCCTCCATCCGCTAAAGCGAAGGAATTTACCAAAAAAGAAAAATCTACGTCGCACCTCAAACGCGTCGGCGACTGGAGGTTCAAGGCAAAGCGCTTGAATTTCACACGATAGGGCCTCCGGAATTTCCTCATCGAGATCAAAAAACAACACCCAATCATGTGTGGCTTGTGCTAAGGCAAAATTGCGCTGCGTAGAAAAGTCGTCAAATTTTCGTTGAATAACACGCACGCCTAAAGCTTTGGCTCGTTCTACTGTATCATCCGTACTATAACTATCAATAAAAATCACTTCATCGGCAAAAGCAAGCTGTTCTACATAATTAGCAACGTGTTCTGCTTCATTGTAGCAAATCGCTAAAGCACTTATTTTTATAGAAGTCTGGCTAGCCATAGTAGTGCTTAATTTTTGTTTTGTTCTAAAAGGAGTTGTTTTACGTATCTAGAAAAAACACCATAAGCATTAATCGCCGCTACAGCCAACCCAGGTATTCCATCAATAAATCCTCGTTTAATTATATAACTGTGAAAAAATCGGTAGGCTGGCTTAAATGCCAACTGCATAAAGCCAACTTTTTTTCCTTTATTCAAACGGGTTTCAGCTTGAAACCAAGCATAGGAATCCTTCTTTTTTAAATAATGTGTAAGCCCCTTATAGGTATAGTGAATCATATAATTTTTCAATTTCCCTACAGATCCTTTCGTAATTAATTTTTCATGAACAGCACCTTCAAAATAGAGGTCATCATTTTTAGCTAAACGTTTGACCTTACCGATGTGATGGTACAAAAACCGGTTCATATAAAAATGTGGGAATTTTAAAAGGTAGGCATTGTGCTTTGGCGCCGCTAGCTCAGTTAAAATTTCGTGCTTTAATTTTTTGGAAACCCGTTCATCGGCATCCATAAAAAGAATCCAATCTCCTGTGGCCTTAGCTATCGCTGCATTTTTTTGGGCAGAAAAATTATCGAATGTACGCTCAAGCACTATGCAATTTGCCGCCATGGCAATTGCTTTGGTATGATCCGTACTACATGAATCAATCACAATAACTTCGTCGGCAAAATTAACAGAAAACAAGGCATCTTCAAGATAATCTGCCTCATTATACGTTGGAATAATTACAGATAAAGTTGGCATTGTGCGTTTTTTGGATGCTACAAAACTAAGAAAATTAAACTACCTTTGCCCTACAAATGACAAACGACATTTCCATAATTATCAGCACTTATAATTCGACCGAGTGGTTAAAAAAAACCCTTTGGGGATACAACACGCAAACGTACCGAAACTTTGAAATGGTAATTGCCGACGATGGTTCAACGTCTGAAACTGCGGATATACTTGATGAATTGCGCAAAGAAGTGTTCTTTCCAATTATCCACGTATGGCATGAAGATAACGGATTTCAAAAGTCTCAAATTTTAAATAAAGCCATCCTTGCTTGTACAACCCCTTACATTTTAATGTCGGACGGGGATTGTATTCCAAAGGATAACTTTGTAGAAACCCACGTGCACTACAAAGAAGAAGGGTATTTTTTATCGGGAGGCTACCACAAGCTCCCCTTACAACTTTCTCAGGATATTCAGCAAGAGGATATATATTCAGGCAGGTGTTTTGATGTAGCCTGGCTTAAACGTCATGGCATGAAGTCTTCGTTTAAAAACAATAAAATCACCTCAGCAGGCGTAAAAAGTGCACTTTTAAATAAGATCACCCCTACTACACCAAGTTGGAATGGGCATAATTCATCGGGGTGGAAAGCAGACATTCTTGCCGTAAATGGCTTTGACGAGCGCATGCAATATGGCGGTCAAGACCGCGAATTAGGAGAACGCTTAGTCAATGCCGGAATAAAGCCAAAACAAATTAGGTATAGTACTGTTTGTTTGCACTTAGATCACCCGCGTGGATATGCCACCGAGGCGTCTATTTCTAAAAACAAGGCTATTCGCGAAGCAACAAAATCGCAAAAATTAGTGCGCACCCCTTTTGGAATCCATAAAGATTAATGCGCGAGACCTGCACATTAAAAAATGTTCTTGGATATGAAAATTAAACTACATTCAACATATACTCATTTAAAGGACGAGCTTTTAACCCTATTAGCTAATTTTAAATCCTATGAGAGTCATTTTGGGACTGGAAAGCGCAATGATGTAAAGGTGATTCCGTTAAATGATCTGACCCTTGTAGTTAAATCGTTTAAACTACCCAATATAGTAAATCAATTTGTCTATAAATATATTCGTCCCTCCAAGGCGAAGCGCTCTTTTGAATATGCTTCAAAGCTTCAGCAACTGGGAATAAACACCCCAAAGCCAATCGCGTATATTGAACAATTTAGCGCTTTAGGTATTAAAGAGAGTTATTATATTAGTGAATACCTTCCTTGCGATTTGACCTTTAGAGATTTGATTGATCAACCTGAATATCCAGCCCATGAACGCATTCTACGAGAATTTACAAAATTCACGAGCGACTTACATCAAAAAGGGATTCTGTTTTTAGACCACTCCCCTGGAAATACACTCATCCGTAAAGAAAATGATGGGTATCAATTTTATTTAGTCGATTTAAATCGGATGATTTTTAAGGAATTGAGCCTTGACGAGCGCATAAATAATTTTTCCAGATTAACTCCTAAACGTGAAATGATTGAAATCATGAGTGAGGAATACGCCAAACTTAACCAATTAGATTTTACTATGGTACATCAAAAAATGCGTGCAGCTCGCGAACATTTTGAGCAAAAGTTCAGTCGCAAAAAGCGCCTTAAACAAAAATATTTAGGGCGTAAATAGCCCCTAGACTACTTGATTATACAGCTACATCATATTCGCGTAATGCGTCATTAAGTGAGGTTTTTTTATTCGTACTTTCTTTGCGTTGGCCAATAATTAAGGCACAAGGCACATTAAAATTACCTGCCTTAAACGCTTTGGTATAACTTCCTGGAATAACCACAGATCGAGCGGGAACGCGTCCTTTTATCTCTACAGGTTCATCACCGGTAACATCAATAATTTTAGTACTCGCTGTGAGTACTACGTTTGCCCCTAAGACGGCTTCTTTCTCAACCCGAATTCCTTCTACAACAATACAGCGTGAACCAATAAAACAATTATCTTCAATAATAACAGGAGCAGCTTGCAAGGGCTCTAATACACCACCAATACCAACTCCCCCAGAAAGATGCACATTTTTGCCAATTTGTGCACAACTTCCAACGGTTGCCCAGGTATCAACCATGGTGCCTTCATCAACAAAAGCTCCTATATTTACATAACTCGGCATTAGGATGGTTCCTGGTGCTATATAGGCACCGTGCCGTGCCACTGCGTGAGGCACAACGCGAATTCCCTTTTCTTTATAGCCTTTTTTTAATGGAATTTTATCGTGATACTCGAAGATTCCAGCTTCTAATACTTCCATTTTTTGAATAGGAAAATACAAGACAACCGCCTTTTTAACCCATTCATTTACCTGCCATCCATCATGGGTCGGTTCGGCTACGCGTAAACGTCCCACATCAAGAAGTTGAATTACCTCTCGTATGCGCTCTTGAACATTTGCATCTTTAAGTTGTTCTCTGTTTGTCCAGGCCGACTCAATTACTGCTTGTAAATCTTTCATTGTTCTTTTTATTCTAGATATGGTTAACTATGCCGGCAAATATAAGTCCTTCGCTGAAAAAGCACGCCTTTTAATTGCTACTTCTAACATAAAAGTTATTTTTGTAAAAAATTAAACATGGGTAGAATTTTAGCGTTTGACTTTGGGAAGAAGAGGACAGGTATTGCGGTTACAGATGAGTTGCAGTTAATCGCCTCTGGACTAACCACTGTTAACACCGATGACCTTTTCAAATTCCTTGCTACCTATCTCGCTAGTCATGCAGTACAGCTTTTTTTAGTAGGAGAACCAAAGCAAATGAATAACACGCCTTCTGAAAGTGAAGTTTTAATTCTTCCTTTTATTGCACATTTAGAAAAAAACTACCCCCAAATACCTATTAAACGCATTGATGAACGCTTCACCTCAAAAATGGCCGTACGCACCATGATTGATGGCGGGCTGAAGAAAAAACAACGCCAAAACAAAGCGTTGGTAGATGAAATAAGCGCTTGTATCCTACTCCAATCCTATTTATATAATCAGTAATATGTTGCGAAAAATAATTGTTTTTCTGCGTCGTAAGGTACGCTATGGCTTAAAGAATGTAATTAACAAACGGGATATTTCACGCATTGGGGATAAAGAGTTTGTGGTGGTTGCAAATAATTGTTGGGGAGGAGAAATATATCAATGGTATAAAAGACCATATAATTCTCCTTTTATAGGATTGTTTTTATTTGGGCCTTGCTATTTGAAATTAGTTTCCAATTTTAATCATTATATGAACCAAGAATTGGTTTTTGTTGAGCAGTCAAAATATCCCAATGACAGAAAATACCCCGTTGCACAATTAGATGATATTGAAATTCAGTTCTCCCATTATAAATCAGCCGAAGAAGCCCGCGAAAAATGGACGCGAAGAACGGAACGCATGAAACAAGTAACTAATACGAACAATTATTATTTTAAAATTTGTGACCGTGAGTTATGCACCGTTGACCACATCGAAAAGTTTCATCAACTTCCACTAAAAAACAAACTATCATTTGCTGTAAAGCCCTTAAAATCAAAGAATTCAAATCATATCGTGATGCAAGAATCCTTTCGCAATGAGGGGAAATGTGTACCGAATGGAGTAAAGACCTTTAAACTTACTTTCATCTATTACAACCTTACGAAATGGTTTTTAAATTAATTTTTTAATTGTTTTAAAGACTATTCAATGAACAAGTTTATCTTTGCAGCTTAATTTAATTGAATTATGATTTTACCAATCATCGCCTATGGTGACCCAGTATTACGAAAAGTCGGAACTGAAATCGATAAAGACTACCCCGAATTATCAGTATTGATTGCTGATATGAAGGAAACGATGAAAAATGCAAGAGGAGTTGGATTAGCTGCGCCCCAGATTGGTAAAGCAATCCGTCTTTTTATTGTAGATACGCAAGGATTTAGTGAAATGGAAGATCTTCCTGAAGAAGAAGTTACTTTTTTACAAAATTTTAAAAAGGTATTTATCAATGCTAAAATTATTGAAGAAACGGGAAATGAATGGGTATTTAATGAAGGATGTTTGAGTATCCCAAACTTAAACGAGGATGTTTTTAGAAAAGAAACGGTGACCATTAGCTATCAAGATGAGCACTTTAACACCTTTACTGAAACATATAAAGGCTTAGCAGCCCGTGTAATTCAACATGAATACGACCATATTGAAGGCATCTTATTTACCGACAAACTATCCTCTTTAAAAAAGAGACTGATAAAAAAGAAATTAGAAAATATAAGTAAAGGAAAGGTAGATGTGGATTACCGCATGAAATTTCCAAAAAAATAACTCATGGAATTAAATAAAGTTGTAGCCATCGTTGGCAAACCCGGGATTTACGAAATTGTTTCTCAAACAAAAGGTGGACTTATCGTACAGTCACTAATTGATCAAAAGAAAATGCCCGTAAACGCCATTCACAATGTAAGTGTCTTAAATGATATTGCAATATATACCTATGAAGAGGAAGTGCCATTACGGATAATCTTTAAGGAAATTGCAGCAAAGAATGACAATGCAAAAATTCTTAGCCATAAATCATCAAATACTGAATTAATCGCTTTTTTTAATGAAATATTACCCACTTATGATGAAGATCGGGTATATCCTTCTAATATAAAAAAGGTGGTGCAATGGTATAATATCCTTGCAGCAGCGAAATTTGACTTTAGCAGCATCAAGGACGACGCCGACGAAGAAGAAGAATAAACCATGAATACAAGAGCGGCACAATTAGCAGAATTCGAACGTCTTTTAGACATCATGGACGAATTACGTGAAAAGTGCCCATGGGATAAAAAACAAACCCTTCAATCCTTACGTCATTTAACCATAGAAGAGACCTATGAGTTGGGTGATGCTATACTTGATAACAACCTTGAAGAAGTCAAAAAAGAGTTAGGTGATTTATTATTACACATCGTCTTTTATGCAAAAATTGGATCTGAATCTAAGGCCTTTGACCTAGGAGATGTTGCCCGTGAAATATCAAACAAACTCATTCACCGTCACCCGCATATATATGGAGATGTAACTGTAGATAACGAGGATGATGTCAAACGAAATTGGGAGCAACTCAAGCTAAAAGAAGGAAAGAAAAGTGTGCTTGAGGGCGTTCCAAAAGGGCTGCCAGCCCTAGTCAAGGCGAATAGAATTCAGGATAAAGTAGCGGGGATAGGATTTGACTGGGAAGAACCGCATCAAGTTTTTGACAAGGTACAAGAAGAACTCAACGAACTTTCGGAAGAAATAGCCGAAGGAAACTCAGACGCCATAGAAGCCGAATTTGGTGACGTTCTTTTTTCACTGATTAATTACGCTCGGTTTATCAATGTAAATCCAGAAAACGCCTTAGAACGCACCAATAAAAAATTTATTCAACGGTTCCAGTACCTTGAACAATCGGCCGCAAAACTAGGCAAATCCCTGCAGGACATGAGCTTGTCCGAAATGGATGTATTTTGGGAAGAAGCCAAAACAAAATCCTAGGCAAACTGCTACCAATCTTTTACTATTGACTTATAAACCAATACAGGATTGTTCTTTTTTAATCAATAATCTCCTACTTAACCAATAGGCTGTGATTTTATCATCATTAACACGTAATTCGCATCGTGACCTTAGTCATGCGAGATAGATTTTGTACGAGCGTCTTAGGTTGGGATGTATTAAAGTGGGGCCTCTAAGCTACTATGTGCAAGGTCATTCACCTCACTTATAGCTCGCTGTAGCTCGTTCGCGTATGCAACGTACCAAAATAAATTGCGCGTCTACCGTAACAAATCGGCTAAAACATAGACCTATAGAATAGCAAAGACCCAGTGTCTTGTCTATACCAAATAGGAGTTTGGAAAACTGATATCACAGCTCCTAACCAAAATACTTAATTTATGAAAAAAGCCTTACTCGGTCTCCTGCTTTGTACCACGGTGCAGCTTGTAGCGCAACAAGATAAACGTTTAAAAAATATTGATAAACAACTCACTGAAATCCTTCAAGAAACACAGGCGGCTGGATTTGCCGTAGCCGTAGTTGAAAAGAACAACATTATATATGCAAAGGGATTTGGATACAAGGATTATGAAAACAAGGTGCCTGCCAACGCTAACACCTTATTTGCCATTGGATCAAGCACCAAAGCATTTACTTCTGCCCTATTGGGTCAACTTAGAAAAGAGGAAAAAATCGACTTTAACGATAGCCCCATAAAATACCTCCCTTCGCTTAGGTTCTATAATGATGATATGAATAATAACATCAATATTAAGGATTTAATGAGTCACCGTACGGGACTTCCGAGACATGATTTTTCGTGGTACTTTTTTCCTAATCAAGACAAAGATAGTCTGCTTCAGCGCGTGGCATATCAAGAACCCTTTACCGGTATTCGCGAGCAATGGCATTATAACAATTTTATGTTTTTAGCACAAGGGCAAATTACCGCTAAAATTACGGGAGAATCATGGGAGGACAATATACGTACACGTTTTTTTAAGCCATTAGCCATGCAACAATCTACGGTAGAACTCGATGAATTTCTCACACGTGAAAACCGATCATTTGGCTATACCTTAACCGAGGAGGAAACCATTGAAAAAATGGACTATTACGATATTTCAGGCATGAGTCCAGCGGGGAGCATCTATAGCAACGTGAATGAAATGTCAAATTGGCTTAAGGTCTGGATTAATGGAGGAAAATTTAATGGTACTGAAATTTTACCTGAGAATTTCATCAACGAAGCGATAAGTTCGCATATGATCATTGGCGCTGCCTTGCCCGATAAAAAAATACCTGATGCGCATTTCTCTACCTATGGGTATGGTTGGATGTTATCTTCCTACAAAGGCCATTACCGCGTTGAGCACGGTGGAAATATTGATGGTTTTTCGGCCAATGTAGCCTTTTTCCCTTCAGATAGCATTGGTATCGTAGTCTTGTCAAATCAAAATGGCTCAGCGGTGCCTAACCTCGTAAGAAACACCCTTGCAGATCGACTTTTAAAGGTTAAACCTACGGCATGGGTGGCTAAATTCAGAGAAGAAAAAGCGAAGTCTAAACAAGCCACCGCAGATGCTAAAAAGCTACAAAGTGCTACAAAACGACCAAATACAAAGCCGTCGCACGGCTTACATGAATATATTGGAAGCTATCACCACAAGGGCTATGGACGTTTCACCATAGATCTTGTAAATGATTCGCTCCTGGTTAACTTCCCCCTTAAGAAATTATTTTTAAGACATTTGCATTATGACGTGTTTGAACCATTTGAATACACAAAAAAAGGAATTGACACCACGAGTAAGGGACCGCTTCGATTTAATTTTATGACGAATACCTCAGGGGATATTGATCATGTAGCAATAAATATTGAGCCACTGCTCTCGCCTATTTCTTTTGAACGAAAGGCTACGAGCATTGAGGTTGACCTATCCACCTTACAACGTTATGTGGGCAAATATAAAATCGCCACCACCACCATAACCATTTACATTAAAGATGACAAAACGCTTTATGCCTTAGTACCTGGTCAACCGGATTATGAATTAGTACCCACAGCTCCCAATAAATTTACTTTTAAAATTATGAATGAGTTTAAAGTAGCCTTCGTTGAAAATGCCAATCATGAAGTTGAAGCCCTAAAGATGATCCAACCCAACGGCACGTTTAGAGCAGACAAAATAGAATGATTTAGTGCCTCTAACGCATGTGAATTGACTATAACCGGCAATTAATCTTAACCGAAGTAACGTGTTTGTACTGGTAAAAAGAATTTGCACGATTTCATAAATTCCAAAACTAAGATTATCTTTAGCCCTATTCAAAACGAAATTATGATGCGATCAACGCTATTTTTCCTTACTTTTTTAAGTTGTCTTTTTAGTCCAACCCAAAGTCAAGCCCAAGACTGGCCAAATTTAAAACGATTTCAAGAAGCAAACCAAGCCTTAACAACACCAGATCCAATGAACAACAGAATCGTCTTTATGGGGAATTCTATTACAGAAGGATGGAAACGCGTTCGCCCTTCCTTTTTTAAAGACCACCCGTTTATCAACCGAGGAATTAGTGGGCAAACCACACCACAAATGCTAATTCGATTTAGACAAGACGTCATTGAATTGCGTCCTAAGGCAGTCGTCATTTTAGCGGGCATAAATGATATTGCAGGAAATACAGGGCCAATGACCTTAGCGCAAACTGCAAACAACATCTTTAGCATGGCCGAATTGGCCACCGCAAATAATATCAAGGTCTATCTCTGTTCGGTGTTACCTGCCTTTGATTTTCCTTGGAGCCCGGGGAAAGAACCCGCCCAAAAAGTAATTGAGCTCAATGCAAAAATCAAGGCCTATGCTATAAAAAACGGCCACCATTATGTGGATTATTTCACCGTAATGGCAGACGATCGCCAAGGTTTACCCAAGGAATTAGCCCAAGACGGCATTCACCCAACCAACAAAGGATATGAAATCATGGAGCCTATTTTACTCAATGCATTAAATGCAACAGGCATTTATAAAAAACAATAGGCGTAAAGATTTCAATGGAACCCACAACTGATTATATTACGTGCCTTGAAGCCTCATTTACCAAGGCGGCTAATCAGCACATTGCCACGCAACAAATGGCCTATATGCGCCATCAGTTTGTGTTTTATGGCATTAAAGCGGCCGATCGACGTGTTTTGCAGAAACCATTTTTGGTCAAAGCCTATTTACCCGCGAAACATGATTTAAATAAACTCATTATTGATTTGTGGTCAAAACCAGCGCGAGATTTTCAACTGTTTGGACAGGAATTAGTTCAACAATACCAACACCACTTAGAGCTTGAAGATATTGCAATTCTTGAATATATGGTCACCCATAAATCATGGTGGGACACGGTCGATTTTATTGCGATCAACTTGATGGGACCCTACTTTAAAAAATTTCCTGAACAACGTGCAGTGTACGTTCAAAAATGGTTAGCATCTAACCATATTTGGCTTCAGCGTTCAGCACTCTTATTTCAATTAAAGTATAAAGATGAACTCGATACCGTATTATTAGCGTTAACCATTAACGCCTTGCTTGGGTCAAAGGAATTCTTTATCAACAAAGCCATAGGATGGGTCTTAAGGCAATATAGTCGAACTAACCCGTACTGGGTAAGTACCTTTGTTGAACAAACTCCACTTGAAAATTTAAGCCGGAAAGAAGCCTTGCGCTTGTTAAACTAAACACGACTACGCTTAGCCGTGTATGGTTTAAGCAGGTAATTATTTTCGAACTCTAATTGGAAAATCAGGTGTCTTAATTGATTTAGGTGGATTCTTTTTAAGCCCTTCGAGAGCAATTTCAATTGCTTTTTCTAATTGTGGATCGTGCCCTTTCACGACCAATTCTGGCAATTGCTCAATTGAAATATCTGGCGACACTCCAACATTTTCAATACCGTAACCCTGCTCATCATAGAAGGCCACATTAGGAGAAGTGACAATTCCTCCATCTATTAATTCAGGATATCCCAATACACCAACTAAACCACCCCAGGTTCGTTTACCCACAATGGTTCCTAGCTTTGCTTGTCTAAATAAATACGGAAAATAATCTCCTCCAGAACTCGAAGTTTCATTTACGATTAATACTTTGGGACCTTGAATAGATGCGCTAGGCGCTTTCAAATCTGCCCCATACCGAAACTTCCACTGCGAATTTAACGGTCTTTTTAAGATGTCAATATAATAGTCAGCAAGCGAACCACCACCATTGTAGCGTTCGTCAACAATGATGGCTTTCTTTTGTGCTTGAGGAAAAAAATAGCGCTTGAAATGTTCGTGCCCCGCTGTGGTCGTGTTTGGCACATAAACATAAGCAACTTGGCCATTGGTAGCTTCATCTACTTTTTTAATATTGTTTTCAATCCACGCCCTATTTCTTAAATTCATTTCAGAACCTACTGGCGTCACCTTAACCGTTTTGGCTCCTTTGCCATCAGCAGAGGCAGCTACTTTTAGGTTTACAATTTTACCAGCGGTATTTTCAAAAAACGAAAATAGATTATCAGTTCCACGTACTTGTTTTCCGTTTACTTCAATAATATAATCTCCTTCAGCAACATCAACACCAGGTTCGGTTAATGGAGATCTCAAGTCTAAACTCCAGTTTAACCCACCATATATTTTGCTAATTTGATACCGGTTATTCTTTACCTGATAATCGGCCCCTAACAAGCCTCCATTAATGCGTTCTGGATTGTTCATACGATCTCCCCTTGAATCAAAACGGTGATGCCCCACTGACAATTCACTACACATCCATTGCATCACACGATAAAGGTCATTTTTACACGTAACATGGGCTAAAAACGGCTCGTATTTTTGCTTCATTGCAGGCCAATCAGCCCCGTGCATTCCCGGATCATAAAAATAGTCTCTGTTTACACGCCACACCTCATTAAATATATTTTTCCACTCCTTTACCGGGTCTATTTTAACCGAAATGGCATTCATATTAATTGGGGGATCCGTGGGTTTTGCCCCTACATTGGTAATTCCCCAACTGCCATTTTTTAGGTACAGCATTTTTTTGCCACCTGCAGCGATCACATAGGCATTTAACGGCATGATGGTTTTTTCTTCTCGATCTTTAAACGAATACATTTTTAATGTTGAGGGTGCTCCTGCTACGGCAGCTACATAATACAATTCACCTTCCTTGGCGAGCTGCAAATTTGAATATAACCCTGGGCGAATCGGAAGATTAATGATTCGATGATCAAGTCCTTCCCAATCTATGGTCAAATTATTTTCTGTGGTTTCTTTTTCTGGTCCTTTTGATTTATTTTTTTTGGTATTACTTGGCGCTATAGTAGGTTCATCCGTCTGTGCTATTTCTTCATCACTTTCTTTTCGCAAAGGAGAATGCACCTCCTTTTGCAAGGTGACCAAATGAATAGAAACACTCATGGTCATATCGTGGTTTGACTGATCAAACCAATTTACTAAGGGGCCCGCATCTGTTGAAGCTAACATGTATAAATACTTACCACTAGGGTCAAATACAGGTTCAGTTACATTAGAAAGTCCATCAGAAACAGCCCTTGACCTCTTGTCTTTTAATGAATAAACAAAGGCTTGTTCAAACATGGTTGTTTTAATTTTGGTATATGAAACATGTTGGGAATCATGTGACCAGCTGCCAAATAAATCGCGAATATCTCCAGGAAAATAAGTTTCGTCGGCCGCTATTTTTTGTGGGGTTTTATCCTGTAAGTCCAGTAAAAACAGAGCCCTAGCATTGTCAACAAAGCACACTTTTTTACTGTCTGGAGACCAGTGAATATTTGCATAAAATCCAGCCCCAGTTAAGGCATAGCGCTGCACTTTTTCAGTTTGCAAATTTTTGACATCGAGCATATATTCACCAGAGGCATCCGAAAAATAAGCAATGGATTTACCATCCGGAGACCATGCTGGATACTTTTCGTGAATTCCAGGAGTTTGTGTCAAATTTTTTGGATCACCTTTTTTTGCAGGCACCGTTACAATATCCCCTCTAAAGTCAACAACCGTACGAGCGCCAGAAGGCGATATATCACCAGAACGCAAATAATTCATTCCGCTTACATAGCGTGATCGTTTTTCTAATAAATCGGTATTAATTTTAATCGGAATCAACTTAGCTTGGCCGGTGGCTAGGTCAAATCGGTGAAGTTGTCCTTTTTGCTCATAAACAATGGTTTCATTATTGGCGCTGATGTTTAACACAGGAAAATCGGCGTAGGTGGTCAGCGCTTGAATTGTTTTATTGGTAACGTCATAACTATAAAGGTTAAACTCACCATCTCGGTCACTAATGAAATAAACTTTTGAACCCATCCATTGCGGATCGGAATCATTATTACCACCTTCAATTTGAGGAATTTCTTCTATGTTGTGATTGGCCGAGTTATAGAGCCAAATTCTTGAAATTCTTCCGCCTCTATAATTTTTCCACATGGTAAAGGCCTCAGAAATAGGGGTATAAGCAATATGCTTACCATCATCAGCGAAATTCGCATGAAAGGCATTTGGAATGGGCAATTCTGCTGCATTCCCCCCTTGTATGTCAATGGTGTAAAGTTTCAATAGTCTATTGGTATGAACCCCACGTTGCGATATAAATAACACCTTTGATCCATCAGGTGAAAAATCACGGACAATGTCGTTATAGGGGTGATAGGTCAAACGCTTCGGCAAACCACCAGTGGTAGGAACGACAAACACATCAATATTGCCATCGTATTCAGCATTAAAAGCGATTTTGGTGCCATCAGGCGAAAAAACTGGATTTGATTCTATCCCCTCATCTATCGTCAATCGTCTCGGATTACTACCATCGAGATTAGCTACCCATAAATCTTCGGCGTAAACAAAGGCTATATGATCTTTTCCCATGGCAGGTTGATGCATCAATTTAGTTTGTGCGAAGGTGGAGATGCCCCCTAAAATAAGGCAAATTTGAAGTACGTATTTCATGGTTTGATTCGTTTAGTAAATTGTATCCCAAGATACAAAAATCTACTGGTTTTCACTAAAATTTGTCCCGTTTGTAGTACGTTTGCTTTCTGATTAGGTAGATATGATAGAACTCATTGAAAAATATATCGCGTGGATCATTTTACTTGTTTATATCCTTGTTTTATTGGGGATAGATTTCTTTATTCTTCACAAAAAAGACAGCGTTCCGAGTGTTAAAAAAGCACTTTATGAATCCCTGTTTTTCATTGGAAACGCACTATTCTTCGCCGGAATTGTGTATTGGCTGTATCAAAGTGGCTTAGCCGAAAACAGCAATGCTATTCGTCCGCAACGCGCTTTGTTTAAATATTTAACTGGTTATGTCATTGAACTGTCGTTAAGTGTCGATAATTTATTTGTCATTGCGGTGATTTTTGCCAATTATCAAATCCCCTTAAAGCACCAACACAAGTTATTGTTTTTAGGGATATTGGGCGCTATTATCCTTCGTGCCATACTCATTAGTTTGGGGCTTATTTTATTAGATAAATTTGAGGACATGAGTATTGTTTTTGGACTCTTCCTCTTGTTCACCGCGTTTAAAATGATAGCACCGTCTAAGTCCCCCACTACCCTAAGTGAACCTAAAGGGATTATGAAACTTTTTCGATTTAGTCATGCTTTTGACGGCGGAAAGTTTACGACTAGAATTGATGGGAAAAAATTTTTCACTCCATTAATGGCGGCATTAATTACCATTGAATTTACCGATTTACTCTTTGCGCTTGACAGTATACCAGCCATATTTTCAATCACTACAGATCCGTATATCGTTTATAGCTCAAACATTTTTGCCATTATGGGACTTCGTTCCTTATATTTCTTTCTCGCTAATATGTTAGAAAAATTTGCCTATTTAAAATATGCGGTTTTTGTCATCCTAGTCTTCGTCGCCTGTAAACTAATCTTATCTAAATGGTTTGAGATTCCCGAAACCATCTCACTGATCGTTATTCTGTTATCCTTAGCATTAGGAGTGTATATCTCTATACGAAAGCGAAAGGTATGACCCACCTATAGCTAGCGCAGTTGCTTTTTGGGATTGCTACGGTATGATAGGCGTGTAACGGTCAACTACCTCTCGGCCTAAATTTTGCGCTAAGCCTACAGCATTTCACGTTGATATTAGGTTTCAACTTTAGGCGAAATGATGGGAAAATCAATTTTATAATCCTCTCATTTTCTCTATGTTTGTAAAATGGAATTAACGATAAAACACATCATCAGTTCAATAGAGGAACTAGCTCCCTTGGCATATGCGGAAGATTTTGATAATGTTGGACTTTTAGTAGGCGATGAAAATACGCGGGTACAAGGAGTTTTAGTCACCCTAGACACTCTAGAAAGTGTTGTTGATGAAGCCATTGAGAAAAAGTGCAATCTAATCGTTAGTTTTCATCCGATCATTTTTTCAGGATTAAAAAAATTAACTGGATCTAATTACGTAGAGCGCACGGTGATTAAGGCCATTCAACACAACATCGCCATTTATGCAATGCACACGGCCTTAGACAATGTCATCGATGGCGTATCTGCAAAAATGGCTGAACAACTCGGAATAAATCAGGTCAATATCCTGATGCCTAAAAAAGGATATATTCATAAATTAAGTGTCTATGCACCAGAAGAAGATGCTTTGGCGGTTCGAAAGGCGTTGTTTGCTGCTGGGGCTGGAGCTATCGGCAATTATGATAACTGCAGTTTCAATGCGAAGGGAATTGGAACTTTTACGGGAAATGAGCAAAGTAATCCTGTAAAAGGAAACAAGGGAAAATTTACGCAATCCCTTGAAATTTTAATCAGTGTTGTTTATGAAAAACCCAAAGAAGCAGCCATTCTTAAAAGTTTACGTGAAGCTCATCCATACGAGGAAGTAGCCTATGAAATTGTACAAACGGAAAATACGCATCAACATATTGGGATGGGCGTTGTTGGAGAACTAAATCCCCCCATGAGTCAAACTGACTTTTTAGAATTACTCAAAGAAACGTTTAATAGTGCCTGCATCAGGCATACTTCAACAACAGAGCATCCAATTAAAAAAGTAGCCTTATTAGGGGGGTCTGGAAGCTTTGCAATTTCCGCTGCAAAGCGAATGGGGTCTGATGCTTTTGTATCGGCCGACTTCAAATATCACGATTTTTTTCAAGCAGAAAATAAGATTCTTTTAGTCGATGTAGGCCATTATGAAAGTGAACAGTTCACAAAAAACCTCTTGGTCGATTATCTTACAAAAAAAATCCGTAATTTTGCACCCGCCTTGCCATCAAGCAGGGTCTTTTTATCAGAAACAAATACAAATCCGGTCAACTACAAATAGATATGGCAAAAAAAGAATTAACAGTAGAAGATAAATTAAGAGCCTTATACGATTTACAATTAATTGATTCACGTATTGATGAAATTAAAAGTACACGAGGTGAATTACCTTTAGAAGTAGAAGATTTAGAAGATGAAATTGCAGGTCTAAACAAGCGACTTGAAAACTTCAATACTGACATTGAAAATCTTGAAGCAGAAATCAAGAATAGAAAGAATACTATTGAAGATGCAAAATCTTTAATTAAAAAATACACGACGCAACAAAAAAATGTTAGAAATAACAGAGAGTTTGATTCGTTGACCAAAGAGATTGAATTTCAAGATTTAGAAATGCAATTGGCTGAAAAACATATTAAAGAGTTTACGGTAAAAATTGAGCAAAAAAATGAAATCATTGCTGCTGCAAAGGAAAAGATAAAAGAAAAAGACAATCATTTAAAGCACAAGAAAAAAGAACTTGATGCTATTCTTGCCGAAACAGAGAAAGAAGAGAAAATGCTCCACAAGAAATCGGAAGAATTTGGTAAATTAATTGACGAGCGTCTTTTAAAAGCTTACAAACGAATTAGAGGTAATGTAAAAAATGGATTAGCCGTAGTTTCAATTGAAAGAGGCGCCTCTGGAGGTTCATTCTTTACCATTCCACCACAGCGTATTGTGGAGATTGCTACACGTAAAAAAATCACCACAGACGAACACAGTGGTCGAATTTTAGTAGATCCAGAGTTAGCTGCACAAGAAAAAGAAAAAATGGAGAAATTATTCTCATAATTTCATCAAGTAAACACAAAAAAGCCGTTGATTTTTCAACGGCTTTTTTTATGGGGTAAATGAAGGCTCATCGCCTCAGTATGTCATGCCCCCTCTTTTATCAACTACAGCCAAAACCAAGCCAAGAGATACCAAATAATAGGAATACCTTCAATCCAGAACGCACTGTAATACTTGCTTTGTTGTGGTGAAGCGCGTACAAGAAACAATAAACTCAATACGGCCACTATCAGGTCAATTCGAAACATACGTTGGTCTGCGCTTACAAAATCAAGCCCTAGAAAGACCATGAGGCAGACCAAGCCTAATTTCTTTGTTCTTTCTAAACCTAAGCTTTGCGGAATGGTTTTAATTTGATCGAGGTCAATAACCAAATCCCGCATGTCAAAGGGCAAGGTAATTACCAAAATCAGTAAAAAGCGTTGTACAAAAAGTATCCATACTTCAAGATCAAGGGCTAAGCCTTCATGTACGGGAACCAATAGTACGGTAACTCCTGCCCACGAAAAAGCAATTAAAAAAATCTTTAAATAACTAATGTGGCGCAACGCACGTCTTCGGGTTGATTTTTTTGGGGTAGGATAAACATAAAATAAGGTACAGATCCCAAATGGAATGAGCCACGTCAGGGTGGTGGTTGATAATTGCAGGAGTAAATACCCGAGTGCAAGGCTACAGCCTAGGGTGAAGCCAATCAATACAGTACGATTTGTCTGCATAAAATGCAGCATAGGTCCTTGCACATCAGCAATGCGCACAAATCGGATAAAATTATAGGAGACTACGGTGGCTAAACCCACAAGAATAGGCAATAAATGATCTTCTTGACCCAATTTCAACAAGGTCAATTTAGTTAAGCAAAATACGGCTAAACTCACGTGTAGATTGCTAAAAATATAGAAATCAAAAATTGCTTTAAGGCCCTTCATATGGCTAAAATAAACAAATGAAATTCTACGGGATAACTTATCCTTAGAAGTCTCAAAAAATAAGACAAATTTAATTACATTTGATGCTTAATTTTACCCATATATTCCAGAATAAATGAAAACGGATTCTTTTGCATTAAGACACTTAGGGCCTCGAGAAAGTGAGGTTCAGGAAATGTTAAAAACGATTGGTGTATCCTCATTAGAGGAACTTATTGATTCTACCATTCCAGAACATATACGTTTAAGTCAACCCCTACAGTTACCAAAGGCAATGAATGAATATGAATTTTCACGTCATATTCAAGCATTGTCAGATCAAAATAAACTTTTTACGAACTATATAGGATTGGGATATCACCCCACCATATTACCAGCCGTAATTCAACGCAATATCTTTGAAAATCCCAGCTGGTATACGTCGTACACACCGTATCAAGCTGAAATTTCTCAGGGTCGTTTAGAAGCACTGTTAAATTACCAAACCATGGTAGCAGAATTAACGGGCATGGAAATGGCAAATTCTTCTTTACTCGATGAAGGAACAGCTGCGGCTGAAGCAATGATAATGCTATACTCAAATCGTTCAAGAGCCCAGAAAAAAAATAATGCGAATCAATTTTTCGTAGCAGAGGATGTTCTTCCACAAACCGTTTCAATTTTAAAAACAAGAGCTCAGCCTTTAGGAGTAGAGTTGGTTTTTGGTCATCATGAAACCTTTGAATTTACGGATGCTGTCTATGGAGCAATTGTGCAATACCCAACGAAGCACGGACAGGTATTTGATTATACCGCCTTTATTGAATCGGCACACGAAAAGGATATAAAAATAGTAGTGGCTGCAGATTTATTAAGCCTTGCAATATTAAAATCGCCCGGTGAAATGGGAGCGGATGTAACAGTAGGAACTTCACAACGTTTTGGAATTCCTCTTGGTTATGGCGGACCTCACGCAGGATACTTCGCAACCAAAGCGCAGTATAAAAGATCTATTCCAGGTCGAATTATTGGGGTAACTATCGATACTGATGGTAATCGTGCTTTGCGCATGGCCTTACAAACTAGAGAGCAACACATTAAACGTGAAAAAGCCACATCAAACATATGTACTGCACAAGTGTTATTGGCTGTTATGGCAGGAATGTATGGTGTTTATCACGGTCCAGAAGGATTAAAATACATCGCTAAAAAGATTCATTCTTTAGTCAATTCCTTACAAGAAGCACTTGTAGAAATGGGGATTCCTCAGCAAAACACTACGACCTTTGACACCTTAATGCTTACCGTAAAATCTGCGTCAAACGTAAAAACAATTGCGGAATCAAAAGAAATTAACTTTAATTATATCAACGAAACCACCCTCAGTGTTTCACTTAATGAAACAACCACGGTGGCCGATATAAATTCAATTCTTGAGGTACTAGGCACAAGTGAAGGTGTAAAAGCGGTTGCTATAGAACAGTGTAACGAAACCAATACTATTCCTTCAGCGCTACAACGAACCAGTTCATTTATGACTAACCAAGTGTTTAACAAGTACCACTCAGAAACTGAAATGATGCGGTATATTAAACGCTTAGAGCGTAAAGACATTTCCTTAACCGATTCGATGATATCATTAGGATCGTGTACGATGAAACTTAACGCGGCATCAGAAATGCTCCCACTTAGTGATAGTCAATGGAATAGTCTTCATCCGTTTGTTCCTATTGAGCAAGCTACAGGATACCAAAAAATGTTAAAAGGGCTAGAAGAATCGCTAAATGTAATTACTGGATTTTATGCAACTTCCCTGCAACCAAATTCTGGAGCACAAGGAGAATTTGCAGGCCTCATGGTGATCAAAGCCTATCATGAAGCCAACGGAGATCATCATAGAAACATCTGTTTGATTCCAGCTTCAGCGCATGGAACTAATCCTGCTTCCGCTGTTATGGCAGGAATGAAGGTGGTGGTAACCAAAACAACAGAAGACGGAAATATAGATGTAGAAGACCTTAAAGCCAAAGCCATTTTACATAAAGATAATTTATCGGCATTAATGGTTACCTACCCGTCAACACACGGTGTTTTTGAAAGCGCCATTGTAGACATTACCAAAATTATTCATGATAATGGCGGACAAGTGTATATGGATGGTGCCAATATGAATGCCCAAGTAGGCTTGACAAATCCGGCAACCATTGGGGCTGATGTTTGTCACTTAAATTTACATAAAACCTTCGCTATCCCACACGGTGGTGGTGGACCTGGAGTGGGGCCAATTTGTGTAGCTAAGCATTTAGCTCCATTCTTACCGTCTAATCCAATCATAAAAACTGGTGGAGAGCAGGCAATTACCGCCATTTCTGCGGCACCATGGGGATCTGCCTTAGTAGATCTAATTTCATATGGGTATATAAAAATGCTCGGAAGAAATGGATTAACACAAGCAACCACCTATGCCATTTTAAATGCCAATTACCTCAAAGCACGTCTTGAGCCTCACTATCCTATTTTATACACGGGAGAAAAAGGTTTTGCTGCGCATGAAATGATTGTAGATTTTAGAAATTTTAAAGCCAAAGGAATTGAAGTTGGCGATGTGGCGAAGCGATTAATGGACTTCGGTTTTCACGCGCCAACCTTGTCATTTCCAGTCGCAGGAACTTTAATGATTGAGCCTACAGAAAGTGAAAATAAAGAAGAATTAGATCGCTTTTGTGACACCATGATTCAAATAAAAGCGGAAATTGAAGCCTATACTGAAGGAGAAGATTCTGTCTTGAAAAATGCACCGCATACATTGGCCATGGTGACAACTGATCAATGGAAATACAGTTACTCTAGACAAGAAGCAGCCTTTCCTTTAGCTGGAATTGAAAACAATAAATACTGGCCACCGGTTAGACGTGTTGACGATGCTTATGGTGATCGTAACTTAATTTGTGATTGTAATCCAATTGAAGATTATATGGAAGTTGAATAAACCGATAGCGTTGAGCTTGATCTCACTCAAATTACGGTTTACAGTGATCTCAGTTTAACGCAAAACCAAGCGTAAAAAAAGCCTAACATGTAGTTGTTAGGCTTTTTTATTAGAAGTAATTCACGGCTTAGTCTTCACCTTTAATTCCTTTCCAAATGAGGGCACCTAAAACACCTCCTATGAGTGGGGCAACCACAAATAACCACAACTGACTCAACGCTAAACCTTGGACAAACAAGGCCGGACCAATACTTCTTGCTGGATTAACTGAGGTTCCTGTAATGGGTATTCCTACAATATGAATCATCGTTAAGGCTAAGCCAATTGCGAGTCCCGCAAATTTGGTATTCGCATTTTTATGGGTGGCACCAAAAATAACCACTAAAAAGATTGCCGTTAATACAACCTCAGCAATAAATGCAGATTGCATGTCATACCCCATGGGCGAACCTTCGCCAAAGCCATTTTGACCTAAGCCATTTGCAACAATATCATACCCTGCCAAACCACTGGCAATTAAATACAAGGCTCCAGCGCCTAGCACAGCCCCAATAATTTGAAAAACAATATACCCCATTGCATCTTTACCATTAATTTTACCAGCCACAAGCATACTCACCGTGATGGCGGGATTAATATGACACCCAGAAATGGGCCCAATGGCATAAACCATGGCTAAAACGGCTATTCCAAAGGCAAATGCTATGCCTAAAAANCCAACGGCCTCACCGGCAATCACTGCACTTCCACAGCCAATAAATACAAGTACAAAAGTACCTACAAGTTCTGCTAAATATTTTTTCATGTTTGTAATGTGTTAGTTAATACTACGTTGAAGATAGTAAAATAAATCGCGTACCGTTCAGATACTTATAAACAACCCGTAAAAACCTTACTAAAATTCAGGTCTAAATACCCTTGTAAAATAATAATGTGCCAGTCCTCCTCTTTTAAAGTGAGTTCATCGTTAAAAGAAACAACCACCTCACCTAAGAAAGTAAATCGCTACGCTCAACCGAGCACAGAAACGAGCCCAATTCAAATTCTCAAGCAAGTAAAATCTTTTGTTAAAAATTGATTTTATTGAGATAAGGCGAAGGCTTGTTTTAAAGTTTCACTATCTTTGCCGCATGAAACTTTTACTCATTACTTTAGGATTATTAGCCATAGCTTTTGCTGGAATTGCTATTAAGATTTGGGCCAAAAAAGATGGCGAATTTGCCGGAACTTGTGCCAGCCAAAATCCAATGCTCAACCGAGAAGGAGAAGCCTGTGGTTTTTGTGGAAAATCACCTGATCAATTCGATTCTTGTAGCGAACCCCAACACAAATAATCTGTAGTCGTCCATGGTTGCCATGTTGCTTTATGGGCTTTTTATTGCAATTTTTGGGATACAATTGGTGTATTTAGTCGGGTTTGGATATTTTTTTCCAGCGCGCAGGACCTGGCCAACTCCAGTTAAATTCCCTGGGGTTAGTATCCTCATTGCGGCAAAAAACGAACATGCAACACTTTCAAGCAATTTAGTCCATATACTGCAACAAGAGTATCCAACCTTTGAGGTGATTGTAATTAATGATGCTTCTACCGATAATAGCCTATCATTCCTGACCCAAATACAAAAAGACTATCCGCATTTAAAATGTATAAATCTGCCGCCGAGCGCCGACTATACCGGAAACAAAAAAAATGCCTTGCGCCAGGGAATACAAGCAGCCCAGTACGATCAATTATTATTTACCGATGCTGATTGCACCCCGAATTCAACCCACTGGATTCACTACATGATGCGTCCCCTACAAACATCAAAAGACCTTGTTTTAGGTTATGGCGGATATCAAAAAAGCGGCTCTTTTTTAAATAAGCTAATTCGCTATGAAACCCTACTCACTGCTATTCAGTATTTTTCTTATGCAGAAATGGGGCTTCCCTATATGGGAGTTGGACGGAACCTAGCGTACACAAAATCACTACTTACTGAAGAGCCTTATGCCTCACATCAGCATCTTCAATCAGGTGATGACGATTTACTGGTCAACACCTATTCAACCGCACAAAATACCGCGACAATGATTGATCCTAAGAGCTTTACGTATTCAGCTCCAAAAAAAACAATCAAGGCGTGGATTACACAAAAGCGACGACACTACACAACCGCCAATCACTATAAAACCAGCCATCAATTCCTATTGGGACTTTTTTTTGGCAGTCAATTTCTTTTTTGGATATTGGCAATAATTTTGTTGAGCATGGCGTTTAATTGGTTCAGTGTAATTTCACTCGTCTTAATCCGACTAGCTATACAATATCTTAGTTATAGAAAGGCGGTGAAAAAACTAAAGGAGGTCGATTTAATTCCTTTTTTACCTATCTTAGATTTTTCACTTGTGATTGTTCAACTGTATTGTGGAATCCTAAATTTGATCTCAAAACCGAAAAATTGGTAAAAAATAAAGAAATTAACGAAGCTGTACAAAAAGCGAAGCAAGGTGATGAAGTTGCCTATACTTTTTTATTAAATTCATATTGGAAAGATGTATATCGATTCATGTTGAGTAAAAATAACGATGAAAATGAAGCGGAAGATTTAACCATAAGGACCTTTGCAAAGGCCTTTGATAAGATTGCTACATTTGACGAAAACTACAAATTTAAAACCTGGTTACTCGCCATTGCCAATAATCTATTTATTGATTTGTTGCGCAAAAAAAATAAAGAATCCTTAACCATTACTAAAGAAGGGGCAGAAGCCTATCGCGTGCAAGATGAAGAACCCTCACCGGTAGATCAATTAATTATTGAACAAAATTTAGCTGAATTGTTAGCCTATATCAAAATGCTAAAACCACATTATCAGGAAATGATTAATTTAAGGTACTTTCAAGAGATGTCTTATAAGGAAATGGCCGTTGAAATCAACGAACCTATGAGTAACATAAAAGTGAAATTGCTTCGCGCTAAGAAATTACTTGCCGAAATCATCCGTGAAAATCATTAAATAATTTCTTACTTTCACCGGAGTTAATTTTTTACCTGGTGAATTTCAAAATTTTAAAACTCCTTGGTCCCGGACTTTTATTTGCCGGAGCAGCCATCGGGGTCTCCCATTTAGTGCAATCTACCCGAGCTGGAGCTGATTTTGGCTTAGGACTCTTATGGGCCATTATCTTAGTAAACCTCTTTAAATATCCTTTTTTTCAATATGGCCCTCGCTATGCAGCAGCGACCGGTGAGAGCCTTATAGATGGATATAAAAAATTAGGGACTTGGGTTCTAATTTGTTATTATAGCCTGACATTTTTAACTATGTTTACCATTCAGGCTGCGGTGACTATTGTTACAGCAGGACTTGCCTCACAGCTTTTCGGCCTTGATCTAAGTGTGCACATTTGGAGCACCCTTATTACCTTAGGCTGTCTTGCCATTTTGTTTATTGGCACCTATAAATTACTTGACCGCCTTATTAAACTTATCATCATTATCCTCACCCTAAGTACCCTTGGGGCAGTCATTATGGCCTTTATTAATACGGATCAAGCAATTTCATTGCAGCAAGTACTCCCTCATGGTACCATAGAACTTAGTTTTTTAATTGCTTTATTAGGATGGATGCCAGCGCCACTAGACATTGCTACGTGGCATTCGTTATGGACTTTAGAAAAGCAAAAGAACACCGAGGCAACGATAAAAACCAAACAGACCTTATTTGACTTTAATGTAGGCTATATTGGTACCTTCATTTTAGCTATTTGTTTTGTACTACTTGGCACCTTAATTATGTTTCATTCGGGCTTAAATTTCAGTACTGGAGCTGGTGCCTTTGCCCAAGAACTTATAAACCTTTACACCGAAGTCCTAGGAAATAAAGCTGGTGTTTTTATTGCTATAGCGGCATTTACTACCATGGTTAGCACTACCCTAACAACCTTAGATGCCTCACCTAGAGCTATGGCTAAATCGACCACCCTGCTCTTTCCTAAAAAACTACATGGCAACTACCGAGCATGGCTAATTTGTCTTGCTGGCGGTACCTTAGTGATTCTGTTCTTTTTTCAGGAAAACATGCTAAATATGATCAAGGTTGCCACCATCCTATCCTTTTTAACAGCCCCCTTTTACGCCATTTGTAATTTTATGCTAATCGCTGGAAAACATACCCCAAAAGAATGGCATCCCTCCATGGGGATGAAATTTTTAAGTTATTTAGGCATCCTATTTTTAATTGGCTTTAGCGTTTGGTATCTCAGTACTTTTTTTTAAAACTGTAGGTAACATCGGGTAGGTCATTGACTACAACACGCTTAGGCTATTTCTTTGGGTAAGTAACGGTTTATAACTTTTTAGAATCGTGACTTTAGGTAGGCATTGGACTGCTATCCATATAATTTTGATTATTTTTGTAGGCTAAAACACGCTTATGTCAGAAGAGTCAGTAATTCAACCCGTCAAAAAACCAAAGTGGTTACGCGTTAAGCTTCCTGTGGGTAAAAAATATACCGAATTAAGGGGCTTGGTAGAAAAATACGATTTACACACCATTTGTACCAGTGGGAGCTGTCCAAATATGGGCGAATGTTGGGGAGAAGGTACAGCTACTTTTATGATATTAGGTAATGTCTGCACGCGGTCTTGTGGTTTTTGTGGGGTAAAAACGGGGCGTCCGGATACGGTAGATTGGGAAGAGCCAGAAAAGGTGGCGCGTTCTATTAAACTTATGAAAATAAAGCACGCAGTTATTACGTCGGTAGATCGTGATGATCTTAAAGATGGCGGGGCTATTATTTGGGCTGAGACCGTTAATGCCATTCGAAGAGCAAATCCGGAAACTACCTTAGAAACATTAATTCCTGACTTTCAATTAATTCATAAAAACATCGACCGAATAGTAGAAGTAGCTCCAGAGGTTGTTTCTCACAACGTTGAAACCGTGCGGCGTTTGACCCGAGAGGTACGAATCCAAGCCAAATACGATCGCAGTTTAGCGGTTTTAGAATATTTAAAAGATCAGGGAATTAACCGCACCAAATCTGGCATCATGCTCGGCCTAGGTGAGCTCGAAGAAGAAGTCTATCAAACCATGACCGATCTTAGAAATGCAAAGGTTGATGTTGTGACCATTGGTCAATATTTACAACCGAGTAAAAAACATTTACCGGTCAAAGAATTTATTACTCCAGAACAATTTAAGAAATACGAACTTTTTGGTTTAGAACTCGGATTTAGACATGTAGAAAGTGGCGCTTTAGTACGCTCTTCATACAAGGCAGCTAAACACATTTTATAAGGACTTTTTATTTTTTTTATAGGGATTTTTAACGGACTTGTAACAATCGTTTAACCTTTCATTAACAGGTCATAGGCAATTTTGGCACTACTTTTGTCGTTATAAGATTAGAAGCAATTAATTTGTTTCAATTGTATAAATTATTTGAGTTAGTTAAAGAAAAAGGACTATGTGAGATGGTCCTTTTTTTTTGTGTGTAAATTATTCCTTTTTTACCTCCTCAATAAGCCCTAGCAAAGATGCTTTTACCCGCGCATAATGGGTAAATGCAACAAAGTGATTGGCCCCTTCAATCGCTTCTGCGGTCAATATAGATGACGATACCTGTCGCTTTATAAAATTCATATTCTCAAAAGGAACAATTTTGTCTTTTGTTCCGTGGTAATATAGAATAGGCGTTTGTAATGTTCCCCATATAGGTAGCAATCCCGTTAAGGCCGTGACATGGTTCGATTTTTCTTCATCAGCCACACGTAAAGCTTTTGAAAAGAGCCATCTCGTAGCTTTCCAATGCACCAACTTACCAAGAAAAAAGAACTTTTCATCGGCTGGAGATATCGCTCCAGCAACTAAAAGTGAGCTGACTATAGCAGGTTCCTCGTGGGCTAGCTTTACCGCAATAGGTACCCCGTACGACCAACCAAACAAAATCACCTTCGTTAGCTGATGCTCCTCAATAATCTTTGCTATAGCTCGTGCTTGCGCACTAATAGAAACTTCGGCCTTTCCATATGCCGAATGACCATACCCCAAGCGATCTAAGGCAATTAAGTTCGCCTGCACTTGCAACTCCTTGTCTGCTAAATAATCAAAGAAATCCATTCCAGATCTAGGCGCGCCATGAATAAAAAGAACAGTAGGTTTCGTTGCACTTAGTTCTCCTGCAGAAAAATAACGTAATTCTCCACCCAGTGTAGCCACTTTTTGAATTTTTGCTTGGGTTCCAACCTGCTCAAATTTTGTGCTAATCCGTTGATCACTTTTTCTAAAGGTCAAACAAGAACTCAATAAATACAATAGTAATAAACTATAAATCGCAGCTCGCTTCATTTTGGTAAAATTACAATTATTTTCAGCATAGATTAAACGCTTGAAAAGGATTCTTTGGTCTTATTTTGAACGATACTTTATTTTAGGTATCTTTGGTTAACACAATGAAAAATATACTACTCATTTTTTTGTTAAGTTGGTGTTGCGCTTGTCAAAACGCAGCGAAAAAAGAGCCAAAAAACACAGCTACATCTATTCACGCCACGCTTAATGACAGCATTAAAACTGTTGATCTTGCCATCCTTAACGGGATGGTCATTGATGGAACTGGAGCCCCGGCCTATCCAGCCAATGTGTACATAAAAGCGGACAAAATTGTTTTTATAGGAACACTAACGCATCCTGAATTAACTATTAAAAAGAGTCTCGATGCTTCGGGAAGTATTGTGAGCCCCGGTTTTATAGATCTACACGCACATGGCAATCCCTTGCGTACGCCTGATTTCGAAAATTTCTTAGCTATGGGGGTAACCACCATTAGTCTTGGCCAAGACGGATCAAGTCCACATCAACGCGACCTCGGCGCCTACATTGCCCAGGTAAATTCCCAACGTCTTGGGGTAAACGTTGTTCAGTTTGTTGGGCATGGTACCCTGCGATCTTTAGCAGGAATAGGTACGGAAGAAAACCTCAGCGAAGCGCAAATGGATGCGCTGCGCAACCTTTTAAAAGAACAACTAGTATATTGTTTTGGATTATCTACCGGATTAGAATACAACCCCGGGCGCTACGCAAAACAGGAAGAGTTATTAGAATTGGCAAAAATAGTAGGAGCAGCAGGTAAAGTGATCGCTAGTCACATGCGCAATGAAGATGACGATGCACTTATGGCTTCTATAACAGAATTGGCACAACAAGGAACCTATGCGAACGTTCATATTTCTCATTTAAAATCAGTCTATGGTAAAGGTGCTCAGCGTGCATTAAAAATTCTTGATACCATCAAAAAATTCAGAGCCCAAGGAATTAAACTCACTGCAGACAGCTACCCTTATCTAGCCAGTTATACCGGAATAGCTATAGTTTTTCCACCATGGGCTAAGACCTTAGATCAGTTCGCTGTAGCGAAGAAAACCAGACGAGCTGAATTGGCAACATTTCTACGTAACAAAGTAAACCAGCGCAATGGGCCAGCAGCCACCTTGTTTGGTACACCTCCCTATACTGGAAAAACTTTGGAAGAAGTGGCGCTAGAGAAGAATGCCCCATTTGAAGATGTGCTTATTGATGATATAGGGCCTCAAGGTGCCTCTGCTGCCTATTTCGTAATGGATAAAGGGCTTCAAGAAACACTCTTGGCAGATCCTTGGGTAAGCCTAGCCTCAGACGGGAGTAAAACAGGTACCCATCCACGTGGACATGGCACCTTTGCTAAATTTATTGAAGACTATGTAGTACATTCAAAAACCCTTAACTTGGAAGAAGCTATTCGAAAGATGACCAGTTTTCCAGCCGCTATTTTAGGTCTATCAGATCGGGGGATATTAAAGGCAGGGAATTTAGCAGATTTGATTATATTTAAACCAGAAAAAGTGAAAGCTTTAGCTACATTTAGTGAGCCCTTTCAGTTGGCTGAAGGGTTTAACACGGTAATTGTGGGAGGAATAATTTCCCGACATAATGGAGAGTTAAGTCGACAACGCAACGGAAAAATTATTATACCACATGAAAAAAAATAAGTATGCTACCGCATTAATTGCCCTGTTATTCTTTACCGGAATTTACGCCCAGGAACAAAAATCACTCAGCGAAAAGGAGTATTCAATTTCATATGATGATACTTGGAGCTTAACGCAAAATGGAGAACTTGGATTAAGTTTTGTCTTGAAGGCTCCCTTAGAAGATGAGCAAGACCGATTTCAAGAAAACATAAATCTTATGGTTCAAGATATTTCTAACCATGATTTAGATTTAGCCGCCTATACAGAAATCTCTTTAGATCAGATTAAAAACATGATTAGTGGAAGTGAACTGTTATCGAGTTCAGTTAAATCAAACGGTGAAGTTACCTATCAAGAAGTGATTTTTATCGCACCAAACGGATCGTATCGATTAAAATTCATGCAACACTACTTTTTGACTGATAAAAAGGCATATATTCTTACCTATACCGCTGAAGTAAAGAATTATGAACGGTATGTAAAAAGTGCTAAAGAAATTATGAAAAGCTTTAGAACGAAATCTTAAGCTTTTAGCGCATGTTTGGTGACATAGTTTAATACCAATTGATCAAAATCTTCGTGATGATCTATAAATGACGTCATAATAGGTAAGTAATACCAATTGTTCAATCCGCTAAAACTTCGTACATAATCTTTTTCGGTTGTTAAGATTAAGGTGGAGGCGCCTGTTAAATTGGCATATGATTCTTGGATCTGTTTTATATCAGCTTCCGTGAAATTGTGATGATCTCGATATTTTAAATGGGTAAATTTTACGTTTTGGGTTAGTAAGAAATTTTCTAATGGCTTGGTTTTGGCTATGCCCGTCACCAATAAAACCTCATAATTTTTAAGCGAACACAGGGGGATATTTGTTGGTCCAATCACTTCAGACGCGTAAGTGATTCTAGAAAAAAAGAGGGTCTGTGAGCGCGTAATTCCAAGCTTCTTCCCAATGGCAAATTGCTCCTTCATTGAAATTTTATCTGGCCCCTTTGTTACAACCACAATTTGAGCTCGAGCTGCGCCTTTTGTTTTTTCTCTAAGGTTTCCGGTAGGCAACATGGTATCATCAGCGTACAAGTCGTTAAATGCAGTTAATAAAATAGTTAAGCCCGCGGTTACTTTGCGATGTTGAAATGCATCATCGAGTAAGATAACTTCTGGTCGGTGTTTAAGTTGAGTGAGCTGGGTAATTCCATGAACGCGATCTGCATCAACCGCTACGGTTATCCCTTTAAATTTTTTATAATACTGTAATGGCTCATCGCCTATATCAACGGCAGTCATATGCTCATTTGCAATGACAAACCCTTTGGTTGCGCGTTTATATCCTCTACTTAAAATTGCGATTTTGTAGTGATCTTGTAACAAGCGTACTAAGTACTCTACCTGAGGTGTTTTTCCCGTTCCACCTACACTTAAATTACCCACAACAATTACAGGAATATCAAACCGTGTAGATTTTAAAATTCCTTTATCATACAACCAATTACGTGCTGCCGTGATTTCTCCATAGACCAATGAAAATGGATATACTATTTTTCGCAACACGCTCATCGTTTTAATTTAGGCGCTAATTCAATATTGAACGGTTTCTACGATCTCTAATCCGTAGCCAATAATTCCAACCCGTTTTTTTGTTTTATGGCTATTAGAAATTAATCGTAGTTTAGAAATTCCAAGATCGTGAAGTATTTGAGCCCCTATTCCAAAATCTTTATTGTCTAGTTTGATTCTTGGCACTGGTATTTTTTCGGCTTGAACTTCTTTTATAGCGTGTAACCGATTGATTAGGTTAAACGATTGGTTCTCTTGGTTTATAAAAACTACAGCTCCTTTTTCTTCTTCATTAATCATTTTAAACATGCGACTAAAACTATCGTCTGGAGTTGTTGTTAGTAGGCGAATAATATCATTATTAATCAAGGTAGAATTTACCCGCACCAAGACAGGGTCTTTTTCACCCCAATCACCTTTGGTGAGTGCGAGATGCACTTGATTATTTGTTGTTTGTTTATAGGCTCTGAGTCTAAATTTTCCAAAGCGTGTTTTCAATTCAAAGTCTTCCACCTTTTCAATCAAGGAATCGTGTAACATACGATAGGCGACTAAATCTTCGATAGAAATAATTTTCAAATTGAATTTTTTAGCCACGTTTAACAACTGAGGCAATCGCGCCATCGATCCATCATCATTTAAAATTTCAACCAAGATTCCTGCTGGTTTAAATCCCGCCAACCGTGCTAAATCAACAGCAGCTTCCGTATGCCCCGTTCTTCTAAGCACCCCTCCATCTTTCGCCCGTAACGGAAAAATATGTCCAGGTCTCCCTAAGTCATGTGGTTTGGTGTTTTTATCTACAAGGGCTTTAATGGTTTTTGCNCGATCGTGCACTGATATTCCAGTTGTACATCCTTGTCCAATTAAATCAACCGAAACGGTAAACTGAGTTTGGTGTAAGACGGTGTTATCCTGTACCATCATATTCAGGCCTAATTCTTCGCACCGGTCGCCCATAATAGGTGCACAGATCAGTCCGCGCCCCTGTGTTGACATGAAATTAATCATTTCTGGGGTTACGCATTCGGCAGCAGCTATAAAATCGCCTTCATTTTCTCTATCTTCATCATCCACCACGATTACCATTTTTCCTAGTTTGATATCGGCAATGGCTTCTTTTATGGTATTGAGTTTGGTCATTTCAGCAGGTATTGTTTGCATTAATCTGTTGTATTTACGTCGTTTGGACCGACGCGTTTTTTAAATAAATTCATTAAAGGTTTTAAAAATGCGTCAACATTAAAAATTCCTTTATCCTTGGTTGCTCTTGACATTAATAAGAGCCCCAAAGGTACTAAAACTATTGTAGCTAACCAGCCTCCAAGCGCAGGAGTTATTGTACTGGCGTGTGCCATATTCCGTCCGAGGGTAGAAACAAAAAAGTAAATCACAAAAATCACAATGGCTAAGATCATGGGTAGTCCAAAACCTCCTTTACGAATAATTGACCCCAGTGGTGCTCCAATAAAAAACAACACTAAACACGCAATGGAAAAAGCTAAACGTCTATGGTACTCTGTATTGTAAACATTGATATTTTTTTGCTTAGCTTTTAGCACAGTATTAAATCCTTTAATATCATCCATTGGATTTCGCACCAAGCCCATCGCCCCTGAAATTAATCGTTTTTGAGCAATAGAATCATAATTTGACAAGATATCTGGGGCAAAGGCGTCATAATTAATGGTATCTACATGCATGGTACGTATTCCAGAACGCACCAATAAATTCTTAGCCTTTAGGGTAACATACTCTTCATATTGGGGCAATAGGGTGTCAACTTGCGTATTGAGTTGTTTTAAACTCAGCATCTCTCGATCTTGTTTATACTCTTGGGTATCTACATTGCCCAATTTTGAGATATCGATGTTGAATGAATATTGATCAAAGGTAGACTTTGTACTACTCGCCTTTTGATTAACAAAACTCACATTTTGGCTCATTATTTCTTCATAATGATGGCCATCTTTTAATATTACCGTCATATACCTACTCCCTTCCTCGGTGGTAATCTCACCGTATTTGGCGGTAATCACCTTCAGGTTAGCCAAGCGTTCATCGAGTTCGTAATAAATTAATACATTCTTTAAGAGGTTGTCATCCTCTCCGTATTTTTCGTCAAATTTTATACTATACCCGGGGATATCTGTATTAAATGTACCCGGAATTAAAGCTAGCGCCGGCTGCGTTTTCTGCATATCAGAAAGCATGTTTTTAAACTTAAACGCCGCACGCGGAAAGGCGTAATTTAAAAACAAAAAATTCAAAGCACTTAATACAAGCATTAACATAATGAGCGGACGAAGAAAGCGACCTAATGAGATTCCTGCCGACTTAATAGCGGCAAACTCATAATTTTCAGAGAGGTTCCCCAAGGCCATTATTGACGATAAGAGAATAGCGATGGGCAAAGCCAACGGAACTTGCATTTGCGCTATATACCCAAGAAATTGCAACATTAAGCCAATGCCTATCCCCTTCCCAGCAATTTTGTCAAATTGTAGCCATAATACCTGCATAACAAGCACAAATAGAATGACTAAAAAGGTGGCCAAAAAAGGAATTAGAAAACTCTTAAGAATATATTTATTTAAGATTTTCAAGACAAGGTCTTATAGTTTGTTTATGATATAGCCTAATTTTTTAAACTTTGCCTCATCAAAGGTAAATAAGGTACTTGAAATGGGTTGATTTGTTTTAAAGGTGGTTACTGTAAGTGTCGTAATTGTACCATTCTTACCCGTTTCAATCAATTTATAAATATGATTAGTCTTCACATCAATTCCTAATTTAATATGGTCAATATCTGAATTAGAATCAATTGGAGAGAGATATACATATTGTATTTTTCTACCGCTTGTATCTTGCAATTTGTCCCATTTATAAGTAAATCCATTCTCGTAAAACGAGAAGAATTTAGAGGGCGTAATGGTATCCTCATCGTCATCAATTGCATCACTGATATTCACTTCCTCATCTTCAGTGATAATCATATAGGTCTTTTTCCCGTCAAAAACCTGGTTTGTTCCCAAGAAATTCACATTGTATAAATCACCTTTAAGGGTCACATTACCACGCGTTTCTTGATGTACATTTTCTTGATTATTATCTAAGTTATATTTAAATTCAACATAGATATTTTCGTAAGTCTTAATTTTTTTAGACACCTCATCAAGTAGTTTTTTAGCTTTTGCCTCTCCTTGACTAAAGGATAGCGAAGTGGTAAAAACTGCACAAATAATTAGTATAAATCCTTTCATGTTCATATGCTTATGTGTTTTTCTCATTTTTTAATAATTCATCCAGTGATAAAACATCCGTAATTAAAACTTGTCGCGCTTTACTCCCTTCAAACGGCCCTACAATACCAGCGGCTTCTAATTGATCAATAATCCGACCTGCCCTGTTATACCCTAATTTCAATTTCCGTTGTAATAAGGAAGCAGAGCCTTGTTGTGCATTCACAATTACATAGGCCGCTTCTTCAAAGAGTTTATCTCGATCTTCAATATCTATATCAAGACCTGTGCCACTTTCCTCTCCTGTATACTCTGGTAAAAGGTGGGCACTAGCATAGGCCCGTTGACTACCAATATAATCGGTTATACGATCAACTTCTGGGGTGTCTACAAAAGCACATTGCAGCCTAACCACTTCATTTCCAGTAGAAATCAACATATCTCCTTTTCCAATAAGTTGATCGGCACCTTGCGCATCTAAGATAGTTCGAGAATCTATTTTTGATGTCACTCTAAAGGCTACACGCACCGGAAAGTTGGCCTTAATAATACCGGTAATTACATTAACCGAAGGTCGTTGGGTAGCAACAATGAGGTGAATTCCAACAGCCCGAGCTAATTGTGCTAAACGCGCAATCGGGGTTTCCACTTCTTTTCCTGCAGTCATAATTAAGTCTGCAAACTCGTCAATCACCAACACAATATACGGTAAAAAGGTATGTCCGTTTTCCGGATTTAATTTGCGATCCTTAAATTTCTGATTGTATTCTTTGATGTTTCGTACGTAGGCATCTTTAAGTAAATCATACCGATTATCCATTTCAATACAGAGCGAATTCAAGGTGTGAATGACCTTGTTTGTATCGGTAATAATAGACTCATCTGTATCGGGTAATTTAGCTAAGTAATGACGTTCAATTTTATTGTAGAGGGTCAATTCTACCTTTTTAGGATCTACCAGAACAAATTTGACCTCTGCTGGATGTTTTTTGTATAACAACGAGGTCAATACCGCATTTAAACCAACCGACTTACCTTGTCCGGTAGCACCAGCCATCAATAAGTGAGGCATTTTTGCCAAATCAATTACAAAGGTTTCATTTGAAATTGTTTTTCCTAAGGCCAAGGGCAATTCCATGTTTGCATTCTGAAATTTTTGCGTAGAGAGCACTGATTTCATTGATACAATAGACGCATTAGTATTAGGTACTTCAATTCCAATGGTTCCCTTTCCAGGGATGGGTGCTATAATTCTAATTCCTAAGGCTGCCAACGAAAGAGCGATATCGTCTTCAAGGTTTTTAATCCTAGAAATTCGCACCCCCGCATCTGGTACAATTTCATAAAGGGTAACGGTTGGACCAATCGTAGCTTTAATACTGGCGATACCAATCTTATAATTACTTAAGGTCTCAACAATTCGATCTTTATTAGCTTCGAGTTCTTGCTGATTAATTGTAATATTTTCACTTCCGTAATCTTTTAATAAATCAAGTGAAGGGAATTTAAATTCAGAAAGTTCAAGGGTAGGATCAAATTGACCGTAATCTTCAACCAATTTATTCGAGATATTTTCGATGAGGTGATCTTCTTCAATCGTTTGCTCCACCTCAATTTTCACCTCAGGTTTTGCTTCTACCACCGTTGGTTTTACTTTAGACGCCGTTTTTGTTACGGGAGGAGGTGTTTTTTCAACCGGAGTTGTAGGTTCTTCTGTAACGGTAGGTTCTACCTTTACCGCAGTTGTTTCAAGTGATAGATCTAAGGTTGAATCAGGTTGTTCTGGAATGGCCGCAGTGATAAAACCATCATCTGTAACATCATCTAAACCAACCGTACGCGTTTGGGTTGACCTAGGTTTTTTCTTTGGAAGTTTGGCTTGAATTTTTTCAGGGGTCAATTTGAATTGGGTAACGATATAGGCCAACAGCGTAAATAAGAGTACTAAAAAGAGTCCAATTTTACCGATAAACACCTTAAGGTAGTCGTTTACTTCATAACCAATAACCCCAGAAAACAACGGACGACTTGGCACAAAGAAACCAATCGCCACCGCAATCCATACCATGGCAATTACACCCCAAAACCAATACGTACGCATCGTTTTAAACGATAAATTTAGCATGATATAAAGACCTGAGAAAAATAATAACACGGGAATAAAAAAAGCAGCAATACCAAATCCTTTATACAAAAAGAAATGACTAATTGTTGCGCCCATTTTACCCAATAAATTTTTTACTTCCACCTCGCGTTCAGCAAATAAACTCAGGGCACTTTGGTCAGCTTTCCAATGCATAAAAAAAGAAGCAAAGGACACCAATAAGAAAACAGCGAACAAACTTAAAAACAACCCAAAACCCAAATGCGTTTGCTTACTTTTAAAAAAGGCGAGCAATCGGTTCTTTTTTACGTTACGGGTAGGTTTTTTCTTTTTGGCCATCAATTAAAATTGTAAAAGGCAAAAATACATAAAAATAAACGAGTTAAATCTTCCCTTCATAAAGTTTACAAAAATTTTGGCAGATAAATCACAAGCCCAATAATAGCGGCAATTATTGCGGCAAAAGTGACACCGCCTGCGGCAATATCTTTTACAAAACCAATTCGTGGATCAAAATTAGGCTGTACAACATCCGCAATCTTCTCAATTGCTGTGTTTAATGCTTCCGCAGCTAGTACCAATCCAATGGCCAACAACTGCGCAATCCACTCAACTCTTGAGATATCTAGCACGAACCCTAAAATACAAACACTTATAGCAATTACCATTTGCACCATAATGCTGTGTTCTGTAGTAATTAACAACCACATCCCTTTAAGCGCAAATTTGATACTTTTCAATCTCCCAACTACAAACCCATCCACTGGCTTTTTCATTTTATTTTATAGCTTCTAACGCGGCATCATAATTTGGTTCATCAACAATTTCCGGTACTTGTTCAGTATAGATCACCTTTCCTTGTGCATCGAGCACAACAACAGCGCGTGAATGTAAATGAGCCAATGGACCATCCGTAATTTCAAGTCCATAATCTTTACCAAATTGCCCGGTTTGATAATCAGACAGATTAATTACATTATCAATTCCTTCTGCTCCGCAAAATCTAGCTTGAGCAAAGGGTAGGTCCCGAGAGATACACAACACCTTTACGTCATCCATTTCAGCAGCAGCTTTATTAAAATGTCTTACTGATGCAGCACACGTTCCCGTATCAACGCTAGGGAAAATGTTTAAGACAACTTTAGACCCTTTAAAATCACCTAGTGACTTTGACGATAAATCGGTAGACGTTAGTTTAAAATTTGGTGCGGTAGACCCTACGGCTGGTAGTGATCCCGATGTGTGAATTGTATTTCCTTTTAAGGTTATTGTAGACATAATTTCTAGACTTTAGTTTTATCAAAAATACGGTATTAAAAAGGTTTAACCAATTGAACTGATTTAAACTTTTTACTTTTTCTCCCATCTTCCCGTCGGAGCCATCAATTAGAACACGAACAGTATACCGAGCGTAATTTCAACTAACCACACGTTATTCTTTTGATTTTTAAAAAAGTTTTAACAAGGTCACGGGAATTTTTTTTCTACTTTTGAAACCAAATCATCGTTCAAAATATGAGTTGGGCACCAAAATTGATGAGCATATATCTATGAATAGCATTGGTCAAAAATTAANTTTTTTATTAACGGCGGGATTTTTTTTCTTGACCAGTAATGCGTTGCTAGCCCAAGATACTACGCGGGTTTTAGACGCTGGTCAAAAATTCAAACCCCTAGAATTCACTTTAATAGATACAATTCAAGGCCAAACGTTAGGTAATTTTCAAAAAAAGAGTTTACCTTTACCTTTAGGATTTATTTCTTTCCTTGATTTTGATCGACCTTTGGGCATATCTAAATCCAAAAAGAAAATCGATTTTAAATCAGGTGGAGTAGCTACCTATGACAGCGATGTGCTTGTCAAGCGCTTTTTTAACGGTAAAGACAAGAGCAACGATGTGAAAGCGTCGAGCGATTTTAATTTAGGCACCTTATACAGCAGTTCAAATTCCGTTCGTATTGAGGTAAGAGACCATAGTTTAGTAGATGGAGATAGGATTAAAGTTTTTTTAAATGATAAACTTTTAAATTCGAATATTAAACTTGACGGCTTGTATACCATTATCTTCATTGATTTAGTACAAGGCTACAATCGAGTTGATATTGAAGCCTTAAACGAAGGGTATTCTGGTCCAAACACTGCTGAAATTAAAGTGTACGATGAAGGGGGTAGCTTATTAGCCTCAAAAAACTGGAACATTAGAACCGGTGAAAGAGCCACGCTAGGCGTGGTTAAAAACTAAAACCCCATGACTGAAAAGCATCAACTACTGACCGACCAAGAATTAGAAAACAATTTCAAAACCTGTAAGCTCTCTCCTGTACTGTTCACCCATGAAGCCCACTTACGACTCGCCTATATTCACTTGAATAAATATGACAAGACCGAGGCGATCGATACGATATGCACACAATTAGCAACATTTGACCGATTATGTGGTTCAGGGACTAAATTTAACAGAGAACTCACGGTTATAGGAATGGAAATTGTGGACGAGTGTATGCAACAAATCAATCCCCGAACTTTTCGCGACTTAATTTGTGCGTGCCCCGAATTAAAAGAAAACTTTAAAGCGTTGGTGCGTAAAAAAACACAAGCCAACCCGCTACAAACCCTATCGAAAGAGGGAATGAAACGAAGCGTTCAATTCTCTTAAGGCAAGAGTCGTCCATTAGTATACCTTACATAACACTACGATTAGTCGGTATAAAAAAAACCGCTACCTTAGCCCTTATGACAAGTACACAAAAATTTTTTACAGCCTGCTTGGTTAGTACCCTCTTTTTTAGCTGCACAAAAGACAGGACGAATGAATTTAGTTATGAACACATTAATGGTGGCCGCTATTTAGAAACCACCAAAGACAACTTAATTAAATTGTATGCACTCGATAAGCATGAATTAACGCAACTCTTAGAAGATTTAGCGTATCACGTACAGGACAAATTTATCGATGAAAATGAAGTCGGCTATTTTCTCAACAAAGATACAATTGCTGGAGCCCTTCAGCTTGTCAATCTGGTTGAGGAGCCTACAAAGATTTTAAAAATTACTTGGGCATCTCTAGATAAAAAAGATCGTTTTGCCCAATTTATTGAGGGCGTAGCTCAAAGTGAAAACGACCTTAAATATGCATCTGAAGATACCTTTATCCTCCGTGAAAACGGCGATCAATATATGGCCTCCATTCAGGACGTAGTGGTAGGAAGGGTAATTTCTATACTCAAAATGGAATAAATTAACGCGATTCGCATTCGCTAGAACAACACGCCATCAGTCAACTCCGAAAAAAATATACGTTTATTCTACTCCTTATCCTGGCTGGGGAGACCGTATTTATTTTACCCTTTGTTTTGGCCCGGATCTTTAGACCAACTTTTTTAAGTGTTTTTAACCTTACCAATACAGAGATTGGAATATGCTTTTCTACCTATGGTATTGTAGCCTTGGTCTCCTATTTATTTGGCGGCGTAATTGCCGATCGATTTGAACCTCGAAAATTAATGGGAACAGCCTTAGTTCTAACAGGAATTGGGGGATTATATCTCGCCACGATTCCTAGCTACGCCATGCTTAAAATACTCTATGGGTATTGGGGATTTACTACCATATTTTTATTTTGGGCGCCTATGATTAAAGCCACAAGAATTTGGGGTGGAACAAACAATCAAGGAAAGGCCTTTGGATACTTAGATGGTGGTCGAGGCTTAGTAGCCGCATTATTTGGTGTACTTGGGGTATTTGTCTTTTCATTATTTTTACCCGAAGGGGAAGTGACCGATGCTACCGTACGCACAGAAGCATTTATTTATGTCCTTATAATCACCTCTATCTTGGTGTGCCTTGTTGGAGGCTTAACGTACTATGCATTGAAAATTAAGGTCGGTGATGTACTGGTAAAGGAAAAGAAATCCCATTCTGTTACAGCAATTGTAAAGGTATTAAAACTTCCCTCAGTCTGGCTGCTTATGCTTATTATACTATGTGCTTATGTGGGCTATAAAGTCACGGATATTTTTTCACAATTTGCCAATGAAGTAATGAAATATGACGAGGTTGCCTCAGCAAAAACCGGAACTTTTCTTTTATTTATCCGTCCTTTTGTTGGTGTAATTATTGGATTTTTAGCCGATAAATCAAAGGCCTCGCTCTATTTGGTTGGGGGATTTGCTTTAAGTGTCGTTGCTGCACTTTTCTTTGCCTCAGGCTGGTTGGTTCCTGGACAAAATTTCTTTTTCTTAAGCACTATTTTTATTGCAGCCGTGGGTATTTACGCCGCTCGCGTACTCTATTTTGCGGTTATGGAAGAGGGTAAAATCCCGTTACATTTAACTGGCACTGCAGTGGGTGTAATTTCATTTATTGGGTATACTCCAGATATTTTTGCAGGCCCCTTAACAGGCTATCTACTCGACCGATCACCTGGAGAACAAGGTTTTTTAGATGTGTTCTGGGCCCTAGCATTGTTTTCAGCTGTGGGGTTGATTGCCGCGTTGATTTATTGGAAAATGTACAGAAAGTAAAGAAAATAAAAAATCCCAATAATGACTATTGGGATTTTTATTTTGTAATTATGTGCGTGCTATTAAAGGTGTATCACCTCGTCATAAGCATCTGCCACCGCTTCCATTACGGCCTCACTCATGGTAGGGTGTGGATGAATAGCTTTTAACACTTCGTGTCCTGTAGTTTCTAATTTTCTACCTAAAACAGCCTCGGCAATCATATCAGTTACACCAGCGCCAATCATATGACATCCTAACCATTCTCCGTATTTCGCATCAAAAATAACCTTTACAAATCCGTCACTATTTCCTGACGCTTTTGCTTTACCAGAGGCAGAAAACGGAAATTTACCTACCTTTAATTCATAGCCAGCGTCTTTCGCTTGAGCTTCTGTCAAACCAACACTTGCAATTTCAGGTGTTGCATAAGTACATCCGGGCACATTACCGTAATCAATGGCTTCAGGATTGAGTCCACCAATTTTCTCAACACAAGTAATCCCTTCCGCGGAAGCGACATGCGCCAAGGCTGGACCATCAACCACATCTCCAATTGCATAATAACCAGGAATATTTGTTTGGTAAAATTTATTGACAATAATCTTATCCTTATCCGTCACGATACCCACATCTTCTAATCCAATATTTTCAATATTTGTTTTAATACCAACCGCAGAAAGAATAATATCAGCTTCTAAGATCTCCTCTCCTTTCTTGGTTTTTACGGTAGCTTTAACACCTGAGCCTGACGTATCTACAGACGTAACACTTGCGTTAGTCATCACATTAATTCCGCTTTTCTTAAACGAGCGTTCAAATTGTTTAGAGACATCAATATCTTCTAAAGGCACTAAATTAGGTAAGTATTCTACTATGGTTACTTCCGTACCCATGGCGTGATAAAAATACGCAAACTCAACCCCAATTGCACCAGAACCAACCACAATCATTTTTTTAGGTTGTTTATCGAGCGACATGGCTTCGCGGTACCCAATAACTTTTTTACCGTCAATTGGCAAAAATGGCAACTCACGTGAACGTGCTCCAGTAGCAATAATAATATGGTCTGCTGAATACGTGGTTGTTTTCTTATCTGTGCCAGTCACGTCAACTTTCTTCCCTGGTAGTACCTTTCCGAAACCGTCAATTACATCAATTTTATTCTTTTTCATTAAGAATTGAACCCCTTTGCTCATGCCATCAGCCACGTTTCTACTACGTTGAATCACAGCGCTAAAGTCTTTATCTATTTCCTTCGCTTTTAGTCCGTATTCATCTACATGTTTAAGGTAATCATACACCTGTGCACTTTTCAATAAGGCCTTGGTAGGAATACATCCCCAATTTAAGCAAATACCGCCTAATTTTTCTTTTTCAACAATGGCTACTTTAAACCCTAATTGAGAAGCTCTAATGGCGGTTACATATCCTCCTGGTCCACTTCCAACGATAATGATGTCGTATTTCATAAGTCTCTGTTTATTGTATTTAATTCAATTGAAACCGATTATTGCGGCTGTATTCAACGCAATTAGTAAAAAGGTTTCGGTTTATCTACTATTTTATACTGCTGTATTTCAATTTACAAAAGTAAGGATTAATCACGTTCATTTTTGTTCGAAAACTGAAAATTTCCTAATCAAATTTTATCGCCTTCACCGGACTAATTCTACTCACAATAAATGAAGGAATTAAGAGCATGAGCATACACAANACTAACACCCCAATATTTAANAGCAGAATATATCCCACACTCAAGTAAACAGGTGCCTCACTAACGTAATAACTCTCTGGATTCAATTTTATAAAGCCAAAATAGTGCTGAGCGAANAATATAGATAAGCCAATGAGGTTCCCCCAAAGCAATCCTTTTACAATNAGGTAGCTTGCATTGTATAGAAAGACCTTTCGAATACTCCAATTGGATGACCCCAAGGCCTTTAAAATACCTATCATTTGTGTTCGTTCGAGAATTAACACCAACAGGGCGGTAATCATATTTATACCCGCTATCAAAATCATGATACCTATAATGACAATAATATTTGTATCTAATAGCCGAAGCCACTCAAATATCGAGTCAAAACGCTCAGCAATAGTCACTGCATTTAGGTTTGATGGAATGGTGGTATAGATCTGTTTTCCTTTGGTTTCTAATTGATTAAAATCGTCGAGCAATACTTCAAAACCGCCTACTTGGTTTTCATCCCACTTATTGAGGCGCTGAATATGCCGTATATCACCCAGCAAATAAAACTCATCAAATTCTTGAAACCCGGTATTGTAAATTCCTACAATGGTAAATGAACGAGCGTTAGGCGCTGCTGTTGGGTCATCTTTAAGAAAAAACATATTACATTTATCATGTAGCTTCAGCTTTAATCGCTTTGCCGTAATGGCCGAAATAAGTACTTCATTTGACACCTCTTCAGTCAAATTTAACGTACGTCCTTCAATGAGGTAAGACGTAAAGAAAGACCAATCATAATCGGCACCTACCCCTTTTAAAAGTACTCCTTCAAAATCTGTTTCAGTACGAAGAATTCCACCTTTGGTTGCAAATACTTGAATATTTTTAACCCCACTTACGGACGGGAATCCCGGGTAAAAATCCTGCTCCGTAGAGACCGGCGAGATTGTAATTTGAGAGTTATTATCTTCAAAGTTTGTAATTTGAATATGCCCATTAAAGCCAGAGATTTTTTCTTTAATTTTTTTCTGCAACCCCACTCCCGTGGCAATAGTAACCAACATGATAATCACCCCTAGTGCAATAGCACTAATGGCAATTTTTATTATTGAAGAGGATATCGTACTTTTATACTGACTCCCCGCAATAATGCGTCGGGCTATAAATAATTCGTAATTCAAGATAATGCGCTGTTCAAACGTCAAAAATACACAATTCTTTTTGCTTTTAATTCTACTTTTTTCGATCGTCTCATGTGGTGATAAAAAAACGCAAAATGAACTTCATAAAACTGCTGAAATCAATGCAAAAACGACTAGTGACAACATGTCAGTGTCGAATTCATTAGGGGATATAGAAATTTCTAACCCAGCGGATTATAGCAGCTTACTTAAAGATAAGCGTATAGCAATTGTAGCCAATCAAACCAGTGTGGTTGAGAACAAGAACGGGGGCTTTGTACACCTAGTCGACACGCTTTTTCGCATGAATTTTGACATAAAAAAAGTGTTTTCTCCAGAGCATGGATTCCGCGGAACCGCAGATGCAGGAGAACATATTGACGATGGTGTAGACGCCGCCACTGGACTTCCTTTAATCTCGTTATATGGAGCGCATAAAAAACCTTCCCCAGAACAATTGTCAGATGTAGATATTGTCATTTTTGACATTCAAGATGTAGGGGTTCGATTCTATACCTACATTTCTACGTTGCATTATGTTATGGAAGCATGTGCTGAGGCAAAAATTCCGTTGATTGTCATTGACAGACCAAACCCTAACGCGCATTATATTGACGGTCCAATGTTAGAAAAAGAACACCGTAGTTTTGTTGGAATGCATCCTGTGCCATTGGTTTACGGAATGACTATTGGCGAATATGCCGCGATGATAAACGGAGAAGGTTGGCTCGATAACGGAGTTACTTGTGAGCTTAACGTGATGCCTTTAAAGCATTACACCCACCAAACCCCTTATTCGCTTCCTATTAAACCATCACCTAACTTACCCAATGATTTAGCTATAAACTTGTATCCAAGTTTAGGATTTTTTGAAGGTACTTTGGTAAGTGCAGGTAGAGGTACCGCTAAACAATTCCAATTGTTTGGTGCTCCATTTTTACCAAAAGAGCACTATCCCTATGAATTTACTCCACAATCCAATCCCGGTGCAAAATTCCCTAAGTTTAAAGGTGAATTATGTCACGGAATAGACCTTTCAGACCATCCTAGATTAGAGGAAGTTAATTTAAAATGGCTAATAGAGGCCTATAAACACAGTGCAGACAAAGACAAATATTTCAATACTTTTCTAACCAAATTAGCCGGAACCACTACCTTAAGGACGCAGATCGAAGCAGGGTGGTCTGCCGATAAAATCAGAAACTCTTGGCGCCCAGAGATTGATAAATTCAAGCAACTTAGAGAGCAATACTTACGCTATACAGAATGAAAACTAAACTATTCTTACTACTTTTCCTCAGCAGTTTTTTTGTTTTTGGTCAAGAAACAATCACAGACCGCCTGCCTTTGGCAAAAAAAATTGCCCAAGATTTTTTAAAAAAGCAGCAAATTCCAGGGATGGCTATTGCGGTTTCACACGGAGGGGATTTAATTTGGTCAGAAGGTTTTGGCTGGAGTGACCTAGAACAAAAAACAGCAGTAGATCCTGCCCAAACACAATTTCGCCTGGCTAGTATTTCAAAATCAATCACGGCTTTTGGTCTCGCAATCTTAGTTGACCAACACCGCCTTGATTTTGACGAAAGTATATACACCTATCTCCCTGATTTTCCAAAGAAAAAACATGACTTTACCCTACGGCAAGTTGGCGGGCATTTAGCTGGCATTAGACATTACAAAGGCAATGAGTTTATCATGAATAAAAAAATGTCTATTACGGAAGGCCTTGCTATTTTTAAAAATGACCCCCTTAAATCAGTCCCAGGTACCAAATACCTGTACAGTACCTATGGATGGAATTTACTAAGTGTGGTTATTCAAGAAGTTGCCAAACAAGAATTTAATCAATTTATGTTGGAGCAAATTTTCAATCCGTTAGGCATGGATCACACGCGATTAGATCGTTCAGATCAAGAGATGCCGCAACGTACCAAGTTCTATTTAAAAACCAATCAAGGTAAGGTAGTTAAAGGACCTGAAGTGAGTAATGAGCATAAAGTTGCAGGGGGCGGTTTTGTAGGGACAGCAGAAGATTTAATTAAATTTGGTCAAGAGGTCATACATCCAGAAATTATAAGTACCACATCGCGTAATGAATTGGTCAAACAACAATTTACGGCAGATGGTGGGACCGGATATTATGGCATTGGGTTTGTGGTTCGAAAAGCCTTTAATGGAGAGACAAAATACGCTCATTCTGGGGGAGGCGTAGGGGCTTCTACCCTACTCTTAATTTATCCGGAAAGAGATCTCGTTATTGTTTTATTAAGCAACTTATCATCAGCCTCTATTACCACCTTAGGTAATGCCTTAGAAAGACATTTTTTAAACTAAATCAAGTACACTTAAGGTATTTGGCAGAATTTACAAGGGTAATCGCTGTTTCAAAGCTTCTAGAATATTCACCACGGCAGGGCAAACGGTTGAGTTTTTAAGCGTTAAGTTGCTAATTTGAATAAACTTTCTGCGGTCTGTATGCGGGTATTCGCGGCAAGCCTTTGGTCTTACATTATATATCGTACACGTATTATCCCGTTCATCTAAAAAAGTACAGGGGGCGGTTTTAAGAACCATAAAGTCATCCTCATCACGTTGTAAAAATTGCTGAATAAATTGCTGCTCTTTCATTCGCATCGATTTGGCGATGCGTTGAATGTCTTTCGCTGTAAATATCGGACTCGTTGTTTTGCAGCAATTGGCACAATGCAAACAGTCCATTTTATTAAATTCAGCTTCATGCAAATCCTGCATTAAGACGTCTAATTTTTTTGGATTCTTTTTGCGTAACTTTTTAAAATACTGCGTGTTTTCTTTCAATTTTTCTCCCGAAAGCTCATCGAGATTTTCTAGGGTCGCTCTCATCCCTAATCAAACCAAATTCTCACTGTTTTTATCTTCGCTAAATCGGGGATTTGTGATGCGACAATCTTTTGCGGATCGAAGTCCTTTAAGCCCAACTCTTTTTTCGCTATCGCAATGGTTGCGTTAAGCTCATTTACAAATAAAACAGCTGTTGTAAAGGTCGCCTCTACTTTGTTCACCACATAATGATCTGTTATGTCTCGATAGGTTGAATTCAAACCTAATCCATTTACAGTAGTATAATTAGGATCAAATATTTGTACGCTCTCTATGGTTGACGTCGAATCACCTTGTACCTTTGGAATTAACGTTAGCAAATGATGACCCGCTTTATTGTAAATTAAATACTCATCGTAAGCCGCATCGGCAAACTCTCCTTCACCTGCTCTACTTACTAAGGAATCTGATTTAAACAACTCTTTTAACTCATGTACTTGAGTGGTAGATAAAATTTTACCAACCTGCCCTCTTGCAATAAGAAAATCTTCATTTTTAGCACAGTTTGCAAATCCCAATACAATCAAGACAGCGCATACACACTTTTTCATAGTCACTATTTTATTCATTTATTTAATTACTTTTTTCAACACGCCTAAAAACCCTCTAATAAAAGTTGCACTGGTCAATACTTTTACAATTGGATTCATTCGTGTGCTGCGTCGTGCTTTAGGAGCGGCGGTTTTCTTCTCTATTTTTTTTGCTTCTTTTAGTTTCTTTTCCGCGGCTGCTTCTTCAGCTTCAAGCTTATTAGCCTGTTCAATCTTATCGTTTAACATTTCGTAGGCACTTTCTCTGTCTACGGTTTCATTGTATTTTTTACTCAACTTAGAATTGCTAATCACCGTGTTTAATTCGGAAGGGGTTAACACATCCATTCGACTCATCGGAGCTCTTAACATGGTTCTAGCCAAGGGTGTTGGAATCCCTTTTTCATTTAAACACGAGACAAACGCTTCACCAATTCCTAATTGAGTTAAAACTTCTGCGGTATCATAATACTCAGAATCAGGGTAATTTTCTGCGGTTAATTTAATTGCCTTTCGATCATTTGCTGTAAACGCACGCAAGGCATGTTGAATTTTTAATCCGAGCTGTGACAGTACAGAGGCAGGAATGTCTTTTGGGTTTTGAGTGACAAAATAAATTCCAATTCCTTTTGAACGAATTAACTTAACAATACTTTCGATCTGACTTAACAATGCTTTTGAAGCTTCATCAAAAATTAAATGTGCTTCGTCAATAAACAATACTAACTCGGGACGACCACTATCTCCTTGTTCTGGAAAACTTCCATAAATTTCGGCAAGGAGCTGCAGCATAAAGGTAGAAAATAACTTTGGCTTATCCTGAATATCAGTCAATCGTAAAATTGAAATAATTCCTTTTCCTTCATCATCCACACGCGTGAGGTCACTAACATCAAAAGAACGCTCTCCAAAAAATAAATCCCCTCCTTGTTGTTCAATTTCAACAATTTTTCGCAAAATAGCACCCGTTGATGCGGTTGAAATCCGCCCGTATTCTGCCTCTAACTCTTCCTTTCCTTCTTGGGTAGCAAATTGTAATACCTTTTTAAAATCTTTTAAATCTAATAAGGGTAGTTTATGATCATCGCAATACTTAAAAAGTATAGCCACAATACCACTCTGGGTTTCAGATAAATCTAAAATCCGCGAAAGCAAAACTGGTCCAAACTCAGAAACAGTTGCTCGTAACCGTGTTCCCTCTTGTTCTGAAATCGTTAAAATTTCAACAGGAAATTTTTTAGCCGTAAAATCAAAGCCAATTTTTGCATGCCTTTCGTCAATCTTTGCATGTCCAGGACTCGCCGCAGCCAAGCCGCTTAAATCTCCTTTTACGTCCATCAAAAGCACCGGAATTCCGTTTTCTGATAAGTTTTCTGCAAGAATTTGCAAGGTTTTCGACTTCCCTGTACCCGTTGCACCGGCAATTAAGCCATGCCTATTAAGGGTTTTTAGCGGCAAGTTAACAAATGCATTTGTAATGGTTTCTTCACCAAGCATAGCTGCGCCAAGCCTTATAGAATCACCTTTTGTAGCATATCCTTCATTAATATATTTTAAAAACGTATCTGTTTGACTCATCATTTTGAAGCTTGATATTTCAGCCTATAAAAATAGGATTAAATATGCCAAATTAAAAGAATTGATAATTTAATTTAAGTTAAATAGGATTTTAGCCTTTTCTATAGAGATTATGTACCTTTGCGACGAAAATTTAAGCCTGTAGCTCCCAAAAGAAATGAGCCAACAAACGTATGTGTAAATTTAAATAAACATAGTATTCACCATACTATGATATAATAAAAAACGGGCCATTTTTGTTAAACCACATTACTTCGGTGACACCTTTCACCTAAAGTATACCTAAATGACATTTGCTAAGTCGCAATAAAATATGGAATTAAAAGAAAAAGAATTACTTGAGCTTGGAAAAATCCTTCCACTAATGGAAGAGTTTTACACCATTCAAGGAGAAGGGTTTCACACTGGAACTGCAGCCTATTTTATTCGTGTAGGAGGCTGTGATGTTGGATGCCATTGGTGTGATGTGAAAGAAAGTTGGAACGCCAAACTCCACCCTGCTACGGCCTCAGATCTGATTGTTGCGAATGCAAAAAAGCATAGTGACACCGTAGTTATAACAGGAGGCGAACCGTTGATGTGGAATATGAATTACCTAACAGCAGCCCTTCAAAAAGAAGGAATTAGAACACATATTGAAACTTCTGGCGCTTATGATTTAAGTGGAGCATGGGATTGGATTTGCCTTTCACCAAAGAAAAACAAGTTACCCCTAGCTCCTATTTATGAGGTAGCGCATGAATTAAAAGTTATTATTCACAACAAGCATGATTTTAAATTTGCCGAAGAACAAGCTGCTAAGATTAATAATGCGTGTCAATTGTTTTTGCAACCTGAGTGGAGTAAGCAAGAAGAAATGACCCCGTTAATTGTAAATTACGTCATGGAACATCCTACCTGGAAAATATCACTACAAACACATAAGTATTTGAACATTCCTTAATATTTGAGTGTAAGGAAGTTAACCTTGCTGCGTCTATGATACAAACTAAACGCCAGCAAACATGAAAAAATCAGCTTTTTTTGGATTCTTATTTAGTGCAATCTTATGGTCATGTACCAACGGAGATTCGTTAGAAAATGGTATAGACCCCAGCGCAAATACAGATGATTGGGTGGTGCCTACAACAGAGATACGCGGAGGTGGCGAAACCTTTGGTTTAATGAATACACCAAAATTTAAATCGGTGCAGGAGACTACTAGTCTACAAGACACCTCTAAAGTTACCCTGGTTAGTTTTAACAATGAAGTACGCGTTTATCCGTACCATTACACAAACTTTTTTGAGGTAGTTAATGATGTTTTTGATGGAAAAAACATTGCTGTTTCATTTTGTCCGATTACCAATAGTGCAATTTGTTTTGATCGTACCATCGATACGAAAACCTATGATTTTGTTGCCTCTGGGTATTTATACAAATACAACATGGTGCCCGCAGATAAAAATTTAGATTTTTTCTACTCTCAAATGCTAATGACAGGAATCAAAGGCGAATACGCCAATACACAATTAAATCAATACAATTTAGTAGAGACGGTATGGGGTACAGTTCGTCAGTATTTTCCAAACGCCAAGGTTTTTTACCACAATGAAACTAAATCTACTAAACAAGGCAAATCGGATGATATTAAGCCCGTTGAGGATGGAGATTATTACTATGGAGTACTAAATTCTGTCAAAGGAGAAAAGCAGGTTGACCTTTACGCATATGAAGATTTTAGTGAACCTATCAATGCTGTTATAAAAATTATCAACCAACAAAATGCCATTCTTATTGGAAGTGAATCTAAGCGAATTTTTGCGACCTATTATATCCCGGAAAACAAAACCCTAACCCTATTAAGCGATGCTGAATTCCCGAACGTATTAACAGATAACACTGGAACTATATACTCTATTTTTGGGTATGCCGTTTCAGGTCCGGATCAAGGTAGCCAACTAGAATCACCCCAATCTATTGTTGCACAGCATTGGGCTTGGAAAGATTTTTATCCCAAATTAGTCTATCAATAGTAATTTAAGTATTAGGACAAGGCATCAATTCTACGTTGTGCCAAATTAACGATTCGTTCAAATTGGTCTTTTAGGCCCATATCGCTATTATCTATTTCAACCGCGTCTTCCGCTCGTGTTAGTGGAGAGTCTGCTCTTGTAGAGTCAATTAAATCGCGCTGTTGAACGTTCTCAAGTACTTCGGGATAATTGACATCATGCCCTTTATCTAACAATTCTTTATAACGTCTAATAGCTCTTTTTTCAGGAGAAGCTGTTAAGAATAATTTAAGTTCAGCATCTGGAAAAACTACCGTTCCTATATCGCGCCCATCCATGACAATGCCCCGTTCTTTTCCCATTTTTTGTTGTTGCTCTACTAATTTTCTGCGCACTGCCGAAATTGCGGCTATTTTACTCACAAATTGAGACAAACTAATGGATCGGATTTCACTTTCAACATTCACACCATTTAAAAAAATTTCTGCATACTTTAAGGATGAATTGTACACAAAGGTTAAATCAATCGTGTCTAAATGTTGAATTAATTCTTGCTCTTTAAGGAAATCTTTGCCCACCAAATCATGTTGCATTGCATAGAGCGTTACAGCGCGATACATCGCTCCTGTATCAACATAGACATAGTCTAAAGCGGTGGCTAATTGTTTGGCAATGGTACTTTTTCCTGTAGAGGAAAATCCGTCGATGGCGATAATGATTTTTTTCTTCAAAATTTAAAACGTTTTTTTTGCGAGGTTGATTTCTATTGAAAAGGTATTCGTGTTGGTGACTGGATGAAACTTTGTAAATGCATAATTGAACTTAAATCGACCCATTTTTAGTCCAAAACCAGCACTTAACCCTGCAAAGGTTCGTGATTCAGCTAATTTCAGTTCTTTGGCCCGCCTAAAGTTGTACCCCAATCTAAGGTTAAACCCCTTTTCAGGAAAAAACTCTGCTCCTATACTAATATGTCTAAATGCATTATCAAGAATTGAAACCTTTTCCTCTTCGGTGTCACCACCAATNGTGGTTTGTGAATTGGAAGGATTGGGTTTTGCCACATTCCATTTTTGTAAATTATTGACAGTGAGATGCCATTGTAAGGGTACTTTTTCAACACGATAAGAAGCACCAACAGCTATTTCTAACGGCAGTGGTTCTCGTATTTCATCGAACACACTAATTTGATATCCCACATTGCGAATGACGGCTGAAAAAACATAGGGCTTTAACTCATTAAAATAGGTTAGCCCAACATCCACGGCAAGTCCGCTTGATGTATAATTTTCTATACTGGAATTAATAAATTTTAGGGTAGCCCCCAGATTAAAATCTGATTTAGGAATATGGTAGGCATAGCCAAATGAAACAGCTAAATCCCGCGCCTTAAACGTACCCGTTTCATTTCCATCTTCATCTGCTCCTATAAATTTACCATAATTTACGTATGTAACTCCTGCATGTACAGTTCCAATACGTCTCGTAATTAAATGGGCAAAAGAAACAGAACCATAATTAACATCTGCTAAAAAATCAACATAATTCACCCCCAATTGATTGTCTAATTCTTTACTAATTGTTGAAGGATTCCACAGTGGCTGATCTATATCGTCATAGAGCGTAAGAACTTCTCCTCCTAAGGCTGATTGTCGCGCAGAAGTTGAAACATTTAAAAAATTAAAAATTTGCTCACCTCCTACTTGTCCGAAGCTTAAATTCGAAATACTTAGAAAAAGTAATAGGATGCCAATTGTTTTCATTTCGGACACAAAGATGCTAGAATTATGTATTATAACGTAATTTTTTTGGTATAATTTGGCCTATTGAATATATACGTTTATTGGTTAATGTGATAAATTAGTGATGATTGCCAAGCAGCGACAGAAAACCACCCATTACATTGATGACATAAGATGCATTTGGTTGTATTAAAAACTTGCCTTATTTTAGTCTTTTCGCTTACCTTAGTCTCAATTTTCATGAACGATTCAATAACCTTGGCAAATCGACTACAAGAAGTACTTCTAGACGGCACGTGGATCGCAAATACCAATTATAAAGCAATACTTCAAACGGTAAATTATGAACAAGCTATATATAAAAAAGGGACTTTAAACACCATTGCAGCTTTAACGTTTCACATCAATTATTATATTAAAGGCATCCTAGATGTATTTGATGGGCGCCCTTTGACGATTAAGGATGAATTTAGTTTTGATGCACCCTTGTTGAAAACTAAATCAGCTTGGAATAAATTGAGACAAGAATTATTTACAAATGCTGAACGTTTAATTTTAGTTGTCAAGCAATTATCTGACACAAAACTGAAGGAAGTTTTTGTAAAAGAAGCGTACGGAAATTACCAAAGAAATTTGGACGGAATGATTGAGCATTGTTATTATCATTTGGGGCAACTGGTTATTTTAAAAAAACTACAGACCTGAAGGGAGAAGGGATAGATTGAATTAGATTCATCTAGAATCAAAGTCAATTCATTATTTTTACATCAATAAAAAGAAGATTCATTTTTTATTACGCGTTGCTTGGTTAAGTGTGTTGCGATCTCAAAGAAAAAAAGAATTTCTTGTACATATACCATTAAACCAAATAAAAAATATAGATTCACATGCGTGAAGTAGATCAATTTTTCTTCAATCAGGAAGAGCCCAATAAAAGTTGCTTTATGGCCTTACGGGATATTATTCTCGGATTTGACACTAACTTTACAGAAACCCTAAAATGGGGATTACCCTGCTATAGTTATAAAAACAAAATGTGTTGCTTTTTATGGCAAGACAAAAAAAGTAAGGAACCTTATATTCTCTTTGTAGAAGGGAATTTATTAGATCACCCCCGATTAGAACAAGGCAAGAGAGCCAAAATGAAAATTTTTAGCGTTGCTGCTGATAAAGATATCCCTGTGGATGAATTACATACGGTATTAGTAGATGCAGTGAACTTGTATTTAAATGGAAAGGTAAAAACAAAATAGTGTTTTTAATAATCATCAAACGGGAGCATATACATATATCCAAACGTTTGGTGTAACGTCTCTACGGCGAAATATAATTTACGGGGGAATATCATTGGGGATGGTGTTTCAACATACCGCGTGATGATCCCAACGCTTCACATGTTGATCCGAACCCATCACATGTATATTCAGACGTTACGTGTATATTCAGACGTTACATGTAACGTCTCTACGGCGAAATATGATTTACGGGGGAATATCATTGGGGATGGTGTTGATCCTGAAGGGATCACATGTCCATAACCAAATCCCTATACCAAAAACGACCCTGAAGGGGTCGAACAAAACACACAAAAAAAGGCAACGTTGTGTGTCAAATGGCACAACACTGTGTAAAATTATTGAGCAAGTTGATTAAACCAACCTGGTGTTGATCCCAACGGGATCACATGTCCATAACCAAATCCCCATACCAAAAGCGACCCTGAAGGGGTCGAACAAAACACACAA
>JGI24723J26617_10000120_pt1 | contig 81091 bp, 71 predicted proteins | sample Cruoilmetagenom6_FD_26617 | JGI IMG/M metagenome (IMG submission 26617) | reverse complement strand
ACAGTGACGCCAGATGATGCCGGCTTGAATTGGGCCGTAGCCAAGAAGAAGTCGGATTTTGTAGGCATACGCGGCATGAAGCGACCGGATCTGGTTTCTCAGGATCGCAAACACTTGGTGGGGCTTTTGACCAGGTCGCCTTCCACAGTGCTGGAAGAAGGCGCACAAATCGTGGCCGATCCCAATCAGTCAGTGCCCATGAAAATGATTGGCCATGTGACCTCGTCCTATTGGTCAGAGAATTGCGGCCGGTCAATCGCCATGGCGGTTGTCGCTGGTGGTCGAGATCTGGAAGGAAAAACCCTTTATGTACCGATGGCGGATGAAACAATTGAAGTCGAAGTGACCGGAACGGTGTTCTTTGACCCGGATGGAGAGCGGATCAATGGCTGACAAATCTTTGTTGCCTCGTCTGGGGCCGCTCGATGACCAGGTTGCAGGGGCAACTGGTGTGGCGATTGCGCCTGCCGGGCCGGCGTTCAGAACAATATTGCGGGCCCGTGCCGAAGCGCTGTCTGACATAGGTTCGGTGCTGGATATTGACCTGCCTCGAAAACCGAAAAGCTCTGCAACAAACAAGAACGGCTTGATGGCGCTGTGGCTCGGGCCTGACGAGTGGCTGATCATTGATGAAAAAGTTGATCCGATGGCCAGTCTCGGCAAGAGCAAGGCGTTGTTTTCGGCTGTCGACATCTCACACCGCAATACCGCGTTGGACGTGGCGGGACGAGGTGCGCGGGCCACATTGGAAGCTGGGTGTCCGCAGGATCTTTCTGATGCGGCATTTCCCGTTCACGCCTGTAGTCGTACTGTGTTGGGCAAAATCGAAGTTGTCATTCTGCGTACCGGTGCCAATGCTTACCGGGTGGAATGTTGGCGCTCATTTGCGGATTATACGTTCAGTTTTCTCGAGGATGCGGCAAAGGACTGCATGGCTTAAGCGGGTTCTGTGGTTATTCCACGAAAGGAGCCCTCAGGTGCCGGTGTTGTCTTCGTCCGGAGTGATTTGCATCAGCGTTAGCCANACGGCGGTAAGGGCAGGTTTTTTCTCATCCTCAATTTCGACTGAAACATCAAAAATCAAGCTCATCATCGTTGGTCCGCGNTGGCGCGCTTCCTTGAGGGTAAAACGACCACGGACGCGTTTCCCGGCGCTGACCGGGGTTGCGAAGCGAACTTTGTTGAATCCGTAGTTGATCCCCATTGTTCGTTCACGGGCTACGGGTACGCAATCTTCATGCATGGCCGAAAGCAGCGAAAGCGTGAGAAATCCATGGGCAATTGTTCCGCCGAAGGGGGTGTCGGCGGCTGCTTCCGGATCAATGTGGATGAACTGATGATCGTCAGTAGCATCGGCAAACTGATTGATCCGTTCCTGTGGAACTTCCATCCATCTGGACACCCACTCGGTATTGCCAACCAAATCGGGAATATCAGCTACTGAAATATAGCTTGCCATGATCTGTTCCGTGTTTTTTGAGNCGTTGCATTCTTAGTGCAAACCTTCCTGCCACAGCAAGGCAATTGCATATCCGCCTTTTATGCAGTTTCCTGAAAGAGAATTACATTCCGTCCGACGATCTGGCTTCCGAACAACTTATCAGGTGAAACCAAGGTCCATCTGCCGGTCGGTGCAGGTATATTTATTTCGATGGCAAGGTGTGATCGGTTGATCGCCAATATCAGGCGGTTCCCGGGCGCGCCCAAGACCATCATCAATCCTGCAAGATCATGATCGTTCCACTTGTCGCCCTCCAATGGCTGACCATCGAGTGTGTACCAGGCAACCTGATTGGCAACGTCCGATCCACGGGCTGGTTGAAGGAACTTCTGGCTGGATAGATGGGGGAGTTCTGCGCGCAAAGTCGCCCACGCTTGGGTAAATGCCAAGCGCGGTTCGTTCAGGCTTTGCCAATTTCGCCAGGTGATCTCATTGTCCTGTGCATAGGCGTTATTATTACCCATTTGCGTGTGACCAAACTCATCTCCGGCAGTCAGCAACAAAGTGCCGCGGCTGGCAAACAGGGTTGCGATCATCGCGCGGGCATCTGCCTCGCGTCGGGCCAATATAGTTTTGTCGTCTGTTGGTCCTTCAACGCCGTTGTTCCAAGAAAAATTCTCGTTGTGACCATCGCGGTTGTATTCGCCATTGGCTTCATTGTGTTTGTCGGCATAGGTGACCAGATCACCCAAGGGAAATCCATCATGGGCAGCGATGAAATTGACGCTGCGGGTTTTGATTGCACCATCATGGCCGAAAATATCGGAAGAACCGGCCAGACGTGTGGCCAGATCACCTGTCTTGCCCGGCTCGCCGCGCCAAAAAAGCCGCATGTCGTCTCGGGCACGGTCGTTCCATTCGAGCCAACGCGGTGGAAACTGTCCCAACTGATAACCGCCGGGACCGATGTCCCAGGGTTCCGCGATCAAAATGGTATTCTCGAGTATCGGATCTGCTGGTATTGCCTCAAGCATTTCCGCGCGAGCAGAGAAGCCAGCGGGATCACGACCCAGAACAGGAGCGAGATCGAAGCGAAAACCGTCGACACCTCCTTGGGTTACGAGATGGCGCATGGAGGCCAGAACCAGTTCGCGAACTTCCGGACGGTGGCAGGCGAGCGTATTGCCGCAGCCGGTGTCATTTATCAGTTTGCCTGGGTTCGTCGCGTCGTGGGAATAATAAGTTCGGTTACCCAAACCTCGCAACGACAGCGTTGGTCCCAGAAGGTCTGATTCACCGGTGTGATTATAAACCACGTCGAGAATGACCGAGATGCCGTTGTCGTGCATCGTGGTCGTCAGATGACGAAGATCATCAATTCCACCTGGTGCCAAGCGTGGATCAAGCGCAAGCAGAGTGATCGGGTTGTAGCCCCAACCATTGGTCAACTCGAGGGGCGGTAAGTGGCGTTCGTCTATCCAGGCGGCGATGGGCATAAGCTCGATTGCCGAGACATGCAGGGACTTCAGGTGTGCAATGATGGCTGGATGGCACAATGCGGCCAGCGTTCCGCGGATGTTTTCGGGAATATCCGGGTGCAGCATGGTGAAAGCCCGAACCGGGATTTCATAAATCAGTCCACCGGGTTTGAAACTAACGTGACTATTTGAAACAGGCACTTTGGCATCTTCCAAAATGGCTTTGGGTACGAGTCTTGCGGTATCAAACCCGAATTCACCCAATCGGGAGTCATAAGTAAATGGCCGGTCGATACGGGTGGCTAAAGGATCGACCAGCAATTTGGAGGGATCAAACCGGTGTCCATTGTCAGGATCCCACGGTCCATCAGCGCGCAAACCATAGCGGACGCCAACAGAAATGTCGGGGATCAGTCCCACGAACAGGCCATTGGTTTGCGGGGTCAGGCCGTGACGACTGGTTTCATTGTCAGCTGCGTCAAACAGACAAACGTGAACTGCGGTTGCGTCGGGTGCACGGACGGTGAATCGGGCTCCGGCTGTGGCAGAGTGGGCACCAAGCTGTATGGATGCTTCATCACGTGAGCTCATCGTCAATCAGGTGATCACGGTCGGAGCATCGCGCCCGGTCAACGACCGAATGTTGGCTATTTCTTCTGCCGCGGAAATCAATCCCGCCAGTGCTTCCTGGGTTTCGATGCCGTGCTTGGCCGCATCAGGCTCATAGAATTCCATGTAGAGGCGCAGGGTGGCGCCGGAAGTTCCAGTGCCGGAAAGCCGGAATACGATTCGGGCACCGCCTTCAAAGAATATTCGAAAGCCCTGATTTTCGCTTACCGATCCGTCGACTGGATCATGATAGGCAAAATTATCGGCCTTGCTGACAGTCATGCCGGCTATCGTTGTGCCGGGAAGCGCTGCGAGCTTTGCCGAGAGACGTTCCATCAAGCCGTTTGCNGNGTCGGTGTCGAGCGCCTCAAAATCGTGACGCGAATAATAGGTCCGCCCATAGGTGGCCCAGTGATCTNTTACTATTTCGAGGGCACTTTGNCCTCTCTCAGCCAGAATGTTCAGCCACAGGAGAACTGCCCANAGGCCGTCTTTTTCCCGGACATGGTCCGATCCGGTTCCGGCGCTTTCCTCTCCGCATATTGTCACGCGCCCGGCGTCAAGAAGATTGCCGAAGAATTTCCAGCCAGTTGGTGTTTCATGGAGTTCCACACCCAGTTTTTCGGCGACCCGATCAGCGGCACCAGAGGTTGGCATGGATCGGGCAATGCCTGCGATACCGTTCTTGTAGCCAGGCGCAAGATGAGCGTTGGCTGCAAGCATGGCGAGCGAGTCGGATGGGGTGATGAAAATTCCCCGGCCAATGATCAGATTGCGATCTCCATCGCCGTCAGATGCTGCGCCGAAATCCGGAGCGTCAGGCCCCATCATCCGATCATGAAGTGCCTTGGCGTGCACGAGATTGGGGTCGGGGTGATGGCCGCCAAAGTCCTCAAGCGGCGTGTCGTTGAAAATGAGGGCGGGATCAGCACCCAGCCGGTTGACAAAAATTTCTTTCGCATAGGGTCCGGTGACTGCGTGCATGGCATCGAATGTGAAACGGAAACCGCCCTTGATCATTGCCGCGATGGCATCGAAATTGAACAGGCTTTCCATCAGTTCTGCATAATCGGTGACCGGATCAATGACTTCCACGACCATGTTGCCGGTTTCGAGTGTGCCAATGGTTTCGAGGTCGAATTCGGGAAGTTCGGCGATGAGGTAGCGGTCTATAACCTTGGAGCGAGCGAATATCGCATCCGTGATTTTTTCCGGTGCCGGCCCGCCATTGCCGGTGTTGTATTTGATGCCAAAATCTTCGTTCGGACCGCCGGGGTTGTGGCTGGCTGACAAGATGATCCCGCCGAACGCCTTGTACTTGCGAATGATATTTGATGCAGCGGGTGTGGACAGAATGCCGCCACGTCCAACCAGCACTCGGCCAAAGCCATTGGCCGCGGCCATTCGAATGGCAATCCGAATGACTTCCCGGTTGTAGTAACGTCCGTCGCCACCAATGACCAATGTCTTGCCTTCATAGCCTTCAAGGCTATCGAAAATCGACTGGATGAAAGCCTCGCTGTATCCGGGTTGCTGGAAGACCGGTACTTTTTTTCGCAACCCCGAAGTTCCCGGCTTCTGGTCGTCAAAGGGCTTGATGGTGACAGTATCGATTTTGGTCATGTTCTGCTTTTCTCGATCAGGGCTTGGTACAATTGGGTATAGCTCTCAGCGCTACGGGTCCAGCTGACGTCTGCCCGCATGCCGTTTTGTTGAATTCTGGACCAGNTTTTTTTGTCATCGAAGGTTCGAATTACCCGGCGGACTGTCTGGCGAAGACCATCTGCCGTTACCGGACCAAATTGAAATCCGGTNGCGACACCGGCAGCNAAGGCGGCCTCGTTTGCGTCAATTATGGTATCGGCCAACCCGCCGGTTCTCGCGACGACNGGGACGCATCCGTAACGCAAGCCGTAGAGTTGGGTCAGGCCGCAGGGTTCAAATCTGGATGGCACCAAGATGGCATCACCGCCAGCCTGCAAAAGATGCGACAAAGGCTCATCATAGCCCAACTGAATGCCGAACTTGCCGCGATGGCGTGCCGCGGCACCAAGCAGTGCCCCTTCAAGTGCCTTATCTCCCGAACCCAAAATGGCGAGCCGACCGCCCATTGCGACAATGTCGTCAATAGATTCAATGAGAACGTCGATGCCTTTCTGCCAAGTCAACCGGGTGATGAGCGTGAAGATTGGTCCCTTTGCCTGCTTGTCGAGTTCAAAGTGTTCGATCAAAGCTTTTTGATTTACTTTCCGCTTGGTGCGGCGAGCAGTATCGAAATGGCCCGCGATATGCGGGTCACTCGCCGGGTTCCAGATGTCAGTGTCTATGCCGTTTACGATACCAAAGAGATCGCCGGAACGCGCATTGACCACGCCTTCCAGCCCCATCCCAAACTCCGGGGTGCGGATTTCCTGCGCGTAGGTCGGGCTGACGGTTGTGATTGCGTGTGCTCTGTGCAGGCCTGCCTTAAGGTAGCTGATATCGCCATAGTATTCGAGCCCATCCATGGCGAAAGCAGACTTCTCGAGCTCCATAAGGGCAAAATGTTTTGAATCAAATTGTCCCTGGAAAGCCAGATTGTGAACCGTCATGACCGTTGGCGTGCCGCTGGCGCCGGTCGTTTCCATATAAAGTGGCACCAGAGCTGCCTGCCAATCATGCACATGGACGATATCGGGTCGCCATGAGGGGACCAACCCATCGGCCACAAGAGCAGCCGCCTTTGAAAAAACTGCAAACCGCCGCCAATTGTCAGCATGGTCGTTGCCGCCGACATCAGTGTAAGGACCNCCGGGACGATCAAAAAGCTCCGGTACNTCGAGAATCAGACAATCGATGCCGCTGACCAGAACGGGCAAGATGCGGCCTTCGGTGCCCAGAACTTTCGGCAGTTTAATGGCTTTGCGTGGCTTTTTAACCTGCGAGAGAACTTCCCGGTAGCCCGGAAGAAAAACCCGCATTTCCACTCCACACCCGGTCAGTGCCGAGGGCAGCGCGCCGACGACGTCAGCAAGACCACCGGTCTTGATCAGCGGAAAGGCTTCAGATGCGACGGAAAGCACTTTCATTGAAATCAGGTCTCCAGTCGATCAATCATGTCCTGGGTAATCAGGCAAATGCCGCTATCAGTTCGTCGAAACCGTTTTCCGTCTTGAACAGGATCTTCGCCGACGATCAGACCTTCAGGAATGTTGACACCACGGTCGAGGATTACTTTTTTGAGTTTGGCATGGCGTCCGATGGTGCACTCGGGCAAAACCACTGCGTCGGTCAGGCTGGAATAGGAATTGGCCCGCACTCCAGTGAAGATCAAAGAGCGCATCAGAGCGGAGCCGGATATGATGCAATCGCCAGAGACCAACGATGAAATTGCGGACCCGCGCCGGTTTTCCTCGTCATGGACAAACTTGGCGGGNGGTTTGATTTCGGCATAGGTCCAGATCGGCCACGACCGGTCATAAAGATCAAGTTCCGGAACAATTTCGGTGAGGTCGATATTGGCCTGCCAATAGGCTTCCACAGTGCCGACATCACGCCAATAGGCTTCCGATTCCATGCTNGCGCGAACACAGGAGTTGGCAAACCGGTGCGCTTGCGCTTTCCCGTTCTTGACGATGTAGGGAATGATATCCTTGCCGAAATCGCGGCTTGAACCGGGCGTATTGGCATCCCGACGCAATTCCTCCATCAGGAATTTGGTGTTGAAAACGTAAATACCCATTGAGGCCAGCGCCTTGGTCGGATTGCCCGGTATGGCAGGTGGGTCGGCTGGCTTTTCAATGAAATCGATAATTACGTCTTTCTCATCGACATGCATGACACCGAATTCTGATGCTTCCATGCGCGGCACTTCGAGTACGCCGACAGTTACATTTGCGCCAGAGTCCACATGCTCTTGAAGCATGAGCTCATAGTCCATCTTGTAAATATGATCACCGGCCAGGATGACCATGTATTCCGGACCATAGGCCTCAATGATATCGATGTTCTGGTAGACCGCGTCAGCGGTCCCTTCATACCATTGGGTTTCGGAGACGCGCTGGCTGGCCGGAAGAATGTCGAAACTCTCGTTTCGTTCCGGCCGCAGGAAGTTCCATCCCCGTTGCAGGTGACGGATCAGCGAATGAGCCTTGTATTGGGTGGCGACGCCGATGCGCCGAATGCCCGAATTGATGGCATTTGAGAGGGCGAAGTCGATAATGCGTGATTTGCCGCCGAAATAGACCGCAGGTTTGGCTCTTACTCCGGTCAATTCCTTGAGCCTGCTTCCGCGTCCCCCGGCCAGCACATATGCCATGGCCTCACGCGCCAGTGGTTGGTTGCGTTTTTGCTCCATGTTATCCTCCCATTCCAGCTATTTCACCCTTGTTGTGGGGTGATCATCAGCGTCGATAGCGGGGGCAAATTCAGTTCCGCAAAAAAACCTCCCGCCGGATTTTCCTGTGCTGGCACTTTGCCGCTATTGCCTTGACCCGAGCCACCGTAATAGGTCGAATCCGAGTTAAATATTTCGCGCCAATCTCCCCCTTTGGGCAAGTTGATCTGGTAATTCGAACGAGGCACCGGNGTGAGATTGCAGATGACGATTACCGGCGGATGGCCCGGTGCCTTGCGTATCCAGGCGAACACGGAGTTGGCGGCATCATCGGCGATCAACCATTCAAAGCCTTCAGGTTCACAGTCACGTGCATGCAGTGCTGCATGTGAAGAATAGAGTTTGTTGAGATCGCGCACCAACAGTTGCATGCCGTGATGGCGGGGGTCGTCGAGATGATCCCAGTCGAGGCCGCGCGCCTCGCTCCANTCGCCGCGTTGACCGAATTCCTGACCCATGAACAAAAGTTTCTTGCCGGGATAGCCCCACATGAAACCGTAATAGGCCCGCAGGTTCGCAAATTTCTGCCACTCGTCGCCCGGCATCTTCTTGAGCATCGATTTCTTGCCGTGCACCACTTCGTCATGGGAAATCGGCAATACGAAATTTTCACTGAAGGCGTAGACCAGACCGAATGTAATTTCATCGTGATGGTGGCCACGATGGATCGGCTCGCGGGAAAAATAGGTGAGCGTGTCGTTCATGAAGCCCATGTTCCACTTGAAGCCGAAACCAAGCCCACCTTCGTGAACCGGCGCGGAAACTTTCGGCCANGATGTGGATTCCTCGGCTATGGTNACAATGCCCGAATGACTGCCATAGACGGCCTTGTTCATTTCCTGAAGAAAGTGNACCGCTTCGAGATTTTCGCGCCCGCCATCCTTGTTGGGAATCCATTCGCCGTCCTTGCGCGAGTAGTCGAGATAGAGCATTGAGGCTACCGCATCGACCCGCAGCCCATCGACATGATATTCCTCGGCCCAGAACATCGCATTGTTGACGAGGAAAGAGACAACTTCCTTGCGTCCGAAATTGTAGATTGCGGTGTTCCAGTCCGGGTGGAATCCCTGGCGCGGGTCTTCGTGTTCATAAAGCGATGTGCCGTCAAAGCGGACCAGACCGTGTTGATCAACCGGAAAATGAGCGGGAACCCAGTCGATAAAAACGCCNATGCCAGCGCGATGGGCACCATCAACAAAGCGGGCAAATCCTTCGGGTTCGCCAAACCGTGCGCTCGGTGCGTAGAGCCCGGTCGTCTGGTATCCCCATGATGGATCATAGGGGTGTTCGGAAACCGGCATGAGCTCGATGTGGGTGAAACCCATTTCCACGCAATAGGGGATCAGGTGATCGGCCAATTGATCCCATGACAGGAACCCATCGTCGTCGTGACGGCGCCAGGAGCCTGGATGAACCTCATAAATCGACATGGGTTGGCGTCGTGCGTCGACGGAGCTCCAATGGGCGCGGTGGGCTTCGTCCCCCCATTCGCGCTCAACGCGTGAGGCAGTAATTGACGCTGTTTTGGGGCGTAGTTCAGTGCGTCGTGCAAATGGATCCGCCTTCAGCGGCAGGCTGCGCCCGTCAGCGCCAATGATCTCGAATTTGTAAGCCTGACCAGTCGTAACGTCNGGAATGAATATCTCCCAGATTCCCGTGTCACTGCGCAAGCGCATGGCGTTTCGCCGGCCATCCCAAACGTTGAAATCTCCTACCACGGAAACCCGCTTGGCATTGGGCGCCCAAACAGCAAAATGGACACCATTAACGCCTTGATGATTGAGCGGGTGGGCGCCCAACTTGTCAAACAAACGCAGGTGGGAGCCTTCCGCGATATAATAGTCATCCATCGGTCCCAGAACCGGGGCAAAGCAATAGGGATCCACCAACACCCACTCATGGGCGCCATTGCGGGCGCGGTATTTCAGCAGCTGACGCTCGGAGACATCTACAAGGCCTTCGAAAAGTCCCGGCGCATGTCCCTGCTCAAGTATTCCAACTTCTTCGCCCTCAAAAGTGAGGGCGATAACTTCGGTGGCATCAGGCAAGAAAGTACGTGTGAGAAAGCCGTCGCCACAAGGGTGTATGCCGAGAACAGAAAATGGATTGCCATGCGCGCCGGCACCAATGGCCAGGGCTTCATCCTTGGAAAGGTGAACTACCGTCTTTGCGGTACGCGGGGCAGCCCGTTTTTTCATGAGCCCGCCTGCCAAATCTCAGAGGCGTATTGCCTTATTGTCCGATCTGACGAAAACCAGCCGGTATGGGCAGTGTTGCGAATGGTTCTGCTGAACCATTCTTTCTCATCGACAAACAATTCATCGACTTGGCGTTGAGCCCGCGCATAGGCTTCAAAATCAGCCGTGACCATGAACCAGTCATGATCGTAGAGGCCTTGAACGAGTTCAGTGAAACGCCCGGGGTCATCGGGAGAAAACACGCCTGATGAAATGGCCTCGAGAGCTTGGTGGAGATCGCGAGAACCTTCGATGATGGCGCGCGGGTTGTGGCCAGCAGCGCGCTGCTCGGCAACTTCTTCGGCAGTCAATCCGAAAATCATGATGTTGTCTTCACCGACATGTTCAAGCATTTCGACATTGGCTCCGTCGAGAGTTCCTATGGTCAGCGCACCATTAAGCGCAAACTTCATGTTGCCAGTGCCAGAGGCTTCCATGCCGGCAGTTGAAATCTGCTCGGAGAGATCTGCGCCGGGCACCATGACCTCCGCCAGCGAGACATTGTAATTAGGGATGAATGCTATTTTGAGCAGGCCACGAACTGCGGGATCATTGTTGATGACGCGGGCGACATCATTGATCAGTTTGATGATCACTTTGGCGTTGTGATAGCTTGGCGCGGCCTTGCCTGCGAAAAACTTCACCCTTGGCACCCAATCGCGCTCGGGGTGCGACCGGATTTGCGAATAAAGGGCGATAGCTTCAATGATATTGAGAAGTTGGCGTTTGTATTCATGGATGCGCTTGATGTGGATATCAAACATCGCTGACGGGTCAACCCTCATGCCGAGGCGACGTGATACCAGATTCGCAAGCCTGACCTTGTTTTCGCGTTTGACGGCGGCAAAGCGTGCGCGAAACTCGCTGTCGTCGGCATATTTGTCGAGTTCGGAGAGTGCTTCTGCATCGTCCATGAAAGCATCGCCGATGGTTTCGCGCAGCAATTCGGTAAGACCCGGATTGCACTGCATCAGCCAGCGGCGAGGGGTAATGCCGTTGGTTTTGGCATTGATGCGCTCGGGAAACAGATTGTGGAGGTCGCGGAATACTGTTTCTTTCATCAGGTCGGTGTGAAGCTCGGATACACCATTGACCGAGTGGGATCCGAAAAAGGCAAGATTTCCCATCCGGACGCGTCGTTCGCCACCTTCGTCAATCAGCGAGATGGCCTTGATCTGCTCGTCGTTGTAGTTCCGCTCTTTCCAGGCGTAGCGCAGAATGCGTGCATTGATGGCATAGACAAACTGCATGTGGCGGGGAAGCAGCCGCTCAAACAGTGGCACTGGCCAACTTTCAAGCGCTTCGGGCAGCAAAGTATGGTTGGTGTAACCGAAGATCTTCTGGGTCATGTCCCAGGCTTCTTCGAACTCAAAGGTATGAACGTCGATCAACAACCGCATCATTTCCGCCACTGCGACAGCGGGGTGGGTGTCGTTGAGTTGAATGGCGACTTTGTCTGGCATGGATCGCAGATCACCATATTGTTGGATATGGCGGCGAATGATGTCCTGCAGAGAGGCTGACGAGAAAAAATATTCCTGACGCAGCCGCAATTCCTGGCCCGCTGGTGTGCCATCAGCGGGATAAAGCACACGGGCAAGCGCTTCAGCTTTGTTGCTGTCGCGAAGCGCGCCAATGTGATCGCCGGCGTTGAATGCATCCAGCAAGATCGGGTCAATCGGTTCGGCCGTCCAAAGCCGCAAGGTGTTGACCCGTTTGGCGCGCCAGCCAACCACAGGGGTATCAAATGCTGTGGCGATCAACCGCTCTTGTGGCTTCCAATTGCAGCGCTGGGTTTCCTCGCCGTTTTCGTCAAGCCTTTCGACAGTACCGCCAAAGCCGATTTCGTACGACGCTTCGAGCCGCTCAAATTCCCATGGGTTGCCATGTGCGAGCCATGTTTCTGGAAGTTCAACCTGCCAGCCATCGCTGAGTTGTTGACGAAACAACCCGTGGACGTAGCGTATTCCATACCCATAGGCAGGCACATCAACGGTTGCCATGGATTCCATGAAGCAAGCCGCCAAACGCCCCAACCCACCATTGCCGAGGGCGGCATCCGGCTCAAGTGCTGCGACCGCGTCGAATTCAACTCCGATGGATTTGAGCGCAGTTTTAATATCTTCAAGCAGCCCAAGATTGGAAACCGCATCGCGCATCAAGCGTCCGATCAGGAATTCCAGGGACAGGTAATAGACCCGTTTTTCTTCTTTTTCGTAAGTCTCGCGGGTAGACTTCATCCATTTGTCGATGATGTGATCGCGGATGACATAGGCGGTTGCTGTCATCCAGTCATGGGGCTTGGCTGACGCTGCGTCCTTGCCGATGGAATAGGTGAGACGTTCAACGATTTCCGCTGCAAGTATTTCCGGATTTGACTCACGGGGAGCGGGTGTCGGAAGCGCGTCGGCCGAGGCGGGTGAAATCATATGAGTGTTCCTTGCTGCGGATGCGTCATCCCAAGTCCGAGAGTCCTCCCTAGAGCAGTCAATCAGGACAGAGGCGCGGTTGCAACGACAGTTTTCAGATGGGAGGTTTTTTTATAACACCAGCGGTGCTCCACGAAGGAGGCTCGTCAGCTGCATGTGCAGGGTTGCGCGATCAGGATACGCGTCGAATGAACTTGGACATTTGCCGAATCAGAAGTGACCAATCGGTGATGTCATGTCTGCTGAACAATGTGTCTGCAGATTGAAGGGAACTTCATCTTCGACATGGTGGCGATCCAGCGGTCCGAATGGTAAGGGCTTGAATTTAATGGCTTCGGATGGTGGGCGATACTGGGATTGAACCAGTGACCCCTTCGATGTCAACGAAGTGCTCTCCCGCTGAGCTAATCGCCCATCCGATGCGGCGCCATACACCACAATCGTGATGCCGCGTCAACTCGAAATTGTGTGGGATTCGGCAAGGGCGGCTATTCGTTGACCGCGCCCTGCCTAATTTGAACTGAACCCGAAATAATCGAGTAATACCGGATCAGGCGGCAACCAGCATACGGTTGACCTCATCGACAAGGTCACGCAGGTGGAAGGGCTTTGAAAGCACCTTGGCATTCTGCGGCGCCTTGGAATCAGGATTAAGTGCTACGGCTGCAAAACCGGTGATGAACATCACTTTGAGGTCAGGATCGAGTTCAGTGGCTCGTCGCGCCAGCTCAATTCCATCCATCTCGGGCATGACGATATCGGTCAGCAACAAGGTAAAGGGTTCTTCGCGCAAACGATCATAGGCGCTTGCACCNTTGTCAAAAGAGCGAACCTCATAGCCGGCTTTTTCGAGCGCTTTGACCAGAAAGCGGCGCATGTCGTTGTCGTCTTCTGCGAGCAGGATTTTCGGTGTCATCCTTATCCAGACCCTTCTATCTGTTGAAATCTATCCACCACTTATGAACGCCTCCAGTAAATATCCGGTGAATTTTATCGCAATAACATCGCCGCCGGGCAGAACATTCAACATACTGGACAGTTTCTTGGCCAGCTGGCAACATGCGGACTCGTGTTTGAAACAGGTGCCGAATGACCAATATCGAAGCGGCGATTCCCGTCAGCCCCTGCGGTCAGCCGCTTTTTGAAGTGGTGCGTCCGCAAAGACAAATTGAACCATTCGTTTTCAACTCCCCTCATTCAGGCCGTCTTTACACGGAAGAATTTCTGGCGATGAGCCGTCTTGATCGGAAGAGCATTCGCCGGTCGGAAGATCATTTTGTCGATCAACTGTATGGCACTGTGAAAGATTTTGGCGCGCCGATGTTGAAAGCGCACTTTCCGCGGGCGTGGCTGGATGTGAACCGTGAGCCTTATGAGCTTGATCCGCGAATGTTTGACGCGCCGTTGCCAGCTTACGCAAATATCGGATCACTTCGAGTGGCCGGCGGTTTGGGTACAATTCCACGGCTTGTTGCAGAGAATGTGGATATTTACCGGGGCAGGCTCACAGTCGCTGAAGGTTTGGCGCGCATTGAAAACGTTTACCGGCCCTATCATGCCTGCTTGCGTCGGTTGATTGCCCAAACTCATGTTCAGTTCGGTGTTGCCGTACTGATTGACTGCCATTCCATGCCTGCCGGGCTCAAGGCATCCGGATCAAGCGCGCGGCCGGACTTTATTGTCGGCGATCGATATGGTGCCAGCGCCACGCATGAATTGTCGCGTGTCGCGGTGTCTGTTCTTACCGGGCTTGGATACGAAGTTGCGCGCAACAAACCCTATGCGGGTGGTTTTATTACCGAGCATTATGGTCGTCCGGCGCGCGGCCTCCATGCACTTCAGATTGAGATCAATCGCGGCCTCTATATTGATGAGAAAACACTGCAGCCATCGCGCGGGTTTTTCCAGCTTCAGGCCGATCTGACGCAATTTATTGATCAGATGATGGCCTTTGTGCGTGAAGAAATGGGCGACACACTTTTGGCGGCGGAATAGTTCCTCAGCCCGGAATTTGCTCTGATATCCCGAAAAAAGACAAAAAAAACCGCGCTGTGAGGCGCGGCAAAGTCTAGGGAGGAAACGCCCAAGGAGGGCATTTACAGTCAGAGACTGTGTAAAGAAGAATAATTGTGCATTGCACCATTGTCAACGATTTATTTAACAAATCTTTCGCAAGTGCGAAAAAAACCCTCATCCCGCCGACGCACTGTGCTTGACGAGGGGCGATCAGCCCCGTAACCGGTTCGAAGATGGATTATTGGGAGACTGCATTTGGAACCTGACCTCGATTTCCTGGATCAGCTGGCTGATGCGGCGGCACTCCAGACATTGCCGCTTTTTCGTTCAAAACTGGATGTCGACAACAAGTACACGACAGGTTTTGACCCGGTCACTGAGGCAGATCGTGCCGCGGAACGGGCAATTCGCACCCTTATCAACGAAAAATTTCCTACCCACGGTATTCTTGGTGAAGAGTATGGAGCGGAGAACACCTCGGCAGAATTTGTCTGGGTGATCGATCCGGTTGATGGGACCCGGGCGTTCATAGCAGGGCTGCCAGTGTGGGGCACACTGGTTGGTCTTTATCACAATGGGCGAGCGGTGATGGGGTTGATGGATCAACCCTTCACCCGTGAGCGCTATTCGGCATCCTCACAGGGAGCCTTTTATCGTCACGGTGAAAGTCCGCGCGCGCGGCTTGAAACACGCGAGGGTGTCGATCTTGGCGACGCGATCCTGATGACGACATCTCCCGCGCTCTATGGGGAAATCGATGCCACCGCTTATCGCCGGTTGGAGAGTTCGGTCCGGCTGGCCCGTTACGGGTGTGATTGCTATGCATTTGCAATGGTGGCGGGTGGTTATGTCGACATCTGCATTGAGTCGGGTTTGCAAAGCTATGATATTGCTGGATTGATAGCGGTTATTGAGCATGCAGGCGGGGTGGTTACAGACTGGTCTGGAGGCAGGCCGGAGCAGGGCGGTAACATTATCGCATGCGGCTCAAAAGCGCTGCACGAGCAGGCGTTGGCGCTGCTGACGAGTTGAGCGAGGTCAGGCTTTTTCCGCAATCTGGTTCTGGTCGGTGCTTGATTTGGCTTTAGCTATGCCGACCAGATCTCGCGACGAGATGTTTTCATCGGGCAGCAAGAATGCGTCGATCGCGGCAACGGCAGCGAGCCGATGACGGTCTGTTTCCTGCAGGAGTTCGTGGCGGGCACCGTCAATGGTCACCAGCGCTCCAGCCCTGAACCGGTTGGCCAGTGCTTCTACAACATGAAGAGAAACGATTTTGTCGGCACTGGCCGCCAGCAAAAGTGTTGGCACCCTGATTGAATCGAGGTGAGACAATCGGCGGACTTTTTTTATTGTGCCCAGCATGTTTGCTATCCACCGGGCAGTTGGCGGTCCGATGCGCAATTGCGGATACGTCTTGTAGATGTCCTGATTTCGACGAAAGCGGGTAATATCACTGGTCAATACATTGCTTTCAAAGGGTCTTGGGAAAACATCGCGGGTCAGGTTGAGCCAACCCAATCCAAATATGCTTAGCAGGCGACACATCCAAAAAATGAAACCGCCGCTGAATTTCTGATCGGAAAGGTCTACGAAAGGAGCCAGCAGTGCCATTTTGTCTATACGGTTGGCCAGTTTTGGAGCTGAGGACAGGGCGACCAATGCGCCCATTGAATGGGCTACCAGAAGAAACGGCAAGCGGGTGTCCGGCAAAACTATGGTCTCGAGGAACTGGCTGAGGTCACTCTCGTAGTCAGCGAATTTGCGAACATGGCCGCGTAGCGGGTTTTTGAGCAAGCGGTCTGAACCACCCTGACCGCGCCAGTCAAACGTAGCCACCCAGAAACCGAGATCAGTGAAGTGGCGGATGGTTTCGAAGTACTTCTCGATGAATTCGTTACGTCCTTGGAGAAGAACAATTGTGCCTTTGGCGGTAGGTTTGTCGTTCTTGAATATTGCGTAGCGCAAGCGCACGCCGTCACGAGCAGTAAAATAGCCGGCGATATGACGTTCCGGAACCTGGTTGGCTGGTGTTGAAAGCAGAATTGGGCGTTCCTGATCACCCACCATAAACCCGGTGGTCAAAGTGGTTTCAGAAGCTGGCAAANTTTTATTGCTCATGGTTTTCGCTTAGTCTCTGGCGCAGTGGAAATCAAAGAGAATCTTGGAATTGGGCGGATTGGGTTGAATTTAAAANAGGTCTTGAACAGCGTTTTNGCGATACCCACATAGTTGTTGCAGGCGCCAATACGGGCCTGCTGACCAAGGAGATCGCCGAATGCGGGATCNTCCGAAAGGTCATACGTGAAATAAAACGTCGCTCAAAGGAGGACCACCATGCGTCACGTTGATTTTGCACCACTCTATCGTTCCAGCGTTGGTTTCGACCGACTTCTTACCATGCTCGACAGTCATGCACAGCCGGACCAGTCCCAATCCTATCCGCCTTATAATATCGAGCGGACAGGCGATACGACTTACCGCATTACCATGGCGGTTGCCGGGTTTGATGAGACTGAAATTTCCATTGAGGCCCGCGAACACGCGCTGACAGTAACCGGTGAAAAAGCCGATGATGCTGAAAATGGCAAAAGCGAATTTCTTTANCGCGGAATTGCCAAGCGTACGTTTGAACGCCGCTTCCAGCTTGCTGAGCATGTTGANGTGAGCGGAGCTTCGTTGAAAAACGGTCTGCTTCACATCGAGTTGAAGCGGGAACTTCCCGAAGCCATGAAGCCTCGGAAGATTCAGATCTCGGCTGACAACTCCGATGGAACCAAGCAGATTGAGGCAAACGCCGCCTGATCCACTTGGATGATGCGATAGAGGGCGCCCGGAATTTCGGGCGCCTTTTTATTGTGCGGTGGTCACAAATCGCTTCGCTAGGACTGCATCAAGCGAGATCAAACCTCCACCCTTGATGGCCAGATAGATGAGCGGCAAAAGCCATAACAGCCGTTGATCGAGAATGACGCTGTCTGGGAAGCGGTCGAAAAGAGCGCCGATTGTTTCTGGTTCAACTTGGTGAACTGTTATGTCGACAAGGGTTTGAACGGCAATGAATACAATCATGCCTACCGCCGCGATCCGCGTAAACAGACCGACGATGATGAGGAGCGGCAGAATGAATTCTGCGTAGGTTCCCAGTGTGACAATCAATCCCCACGGGATGAAGGCGACAGCATCAACGTCGCCGCCGGCCGCATCCACCGCAGGCAAGGCAATCTGGTAATAAGCACTCGAAGAAACGGAGAAGAAACCGAAAAAGCCGTCGCCAACTTTTGTCCGCGCCGAACTCAGAAAATATCCCCACAAGACAGCGGCAAAGATGAATCTGGCTGCCAGACTCAGAAACCAGCCTTCGGTNAGGCGCTCAACAAAACCGAAAACCACGTCGTGCAGGGATTTTACCTGATTTATGAAACTTTTCATTTTTCGTCTCCAACAGGGGTTTGCACTGTTTTGAGTTCTGCGGCAGAGAATGCACCTGAACTTATCAGGGTGGTTATTGCCGCTGGCAGGTCGAATTGCGGGTCCAGTTCCGATGCAGAAGATGCGGCTTCGGCAAGGGTATTGCGGTCCAGCAAGCTACGAAAGAACGCGGCACTTCCACCGACAAGGGTTCTGACTTCCACCTCGAACCGGGCGCGCGTGACAAGGGCAGTTTCCGCAGCGCCTAAATCAAGGTCTTCCAACGGCTGATTTTCACGGCAGCGGGTCAGCAAAGTAGCGATAGCGAATTTGCTTTCAACCAGTGCAGTTGCTGGATGTGGAATGAAAATCAGTTCACCAACTTGTCCATCATCGGTATCAGCAAGAACGCTCGGTTNAAGAGCCGCTGCATCGGCAGCGTGAAAAGCATCAAGCCATCTGCGTTCGAGAAGGGCGAGCGCTGGCAGAAACGGATAGGCTGATAGTGGTTTGAAGGCAGCCAGAAAGTCCGGAAAATCATCACCATAGGCAAAAAGCATGGGCACTTTTGGCGGGTGATTGACAATAAATATTTGTGCCACATCTGCGAAGGATTTTTCGCCGAGGAGAGTTTGCACCGCCGGAAAAAGATCGGCCATCGCACCAAGCAGACTGACCATTACATTGTTGCGGTAAACGGCAAAGCGTTTGATTGCCTTTTTCCCGCGGGGTCCGGTAACGCCTTCCGGCAGCGGAGCATCGGGTTCAAACAATGCCGCGCTGAACTCTTTGTTCAGATAGGGTTTGTTGAGCTGGGAGGTCACCCGATTACCCTGTCGCATGGCGGGAGCCGAGCCAGGCTTCTTTGCGATGGCGATCCAATATCGTGTCGGCAGCCTGGGCTTCGCGTCGCAGGATGGGCCAATCCGGGATGTCGTTGTCCCACTCGACCAATGTCGGCAACGCGCCCGTCTGGCTGATGACAACTTCAAAGAGCGCCCAGACGTCTTCCGAAACAGGCCGGTCATGGGCGTCAATCAGCAGTGTGTCGCCTTCATCATCGGTGTCTTCGGCGTGTCCAGCGAGGTGGATTTCTTCGACCAGATGCAGCGGGAAATCCCGTAAGTAATGCAGCGATTTCCAGCCGTGGTTTGTGGCTGAAACAAAGACATTGTTAACGTCGAGCAGTAAACCGCAGCCGGAACGCCGGGCGATTTCAGATATGAAATCGGTTTCGCTCATGGTGGATTGTTGGAACGCCACGTAGGTGGATGGGTTTTCCAGCANAATAGTTCGCTTCAACCGGTCTTGAACTTGAACAATATGGGAAACGATCCTGTCGAGCGTCTGCTCGTTGTAAGGAAGGGGCAAAAGATCGTTGAAATAGTGATCGGAGTGGGTNGACCAAGCCAGATGTTCGGANACCATGCCGGGCTGGTATCGTTCGACAACGCCTGCCAGACGCTCCAAATGGGCNGGATCCAGACCGGTTTCGGCACCTATTGAGAGGCCGACGCCATGAACAGAGAGCGCGAATTGCTCACGCAATGCTTCGAGCTCGCGGTGAACGGGTCCACCAGCCCCCATGTAGTTTTCTGCATGAACTTCGAGAAAACCGATCTTATAGTCATCAGCAAGAATGTCAGTGACATGCTCATTTTTCAGTCCCGCTCCCGCCCGTGGCGGAAGCGGATTATCAGGAAAACGGGGGATGGCAGACAAGCTGCTGGACATGATGGTTTCATCCGTATTCGGCATGAGAGCCTCCCCGGTTAGCGTCATTGTGCTGTGTTCAAGAGGCCATATCGCGATCTAGTGGAGTCAGCGAGCCCATGCGGCCGCCTTCAAGTGCCATGGTTTCGCAGGTTCCAGCGTCAACATTCGTCCAGGCATTTCCCTGGTAATCGACCTTTGAACTGCCGGCGCACGTGGTGCCAGGGCCAGCTTTGCAATCATTCGCTCCTGCCAACGATACGCCATAACATTTCTCTTGTTCGGCGGCGACAGCGCTGGTGGATGTGGAAGTCAGGGTGACTCCTGAAATGGCCAATGCGACCGCGCCGGCGAGTGCTGATGCACCGATGAGGGATTTCTGCGACATGCTGTTCTCCTTTAGGTGGTGTTGAATATTGGCCAAGACTTCGTTGTCCGGCCGGAGAACCTTCCCCGAATTGCTGGTAAACTGGAAATCAAGCGCGCGTTATTGGGATCACTTGCGCGTTATCTGTTTGTGAAGTGAAGACTGCTTTCAGTCGAGAAAATCAACAAAACGCTCTACATCATCGCGGGTGGTGGCAAAACTGGTCACCAGACGAAAAAGACCTTCGTCAGCATTGGGAACAACAGGGCAATCAACTGGTATCGGCCAATCGTAGAACTTTGCTCCATTTTCACGCAATCTTGCAGTTGTCTCATGAGGCAATATGATGAAAAGCTCATTGGCTTGACTGTCCCAGGCCAACCGTGCCCGGTTCGAGGCAGCAAGTCCCTGCCGCAGCAGATCAGCCATTGCATTGGAGTGGTGCGCCAGTTCCAGCCACAGGCCGTTTTCGAAGTAGCCTGCAAACTGGGCGGCAATGAACCGGCTTTTTGAAAAGAGTTGCGCGCCTCGTTTTCGCAGATAGGGGATCTGTTTTGCCTTTTCTGGATTGAAAACGACCAGCGCTTCTGCACACCAACACCCATTCTTGGTGCCGCCAAACGACAANATGTCGACGCCGCTTTCGACGGTCATCTCCCTAGGGGTAAGATCAAGGGCAACGAGCGCATTGGCAAAACGGGCACCATCCATATGCATGACAAGCCCATTGTCGTGGGCAATGTTGCTGATGGTTCGAATTTCCGGGCGCGTATAAACNGTTCCGCTTTCTGTAGCCTGGGTAAGTGAGANTGCAACAGGCTGGCCGTGGTGAATAAAATCGGCCGGGTATCGGGCGATGGTGTTTATCAATGCCTCGGGGTTCATTTTGCCTGAAGNTCCATGAACGGGTGCAAGTCTCGTTCCGCCCGAAAAGAACTCGGGGGCGCCACACTCGTCTTCCATTATATGGGCGTGGGAATGACAGAAGGCCACGCCACCGGGTCTGGAAGCAGACGCCAACGCTATGGAATTGGCAGCCGTTCCGGTACCAACAAAAAAGACGGCAACTTCTTGCCCGAAAATATCGTTGAATGAGCGCTCAACCTTCCGGTCGAGTTCGCTTGCACCATAAGCAGCGGCAAAGCCACCTGCGTTGCGGTTCAGCGCGTCGGCAATTGCAGGATGGGCCCCAGCCCAATTGTCAGATGTAAAAATCATTGGCGAAGATTCCCTCGGTATTTGCTTGCGCATGGGCTCATTCCGCTTTCCTTGCTAGGGCGGTGTAGGAATCTCTGCAAATGGTTTCTTGNNNAAGTTGCCTCATTTCAGGACTTGAGGGGATGCAATGCTCTGTGTATTTCTGCGGCCTAGGCAGTACGAAACCGCGTGTTTTTTCTTGCGCTACGAAATTAAATTACGCCAATCCTCCGTTGTGCCTCATATTGATGCCGGGATGCCGGAAAAATCGATCTCCTAGTCTTGCCTTGAAGGTCGCATTCTGCCATAAGCAGGAATAGGACAGCTATCCTGTCCTATTTTGCCTGGGCCGTCGTCTTCAAGCCGCACGAACCGGGCAAAAATCGCGAGCGGAAGAAATGCCCTGGCAAGGTGACCGCGTGCGGATGGATATGCTAGAACAAGTCCTGCCAAGCAAGTTGGCTTTATTGCCAGACAGAAACTAGGCAGGTCAGTCGAAAGCGGGTTCAAACGAACATTGCCCGACGCTTGAAAGAGCCGGGCCTGCAAAATGTCGCCGAGTGGCGGTTGAAGGGAGAATGGAATGACGGAGATGATGACTTCCCGGAATGCAGGGCTACTGGCCAGCACCGCGAATCTGACAGGCCCGATCAAGTCCAAAACCCACGGCGCGCCCGAGGCGGTTGGTCTTTATGATCCNCGCAATGAGCATGACGCATGCGGCGTCGGGTTTATCGCCCATATGAAGGGCGAGAAGTCGCACCAGATTATNGAGGACGGGCTTTTCATTTTGGAAAACCTGACCCACCGCGGCGCGGTTGGAGCTGATCCGCTGATGGGCGATGGTGCTGGCCTGACCGCACAAATCCCGCATGATTTTTTCAAGGAAGAATTGGCCAAGGACGGCATTTCATTGCCTGAGCCGGGGCACTATGCTGCAGGCTTTGTGTTCATGCCAAAGGACGCCGCGCTGCGCGAGCATCTGATGGACATTTTTCGTGAAGTTATCGCGGAGGAAGGTCAGGTTCTGCTTGGTTTCCGCGATGTGCCGGTTGACAATTCTTCGCTGTCCAAAGCTCCAGATATTGCTGCGACTGAACCCCACCATCTGCAGCTTTTCATCGGCCGCGGCGAGGGTGTTGACGATGTTGAGGAATTCGAACGGCGCCTGTTTATTCTGCGCAAAGTGATTTCCAATCGTATTTACGGCGAAACCAATGGTGCGGATAACGGCTTTTATATCGTTTCGTTGTCTACGCAGACCATAGTCTACAAGGGCATGTTCCTCGCCTATCAGGTGAAGGATTATTACAAGGATCTCAGCGATCCACGGTTTGTTTCGGCAATCGCTCTGGTTCACCAGCGGTTTTCGACCAACACTTTCCCGTCCTGGAAGTTGGCGCACCCTTACCGGATGGTTGCGCATAACGGTGAAATCAACACATTGCGGGGCAATGTGAACTGGATGGCCGCGCGGCAGGCTTCAGTCAGCTCACCGCTGTTTGGAGATGATATCTCCAAGCTTTGGCCGATCTCCTACGAGGGCCAGTCCGATACGGCTTGTTTTGACAATGCGCTCGAGTTTCTTGTGCGGGGCGGATATTCTATGGCCCATGCGGTCATGATGCTGATCCCCGAAGCCTGGGCCGGAAACCAGATGATGAATCCGCTTCGCAAGGCATTCTATGAGTATCATGCGTCATTGATGGAGCCGTGGGANGGTCCGGCTGCGGTGGCATTTACTGATGGATGTCAGATCGGAGCCACGCTCGATCGGAACGGTTTGAGACCTGCGCGTTACATTGTAACTGATGATGACCGGGTAATCATGGCCTCGGAATCTGGTGTTTTGCCAGTTGCCGAAAAGAACATCGTGCGTAAATGGCGGCTGCAGCCCGGCAAAATGCTGCTGATTGACACTGGCGAAGGCCGGATCATTTCCGATGACGAGATCAAGTCCTCGGTTGCGGGTGAAAACCCATATCGGGACTGGCTGGATCAGAATCAGTTGATTCTGGAGGAGCTCAAGCCGGTCACGCCGCGTGCCTTAAGGGACGACGTGACACTGCTCGACCGTCAACAGGCTTTTGGCTATACGCTGGAAGATACCCGAATTCTGATGGCACCCATGGCGACAACCGGGCAAGAAGCTATCGGCTCGATGGGGACTGACACGCCGATTTCGGCAATGTCGTCGAAGTCGAAGATGCTTTTCACCTATTTCAAGCAGAACTTTGCCCAAGTGACCAACCCGCCGATCGATCCAATCCGGGAAGAGCTGGTGATGAGCCTGGTTTCCTTCATCGGACCCCGGCCGAATCTCCTCGACAATACCGGTGGTTCCAAGCGTAAGCGGTTGGAAGTGCGCCAGCCGATCCTGACCAATGGCGACCTGGAAAAAATCCGGTCCATTGGCCACACCGAAGACCGATTCGATACCAAGACGCTGGATTTCACCTACAAGGCCATCAACGGCGCTGCGGGAATGGAAGATGCGTTGACGCTGCTGTGCGAGCGGGCTGAGGATGCGGTCAAGAGCGGCTANAACATCATCATTCTGTCCGACCGCCANATCGGCCCTGACCGAATTGCCATTCCATCGTTGCTGGCGACCGCCGCCGTTCATCACCACCTTATCCGCAAGGGTCTGCGGACTTCGGTTGGTTTGGTAGTGGAATCAGGCGAGCCGCGTGAAGTGCATCACTTCGCTTGTCTGGCAGGTTATGGCGCGGAAGCGATCAACCCCTATCTGGCCTTTGATACGCTGATCAACATGCACAGCCGCGGCGAGTTTCCGCCGGAAGTTGATGACCATGAGGTCGTGTCACGCTACATCAAGGCGTTGGGTAAAGGCATCCTAAAGGTGATGTCCAAGATGGGCATTTCGACCTACCAGTCCTATTGTGGTGCGCAGATTTTCGATGCGGTGGGATTGTCGAGCGATTTCGTCAAAGCCTATTTCACCGGCACAGCAACGACTATCGAAGGTGTCGGTCTGGCGGAGGTTGCCAAGGAAACCGAATTGCGCCACACGGCGGCTTTCGGCGATGATCCTGTGCTGGCAACAAACCTTGAGATTGGCGGGGAGTATGTTTTCCGCATGCGTGGCGAGGAACATGCCTGGACACCGGACGCTGTAGCCACCTTGCAGCATGCAGTGCGGGGCAATGCTGAAGATCGTTATCGCGAGTTTTCCAAGATGATGGACAGCGAAGCGCAGCGGATGAACACCATTCGCGGGTTGTTCAAGATCAAGGACGCCAAGGCGCTGGGTCGCAAGTCCGTGTCCATCGACGAAGTCGAACCTGCCGTTAATATCGTCAAGCGGTTTTCGACCGGTGCCATGTCCTTTGGCTCAATCAGCCGTGAGGCGCATTCCACATTGGCTATTGCCATGAACCGGATCGGCGGTAAATCGAACACCGGTGAGGGCGGAGAAGAGCCTGATCGCTATTTGCCGATGCCCGGTGGCGGAGCCAACCCAGAGCGGTCTGCCATCAAGCAGGTTGCCTCGGGCCGCTTCGGTGTGACCACCGAGTTCCTGGTCAACTCCGACATGATCCAGATTAAAGTGGCGCAGGGTGCCAAGCCCGGTGAGGGCGGTCAGTTGCCCGGCCATAAAGTGGACGCGACCATTGCCAAGACCCGGCATTCAACGCCGGGAGTTGGTTTGATTTCGCCTCCGCCGCACCATGACATCTATTCAATCGAGGATTTGGCTCAGCTGATCTTCGACCTGAAGAACGTCAATCCGACATCCGATATTTCAGTCAAGCTGGTTTCGGAAGTGGGTGTGGGAACCGTGGCTGCAGGCGTCGCCAAGGCGCGCGCTGACCACATTACCATTTCCGGTTATGATGGCGGTACTGGTGCATCGCCACTGACGTCGCTCAAGCATGCCGGTAGCTCCTGGGAAATGGGACTTGCCGAGACACAGCAGACGCTGGTTCTCAATGGGTTGCGCAACCGCATTGCCTTGCAGGTTGACGGCGGTTTGAAGACCGGGCGTGACGTCATCATTGGCGCCATGCTGGGAGCGGACGAGTTTGGTTTCTCGACAGCGCCGTTGATTGCCGCTGGCTGTATCATGATGCGCAAGTGTCACCTCAATACCTGCCCGGTTGGTGTGGCAACGCAGGATCCGGTTTTGCGCCAGCGCTTCAAGGGCACTCCGGAGCATGTGGTCAACTATTTCTTCTTTATTGCCGAAGAAGTTCGTGAATTGCTGGCAGCGATGGGCTTTACCAAATTTGACGAGATCGTCGGTCAAGTCGACATGCTGGAACAGGATCGCTTGATTGATCACTGGAAAGCCAATGGGCTGGATTTCAGCCGGGTTTTTTACAAGCCGGAAGCGCCCAAAAAGTCCATTTATTGGACCGAGCGGCAGCAGCATCCTATTATTGACGTTCTCGATCGCAAGCTGATTGCCGAGGCGGCACCGGCGATCAACAACAAGAGCCGGACAACAATTGAAACCGGGATCAAGAATGTTGACCGGTCTACCGGAGCCATGCTTTCGGGCGAGATTGCACGCAAATATGGCCACAAGGGATTGCCGGAAGACACGTTGACAGTCCGGTTGACCGGAACTGCAGGGCAGTCATTCGGCGCTTTCCTTTCCCACGGTGTTACCTTTGATCTCAAGGGTGATGCCAATGACTATGTCGGCAAGGGTCTTTCGGGTGGCCGGATCATCGTCAGCCCGACCGAAGACAGCCAGATTGTTCCTGAGCAGTCGATCATCGTCGGCAACACGGTGCTCTACGGTGCCACTGAAGGTGAGTGCTACTTCCGTGGTGTAGCGGGTGAAAGGTTTGCGGTTCGTAACTCGGGGGCCATAGCTGTCGTNGAAGGCGTGGGTGATCACGGCTGTGAATACATGACAGGCGGTCTTGTGGTCGTTATCGGCGAAACCGGCCGCAACTTTGCAGCTGGTATGTCAGGCGGCGTGGCATATGTGCTTGATGAGGCAGGTGACTTTGCCAGCCGTTGCAACATGGCGATGGTTGAGTTGGAGCCTGTACCGGAAGAGGACGATATTCTCGAAAAACTGCACCACCATGGTGGCGATCTGGCACATAAGGGCCGGGTTGATGTGTCGGGTGACATGACCCGGCATGATGAGGAGCGTTTGTTCCAGTTGATCTCGAACCACAAGCACTACACTGGTTCGGAGCGAGCCAAGCTGATCCTCGAAAACTGGGCAGATTACAGACCGAAATTCCGCAAGGTGATGCCGGTGGAATATCGCCGGGCGCTTGAAGACATGGAACGCAACAAAATGGGCGTCGCTGCTGAGTAACCGGACGAAAATCCAGGGCCGCAATCAAGATACGGTTTCGGCTTCGGGCACCATTGTTGTGCTGCGATAATCAAGGAATAGATATGGGCAAGGTAACAGGCTTTCTCGAAATCGACCGGCAGACGGCAAAGTATCAGCCAGCGTCGGACCGCATTCGGCACTTCCGGGAATTCTCAATTCCGATGTCGGATTCTGAGGTTCGAAAGCAGGCAACCCGGTGCATGGATTGCGGTATTCCCTACTGCCATGGGCCCACCGGCTGCCCGGTGCATAATCAGATCCCTGACTGGAACGACCTCGTCTTCAACGATCGTTGGGAAGAGGCGATCATCAACCTGCATTCAACCAACAACTTTCCCGAGTTTACCGGTCGGATTTGCCCGGCACCCTGCGAGGAAGCCTGTACGCTCAATCTTGAAGATGCGCCTGTTGCCATCAAGACCATCGAACAGGCATTGGCAGACAAGGCCTATGAAATGGGCTTTATCGTCCCTCAGCCGACGGCGACCAAAACCGGAAAGACTGTGGCTATTATCGGCTCCGGTCCTGCGGGTATGGCTGCTGCCCAGCAGCTTGGTCGCGCTGGTCATGAAGTACATGTTTTTGAGCGTGAGAGCCGCGCGGGTGGCTTGCTGCGCTTTGGTATTCCTGATTTCAAGATGGAAAAGCACTTCATCGACCGGCGCGTTGCGCAAATGGAAGGCGAAGGCGTAACCTTCTTCTACAACGTCAATATCGGTGTCGACAAAACCACCGAGGAACTGCGAGCGACCTACGACGCTGTACTTTATTGTGGTGGTTCGGAAAAACCTCGCGATGCGGGTATTCCGGGAGTTGAACTTGCCGGCGTGCATGACGCAATGCCCTATCTGGTTCAACAGAACAAGCGGGTAGCGAATGAAGCCATCGAAACCACCGGTTGGCCATCTCCGCCAATCCTGGCCGGTGGCAAGCATGTTGTCGTCATTGGTGGTGGTGATACAGCATCAGACTGTGTGGGAACCGCGTTTCGCCAGGGAGCGGTGCGTGTAACCCAGCTTGATATCCGTCCGCAGCCGCCGGAAAAAGAAGACAAGCTTGCTGTCTGGCCATTTTGGGCAACCAAAATGCGGACGTCATCTTCGCAGGCTGAGGGCGCCAAGCGGGAATTTCAGGTTGGTACGCTGGAATTGGTTGGTGACGATAACGGTACTCTCACCGGTGTGAAGTGTTGCAAGGTAGATGAGAAGCGCAAACCGATTGCTGGTTCGGAGTTCATCATACGTGCCGATCTGGTCTTCATCGCCATCGGCTTCTGCGGCCCTAAGGAAGATTCAGTGTTGGCCGAAATGGGTCAGAATCTGGCGATCAATGTCGATCACCGCGGTTCCAAAAACGTCATAGCCAACGAGCAGGACTACAAGTCGTCGGTCGACAAATTGTGGGCAGCAGGTGACGTTCGTCGCGGCCAGTCATTGGTGGTCTGGGCCATTCGTGAAGGCCGTCAGGCCGCCCGCGAGATTGATCTGGAATTGACAGGTTCTACAGATTTGCCGCGCTAACAGCATCGCATTCATGAACATCGAGGAAACGCCGATCTGGTATGGGTCGGCGTTTTCTTGATTCAAGAGACAGAATTGGTGCTATCTGGATGCCTTCTTTGGGGGCCAGGAAAAATTGTCGACCCGCCCAGTTGGGGCGGCCGGTGCAATTCCTTCGCGAACCAGAATATCACGCGGGGTCGGGGTCAGGTTGACTTGCGCAACAGATCCGCTGAGCAATTGCGCGCCGCCATCAAGATCAGGGTCAGTCATTGATACAGGCAAGGTGCGAACAGGGTTTGATGCTTCAAGCGAAGTGCCTGGCAAATTGAGTTCCGGCAGATTGGAAGAGTCGAGACCAGTAAATTCCCCGCCTGTATCTGCGGCACTACCAAGCAGGCGGCGCAGTGGTTTTTCAGCATAGAACGCCATCTTGCGGCGTCCGGCAGCGGTCATGTTGATGCCATCTGATCCCCGCAACCGGACTTGTTGTCCATTGATGTCCGATCCAGTGAAGATGAATTTGTCATTCTCATCGACAAATCCGTCCCAGATATCGACGAAAATTTGTTCTGCACTATCCACGCGGGATTTTGTGATGCCGTTGAGAGCCAACATGTCGGCGGACATCGAGGTGAAATTGAATGACGGCAAGCCAACCCACACGAGTTTGCTGCCGGAGGCTGTTGCTGCCTTGATGAGCGCATCCGTCCGGCGCGTATATTCAGCCACCCATTCGGGTGAGCGTACCTCCAGTCGTCCGCTATCTGTGCGAAGTTTCTGGCTGTCATTCGAACCGATCTGGACCACCACGATGGCTGGTTTGTGTTGTTCGACAAGTGCAGGCAATTCGGCCGGCCAGTTGTAATAATCATCGCGAACAAGGCCGGAAGAACCGTTTGATTCGCTGACTATGACGACGCCTGGTGATTGTTCAAAGCTCTTTTCAAGCCCATCAGCAAGACCTCCGGCAAGGAAGTCCCCGATGACAAGTACCACGCGGGCGTTCTCCAGTTTCTCAACAACAGGTTCGGGTGCTGGAGCCGACGCCCGGCTGACCGATTTTCTGCTGGGCCGGCTGGAACGCTGTGCTTTTGTGGACCGTTTGCTTGATTCAGCGGCACTCGATTTTGGTTTGCCAGCGCCAAAGAGCAACTGCAAGAATGATTTCCGCTCAACCTTCTGTTGGGCGCTTGCTGTCATGGTTGAAGTCACCGACACGGCAAGAACAACTGCACATGCCACAACGAAGCGGCCAATAAAGCTGGTTGCAGCAGTGTTGCGCATGAAACCGGACCCCGGGCTTTGTCATTGAATGTTGACCCGGCACCGGCATCAGGCCAGATTATTTGCGCCGGATCGCGTCTAGCACCATTTTCGATGGTTTGCCGTCCTGGGTCAAGCCAGCGCGGTTTTGAAAGGCTTCAATAGCTGCTTTTGAGCCGGAACCGAAATTGCCATCAATCTCGCCATCGTAAAAGCCCAGAGCCTTGAGTTGCTTCTGAAGTTCAAACTTTTCTGTAACGTTCAGTGTGCCTTCCGGCCGCGGCCAACGTTGGTCAACACCGCCATAACCGGCTATCTCGTCAGCCAGAACGCCTACTGCCAAGGCGTACAGATCTGAAGCGTTGTAGCGTTTGGTGATGTAGAAGTTACGCGTCATCAGGAATGCAGGGCCGTTGGCGCCAGCAAAAAGCTTGAGAACCGCGCGCTGGTTTTTGTCGCGAAACCCTTTGCCGCCGGGACGGGTGAACCCGAGCCGAGCCCACTCACCGAGGGTTTTTGTCTGCCCATCGTATTTTGAGCCTGAACTTGGAGCAATGGCCTCATAGCCCCAGGTTTTGCCAGTTTGCCAACCGTTTTTGTGCAGAAGATTGGCGGCAGTCGCCAAGGCATCAGGAATTGAGTTCCAGATATCGCGATGGCCATTGCCATCGGCATCGATCGCAAATGCCAGATAACTGGTGGGAATGAATTGTGTGTGCCCCATTGCGCCGGCCCAGCTGCCGGTCATTTCGCTAGGACTGATGTCACCTGCCTGCAGGATCTTGAGCGCAGCAACCAGCTGGCTGCGGGCAAACTTGGCACGACGCTTGTCGCCATAGGCAAGTGTGGCCAGCGCCTGCGGTACATAATGTAGCCGGTCGGTTTTATCGAGAATCGCCCCGTAGTTGGATTCCATCGACCAGATTGCCAGCAACACGTTGCGGCTGACACCGAACTTGCGCTCAATGGCGGTGAGCGTCCGGTGATGCTTCCGCGACATCTCGCGACCTTGCGCTATCGTGTAAGGGTTGACCCGTGAATCCAGATAATCCCAAACCTTGGTCGTGAATTCGGGTTGGTACTGCGCCTTGCGCAGTACTTCGGGGTCGGGGATGGTTACGCCAGAGAAAGCCGCTTGATAGGTTTTTTTGGATATACCGCTTTTCGCCGCAGTGGAATAAAAGCTCGAAATCCAATTTTGGAAATTGGCATCGGCATGGGCCATCGGTGTCAGCGACAGCNCAATGGCTGTGGCGAANGCCGGGATGGCAATTTTCTTTGGAGTGAGGCGGAACATATCGGTTGATCCTGTCGTTAAGCTCTGTGCAAAGGGCGATATTTTGCAGATCATGCCACCGGGTCGTTAATACTTCGTTTACTATAAGTGCGGTGCAAAGTTCATTGTTCGGTGATTTTCAACTTTTCGCGTTCAGGACTTGGCCACCACGGGGCTGAACCCGCCAGCGGACATTCATGAGGAATGGGGATAATTTTATGGCCGAGATAAAAAAAATTCGAAAAGCAGTGTTGCCGGTTGCTGGCTTGGGAACACGGTTCCTGCCAGCCACCAAGGCAGTGCCAAAGGAAATGCTCACCGTCGTGGACAAGCCGGTGGTGCAATATGTGGTTGAGGAAGCACTTGCTGCCGGCATCGAACACATCATTTTTGTGACTGGTCGAAACAAGGGTGTGATCGAAGATCATTTCGATATTGCCCATGAGCTCAATGATACATTGGAAGAGCGCGGCAAGACTTCTGAGTTGCTCCTGTTGGACGAAATGCTACCCGTAGCGGGTGCCACAAGCTTTACACGTCAGCAATCACCACATGGGCTGGGCCACGCAGTCTGGTGCGCACGCGATATCGTCGGCGACGAGCCGTTTGCGGTGTTGCTTCCTGATATGGTGATGCGCGACAAGGTAGGCTGCATGGCTGGAATGGTTGATCTTTACAACCAGGTCGGCGGAAATGTTGTTGCGGTGGAAGCTTGTGATCCGGAACTGGCCCATCGCTACGGTATTGTCGGTAAAGGCGATGACTTGCCTGGCGGATTTCGTATCACCGAGATGGTCGAAAAGCCGCCGAAAGGCACAGCTCCATCGAATTATTTCATCAATGGTCGCTATATCTTGCAGCCTGAAATTTTTGAAATTCTGTCCCGCGGAGAACGCGGTGCGGGCAACGAAATCCAGCTGACCGATGCCATGTTGCATCTGGCCGAAGAGCAGGACTACTCTGCCTACCGCTTTGAAGGTGACACCTTTGACTGCGGTTCGAAGGACGGCTTCATTTTGGCCAATGTTGCATTCGCACTCGGGCGTGAAGACATCGCCCCACTTGTCGCAGACAAAATCCGCAAACTTCTAGGCTAGGTGACAATGAATTAACGACGCAAGCGCAAGCCAACACCAATGCGTGCTGTACTTGAAGCCTGCGTGCCAGACTGAGTGGTGCGCTCATAACCAGCTTCAGTGACCACAGACAGGTAACGATTGACTGACCAGTCCAACTCACCAGTCAAACCCAACGTGGTCTGGTCAGTGGGGGCTGCTGTGCCCTGGAAATTGCGACGCAGTGCAGTGCCCGTGAGTTTTGCAACAACTGCTGCCCTCAGTTCGTGTTCAAGCCCAAGCGAGAGCTGGTGAACCACCGATCCACTTTGATCGGCGGTTGTCGATGATTCCAATGCAGTCGATAGTGCAGCGTTGACGGTGGTGCCGCGCATTGGCGACCAATTCAGCATGCCGTCAACCGAGAATGACCCAATGTCTGTGAGGCGAGAGTCCTCGATCTTGCGGTTGAGATAACCAACAGCAAGTTCTCCGGACACTTTCTCGCCCATCGGAAATTCGGAGCCGAGTTTCAAGCCATAAGTCGTGGCGGAACGCTGATATCCGCCGGCGTCGGATTTGATGTCGTATTTCAACTTGTTCACAGACGCTTCGACAAAGGGAATCAGCGAAGGTGAGACCTCATAGCCGACGCGGGCACGCAAGCCGTAGTCGGTGTTGGCACGGTCCCGACCGGAAATGACCGAAGTGTCAGCCAGTGTTGCATCACCGTAAATTGTCCGGCCAAACTCAGCGGTCGCCGTTCCGCGCAATTGGCCCAGATTTCTGGTCAGTGACGCCGCCGTTGCGAATCTGTGAACGCCTGCTTGAGCCGTGGCATTGGCCACAGCATTGGGATCAGTTCGGTCTTCGAGGGAATAGTNGTATCCAGCGCGCAGTTGGGCGCTTATCTCCTCGGANATGTCNAGATCGAAGGTGGNATTGATCTCGGCCTCCGGTTCTTCCTGGCTTGTGCCTGAGAAGTTTTTCTGGAAAGCAGTTTTCCCGTCAATCGTCAGTTTGTGACGAGACCAATCGGATTCAAGTGCGCCTTCAAGGGTTGTTTCGCTGTAGGTTCTATTTTCCGAAGTGGCGCCGTAATTGTTGCTTTCGTGGACGATTTTCTGGGTGAGTGTCGGACGAAGTGTCATGGTGCCGATACGAATGCCTGATAGCTCGTTGTCATCATCGGTAGAGCCGGTTTGGACGCCATCTATGGTGCCTGTGGCAGTGTTAACCCGGCCAAACTGGTTGTCTTCTGCCTGCGATGCATCAATGGAGCGTGCTCCCCCGGCGTTGTCAGAAGATCCATCTTGAGCAAGAAGAGCATTTGCCTCCGGGCCATCAGGATTGGCTGCTTGGGAAACAGTATCAGCATAAGAAGGGACCAACGGATCTGGCGATCCGTCAGCACTGGCTGATTGCGGTCTGTTTCCGGGATAAGCGACATATCCGTTGGAGTCGGCGTCGTCATTTCGGCCGGTTCCGTTGCTCGTAGTCCCGCGCAGGAAAGTGTTGGAGCTTTCAACTCCTTCCGATTGTTCGTCGTCGCCATATATCGACGAGCTTTGCCCGACTGCCGGCGTGATGAATGCCGTGGATGCCAATAGCACAAGCGCCATCATCTGAAGATGACGGCCACAGGCCGAATTATTGGATTGCGATGACACCTTTGAAACGCCCACTCTGCCAAATCTTTGCAAAGTGTAAACGAGCGTGGTTAACGCTTTCTTTCTCGGAGTGGGGAAGAACGAAGTCTTGCGCAATCAGGCGGAGCAGGAAATTGGCTGAGCGGCTAAGCAGCCTCGACAGAAAGTTCCCCGCCATTTGCGCTGATGATGCGAACCGCCTGACCGGCCGGGAGGTTCGGACCGCTAACGGTCCACGTCGTGTCATCAAGGTGAATGCGGCCGCGGCCATTTTCAATGGCTTCGTCAAGTTTCGCCGTGCGGCCTACCAGNGANTCCATGCGTTTATTGAGCATCGGTTGGTCACTGTCATTGTTTCGTCCCTTCATGACGCGGAAGCCGACATAGGCGAACGCCAGAGACAAAGCCGCGAAAACAAGAAACTGGATCTGCCAACTCCATGCAACACTATCCCAAAGGGCAAAGGAAATGGCGCCAACAACCATTGCTGCCATACCGACCCAGATCAGAAAAAAGCCGGGAATAATAATCTCGGCACCCAGCAAGACCAGGCCGATAATCCACCAGGTCCATGGACCAAGCTCCGAAGCGAGGGTCACCAACATCGCGTTTTACTCCACGTCATTGGGTTCGGAGGGCCGACGAACTGGCGGTGGGCCGGAGCTGCGTGGTTGGCGGGGCGCTAACGGACCTTGAGATCCGCCTTCGCCAAACACTTCTTTGGCAATTGCCCCGATGCCGCCCAACGAACCAACCAAAGCAGAAGCCTCAATCGGCATCATGATGACTTTCTGATTGTTGGCTGACGCGATCTTGCCCAGTGCCTCAGTATATTTTTGGGCAACAAAATAATTGAGCGCGTTCACATCGCCGTCCGCAACGGCCTTTGAAACCATCGCGGTCGCTTTGGCTTCGGCTTCTGCCATGCGCTCGCGGGCTTCTGCATCACGGAATGCTGCTTCGCGACGACCTTCTGATTCCAGAATAGCCGATTGCTTGGCTCCTTCAGCGCGCAGGATCTGTGAATTTCGCGAACCTTCGGCTTCAAGAACTTCGGCGCGTTTTTCGCGCTCGGCTTTCATCTGTCTGCCCATGGCCTCAACCAGATCAGTCGGGGGCGCAATGTCCTTGATCTCAACCCGGGTAATCTTGATACCCCAAGGTTTTGCAGCCTGATCAACCACCCGAAGCAATCGATCGTTGATCGCGTCGCGATTGGAGAGAAGTTCATCAAGATCCATCGATCCCATAACGGAACGAATGTTGGTCATCGTCAAGTTCAAGAGCGCCAATTCCAGTTGAGATACCTGGTAGGCAGCNTCTGCGGGATTGAGAATTTGATAGAAGGCCACCGCATCGGTTGAAATCGACGCATTGTCGCGGGTAATGACTTCCTGGGTGGGAACATCCAGTACTTGCTCCATGATGTTCAGCTTTTTGCCGATACGGTCGACAAAAGGAACGATGAGGTTCAGGCCCGGCATGAGTGTGCGTGTGTAGCGGCCAAAGCGCTCAACAGTAAAAGCATAGCCCTGTGAAACAGTCTTGATGCCTGCCAGCAGGATCAGGAAGACAATCGCCACAATAACTATGACCGTTATGTCGAAACCAGTCAGAAACATGTGTTTCACCTCATCCATGCGTTCAGCTTCTTGTAAAAATGTAATGATTTCCAGCCTTGGTTGCAAGCAACTGCAGGCTTAATAGCGCGTGACGGCAGGATTGGGCTTGGTGACTAAATCCACCCCTGCAATTCCCGTTGTACAACAGCCTCAATGACCTTCATTCCATCATCGCCGTCATTGAGGCAGGGGATATGGGTAAAATTTTCGCCGCCGTTCTCGTGGAAGATTTCACCAGCTTCACCGGCGATTTCTTCCAATGTTTCCAGACAATCGGAAACAAATCCCGGATTGATGATTGCGAGGCGTTTCATTCCGCCCCTGGCAAGACGTTCAACCGTCTTGTCAGTGTAGGGCTGAAGCCATTNCTCGCGTCCAAAACGTGACTGAAAGGTCAACATCAACTTGTCTTTCGACCAACCAAGTTGCTCGCGAACCAGNCGCGCAGTCTTCTGGCACTGGCAGTGATAGGGGTCGCCCTTGTCAAAATAGGATTGGGGAATGCCATGGAATGACGCAATTACCAGGTCGGGTTCCCAATCAAGACTGGCGAGATGGCTGGTAATCGAGTTGGCAATGGCCTCGATGTAGACCGGATCGTCATGATAGGGCGGNACTGTGCGCAAAGCTGGCTGCCAGCGCATTTTCATCAGGGCACGGAATGCATGGTCGTTGACCGTGGCAGTTGTTGCGGCTGCATATTGTGGATACAGCGGAAACAGCAGGATGCGCTCACAGCCTGCTTTCTGTAAAGCCTCCAAACGTTCGGCAATTGGCGGATTGCCGTATCGCATGGCCCAATCGACGACGATATCGGGTTGGCTTGCCAGCATTGCGCCCAGTTTATCCGACTGGTTGCGGGTGTAGGTCCGCAGGTAACTCTCATCAAGTTCCCGGTTCCAGATTTCCTCATAGGCCTTTCCGACTTTTTGCGGGCGTCGATTGAGTATGATCCCGTAAAGAAGCGGCAGCCAGATGGCGCGGGAGACTTCGATAACCCGGCGGTCGGACAAGAATTCAGCGAGATAACGGCGCATTGACCAGTAGTCGGTTCCATCAGGCGTACCAAGATTGACCAAAAGGACACCGACCTTGCCGAAATTGACCGGTGGGTGATCTCTAGGCAACGCAGTACCGGCTATTGGTTGTTTGCCGCTCGCTTTTGGCTTGGCCATTTTATCTGGTCCGTCCCCTGTTCCAATGATGAAGGAACATAGAGATGCGGGCGGGCAAATCAATGCCGGTGAAGCTGTCGTGATGCCGCATCAAAGCCGCGAACGCTGTGTTTCAGGCATAAGAAAACCCCCGGAACGGTTCCCGGGAGTGGGCAATTCAATCAGATCTTGTAGATTAAGCGCGTCGCGCTGAGCATGTTTCACAAATAATGCTTTAAGCCACTGTTTTCGCGACTCTTTTGCAGAGCCAGTGTCGACTTTTTGCAGTCATGTTCTAGCGCTTGGCAAAAACGGTTTGCAGCAGGGAGTGCTGAGCTTGAACCGCGTTTTCGTTGTCAGCCATCTTTGCTTCGGCTTCCCGTGGGCGGTAAATTTCCCGATCCAGCATCGCTACCCGGTTTTGCAGGTGCAGAGACTGTTCGACGAGNGCGCGGAAACGTTCGGGAAGNTCGTGCCATCCAGCCGCGTTGCGGTCGCAATTGAAGCCGTCAAGGCGGACTTTGTTTTTTTCGGCAACAACCTGCTCGCGGCTCATTTCGCCGTTGTTGACGGCGCGTTGCAACAGCAACCAAGATGCCATTTGCATCAATCGGGTCGTCAGACGCATGGATTCCGCTGCGTAGAGGACGGCCGCAATGCGCGGAAGGGCCTTGGACGCTGTCCGGCCATCACCATCAAGATAGGTTGCAGTTTCCTCGACCAGCGCCATGCCGTCTGAATAGAGAGCCTTGAACTGCGCCGAATTGGCAACGCGGTCTGCGAAATTGATTGTGTTGAGGCTTGCTTCGGTCATGTGCGTTATCCCGACGAACTACAAAAAGAAAACGGCTGAACAGTCGGGGCTTCCCGCTGTTGATGGGAAGAGTGTGCCTTTCGAAGTGACGATCGGCAAGCACATTGTTAAAGAAAGGTTAACGAGCGAGTTGGCGCCACAACAGCGCAAGTATCAGCCAATAAAACAAAAAAAGAGCCGCGGAAGCGGCTCTCAAGAGTTTACAGGGAGGCGTCAAACAGTTTGACCGGCAAGGTCTAACTGTCAAATCCAGCAAGACTGGATGCCATAGTAAACACTCGTAAAGCTTAATCGAGCCTTAACAAATCTTTGTTTTTGTATAACATATTAAAATTATTGATCTATTTTTGTTTGAAGAAGCTTTCCGCTGCACCCCGACTGTGCGTCTTGGCACCAATTTCTGCCTCTATACGTGAAATCTCACCATTCAGAATGTCGATTCTGTCCCGCAACTCATCCACAGAAAGCAAGGAGAGGTCACTGCCAATTTCGTGAATCGGGGTTTTTGTGGGCCGATCATCGTTGAACATCGCGGTTTACCTCCGAAAATGATTTTCGCCGCAGTTTACCGGAAGGGCCAATGCCGGTACAGCCATGGCCAGCGTTAAGAGGAGATGGAAATGCGTGCTGTAGCAATTAGCGAGCCGGGCGGACCTGAGGTTTTGGTTGTCGAAGACCGCCCGCAGCCGGTGCCCAAAGAAAACGAAATTCTGGTAAGGGTTCGTGCCGCTGGAATTAACCGGCCAGACTGCCTGCAACGGCGGGGTCTGTATCCGCCACCGAAAGGTGCCTCCGACATTCCTGGACTTGAGATTGCCGGTGAAGTTGCGGGCGTTGGTGCTTCTGTTGATGGTTTCAAGCTCGGCGAGCAGGTGTGTGCGCTGGTTCCAGGCGGCGGTTATGCCGAATACTGTGTGGTTGATCATAGCAATGCATTGCCGGTCCCCGGTGGGTTGACGATGAATGAGGCCGCGGCATTACCGGAAACCTTCTTTACGGTGTGGTCCAATATATTTGATCGTGGTGGGCTCAAGTCGGGTGAACGGTTTTTGGTTCATGGCGGAACTTCAGGTATTGGCACAACTGCCATGATGCTGGCCAAAGCCTTTGGTGCGACTGTGTTTGCGACTGCCGGCTCTGAAGAGAAATGCGAAGCCATGCGCAAACTTGGTGCAGATCTGGCGATCAACTACCGTGATGAAGATTTTGTGGAAGTGATCAAATCGGAAACCAATGGCGAGGGCGTGGACCTGACGCTGGATATGGTTGGCGGTGATTACACCAACAGAAACTTCAAGGTTGCGGCCGTGGATGGAAGGATTGTTCAGATCGCGTTTCTCAACGGCATGAAAGTCGAGGTCGATTTGGGGCTGGTGATGACTAAGCGGTTGGTTCTGACCGGTTCAACACTGCGTGCCCGTGACGTTGCTTTCAAATCTGATATTGCCAAAGCGTTATATCATCAGGTCTGGCCACTGCTGAACGCGCGCAAGATTGCGCCGGTGATGGATTCGATTTTCCCGCTATCGCAAGCTTCCGCAGCGCACGAACGAATGGAAGAAAGCGGACACATCGGCAAAATCGTGCTTGAGGTCGACTAGGGTTGGTGCTCTTGGGAGCTCCGGAGTGAACACGTCCCATCTGGTTTCATGGTTGGGACGTGTCTTCGATTTCAGCAAATATTGCCACCGGAAATTATTTACCTGGCTCGAAACCGTTTTCATTCCCATCGACGGGTTCATCAATATTGGCCCGAGGATCAAGCGCGATGGCCTCGGGTGTTGCCGAACGGGAAGCCGGAACCGACGAAAATGTCTCGCGATCCCNGAGTGGAACTGCAGCGCGACGGGTTGAACGGTAAAGTGCATAGACAGCAATCGAAATGTGGGCAGCCCCTGTCAGGGCAAACAACATGTAAGGCGTGTTGCCTGACATGATGATGCCGCCGATTGTCGGNCCGATGATCGTGCCGATTCCGTATAGCAGCAGCAATCCGCTGGAAACAGCGACGAACTGATCGGCTTCGGCATAGTCGTTGGCGTGGGCCACAATAATTGAATAGAGCGTGTAGGACATCGCTCCATAAAGTGAGATGATGGCAAACAATGTGCCCATATTGTCTGGTGCGAGCACGAACAGCGCCAGGCCACTGGCTCCGGCAATGGCCGATATGCCTGCTAGCACATAGCGGCGATCCATGCGGTCGGAAAGCCGTCCAGCCGGAAATTGCATGATCGCACCTGAGAAAATAGTCACCGACATCAAAGTTGCGATTGTCGCACCACTGAGGCCAACCTCGTCACCAAAAACCGGCGCGAGCGTGCCAAAGGCGCCATTGGCCATGCCGACCAGCAGTATGGCGATGAAGGAGATCGGTGAGTTTCGATAAAGTAGNGGCAGATCCAGCTTAACCTGCGAAAGCGGTGCCGGGCTNGACGCCGTCGAGATCGTGGTTGGCAGCAGCGCCAGGCAATAAAGAATTCCAGCAACCATGAAGAAAGTGGAATTGGCTGTGTCTCCCAGCGCAACGCTCATCTGTCCGGCAACAATGCCAACGTATGTAACGGTCATGTAGAGCGAGAAAACCATNCCGCGGGTCTGGTTGGTCGCCCGTTCGTTCAGCCAGCTTTCGATGATCATGAAAGCTGCGGCAAGTCCGAAACCGGTGATAACGCGTAACGCTATCCAGGCAATGGGATGGATTATCAGACCCGTTGCCAGAGCGATGATGGCTATTGTTGCCGCCGCCGCGGAAAAAGCACGAACATGGCCGATGCGGCGCACGAGACGAGGTGCGAGAATGCAGCCAACAACAAAGCCGGTTGCCCAACCTGTTCCCAACAAGCCAAGTGATGTGGGGGAGAAGCCCTCCTGTGTGCCGCGCAGAGGCAGGACCAGCCCGTGAAGACCATTACCGGCCAAAAGGAACAATGTGCCCAACAAGAGAGCAGAGATGGAGAACAGGTTCTTGCGCATGATTTCCGATTTCAATTCAAATTAGCTGGTCAAATTTCCTGGAACTGGCTTGGCAGTTGGGGACTGCACTAAAATAAGAGCAAAGAATCAATGGCAGGTGATGATCTTTTACCTGCAAAAGGGTATTTGAGGCTGTTGTTATCGGGAAATGGGTCCCGATCTCCCAAGAACCATAGAATTTCCCGCGTATGCCATGCTCAAAATCCTAGCGCTGATNGTGATCTTGTTGATGGGGCTCCATCTCGTGCGACCGTTCGGCCTGCCCGGTCTCAAGCGCCGTGGAGATGTCTGGAAAATCGGGCTTTTTCTTGTTGCCGTGATGACTTTTACAATTCTTTTCCGTCCATGATGATGCGGGTCAGGTGTTCAGCCCAAAATTGATAACCTTTGGCATTGGCGTGAAAGCGGTCGATGGCAAACCCGCTATCACTGTGGACACTCATCGGTGTCGCAGCAATCGCCTGCCGTTCCCGGCACATCCGGTTGCCCATGGAATTGATGATCTGGGTTCGCAGCTTCAATATCCATGTCAGTATCGGCGGAAGTGCGGGTACATCTGGCATATTCAGCACCGGTGACCAGATCACCTTGGCTTGGGGCCAGCGGGCATGGATCGCATAGAGCAGACCACCGAACCCCTTTTTGAAACGGTTCGCTGTAAGAAAGTTCTTCATGTCATTGGTGCCGATGCATAAGATTATGTGGGTAAAATCACGCTGATCAATATTTGGAAGTATGTAATCACGCAGGTCTTTCGCCATGGCAGAATTGGCCCCGGCTGCCCGCCAGGAAACCGTTTCGCTGTTTCTTGCGTGGATTGACCGGGCGACCTGAGGGGCCAGGGTTTGGGAAATATCGTCGACGCCAACGCCAGCCACGGATGAATCGCCCATAAACAACACGCGGATTTGGGCCGCTCCATCACCAAGTTTGCCAGTTTGGGGTCCATGCGGTGGCAGCAGGCGAGGGGTGCGCTTTCTCACGCCTAAACCGTACCAGGCTGCGACGGGGAGAAGGAGCCAGCTTACAATGCCAGCGGTAAAATTGTTCATGGAATTGTCTCTCTGATGATCCCGATGAATGGNTCNTGAGCCTATCCGATTGGTCTTGTTGTTCGAAAGAGTCTGATGACACATTTTTGTGACGNCAATACAAAAACCCGCCGGCTGGTCGCCGACGGGTCATTTGATAAACGNTAGTAAANTTTGGATCAGTGGAGGTTTGCCATCGTAACGTTGCTGAAAAATCAGGCGGTGCGGGAAGCCTCATATATTGTGTCGATGCCATCCGCCAACATGGCGTCGAATTCAGCATCGGTTTGGGGGCGGGAAAGACCTTCAGTCAAGGCCCGGGAGAAGCTGGCGATGACGCCATCGTTCTTGCCCAAGAGACTGTTTGCTTCCTGTCTGGTGTAACCGCCGGACAATGCAACAACCCGCATGACCCGGGGATCATCCACCAGTGTCTTGTATTGGTTGGCTTTGGTCGGCAGTGAAAGCTTCAACATGATCTGCTTGCCGGAAGGAACATCAGCGAGGTGGCGCTGGACTGCTGCCAGCAGCAGGTCTTCAGCTTCGGCCTTGTCGGCGATCTTGATGTTGATTTCCGGTTCGAGGATTGGCATCAAATCGTGGGACAGGATTTGAAAACCGATTTCAAATTGCTGGGCAATGACTGCATCAATCCCGTCCTTGTTGGCCGCATTGATGACTGACCGCATCTTGGTGCCGAAGATGTTTTTCTTCACGGCATGATCGAGAAGTGAATCAAGACCATTCATCGGTTTCATCAACTGGACGCCGTTCTGCTCGTCTTCAAGACCCTTGTCGACCTTCAGGAATGGAACGATACCGCGTTTGTCCCAGAGATAGTCTGCAGTCGGTATGCCATCAATCTCGCCATCCATAGTGCGTTCGAACAGGATAGCGCCAATCACTTTTTTGCTGGTGAAAGCCGGAGACTTGATGATGCGCGTGCGCATCTCATGAATGAGCGCATACATTTCAGTGTCATTCGAATAGGCGTCTTCGGGCACACCATAAAGCTTTAATGCCTTCGGAGTAGAGCCCCCCGATTGATCCAGCGCGGCGATAAAGCCATCCTGTTCCGACANCTGTTTGGCCATGGCTGCATTCATCATGCTTTGGTCCCTTTGTTATTGCTTGGTTTTGGGCGTGATCCACCCATCAGTTGCAGCTGCTTTAACAGAAGGTCAGAGTGATCGAAAATAGCCCGACGTCATGTTGAATCGATTGAATAAATTTTAATCGTTTGAAATCCTTGGAGAAAAGACAACAAGGTTAATCAGATTCGACTTCTGGGGACGACTTGGTTGGTTGCTCAGGTCGGTTTCGAGCGAAGCGCTGTCTCGTAAGATGCTGTGACCGCCACAATGCGGGTGGCTTCTTCGCGCCTGGCCCAGCCAAGTTCTAGAAATTTTTCGGGAAGAGCTCGGCCAACCGCGTCAGCAGGGTGGGGACGCCGTCTCGACCAATCGAGGCAGGATTTACAGAGCGAGCGGTTCAATTTGCGCAGGAGGAGAAGTTTTTGCTGCGCGAGGATCGGACATTCCTAATGCAGGTCTCTGCACGACATGGAAAAGGGTAACGGCATGATTGCAGTCATTTTCGAGGTTGAACCGGCAAAAGGGCGCAAGGATGATTNTCTCGGGATAGCCGCNAGCCTGAGGTCCGAACTTGAATCCGTTGATGGATTCAATTCGGTTGAACGCTTTCAAAGCCTGACAAACCNGGAAAAGTTACTGACTTTATCGTTCTTCCGCGATGAGAAATCAGCCAGTGCATGGCGCAACCTGTCAACTCACCGCNAGGCCCAGAAAGCAGGCCGCAGNGATATCTTCAGTGGATACTGGCTGCGAAATGCGGAAGTGTCATGTGATTACGGCAGGACAGACAGGGTCGAAGCACCAGCTGCCAGAGCAGTCTGCATGGCGTTTGAAGCCCGGTGTCAGCCTATTTTGTCAGTGCGGTGACGCCTGGCAATTCCTTGCCTTCCATCCATTCAAGAAAGGCGCCACCGGCTGTAGAGATATAGGTGAAATCATCAGCAACACCGGCATGATTGAGAGCCGCAACGGTATCGCCGCCTCCGGCCACGGAAACCAGCAACCCTTCACTGGTACGCGTTGCCGCGTGGCGAGCGGCAGAAACTGTGGCCTTGTCGAAAGGTTCGATTTCAAAGGCGCCCAGCGGCCCGTTCCAGACCAGAGTGTCGGCTTTGGAGATCCAGGCATTGACTGCTTCGACGGTTTTCGGACCGACATCCAGCATCATTGCATCAGCGGGGATGGCCTCGACATCGACGATCTCGCTGTCTGCGCCCGCCTTGAATTCGCGTGCGACGACGCCATCAACCGGCAGCACGATATCGCAGCCCTTCTGTTTGGCGGCCTTATCGATGGTGCGGGCGGTATCTGCCAGATCATGCTCGCAAAGTGATTTGCCGACATCAATACCGCGGGCAGCCAGAAAAGTATTGGCCATGCCTCCGCCGATGACCAGAGCATCCACGCGGCCAACGAGATTTTCCAGGAGATCAATCTTGGTGGAAACTTTCGCACCGCCGACGATGGCAACAACAGGGCGGACTGGCTGGCCCAGACCTTTTTCGAGTGCTTCGAGCTCTGCCTGCATGGTGCGGCCTGCATAGGCTAGTAGATAGTTCGTCAAACCTTCTGTGGAGGCATGGGCGCGGTGGGCGGCTGAGAAAGCATCGTTGATGTAGATGTCGCCATTTTCGGCAAGTGCCTTGGCGAACTCCGGATCGTTCTTTTCTTCGCCCGCATAAAAACGGGTGTTTTCGAGCAGTAGCACATCGCCTTCAACCATCTGGTCGACCGCCTCTTTGGCTTCAGCGCCAATGGCTTGGGGAGAAAAAAATACCCGGTGGTCGAGCACCTGTTCCACGGCGGGTGCGATGGCACGCAGGGACATGCCCTCAGTCGGCTTTCCTTTCGGACGGCCGAAATGGGCCATCAGAATGACCTTGGCGCCCTTGCCGGAGAGTTCCATGATTGTCGGAGACACGCGTTGTATGCGGGTCAGGTCGGTTACCTTGCCGTCCTTGACCGGAACATTGAGGTCGACCCGTACCAGCACGCGCTGGCCGGAAATGTCACCGAGGTCATCGAGGGTGTGGAAAGCGGCCATGGGAAATCCGTCAATTACTGTTGAAAAAAGCGTTTCTTTGNCAGCGGAAATGACATGCCGCGGGTCGGGATGCAAGCCGNGCAANCGGGTTTTTGCCTGCGTGTTGCGGGGTTGTTACCGGGTGCGCCAGTCTTTCCGCCATTTACGATAGAACTGGTGCGCACGTTGAGTGATGGCGCTGAAACTCATGAATATCGGGATATTGGTCACTGGAACAACCGGTTCCATGGAAATTCCCACTTTGGATATATGGCCTTTATCGTCGGTATCACTGACGATCAGCACGATTGTATCGAGCCGAACCCTGTCTCCGTAATCGGCAGCACCGCCCAGCCGGGATTCAATAAGTTCTGCAACTGTCATTTCGGCTTCTGAGGCAGAAATCTTCTGGTGCCCATAGGCTTGCTTAAGTTCCTTGGCCAACCGATTAGGCGAAATGTTGAATGTACCGAAAAATTCCGCATCGTCCTCACCGACGGGTGCCTTTGATGCAAACAAGCGGTCTATCAGGCGCGAAAAACCGGGCGCAATGAACAGATAGACNTGGTCATTTTCACGCAANCGGCCGGCATACTGAAAACGCATGGATTTGCCTTCCCGGATAACCAGCGACGGCCGTGCCCAGCGCGGGATTCGTTCCCCGCGGGCAACGGGGCTTTCAGCCGCCACCCGATAGGCCAACAATTCGTGGTTGGCTGCACCTGGCAAATCGAGTTCTATCTTCTCAATGGCACCAATCCGCGGTGGAATGAGCAAACCCAAACGTTTGGCCATCGGTTTGATGGTCCAGCCTTGAAGGACCAGCGAAATCACAACAATGATGAAGACCGTGTTGAAATACAGTTGCCCGTTTTCCAACCCGCCAACAATTGGCAAAATGCCAAGCAGGATCGAAACCGCTCCACGCAGGCCTACCCAACCAATGAATCCGGTCTCGCGCTGGGTGTAGTCAAACGGCAAAAGACAAAGCCAGATTGCCAGCGGGCGTGCGATGAAAACCAGAAACAGTCCAAGCAGGACCGCAGGCAGCAGGATGGAGAGAAATTGCGAAGGCGTTGCCAGCAGGCCCAGCACCAAAAACATGATGATCTGCGCCAGCCAGGTGATGCCTTCCTGAAAGCGGGAAATTGTTGCGTGAGAGGGTATCTTTCGATTTCCTGCATAAATGCCCGCAACGTAGACAGCGAGGAAGCCGCTGCCACCAACTGCGCCTGTAACCGCAAACACCATCAAGGCCATAGCCAGCATGAGAATAGGTGCGAGACCGCGTTCAAGCGTCAGGCGTTTGAGCACGTAGTGAATGGCCAGTCCGCCGATAAGTCCAAGAGCCAGACCGAGGCCGATCTGTTCGACGAACAGGCGCAGAAGATCAAGGTTGAAGCCTGATACACCTTCACCCAAAGTCACCAGATGGACGAGCGCCATGGTCAAGAAAATTGCCATCGGATCGTTGGTGCCTGATTCGACCTCCAGGGTGGAGCGGACCTTTTCGCGGATATGAATGCCGCCGATTCGCAGCAGGAAGAATACGGCTGCTGCATCGGTGGATGAAACAATAGCGCCAAGCAACGCGCCTTCGAGAAACGAAAAATCCAGCACTACCATTGCCACGAGCCCGACAAGCACCGCGGTCAACACCACACCCACGGTTGCAAGCGTCAGTGATGGTATGGCTGTCATGCGGAAAGCTTGGAATGAGGTGCCATAGCCCGAATCAAACAAGATGACTGCCAGAGCAATCGAGCCAAGCACATAGGCAAGTGCATTGTTGGAAAAATCAATGCCGAGACCATCAACGCCGGTAATCAGTCCAATCAGCAGAAAGAGGAGCAACAAGGGGGCGCCGAACCGGAACGCGAGCAAACTTGAAAAAGAAGCCAGCAAAACCAATCCTGTTCCAACCATTACCGCAAAATAGAACTCTTCCACCGCATTCTGCCCGTTTGTTTGTGCCCATCGACGCGCTTTATCAGCGCTGCCCCCCTGCGCTTTCGCCATTATATCGGCAATAGCTGAATGTATCAGCACTGGCTTTTGACGTGGTCAAGCCAAAGACGAATAAGAACAAGGCGAGGATGACGATATCCAGTTTGATTATGGGCAGACTAAGACCAAAGGCAAAACGAAAAAAGGCAAATCGTTGCCGATTTGCCTTTCCGATCAGTAGCTTTGCCTATGGGCGTGGGTTTGGGACCGCTTAGATAAGCTTGCCTATGACAATGGCAGTATCACTCATGCGGTTTGAGAAGCCCCATTCGTTGTCGTACCAGGTCAGGATCGAAACCATCGTGTCGTCCATGACCTTGGTTTGATCAAGAGCCACGGTGGAGGAGTGCGGGTCGTGATTGAAGTCAATTGAGACGTTAGGCGCGGTGGTATAGGCCAAAACGTTCTTCAAACGTCCATCAGCTGCTGAAATCAGCGCCTGATTGATGGCGTCTACCGTGACCGCAGCCTTGGTGATGAATTTGAAATCCACCAGCGAAACATTGGGCGTGGGAACGCGAACCGAAATGCCGTCCAGCTTGCCTGCGAGATCTGGAATGACCAAGCCGATGGCTTTGGCAGCACCCGTAGAAGTCGGGATTTGGCTCATCGCCGCCGCGCGACCCCGGTAGAGGTCCTTGTGCATGGTATCAAGTGTTGGCTGGTCGCCGGTGTAGGAGTGGATGGTCGTCATCATTCCGCGCTCGATACCAAAGGCGGCATGGAGAACATCAACCACTGGTGCAAGGCAGTTGGTGGTGCAGGACGCGTTGGAAACAACCAGATCTTCAGCGGTCAGTTTGTCATGGTTGACGCCGTAAACGATGGTCTTGTCGGCACCGGAAGAAGGGGCAGAAACCAAAACCCGCTTGGCGCCTGCTTCGAGGTGGATGGCTGCCTTGTCACGGTCGGTGAAGATGCCGGTGCATTCCATCACGATGTCGATGCCCAGGTCACCCCATGGCAGATTTTTGGGGTCACGTTCGGCAAATACCTTAAAGCTTTCAGAACCGACCGAAATGGTGTCGCCGTCGACCTTGACGTCGAAAGGAAACCGACCATGGACGCTGTCAAAGCGCATCAGGTGGGCGTTGGTTTCCACAGGTCCGAGATCATTGATTGCGACGATATCAATGTCGGTTCGTCCTGATTCGAAAATCGCCCGAACCACATTCCGTCCAATGCGGCCGAAACCGTTGATCGCTATCCGCGTCTTCATTCAAGTGCTCCTTCTCGCTACACGATATTGCCTGATCGCCCGATCAAGCCTTGATGTTTAGGCGTGCCTCAACAGCTTTGACGGCTGCGGTGGCGGTTATGCCGAAATGCTCGTAAAGTTCCTTGTATGGCCCAGAAGCGCCAAACGATGACATGCCGATGAATATACCGTCGGTTCCGATAAAGCGGTCCCAACCCTGACGAATGCCAGCTTCAATGGCAACGCGAATGGGCGAATTGCCGATAAGTGCCGACTTGTATTCATCGTCCTGATCTTCAAATAACTCGAAACATGGAACCGACACCACACGGGTTGAGTGGCCGGTTTTCTCCAACATCGCCCGAGCTTCAAGCGCAATCTCGATTTCCGAACCGGCGGCAAAAATTGTCACTTCCGCATCACTGGCCGGCACCAGGTCATAGGCACCGTATGCGCAGAGATTCTCTTCGGTGAANTCGGTTCTGACCGTAGGAAGGTTTTGCCGGGTCAGCGCAATGCCAGATGGGCGGTTATCGGATTCAAGCGCCATCTGCCAGCATTCGGCAGTTTCCACTGCGTCCGCTGGGCGGAACATCAACAGGTTTGGAATGGCGCGCAGAGCGGCCATATGCTCAACCGGCTGATGGGTTGGGCCATCTTCACCAAGGCCGATGGAATCATGGGTCAAAACATGAATGGCACGAATCCCCATGAGGGCCGCCAAGCGAATGGACGGACGGCAGTAATCGGAGAAGATCAGAAAGCCGCCGGAATAAGGGATGACACCACCATGCAGTGCCATTCCGTTCATTGCTGCAGCCATGGCGTGTTCGCGGATTCCGTAATGGATGAAGCGACCGGAGAAATCATCCGGTGTGATCGGCTTGGTCTGGCTGGTGTTGGTATTGTTGGAGCCGGTCAGATCGGCTGACCCGCCGATAGTCTCGGGTACAACACCATTGATGACCTCCAGCGCCATCTGCGAGGCTTTGCGCGTGGCGACTTTCGGTTGATCTTCATTAAGCTGCTTCTTGTAATCCGTGATTGCAGCCTCGAAATTGCCCGGCAGTTCGCCTGACATACGCCGCTCAAAGCTGGCTTTTGCGTCGGATTCGGCTTCTTCCAGCCGTTTTTGCCAAGCCTTGTGCTCTTTGACAGAGCGCAATCCGCACAAACGCCATGCATCAAGCACATCGGACGGTACGACAAAGGGTTCAGCTTCCCAGCCCAATGCCTTGCGTGCGCCTGCGATTTCCTCGTCTCCAAGTGGGGATCCGTGAACTCCGCTGGTGCCGGATTTGGTCGGTGCTCCGAAGCCAATTGTGGTTTTGCAGGCAATCAAAGTAGGTTTGTCGGAAGCCTTGGCAGTTTCGATCGCATTGGAGATCGCTTCAGGATCGTGCCCGTCGATATCAATCGTGTTCCAGCCAGATGCAGCAAAACGGGCAAGTTGATCGGTTGAATCAGCCAGATTGACCGGACCATCAATGGAGATGCCGTTGTTGTCCCAGAATACCACGAGCTTGTTGAGCTTCAGATGACCTGCCAGGGTAATGGCTTCCTGAGAAATGCCTTCCTGCAGACAGCCGTCACCCGCAAGCACATAAGTATGATGATCGACAAGATCATTGCCATACTCAACGCTGAGGTGTTTTTCAGCGATTGCCATGCCCACAGCATTGGCAATTCCCTGGCCCAGAGGCCCAGTGGTGGTTTCAATTCCAGCCGCGTGTCCATATTCCGGGTGTCCGGCGGTTGGAGAGCCAAGCTGCCGGAAATTCTTGATGTCGTCGATGGAAATACTGTCGTAGCCTGTTAAATAAAGCAGGGAGTACAAAAGCATTGAGCCGTGACCGGCGGAAAGCACAAAGCGATCGCGATCAGCCCAATCTGGCTGTTTTGGGTCGAATTTCAGGTATCGGCTGAACAGGACGGCAGCAATATCGGCCGCTCCCATTGGCAGGCCAGGATGACCCGAATTTGCCCTTTGGACAGCGTCCATGGAGAGGAACCGGATTGCATTCGCCATCCGGTCGTGTTTTTCGCGTGAAATCATGGCAGCTTGCCTTTTGGCTTCCTGTTGATACTGGGCCCGCGCAAATGCGTTAGAAACATTGCTGCATCCGGGGCTCGCTGGAGCGGGCAGAGACATAGCAGGTGCGCGATGGGAGTCAACAAATCTGCCATCAATTCCGGGACCGGCGTTGTTTAGTCCTGTCTGACCAATTTCACCAGAAGGCAGGGGACAGAGCCCAGTGTTTATTGACGGCCCGTTCGCGCAATGAATAAGGTTTGGCCCGCAAGTTGCCGAGTTTCAAGCGATTCGGTCGCTGCATTAGCTACGGGACGCCCATGACAGGTACTGACAAGACGGTCAAATCCGCATTGGATACGCTCAATAAAGCGCTGGATAAGCTGGAGAATGCTGTCGACAGAAAAGCTGAGAACAGTCGGAATGCGCAGGAATCTGCTGCAGAACTGAAACGTATGTTGGCGGATCGCTCACGGCTGGCACAGGAACTTGATCAGTCCGAAAATCGCTCCAACCGTTTGGAAGAGGCCAATCGCGAGGTCTCGCGGCGGCTGGTGACGGCGATGGAAACCGTTCGTGCGGTGCTGGACCGCTAAAAGAGCTTAGAAATCCGAGAATATCGGACACAGGACACACATGGCGGTTTACGGGAACAACTCATGGCGCAGGTAACAGTCAATATTGATGGGAAGGCCTATCGCATGGCTTGCGAAGAAGGCCAGGAAGATCATTTGACCGAGTTGGCCGCGCGTTTTGACAAATATGTCAGCCATCTCAAAACACAATTTGGTGAAATCGGTGATCTGCGTCTTACTGTGATGTCCGGTATTATGGTGATGGACGAACTGCATGAAGTTCAGCGGAAAATCCGAGGACTGGAATCTGAATTGGATACTTTGAAGAAGACACGCGACAATGCGTTGAGCAAGGTGGAAAAAACCGATTCGGATGTTGCTGCAGCACTCGAACAGGTCGCTGGTCGGATAGAAGCGATTGCAGCCAAGTTAAACGTTTAAGCCCCAAATCGGACAGCTTCAAGCTCAGTTGAAACCAACAAAAAAGCTCGCTCGCGAAAATAATATCCACCTGGCACGATCTTGTTCGAATGTTCATTGGCGTTGGTGTCGACCTAACCTATATAGACAATTGCGATCTGCGCTTCCCGACAGGACACTCAATCCCCGGGGCCTTACTCGATCTCTAGGGAGCTGTCCCTGTTCTGGCTCGTGGGCTTGGACATACGGCGCCCACCTACATTGTAGGCATCCCGGGATCGTACATTGTCCATCGGTTGTCGTGGATCGCACAACTCCCTTTCATGACACCAATTCCCTGTACATCGAATTTCGGTCATTCTGGCTTGGATTTGCAAGTAAATCCGAAGTGCATNATCAATCGATCTCGATCATGCCGCTGCGGATNGAGCGGACGACTGCAGCAAAAATATTGCTGGAACCCAACCGCTTGCAGGCAGACTGAAACAGCTCTTTCACCTGACACTGATTAAGATCGAGCCGTTCCCCGATTTTTGTGGATGGAACGCCCTCTGCCACCAATTTAAGGCAGGCGAGTTCCATTGGGTTTAGCTCATCGTCGTTCAATTCAGGTGGCTCCGGGAGGGTGATTTTTCAGAATTCAAGCAGAACCTAAAGATCGCGTAGCTGAGTACAACCCGCATTTTTGTTTATTGTAAATCATAGGTTTACGCTTTCTAATCCCGGTTGCATCGTCGCTCTCGGNACGTGATTTTTATCCGGATAAACGATGCCTTCATTGACTTCCTTGTTGCTAGACGCCAAATCTCGAATGGAGATTTCTGAGGGCGGAATAGTTGATTGACAAGAAGCGATTGCGACAGGAAATGCTGGCCCGGCGAGATGCAATGCCGGTAGAAGACCGGATCGAGAAAAGTCTCGTCATGGCAGGCTTTGCTGAAGAAATCGATTTTGATCCCGGTACGGTGATTTCCGGATTTTTACCGATACAGTCAGAACCGGACCTTCGTCCGATGCTTGCGCGCTTGCGCCAGCGAGGTGCGCGGCTTTGTTTGCCGGTGGTGTTGAACCGCCAGACAATTGTTTTTCGTGACTTTGTGCGCGGGGTCGATCTGGTCGATACGGGGTTTGGGACATCAGGTCCGCCTGAAAGTGCGGAAATCCTGCATCCGGAAATCATGTTGGTGCCATTGTCGGCTTTTGATGAAGCGGGTAATAGACTTGGCTACGGGGCAGGACATTATGACAGGGCGATCGCCCGGATACGTGCAGCGGGTCAGGAAGTACGTCTGATCGGGACTGCTTTTGACATTCAAAAAGTCGAAGCCATTCCAGCAGAAGATCATGATGTGCCTCTGGGCCGGATATTGACAGAGAGCGGTCTGCGGACGCTTTCGGCAGGAGTTTAGAATGCGATTGTTGTTTCTTGGCGATATGGTGGGTCGTTCAGGTCGGAATGCGGTTTTTGATAAATTGCCCGGATTGATTCGTGATTTCAAACTCGATTTTGTGATTGTGAATGGCGAGAATGCCGCTGGCGGCTTCGGAATAACTGAAGACATTTTGCAAAAGACGCTTGAAGCTGGTGCCGATGTGGTGACCACCGGAAATCATGCATTCGACCAGCGTGAAACCGTGGGTTATGCTGACGATTACGATCGTTTCCTTCGCCCGGCAAATTATCCTGATGGTACGGCAGGGCGCGGCTCGAACCTTTATATCGCCAAAAATGGCGCCCGCGTTCTGGTTGCGAACATCATGGGTCGCGTTTTCATGCACCCCGATCTTGATGACCCATTTGGCTGCGGCGAACGTATTCTCGCTGCCTGCCCGCTGGGTGAACAAGCAGATGCAGTGGTTTTTGATTTTCACGCCGAAGCAACAAGCGAGAAAATGTGCTTTGCCCATTTTGTTGATGGCAGGGCCAGTTTTGTGGTGGGAACCCACACCCATGTACCCACTGCTGACGCGATGATTTTAAATGGTGGCACTGCTTATTTGTCGGATGCAGGCATGTGTGGAGATTATGATTCTTCGCTTGGCATGGAGAAGGAAGAGCCGCTCAACCGTTTCATCACAAGAATGGCCAANAACAAGTTTGAAGCAGCCACCGGNCCGGCCACTATTTGTGGTGTTGCAGTGGAAATTTCCGACCGCACGGGATTGGCCGAGAAAATTGCACCGCTGCGAATTGGGCCACGTCTGAGTGAAGCCTATCCAGAATTCTGGCGATAGGGAGCTGTTAAACGCCTTTCAACACCATGATGGTTGGCCGTCGCGGCAATGATTGCAGCGAGACGCCAAAGTGATCGTCATTGACGTAATCCGTGACGAACTTGTCGCCCATTCTTTCGATAAAGGACGACAACGGACTGCCCCGCCGGTGCATAGGCAACAGGATTGAGGATTGCAGTCTGCGGGCAATTGCTGTCATCGTTTCATGGCTTAACGTCAGGCCGCCGTCGACAGGGACCATCAGGATATCGAGCCTTCCGATCTGTGCATAATGACGATCCTCCAGCTGATGATGCAAGTGGCCCAGATGACCGATGCAGAGGTCTGCTACTTCGAAGATGAAGATAGAGTTGGCGTCAGCCGCCATCGTGCCGAAAGACCGGATATCCGTCGTGACATTGCGAATGTAGACATCATCGACCACGACATCATGGTCGGCTGGTCCTGTGTTGTCGCCCCAACCTTTGAGTACATGTTCGATGGCGGGATCCGGGTTTTGCGTGTAGTGCGAACTGTGCGCCTGATTCATGGTAACCACGCGTGGTGTTTTTACACCTCCCGACCAGCCATTGTAGTCGGTCGCGATTGTCACACCGCCCGGAGTGGTGATGACATAGGTGGAGTGGCCGGCAAACATGATGTCTACAGTGCCGCCCATGGCTGCCTTCTTCACATGTTTTCCAGCAGTCTCAGGTGTGAGGTTGGCATAGGCTGCACCGGGCAGGGCTTGAGCCATGGCGATGCACTGACTGTTCGGCGGTTGACTATCCTGACTGGCGGCAGATGATGCCAAGATGAGAATGCCTAAACTCACAATTGCTGCACTGATACGACCCATGGCAAAAGCTCCGTGGAAGTTGCCTTATGTAATTCCAGTGTGGTGTGAAAGGAGTGTAGTGCCGTATCGCTGTAGGTAAAAGCCAATTCTGTNCTGACGCTAATCGGTCGTCATTTGTTGCCAGTGTTGTTTCANTGCCTGATAGTTGTCAGCGGGTTGGCTTTCATAACAAATTTCGTCCTCAGCGAAATTCATGAAGGGCTGTTTTGACCGCGTCCAAATATGGCCTGCGGGTATGAGCCAGGATGTATCATCCAGGGTGCCTGCCTTGATGTTGATCTCGTCAGATCCGACGGTTCCATGCCAGATGCGCACACCACAACAGGGGCAAAACCACCCCTGACGTCTTTTGCCCGTGACACTGGTCCGTTCAGTGCAACTCAGACCGGAGTTGATCTCAAAATGCTTGGCATAAAGGCGCAGGCTTTCCCCGAAGGCTGATGAGGTCTGGCGTTGGCACTCGGTACAATGGCAAAGGTAAAAAACCAGCGGCGGGCCTGTCAACTTGTACCTGAAGCGCTTGCATTGGCACCCGCCACTCAATGGCAGATCAGGGGNGGCGGTTTTTTGCATGACCTGAACCTTCTGGACGAAACAGAGTAACCTAATTATAAGGCAACATTCAAAATCCAGAGCAGAAAATAGAGGCATTATGGCCGGTCATTCACAATTCAAGAACATTATGCATCGCAAAGGTCGCCAGGATGCCGTGCGATCGAAGATCTTTTCCAAGCTGGGGCGTGAAATCACGGTTGCAACCAAAATGGGCGCGCCTGATCCAGCCATGAACCCACGATTGCGGCTGGCCATTCAAAACGCCAAAGCCCAATCTATGCCGAAGGACAACATCCAGCGTGCCATCAACAAGGCGTCGGGTGGTGATTCTGAAAACTATGAGGAAGTGCGTTATGAGGGCTATGGCCCCAGCGGTGTTGCAGTCATCGTGGAAGCACTAACGGACAATCGCAATCGTACAGCTTCCACTGTTCGGGCAGCTTTCACCAAATCCGGCGGCTCATTGGGCGAGACCGGGTCGGTCGGTTTCATGTTCAACCGGGTTGGCGAAATCATCTATCCGGCTGACAAGGGGTCTGCCGATGACATCATGGAAGCTGCCATCATGGCAGGTGCTGAAGATGTAACCAGCGATGAGAGTGGGCATACAATATATTGTGCATTTGAAGACATCGGCGATGTTTCAAAGGCGCTTGAAGAGCAGCTGGGCGAGGCCGAAAGCGTAAAAGCGATCTGGAAGCCAACGATCAGCGCGCCGGTTGACGAAGACAACGTCCAGTCGGTGCTCAAGTTGATTGAAGTTCTCGATGACGACGATGATATCCAGAACGTCTACGCCAATTTCGAAGTCGACGAAGAATTGATGGCGAAGCTTTCCGCCTGATCGCTTTCAGAGCGTNTTCAAAGCCGTCGGTCTTTTTGGCCGNCGGTTTTTGTTTGGCTGTTTTATTNTTTCGNGAGTTCTTTTTGCATCTGGCCGAAAAGTTCGACTGATTTCAGCCGGGCTGTATCTGAGTAAATCGGCATTGAGATCATCACTTCGTCAGCACCGGTGGCCGTGATGAAATCACGCATCTGGCGGGTGGCATTCTCAGGCCCACCGACAACGGCATAATGAAGCGTGTGATCGACCATCATTTTTTCTGTTTCGGTCCAATAACCATCCATGGTTTCCAATGGTTTCGGCATTTTGCCGCGTGTGTTGCGGCGCATGTTGACGAATGTCTGCTGGAGCGTGGTGAAAAGGAAGGCCGCTTCCTTATCCGTTTCAGCCATGACACCCATTACCGCCGCCATGACATAGGGCTTGGTGAGCCGCGATGACGGTTTGAANTTTGACCGGTAGATATCGAGCGCCTCAGAGAGGGAATCCGGAGCAAAATGGGAGGCAAAAGCGTAAGGAAGGCCCAGAGCCGCGGCGAGGTGGGCACTGTAAAGGCTGGAACCCAAGAGCCAGATTGGGACCTTTGCACCGGAGCCCGGGACTGCCAGCAGGCGGGTTCTTTCATTGGGGTCGTCGAGTAGTTCCTGCAATTCGAGAATGTCATTCGGGAATGAGTTCGCGCCTGCTTCCAAGTTTCGTCTCAGGGCGCGTGCNGTGTTCATGTCGGTGCCAGGTGCGCGCCCGAGACCAAGATCGACNCGGCCGGGAAACAGCGNTTCCAAAGTTCCGAACTGCTCGGCGATCACCAACGGTGAATGGTTGGGCAACATGATGCCGCCGGAACCGATGCGGATGGTGCTTGTGGCATGTCCGGCTTCGGCAATTACCAATGCAGTTGCCGCACTTGCGATGCCTTTCATGCCGTGATGCTCAGCCAACCAGAACCGGGTGAAGTCGGCGTCTTCGGCAGCCTTGGCCATTCTCCGTGTCATCGCAAGTGCTTGGGATACCGTGCCGCCTTCTACAACGGGGCAAAGATCGAGAATTGAAAAGGCTGTCATGGAGCGGTCTTTCGTTCGGGGATTGGCATTGGAAACCTGCGTGACAATATGTAGGTGTCGCGATTGCCGATGAAAAGTCCATTGTTCAAAAATATTTTTACTTGTTCGGCGTGAAATCTTAGCGTTCAATCGGAACAGGGCTGATTGTTGCTGCCTGCCTTTGCATATGACCAACGCCAACCCGTGTGAGCAGATGATCAAGAAAACAATCCAGACCAGAAACCTGCAGATGGCTTATCACGAAGCAGGTGAAGGTCCACTTGTGGTTCTGCTGCATGGGTTTCCCGAGCTTGGCTCAACCTGGCGCCATCAAATCAAGGCACTTGCCGAAGTCGGGTACCGGGCTATTGCACCGGATCAGCGCGGCTATGGCGGTACCGATGCGCCTCTGAAAGTAGAAGCCTATTCAATCCTCGATCTGGTTGGTGATGTGATCGCACTGCTTGATGCGCTCATGGCCGAGCAAGCGGTGGTTGTCGGGCATGATTGGGGCGCGCCAATTGCCTGGGCGACAGCCTTGTTGCGTCCGGACCGCGTTCGCGCGGTGGTGGGGCTTTCAATTCCCACCGGACCGCGATCATCAGCACCGCCGATTGAGTTGATGCGACAAAATGCCGGCGATGATTATTACATGGTTCAATTTCAAAAGCCGGGGCTGACCGACGCCCGCTTGGCATTGAATGTGCGCGAGAGTTTGTTGCGTGGTCGCTATAGCGCGTCGGGCGATGTGCCCGAAGACCAGCGCTGGGTGCCGACAGATGGCGGTTTCTTCGATACAAGTGTGCTGCCGGGACCAGCAGAGATTCCGGATTGGCTGGACAGTGATCATCTTGATGACCTAACCGAGAATTTTGAGCGCACGGGATTTACCGGAGGCTTGAACTGGTACCGGAATCTTGATCGGAACTGGCGATTGATGGCACCGTTCGACGGCATGAAAATTTTGCCNCCGGCTTTGTTCATGACCGGGGAGCGGGATCTCGATTTTTTGGGAAATCGCGGGATGATCAAACGGCTGAAGGCTTTCGTGCCCAATCTGCGCGAGACCATCATTATGCCGGGCGCAGGCCATTGGTTGGGTGAGGAGCGGCCTGAAGAAGTCAATTCGGCGTTGCTGAAGTTCCTTTCCGAGCTTTGATTAAGACTTTTGTTTTTGTTTTGTTCACATTTTTGATGGAATGCTCTTGCAAGGACAGCTAGGGTTTTNTCATGANAGAAGCGATTCGAATCATCGGCATCGATCCGGGACTNCGCCGCACCGGATGGGGAATAATTGACAGTCAGGGNAATTCCTTGCGTTTTATTGCTGCTGGAACAGTACGCTCGGATGAAAAAACCGATATGGCCTCGCGCTTGTGGCAGCTGTNTGAGGGTTTGGAAACAGTCATCCATTCTNATCAGCCGCACGAGGCAGCNGTGGAGCATACATTCGTCAACAAGGATGCATCTGCAACACTGAAACTCGGTCAAGCGCGCGGTGTCGCCATGCTTGTGCCTGCAAGGGCCGGTTTGAGGGTTGGTGAATATGCCCCCAATGCGGTCAAGAAAACCGTGATTGGCGTTGGCCATGGGGACAAGAAGCAGATCAAGACCATGGTAAAAGTGCTGATGCCGAAAGCGGAATTCGACAGTGACGATGCCGCTGATGCGCTGGCTATCGCCATCTGCCATGCCCATTATCGGACTTCAGTTGTCTGGCGTCAGGCTGCGGAGTAGTTGATGATCGGGAAACTCAAAGGGACGGTAGACGAAATCGACGGTGATCTGGTGCTGATCGATGTGCATGGGGTTTGTTACGCCGTGTCATGCTCTTCGCGTACATTGTCGCGGCTTAATGTCGGCGAGGCGGCTGTTCTCAATATCGAGACTTATGTGCGCGAAGACCAGTTCCGGTTGTTTGGTTTCATCACACTGTTGGAGCGTGAATGGTTTCGGCTGTTGCAAAGTGTGCAAGGCGTGGGCGCAAAGGTGGCGTTGGCGGTTCTTTCAACACTGAGCCCTGCGGAAATAGCCAATGCTGTTGCCCTGCGTGATGTCACCATGATCAGCCGGGCACCCGGTGTCGGCAAGAAAGTCGCCGAACGCATTGTCACAGAATTGAAGAACAAGGCGCCGGCCTTTGCGGGTGAGGCGTCGGCCGGAATTGGTCTGAAGCAGGAACTAGGCGAAGGTGTCGCCTCTGGGCCTATCACGGATGCGGTTTCAGCGCTCTCGAACCTGGGTTACACACGTGAGCAGGCAGCCAATGCGGTTTCCGCGGCGCTGAAAACTGCCGGTGAAGACGCTGACGCGAGCAAACTGATCAGGCTCGGCCTGAAGGAGTTGTCGCGGTGAGTGGTCGATTAAAACGGGCCTCGGTTTCAAACAGGAATTATGATCTACCATGAGTGAAGCGGACCGTCTCATCAATCCGGACAAGCGCGGCGAAGATATTGAGCAAAGCCTGCGGCCGCAATCGCTTGACGATTTTACCGGGCAAGCTGATGCGCGCGCCAATCTCAAGGTTTTCATTGAAGCAGCAAAAGCACGCGGCGAAGCGCTGGACCATGTGTTGTTTGTTGGACCACCTGGGTTGGGCAAGACGACATTGGCGCAAATCATGGCTAAGGAACTGGGTGTCAATTTCCGTTCGACGTCCGGACCGGTGATTGCAAAGGCTGGTGATCTGGCAGCTCTTCTGACCAATCTNGAAGAAGGCGATGTGCTGTTCATCGACGAGATCCACCGGCTCAGTCCGGCGGTTGANGAAATCCTTTATCCGGCCATGGAGGATTTTCAGCTCGATCTGATTATTGGCGAAGGGCCAGCAGCGCGGTCGGTGAAAATCGAGTTGGCTAAATTTACACTCGTTGCCGCGACGACCCGATTGGGGCTGTTGACCAATCCGCTGCGTGACCGGTTCGGCATTCCTGTCAGACTTCAGTTTTATACCGTGCCTGAACTTGAGCATATCGTTCAACGCGGTGCGCGGATCATGAGTCTGGGAATGACCGAGGATGGAGCACGCGAGATAGCGCGCCGGGCGCGGGGTACTCCACGCATTGCAGGCCGATTGCTGCGCCGGGTGCGCGATTTTGCCGAAGTGGCCAAGGCAGAAGCGGTCGACAGGAAAATTGCCGATGAGGCACTTACCCGGTTGGCGGTGGATGCGATGGGCTTGGACCAGCTTGATATTCGCTATTTGTCGATGATCGCGAATAATTTCGGCGGCGGGCCGGTGGGAATTGAGACCATTTCGGCAGGGCTTTCCGAACCGCGGGATGCGATTGAGGATATCATCGAACCCTATCTGATCCAGCAGGGATTTATCCAGCGCACACCGCGTGGCCGAATGCTGACCGGNCGGGCTTTTGCGCATCTGGGTATTGAAGCGCCAAAAGATTATGCGGCGACACAGTTTCGCCTGTCACTTGAAGACGAGTGAATCTGCCGTTGCGGTTAACTGCTGGCCAGTTTTGTAACGGTTTCACTGAGAAGCGCCAGACCGCCGGGTTGCCAGCCCAGTGCGCGCAGCTTGTCTGTCGTCATTGCCCTGACGGAAGTCTTGTCTGCGGGTTGAGGCAGCGCGTTGTGGCTTCCTGTCGCGTATTGAACATGTTCCAGAATGTCGCGCGTATCGGCAACAATATCGGATACATTGAACACTTCGCCGGCCACTTTTCCGCTTTCGGTTTCCAGCATCAGACGAACAGCTGCGGCTACGTCACGGCCATGGACTTCGCTGCCCGCACGCGGTGGAATGTGTACTCCATTGAGATAATCCGTAATCATCTGGTCCCATTTGTTGGGCCGCAGATTGCCATAGACTCCGGTAACCCGAAGACTGCTGCCTGAAAATCCTGGCTGTGTCATATTTGAGAGCACTTGCTCCGCCAGCAACTTGATCACGCCATAGAGTGAAGTGGGGGCAAGTACGGCACCCTCACTGAGCGGGCGTCTGTCCTGCACACCATCGTAAACGGCGCGACTCGAGAGAAACACACAGCGACTGATACCGGCAGTCCGGGCGGCTTCGAAAAGGGTTGTTGTCGCTTCGAGATTGACGCGACGAAAACCTGCGGGGTCATCGCCTTCTCCACCACGGTAGCGGCCGGGAAGATGGGAGAACGCGGCGTGGACGAAATAATAGACATCATCGAAGATGTGTGCCTGATCGGCTTCCGGATCGAGCGTCAGGGGGACGTGTTCGATTTCATGGGCGAACAGGCCAGCCAATGGTGGATAGCGGGAAGCGATTTTGACCCGATAGCCATGGGCCACCAGATCTTCGACGATGTACCGACCCACAAGACCCGTGCCGCCTGAGACCAAAACGGCTGTCATCAGGGATTGTCCAGCAAGGAGATGTCGGGCTTCTTGTTATCCGTCAGATAGGCTTGCCAGAGATCGATCAGTGGCTTGAGTTGAGCCGCTTTCGGGTGGTCCTGCTCCCAAGGTTTTTCGTATTGGAAGTGAATGAGCGAAATTGAGTTCCAGTCCCATAGCTCGGGTAGATTGAACCAGACATATTGCAGCATGTTGTAAAACACCGGCAGCCCGTGCCAATGCGGAAAGAAATCCTGCAGGAAGGTTTGGTCAGTGCGCCGCCAGAAGACATCGGGCACATCGAGACGCTTCATCATTGCATCGAATGTCTGTTTGGATGGCTTGGCGACGAAAACGCCTGAATTGAGACGGTGAAAATCTGCCAGGCTTTCATAGACATTGGGTGCAGCAGAAAATTCAGGATAGCCGAAAAGCTGGTCAATGTTGCGGATTACGATGGCATCAGCATCAATGAAGACACATGTATCGTATTCGGTGAGCTGCCAGAGCCGCAACTTGCAGAAATTGTCCAGTGGTGAATGAAACGTCGGTTTGCGGCCTTTGGTGAAAGGCGCGTTGGCGTGAAGTTTACCACGCGCGTGGCGCTCGTTAAAAGCATCGGAAGTATCAAGTAATTCAGTGGCAACCAGCCTGCAACCGAGATCTGACAGTGNGCCAAGATCGTCGATCGCAACTCCACCGGTATGAAGAATGACGATATCTGCCGAGGTGTCGGACCATGCCAGNGACCGGGCAAGTGCCGTGGCGCCAAGGGCGTAATCCTTGTTGGTAACAAGCGTCACATAGGCTTTGGTGGAAGCAGCCGGCCTGTCTGATTTCAAACCGGCTGCCATACCTTGGATTCCACTCATGATACGGATCGGAGCGATTTGCCTTCCGGGTCAGCATTGACATGCGGAGCGATTTCCTTGGTCCAAGCCGAAGTGGAAGGAACCCGCGCGCGATCCACGCGGTAAGCGAATTTCTTGGCCACATCGACAACTTCGGATAGCAGGCCATCTTCCAGTTTTGTAGGGTTGAGGCCCAAAGACATGAACTTATCGTTGTTGACCACAAGTTCGTTTTCCGCTGCTTCCTTTCGTGGATTTGGAAGATAGGCAACTTTTGCGCCTGTCAGTTTGGCCACCATTTCGGCCAGATCACGGACCCTGTGGGTTTCCGTCATCTGGTTGAAGATTTCGACGCGATCGCCGCGCTTAGGCGGGTTTTTCAATGCAAGTTCCACGCAACGAACCGAATCGCGAATATGGATGAAGGCCCGTGTCTGGCCGCCGGTGCCATGAACCGTCAGCGGATAGTCGATTGCAGCCTGAATAAGAAAGCGGTTGAGCACGGTGCCGTAATCGCCATCATAATCGAAGCGGTTGATCAGTTGNGGGTTGATCGCGGTTTGGGGGGTGTGGGTGCCCCAGACAATACCCTGATGCAGATCGGTTATGCGGAGGCTGTCGTTCTTGGCGTAGAACTGGAAGATCAACTGATCGAGGCATTTGGTCATATGGTAGATTGAGCCGGGATTGGCCGGATAGAGAATTTCCTGCTCGACGGTTTCACCGGCCATGGTTTTGATGCCAACCGGCAGATAACCTTCAGGTATGGCCGCACCCACTGTTGAATAGCCGTAGACACCCATCGTACCCAGATGAACCAGATGAGCATCCAGTTCGAGCTCGACCATTGCATTGAGCACATTGTGGGTAGCGTTGACATTGTTGTTGACGGTGTAATTTTTATGCCGGTCCGATTTCATCGAATAGGGTGCTGCGCGCTGCTGTGCAAAATGCACAATCGCATCGGGACGGTTGTCGGCCAGCCAGCTCTTCAGAAGTTGATAATCCTTGGCTAGGTCGATCAAGTGGAAACGTATGCGTCTGCCGGTTTCGGCATGCCAGATACGCGTGCGCTCCTGAATGGAATCCATCGGGGTGAGGGATTGCACGCCAAGCTCGGTATCAATCCAGCGACGAGACAGGTTGTCGATGATGTGGATTTCATGGCCCTGTTCGGACAAATGAAGCGCAGTAGGCCAGCCGACGAAGCCGTCGCCTCCGAGAATTGCAATTTTCATGTTTGTGACTCCTGTATTCCGTCCGCCTTATGCGTCTGTCATAAGTTAGAATTGTGACAGTGCAACTACCCAGACAAAAGCACGGAATATGCGCTGTGGAAAGGTCGCAAAGATGGTTGAAGAAGCGGGTGACATGGAACTGGCAGGAGACATGGTTGGGCATGAGCATGTTTTGCGCCAAAGGGTCTATTATGAAGACACCGATTTTTCGGGGGTTGTCTATCATGCCCGTTATCTCCATTTTCTGGAGCGTGGACGCACGGATTTGATCCGTCATCTTGGTGTTAGCCAGAGCGGGATCCACCAGACAGATAACCCGGCCGACGCCGTTGCATTTGTGGTGCGTCGCATGGAAATTGACTTTCAGTCGCCTGCGCGGATGGACGACATCCTGACAATCCGGACCCGCTCTGATGAAATCAAGGGCGCGCGGATGACATTGGTTCAGGAGATCGAATGCGAAGGGCGGACATTGATTACGGCCAAGGTGCTGGTNGCGGTCGTCAATGGTCTGGGCCGCGCGCGGCGCTTGCCAGAGGCCTTGCAGGCGAAATTCCTGCAGGCNCANNAATAGACAAAGGAAAGCAGATTAATGGTCGTGACGTCGGAANGTGAACTCAAGAAGCTCCGTGATATTGGCCAGATTTGCGGAAAAACGATCAAAGTCATGGCTGCGGCCATCGAACCGGGAATTTCGACTGCCGAACTGGATATGATTGGCCGAAAATATCTGGAAGACCACGGAGCCCAGTCTGCACCGGAGGTCTGCTACGAATTTCCTGGCGCCACCTGTATTTCGGTCAATGACGAGGTTGCCCATGGCATTCCGGGTGACCGCAAGATCAAANCAGGCGATCTCGTCAATATTGATGTTTCTGCCGTCAAAGATGGTTTTTTCGGCGACACTGGTGCATCCGTTGGTGTCGGACAGATGCGCAAGAAGACGGAAAAGCTGCTGCGTGACGGCAAACGGGCGATGTGGTTGGGAATCAATCAGGTCAAGACCGGCAGGCGCCTCTCAGTGATCGGAGAAGCAATCGGCACATTTGCCAGCAAGAATCGCTATACGCTAATTGAAAACCTTGCGAGTCATGGTATCGGACGTTCACTCCATGAAGAGCCGACCGAAATCGCGACGTGGCCTAACAAGGGCGACAAGCGTATTATGGAAGACGGATTGGTGTTCACAATTGAACCATTTCTTTCCTTGGGAGGCGTTTTTGCCGATGGAAATGATGACCACGACGACGAGTGGACCCTGTATTCNCACCCAAATGCACCGACGGTTCAGTTTGAACACACAGTCGTTGTTGGGCGTAACGGACCCATCATTCTGACTTTGGTCGATTGAGCGGCCACCTGGCCCACGAATCCTAACCGAACCTTAACCATAACAGCTTATGAACAGGTCAGACTGGCAAGTGTGGTGGTTTGCGCCATGCTTTAACCAAAATTGGACACGAGAAAGCCAATTCGCGTGGGGCAGAGCGCCCTGTTTGGCGGTTTTCCGGTCAAAGAGTTTGTCTTGGCCGCCCGGTTTTGCCGCCGGGCGTTTGGATTCGAGGGCTATTAAATGGAACAGGTTGGACTTGCCGCAACCAGTGAAGTGACCTTGTGGTCGCTGTTCATTCAGGCGGGATTTGTCGTTAAATTCGTGATGCTCGGCCTTATCGGCGCTTCGATTTGGACCTGGGCGATCATTGTAGACAAATTCGTCACTTTCGGCCGTGTGGGTCGGCAGCTCGACAAATTCGAGCAGGTGTTCTGGTCGGGTCAATCGCTCGAGGAACTCTACAGGACGCTTTCGGATCGCAAATCTTCCGGCATGGGCGCAATCTTTGTAGCTGCAATGCGGGAATGGAAAAAATCGTTCGAACGCGGTGCCAAGTCGCCCATCGCGCTCCAAATGCGGATCGACAAGGCGATGGACGTCACTCTGGCGCGTGAAGCTGAGGCGCTGGAAGCGCGGCTCGGGTCGCTGGCAACCATTGGGTCTTCAGCGCCATTTGTCGGGCTGTTTGGTACGGTTATCGGCATCATGACATCGTTTCAAGCGATTGCAGGATCGAAATCTACAAATCTTGCGGTGGTTGCACCGGGCATTGCAGAAGCTTTGTTGGCAACGGCCATCGGGCTTCTGGCGGCCATTCCTGCGGTTATCGCCTACAACAAGTTTTCNGCTGATGCAGGCAAGCTGACTGCNCGGCTGGAAGGTTTTGCCGATGAGTTTTCAGGCATACTGTCTCGTCAGATTGATGAGCGCCTGCAACCTCGCGAAGCAGCCGAGTAACCACAACGGTTCGAACGGAGACACACAATGGGCATGTCTGTATCAGGCAATCAGGGGCGGGGATCGCGACGGGGACGTCGCGGACGCAAGCAACTGGTCAGCGAAATCAACGTGACGCCGTTTGTCGACGTGATGTTGGTATTGTTGATCATCTTCATGGTTGCCGCACCGCTTCTAACCGTGGGCGTACCTATTGATTTGCCTGAAACGCAAGCAGCAGCGCTCAATTCAGAGACCCAACCAATCACGATCTCGGTCAATTCTGATGGCCAGATTTATTTACAGGAAACTGAAATCCCGATTGATGAGGTCGTGGCCAAGCTCGAAGCCATTGCAACAACCGGTTACAAAGAGCGGATATATGTTCGTGGCGACACCAATGCCGATTATGGCACCGTGATGAAGGTAATGGCGCGGATCTCCGCTGCCGGTTTCCGCAATCTCGGTTTGGTGACGCTTCAGGAACAGGACAGCTAGCGGCCAGCCCATGAAAGGCAGTCTCATCATATCGGCTGGACTACACGCGCTTCTTCTGGGGTTCGCGATGTCCAACTTTTCGTCTCCGCGGACTCTCGAGGTTGCCGAAGTCGAGGCGATGCCTATTGACATCATCCCAATTGAACAACTGACCCAGATTCAGCAGGGAGACAGAAAAGCAGCTCTCGCCGAGATCGCTGCACCCAAGCCAACCTCCCGCCCCGAACCGGTCAAAGATGCCGCAAATGTCGGTGAGAATTCTGTCGATCTGAGTGCTGCCAAGGCTGCAAAGCCTTCTAAACGGGAAGTGGTGGCCGAGGCGCCGCCGAAAGAGGCTGAAGCGCCCGTCGTGACACCGGAACCCGAAGTCAAACCGGAACCAAAGCCAAAGCCGGTGGAAAAGGCTGAGCCTGCACCTGTTGCAGAACCCGTCGCCAAGCCGGTTGCAGAACCTGCAGCAGAAAAACCGGCCGAGAAAAAGCCGACCGAAGTTGCAGCCCTTTCACCGCAACCAGACCCGGTGGCTGAAGCCATTGAAAGCGCACCTGCTGAGCCACAGTTTGAAAGCCTGCCCAATGCCGGGCCAGTACCTCAATCGCGTCCAAAGCCAAGCCAACCAGTAGAGACCAAGCAGGCAGAAGCCAAACCGGCTGAAACCAGGCCACAGGAATCGGCAAGTGCGGCCTCTTCCAAAAAGAGTGATTTCAATGCTGATGAGATTGCAGCTCTCCTCAACAAGGATGAGGCAAAGGGCGGCGGTGCCAAGCGCTCAACCGAAACTGCGTCACTGGGTGGATCAAAAGCCACGCGCGGCAATACACTGAGCCTGAGCGAAATGGATGCCCTGCGCGGCCAGATACAAAAACACTGGAGTATTATCCCGGGCATGGCCGATGGTCAGGATGTCAGGGTGACGGTGCGTATGCGGCTTGACCAAAGTGGCAACATTATCGGAAACCCGAAAGTTGAAACTTCCGGCGGCGCGCCGGGAACTCAACGGACACTCGCGGGTTCTGCAACAAGGGCAGTGCTTAAAGCACAACCCTATACTTTGCCTGCTGAAAAATATGATTCATGGTCGGAAGTTGTCGTTAACTTCGACCCTAGCCAGATGTTCTAACCATGAGGCTGATTAACATGGGTAACCTGCGTCAATTCCTGGTGCTGTTTGCTGTTATTTGTACCGTCACAGCAGGTCTTGCCACTCGACCCGCATTTGCGGTGGTCGAAATCAATATCAACAAAGCCAATGTCGAGCCGTTGCCGGTGGCGATTACCGATTTTCGGGCCACCGATGACCTTGGCGCCAAGATTTCCGGTGTGGTTGAGGCTGATCTCAAGCGCTCTGGGCTGTTTACCCCGATCAACCGCGCAGCCTTCATTGAAAAGATCGCCAATCCGGACCAGACCCCGAGATTTGCCGACTGGACAGCAATCAACGCGCAAGCGTTGGTGACCGGTCGCGTGGTGCGCGAGCCAGATGGACGCTTGCGCGCCGAATTCCGGCTGTGGGACACGTTTGCGAATCAGCAGCTTTCTGGTGAACAATTTTTCACTCGTCCGGAAAATTGGCGCCGGGTGGCCCACATAATCGCTGATGCAATCTACCAGCGGCTGACCGGTGAAAAAGGTTACTTTGACTCCCGGGTGGTTTTTGTTTCCGAATCCGGACCGAAAAATGATCGCAAGAAACAACTGGCGATCATGGATCAGGATGGCGCCAATGTGCGTATGCTGACTTCAGACAAAGACATTGTGTTGACGCCGCGCTTCTCACCAAGTCGACAGGAAATCACATATATGTCGTTTGAGGGCGGCCAGCCAAGAGTGTATCTTTTGCAGTTGGAAACCGGCCAACGTGAACTGGTCGGAAATTTTCCGGGCATGACGTTTTCGCCGCGGTTTTCGCCTGACGGGCAGCGCGTGATCATGAGTTTGCAACAAGGTGGCAACGCCAATATCTACACCATGGATTTGCGCTCACGGGCAACAACACGGTTGACCAACACCCAGGCTATCGACACTTCGCCCTCCTATTCCCCTGATTCCAGCAAGATCGTGTTTGAAAGCGATCGTGGTGGACGTCAGCAGCTTTATGTGATGGGTGCTGACGGCTCGGGGCAAACACGAATCTCGTTTGGTGACGGGTCGTACTCCACGCCGGTTTGGTCACCTCGCGGCGATCTGATCGCGTTCACAAAACAATCGGGCGGAAAGTTCTCCATTGGGGTTATGCGTCCTGATGGTTCGGGTGAGCGCATTCTGACAACAGGATTCCACAATGAAGGACCAACCTGGGCGCCCAATGGTCGCGTCCTGATGTTCTTCCGCCAACCGGCGGGCGCTGGTGGGCCGCAAATATATTCGATCGATCTGACCGGCTATAACGAGTTACAGGTTTCCACACCGGGTTATGCTTCCGACCCGGCCTGGTCGCCACTTCTTGAATAAGTCGAATTCTTGCCGCGTTGATGCCGCATTCTGGCGTCAAATGGGCCGGAATAGGTAAAAATTTACCAGTTGTTTACCTTCCCAGTTCAGCGCCGATTAACTGCAGTAGGTTAGAAATGGTCAACCAACTTTTTTTAAGGAGACCGGCCATGGGCCGCTATCAAGCACTTGTTCGCAATCCGGCAGTCATCACACTTTTCATGATGCTGGCCATCACCGGGTGTGCCACCAAAAAGAACCTGCCGAACAATGCCAGCGAGCTGGGATTGAATTCCGCTTCGCCGGGTTCGCAGCAGGATTTCACAGTTAATGTCGGAGATCGCATTTTCTTTGACACGGACTCTTCGGCCATTCGTCCTGATGCGGCTGCAACGCTTGACAAACAGGCACAGTGGTTGATGCGATACGCACAATATCAGATCAATGTTGAAGGTCATGCCGATGAACGCGGCACCCGCGAGTATAACCTTGCATTGGGCGCGCGCCGTGCTGCCGCCACCAAGGCCTACCTTGCTTCCAAGGGAGTGCCGGCAAACCGGATGCAGTCGATCTCCTATGGCAAGGAACGCCCGGTTGCCGTTTGTGACAACATCTCATGCTGGTCGCAAAACCGCCGTGCAGTCACCGCACTTGGTGGTGGTGCCAGCTAAGCACNGTTTGTGCAAAACAANNGAACCAAAGGCGGCCCTTGTGGCCGTCTTTTTTTTGGTTGATCATATTTTGGCCGGTTTGACGTTTATTCAGTGGACCGCAAGAAGATAACCCGCCGGGAAAACCCGTGCACAAAACAGGCTGAAGATCGATATTTGGTCTCAGAACCGGGAGACAAGGTTGAATTTGATGAAGAAAACGCGTGACTTGGCTTTGTCGGCCGTGATGGCCTCATCGCTTATCTGGGGCATGGGGGCCTTTGCATCTCCCGCTCAGGCAACACCGCTTTGGCCGAAACTGTCATCTCCGCAAAGCCAGCCTGTTTCGCCGCAGACGGGCAATGTGATCAAGGCCCAATCTGCAAACCAGACTTATCAGATCGGGCAACTTGAAGAACAGATTCGAAGTCTCAACGGGCGCATCGAGGAACTGGGTTTCCAGCTTCTGCAAATGGAAGAGCGCATTCGTCAGATGCAGGAAGACAATGAATTTCGCTTTCAGCAGCTTGAAGGTGGCGCAACAAATATGGGTGACCGCAGCGATGCGGGCCCGGCAGTGACCGAACAACCAATGGACCACGCCACAGGGGAAAATCTGCCGGGCGTGGAAAATTCCACCACCGCATCTACCAATCCGGTTGCTGGGCAGGGAGCCGGTGAACCGCCACGCACACTTGGCACCATCACGTTTGATGCGAATGGTAACCCTGTCGATTCNGGTCAGGGCAATTCCGCGACCGGCAATGAAACGGCTGCGCTTGATAACCCGAATGATCTTTATCAGGCGGGCTACAGTCATATGTTGGCAGGTGACTATCAGCTTGCCGAGCAAATTTTCCTGGACTTTGTTCAACTGCATAATTCGGACCCGCAAATGCCGGATGCGATGTTCTGGCTGGGCGAAGCACAGTTTTCGCAAGGTCGGTATAAAGAGGCCGCACAGACTTTTCTCGATGCCCACAAGCGGTATCCACAGGCTGCCAAAGGCGCTGATACCATGTTGAAGCTCGGCATGTCGTTGGCAGCGCTGAACAAGAATGAACCGGCTTGTTCGACCTATCGCCAACTGGTCAGCAATTATCCGGCTGCCTCCCAGGCTGTTCGAAACAAGGTGAAGCAGGAGCAGCAGCAGGCACGCTGCTAGCCATGACGGCGCACCATTGTTCGGAGATCGGTCTCAAAACCACGGTTTCCAGATTTTTAGAAAATTTTCATTCTGACCAGCCGTTCGGAATTGCGGTTTCCGGTGGCAGCGATTCGACCGGTTTGCTGATCGCGTTGAGCCAGTTGACCGCGCCTGACCGATTGGTGGCCCTGACCGTGGACCACGGATTGCGCTCCGGTTCGCGTGAGGAAGCAGTGGCTGTTGGACAGCTTTGTCGGCGGCTTGGCATTCGTCACGAAATTTTGCAATGGAAGGGAGAGAAACCAGCGACCGGTATTCAAGCCGCCGCGCGAAACGCCCGTTACAGATTGCTTTCGGATGCCGCACGAAAATTCCAGTTGGGTGCGATTGTGACCGCACATACGGTCAATGACCAAGCGGAAACGCTGGTTATGCGCAAGCGGCGAATTGCGGGCGACGCAGATTGGGCAAAGGGTTGGGGCATGGCAGGTATTCCACCTGCGACGCTTTACGATGAAACGGTTTGGTTCGTTCGTCCCTTTTTGAGCGTTGATCGCTCGGCGATCCGTTCGTTCCTCGGGCAAAACGATATTGGTTGGTCGGATGATCCCAGTAATGAAGACACTCGTTACGAGCGGGTGCGTGTGCGAAAGGCCGGCCCGGTTCTCAATCGGCCGTATGGTCGGGTCTGGGAAGCGCGTTCGGAGTGGTCGGGCTCCATCGCAACAGTTCTGAATGGAAATGTCACCCGCACCGAGAACGACTGTTTCTATTTGGAAACGGGCGATCTGACAGTTGCGATGGTGGAGGCCACGCTCGCGGTACTGATTGATGTGGCAGGTGGCCGCTCACGGGGGATCGACAAGAACGGGCGAGAGCGCTTGAGAGAGTTTGTTTCAGCATCTGCTCCAGCGACCCTGACTGTTGGCAGAACCGCGCTATCTCGCAAGTCAGATCAGATTAAACTGCAGCGCGAGCGACGAAACATTCCGCGGGTTGAACTTGCGCCTGGCGATGTGGTCACGTGGGATGGCCGCTACCGGATTTCCTATCCGTCCACTGGAAACAGTGATCGACCGCCAGTCGAAGTACGTGGTGATCATGCGTCCGGAATTTTGCCAGAATTCCATGTTAGCGGTGGAAACCCGGCAAATATTTTGGTTCAACGGTTAAGCGGCAGGGCTTCCAGGCTATTGCCGGTTTTCGAGGTTGCCCAGGCAAATGCGATAGCGCGCATTTGCGGCAGGGGGCCATTTCCGGCCTGTCCTTGGAGAAACTGGATGATTAGTGCCCTAGTTTGAGGTGCAATCACCTTGTGAAAGTGGGTGTGGAAACCTATGTTATGATGTATGTCCGGCGCAACTGCGTCGCAATGGTCCCGTTGTGGACCCTACCCTTTGGGGATGAGGATGAATCCGAATTTACGAAACTTCGCTTTGTGGGCAATTATAGCGCTTCTTTTGATCGCGCTCTTCAACATGTTCCAGAGCCCGACTCAACAAAACACCGGCCGGGAAATTGCCTATTCGCAATTCCTCAAGGATGTCGATTCTGGTCGGGTTCGTGATGTGACAATTGTTGGTAACCGCATTTCAGGTAACTACAAGGACACCGCCGGGGGGTTTCAGACCTATTCGCCCGGTGATGCCAATATGATTGCCGAACTGACCGGCAAGGATGTGGCTATTACCGCCCGTCCGGAGACTGATGGTTCCAATACCTTGGTTGGTTATCTGGTTTCATGGCTTCCAATTCTGCTTATTCTTGGCGTGTGGATCTTCTTTATGCGGCAAATGCAGGGTGGTTCGCGCGGTGCAATGGGTTTTGGAAAGTCGAAAGCCAAGCTTTTGACTGAAGCCCATGGGCGTGTGACTTTTGCTGATGTTGCTGGTGTTGACGAGGCAAAGCAGGATCTGGAGGAGATAGTTGAGTTTCTCCGTGATCCGCAGAAGTTTCAACGGCTGGGCGGCAAGATCCCACGTGGCGTGTTGCTCGTTGGCCCTCCCGGGACCGGTAAGACACTGACAGCGCGTGCCGTGGCTGGCGAAGCCAATGTGCCGTTCTTCACCATTTCCGGCTCTGATTTCGTTGAAATGTTTGTTGGCGTTGGTGCTTCGCGTGTCCGTGACATGTTCGAACAGGCCAAGAAAAACGCACCCTGCATCATTTTCATCGATGAAATTGACGCAGTCGGCAGGCACCGTGGTGCCGGTCTTGGCGGCGGCAACGATGAGCGCGAGCAGACACTTAACCAGTTGCTGGTGGAGATGGATGGTTTTGAGGCCAATGAGGGCGTGATCCTGATTGCTGCAACAAACCGTCCTGACGTGCTTGATCCTGCTTTGATGCGCCCGGGTCGTTTTGACCGTCAGGTCGTTGTGCCATTGCCGGATGTCAATGGCCGCGAAAAAATCCTTAAGGTCCACGTGCGCAATGTTCCTATTGCTCCAAATGTCGATTTGCACATTCTCGCACGGGGCACGCCCGGATTTTCCGGTGCTGATTTGATGAATCTCGTCAATGAAGCGGCCCTCATGGCCGCGCGCCGCAACCGTCGCATGGTCACAATGTCCGAGTTTGAAGACGCCAAGGACAAGGTGATGATGGGCGCGGAACGCAAGTCCATGGCAATGTCGGACGAGGAAAAGCGGACAACTGCCTATCACGAAGCCGGCCACGCCATCATTGCGTTNAAAATGGCCGGTATCGATCCGATCCATAAGGCAACAATTATTCCGCGTGGACGAGCGTTGGGTATGGTNATGACTTTGCCTGAAAGCGATCGTTATTCGATGAGCCAGGAAAAAAGCATTGCACGGTTGGTGATGCTGTTTGGTGGCCGTGAAGCTGAAATCCATACTTTCGGTCCGGAAAAAGTCACAAATGGTGCGTCCGGTGATATTCAGATGGCTACTCAGCTTGCTCGCTCCATGGTTATGGAGTGGGGTATGTCTGACAAGCTTGGTCGCGTGCGTTATTCGTCGAACCAGCAGGAAGTGTTCCTTGGTCATTCGGTCTCGCAGCAAACCAATATTTCCTCCAATACTGCCAAGCTGATTGACGAGGAAGTGCGCTCCTTGATTGAGCAGGCAGAAACGGCTGCCCGTAATATAATCCAGGAAAATGCTGAGCAGTTTGAAGCCATTGCCCAAGCTTTGCTTGAGTTTGAAACTCTGACTGGTGATGAACTTCGGGAATTGATGCAAGGCAAGCGTCCGACCCGAGAAGACCCTGATGAACCGCATACCCCACGGGGAACCGCGGTGCCAACCGCCGGTGCCAAAAAGGGAAATTCTGGCGACAAGGGTGATGAGTCCGATCCCGGCTTGGAGCCGCAACCGCAATAATTCGTGTGGGTTGTCTAAACCATATGAAAAAGGCGCTGGTTCTTAAAAACTGGCGCCTTTTGTCTTTTAAGCTGATTTCAATAAAGTTCGCGTAAAAAATGTAATTGAAACGATCTGTAATAAAAACTGATTTCGGGTGCATCGTGAAGACAGGCTAATTAGCTTGATGGAGAGCCAGCTCTAAAAATTATGTCGAACTGGCCAGATGCGAAACTGCATGTCGGGATATATGCAATTCGCTGGGGGTTTATATGAAAAAGCGCTATTTTGGGACAGATGGTATTCGTGGGCAGGCCAACAAGTCTCCTATGTCACCCGACATTGCGATGAAGGTCGGGATTGCAGTGGGCAATCTTTTTAAACGTGGCGATCATCGTCATCGTGTGGTTATTGGCAAAGACACCCGGCTTTCGGGCTACATGCTCGAAAACGCTTTGGTCGCCGGATTTACCGCTGCAGGACTTGATGTCTTTTTGCTCGGACCAATTCCGACACCGGCGGTGGCGATGCTGACGCGGTCCATGCGCGCCGATATCGGAGTTATGATTTCCGCTTCCCACAATCCTTATCAAGACAATGGTATCAAACTTTTCGGCCCGGATGGGTTCAAGCTGTCCGATGAACTTGAGAGCAAAATTGAGGCGCTGCTGGACGACGACATCACCATGCATCTGGCTCCAGCAGAAGCCATTGGCCGGGCCAAGCGTGTGGACGGAGTTCATGACCGTTATATCGAATTCGCCAAGCATACCATGCCACGCGACATTACACTGGCCGGTATGCGGGTGGCAATTGATTGCGCCAACGGTGCAGCCTACAAGGTAGCGCCTGCTGCTCTTTGGGAACTTGGAGCAGAAGTCATCACCATCGGCAACGAGCCTAACGGCACCAATATCAACCTGAATTGCGGATCGACCCATCCGGTTGCGCTGGCCCGAAAAGTTCATGAAGTGCGGGCCGATATCGGGATTGCGCTGGATGGTGACGCTGATCGGGTACTCATTGTTGACGAGAACGGTGCTATTATCGATGGCGACCAGTTGATGTCATTGATCGCGGAGTCTTGGGCTTCTGATGGTCTTCTTCGCGGCAATGGCATTGTTGCCACCGTCATGTCCAATCTCGGGCTAGAGCGCCATCTCAATGACAGAGGTATGGAGCTTATACGTACCAAGGTTGGCGATCGGCACGTGGTCAGTCATATGCGCGCACATGATTTCAATCTCGGTGGGGAGCAATCCGGGCATATTGTGATGTCGGATTTTTCGACCACAGGGGATGGTTTGATTGCAGCGCTTCAAGTGCTGGCTTGCGTCAAACGGATGGATCAGCCGGTTTCTGAAGTTTGTCGGCGTTTTCAACCGGTGCCGCAATTGCTGAAGAATATCCGGTTTGGTGGCGGTGAGCCGTTGAAAGACAAACACGTCAAACAGGCGATCGCAGATGCGGAAGCTGAACTGGCAGGCAAGGGCCGTTTGGTTATTCGTCCATCGGGAACCGAACCATTGATCCGGGTCATGGCTGAAGGCGACGATCTTCAGCAGATAGAAAAGATTGTCGATGGTCTGGTCAGCGTGATCTCGGATGTTCGTTCAGCTGCATAAAGCGCGTTGGGCTTACCGGCTTTATGCGTCACGCATCAAGTCTCTGTTTTTCCGCATGACTATTTCTCAAAACCGGTGACCACTTTTGGGAGACATGCTATCGCGCGGCGTGACACTCAACGATAAAGCGAACGTAAAATCCAGAGTGTGTATGGCGGCCAATTGGCCGCCTTTTTCATCAGCGAGCACCATGGATCAGATCGAATTCCAAGTCTGATAAAACCCAAACTTGGTAAACAGACGTGGTTAAGTCCAATTTAACCTTTGCAATTCATTATCCAAGACAGACGCAGGAGCGCACAACATCTCTTCGGGATGTGCTCACAGGTTATGATCATGGAGTTTGAGATGAAAACCACAATCCTGGCCGGCACTGCGCTGGCAATCCTGGGGATGAGCGCGGCAAAGGCTGCCGATATTCTACCGCCAATTGTCGAGGCCCCATATATTGAAGCCCCGGTCTATGAACCGGTCTCTGTGGCATCAGGTTGGTATTTGCGTGGTGATGTGGGCTATTCGTGGAACAAGCTTCGTGGCGCGGATTTCTTTCAAGGCTCAAACGCAACCTATGTTCCCTTCGCCAGTGCATCATTGCGTGGCGCCTATACGGTGGGAGGTGGCATTGGCTACAAGGCGACAGAACATCTGCGCTTTGACGCTACGCTGGATTTCACTGGTCGGAGCAGGTTTACCGGCTCGACTACAGGTAGCTGTGGTGTTGCAACGGCTTGCGTATCCACCGATACTTCATCCATGCAGGCTCTCAGCCTGATGGCGAATGCCTATGTCGACATCGGCACCTGGGGACGGTTCACACCTTACGTGGGCGCTGGTATTGGTGGCACACGGGTTGCCTGGGCAAATCTGAGTAACACGTCTTGCGATGCTTCGAACCCTGCAAGCTGTGACCCAACAGTCATTCATGAAGGCGAAACCAATTGGCGCTTCTCCTATGCGCTGATGGCTGGTACCACGATTGAATTGAATTGTGCGCTGAAAGCCGATGTTGGTTACCGTTATCGCAACGTCAAGGGCGGCAAGATGTTTGCCTACGCTCTCAACGGCGGCCCTGGCTATGATAGAGGCTTTTCAAGCCACGAAGTTCGCGGTGGTCTGCGCTATCAGTTTGGCGGATGCAATCAGGTCGCCGAAGTGCCGGCTTACACACCGCCGCCAATTTATAAGTAAGACCTGGCTACAAGTAAGTTCTGGTCAACTCGATTTAATCAAACCGCTCGGGACATCCCGGGCGGTTTTTTGTCGTTAAATCAAGGACATCCTTCGAACAAGTTTGAATTTCCAGATGTATTACATGGACAAACACGGTTAATGAACATGCTTAACCGGGACTTAACCAGTTTTGGCGATACTTTCCATCACAAGGCGACGGTTCTGGCGGTTTGCGCCGGATGTCAGATGTTTTCGGGAAGGACCCAACCATGTTCAAGCGCGTATTGTTGTCCTCGGCTGCAGCAATCCTGGCCGGAATGATTACTTCCGCCCATGCTGCAGATTTGGACAATATCATTTATAGCCCTGACCTCCCGGAAACCCAGCCGGTTGAGATTGGAAATGGCTGGTACCTTCGTGGAGATCTTGGCTATTCATTGAAAACCTCGGGTGCTGCCAACAGCTATCGGGTATATACCGCTGGACCTCCGGCCAGCTATTCAACAAACAGCTTTGCCAGTTCAACCCAAGAATCGGATTTCTCGGGTGGAATCGGCATGGGGTACAATTTCACAGACTATTTCCGGGCTGATGCGACATTCGATTACATGCACGGCCGTTTCAATGGCACCACCGTTTCGACAACGCCGTGCCCTGGAATGCCTGCTGGAACAACGTGCGCATCCAATGATCGTGCAAGCTTCTCGGCCTATAGTCTGATGGCAAATGGTTATGTCGATTTGGGGACATATGCAGGCTTTACCCCTTATGTGGGGGCGGGTGCAGGTATGACACAGGTTCGTTGGGATCCGTTGACCAATTCGTCTTATTGCGTGAGTGGCGGTACGGCCTGTCCGACTCCTGCAACGGTTGCTCCAGTTCAGCATCCGGGCAAGAACAGTTGGCGTTTCACCTATGCCCTGATGGCAGGCATGTCCTACGATATATCCAACAACCTCAAGCTTGATCTGGGTTACCGTTACCAGAAGGTCGGCTCGGGCGGCATGTTCGAGTTTGATTCCACAAGTGCCGCAGCCGGTGCGACCGGAACACAGGCTTCGGACCGTGGAATTGCCAAGCATGAAATTCGTGCAGGCCTGCGTTATTCGCTCTGGTAGAATTCACAGTTTATTTACCAAGTTTTTGTTTCAAAAGGGCGATTTCGATCGCCCTTTTTCTTTTTGGGTGCTGACAAAGAAGTTTCACTTGACTTGAATTCTTCCCGGACGTATCTGCCGAGGTGGGACACCTCTCCCCAACGAGAGGCTACTATCTGAAAGGGTAGACAATGACGAATATGACGAAACCGGACCTGCGTCCGGGCAATCCCTGTTTCTCTTCTGGCCCCTGCGCAAAGCGCCCTGGCTGGAGTCCGGAAGCACTCAGCGATGCTCCACTTGGTCGCTCCCATCGCGCCAAAGTCGGCAAAGCCAAACTCAAGCAAGCCATTGACATGACCCGCTCGATTCTCGGCGTTCCCGCCGATTATCGAATTGGAATCGTGCCTGCGTCTGATACCGGCGCTGTAGAAATGGCCCTATGGTCGATGCTCGGTGCACGTGGCGTCGACATGCTGGCATGGGAAAGCTTTGGTTCAGGCTGGGTGACCGATGTGGTCAAGCAACTCAAACTTGACGATGTTCGCAAGCTTGAAGCGCCTTATGGACAGCTTCCCGATCTCTCAGCGGTAGACTTTGATCGCGACGTGGTCTTCACTTGGAACGGAACCACTTCAGGTGTTCGCGTTCCAAATGCTGATTTCATTCCTGCCGGCCGTCAGGGCCTGACAATTTGCGATGCCACGTCTGCGGCTTTCGCGCAGGAACTGGATTTCGCAAAGCTCGATGTCGTTACATTCTCCTGGCAGAAGGTGCTGGGAGGTGAGGGTGGCCACGGGATGTTGATCCTGAGCCCGCGCGCGGTTAAGCGGCTCGAAACCTACACGCCTTCGTGGCCACTGCCGAAAATTTTTCGCATGACCAAGGGTGGCAAACTGATCGAAGGTATCTTCGTCGGCGAAACTATCAACACGCCATCGATGCTTTGCGTTGAAGATTATCTTGATGCCCTGAACTGGGCCGAGAAAATCGGCGGCAAGGACGCCTTAATAGCGCGCGCTGATGCGAATGCNNCGGTCATTCACGATTATGTCGAAAACAATGACTGGATCGCCAATCTGGCTGAAAAGCCGGAAACCCGTTCCAACACTTCGGTGTGTCTGGTTATTGCCGATCCTAAAGTTTCGGCATTGGAAGCTGATGCACAGGCAGCATTCGCAAAGGCCATCGTCTCACGCCTCGACAAGGAAGGCGTAGCCCTTGATATCGGTGCATATCGTGATGCGCCTGCTGGTCTGCGCATCTGGTGTGGGGCGACCGTTGAAACGGCTGATCTCGAAGCTTTGATGCCTTGGCTTGGCTGGGCGTTCGAAGCCGAAAAGGCAGCTCTCTCCCAGATTGCATGATTCACCAAAAAGGTTGCGGCGGTCCAGCCGCAACCAACCCCATACTTTTCATGACCTAAAAACGGAGGCCTGACATGGCACCTCGCGTACTCGTATCGGACCAGTTGTCCGAAACCGCTGTCCAAATTTTCAAAGACCGCGGCGTAGAAGTCGATTTCCTGCCCCAAGTAGGCAAAGACAAAGAGAAGCTGCTGGAAATTATCGGCCAATATGATGGTCTCGCCATCCGCTCGGCGACGAAAGCCACCGAGAAGTTGATCGCGGCGGCTGAGAACCTGAAGGTAATCGGCCGTGCTGGTATCGGCGTTGACAATGTCGATATCCCTGCGGCTTCCAAGCGCGGCATTATTGTGATGAACACGCCGTTCGGCAACTCCATCACCACTGCCGAACATGCCATTGCGTTGATGTTTGCCGTTGCCCGGCAGTTGCCGGAAGCCGATGCCTCGACGCAGGCAGGCAAGTGGGAAAAATCCAAATTCATGGGCGTTGAGATTACCGGTAAGACCCTTGGCGTCATCGGTTGCGGTAATATCGGCTCGATTGTTTGTTCCCGCGCCATTGGGCTCAAAATGCGGGTTGTGGCTTTTGATCCCTTCCTTTCGCTGGAACGTGCCAAGGAAATTGGTGTAGAGAAGGTCGAACTTGACGAATTGCTGGCTCTGGCGGATTTCATCACGCTGCACGTGCCGATGACCGAGAAGACCCGCAACATCATCGATGCAGCCGCATTGAAGAAGACCAAGAAAGGTGTGCGGATCATCAACTGCGCACGCGGCGGTCTGGTGGTTGAGGCGGATCTGGCCGAAGCGATCAAATCCGGTCATGTTGCTGGTGCGGGTTTTGATGTGTTCGAGGTCGAGCCTGCCACCGAGAGCCCGTTGTTCGGTCTTCCGGGTGTTGTTTGTACTCCCCATCTGGGTGCTTCAACGGCTGAAGCTCAGGAAAATGTGGCTCTGCAAGTTGCTGAACAGATGTCGGATTACCTGGTTCGCGGCGCTGTTTCCAACGCCATCAACATGCCGTCAATCAGCGCTGATGAGGCACCTCGCCTCAAGCCATTTATCCGCTTGGCTGATGTGTTGGGTACATTTGTGGGACAAGTAACCGAATCCGCCATCAAGGAAGTTGAAATTCTCTATGATGGTACGGTTGCGGAGATGAACACCAAGGCGCTGACAAGTGCAGCCCTAGCCGGTTTGATTCGCAGTCAGGTGTCTGATGTCAACATGGTCTCTGCCCCGATCATGGTCAAAGAACGTGGAATCATCCTGTCAGAATCAAAGCGGGACAAATCAGGTGTTTTTGATGGTTACATTCAGATGACGGTCAAGACTGCACGGCAGACCCGTTCTGTTGCCGGGACCTGCTTTGCCGATGGCAAACCACGTTTCCTCCAGATCAAGGGNATCAATCTTGATGCAGAAGTCGGCCAGCACATGGTTTACACGACCAATCATGATGTTCCTGGTATTATCGGAACCATCGGTAAGGTGTTTGGCGATGCCGGTGTCAACATTGCGAACTTCTCACTTGGTCGCGACAAGGCTGGTGGCGATGCCATCGCGTTGTTATATGTGGATGCTCCGGTCGAACAGTCTGTTCTTGATGAGCTGACAAGCCATGACCATGTGGTTTCGGCCAAGCCACTCACATTCAATGTCGACTAGTTCGTTGCTCGGTTTCATCGCTTTGCAACGGTGACAAAACAGCCTCCCAAGGCAACAAAGGCTCGCTCCGGAAACGGTGCGGGTNTTTTCTTTGGCTGATTGAAGTCAAGTGGAGGGTAGGGTGGGCTGCTTGTTGCTTTCGGCCAATCCTATGCCGCCCACAACCAGCGCCAGCGCCAACAGATGGTAGAGCTGAATAGCTTCGCGGAGGATGACAACCGCCATGAGAGTTCCAAATATCGGAACCAAGTTGATGAACAGCCCGGCGCGGTTCGATCCGATCAACTCATTGCCCTTGATGTAGAGTACTTGTCCGACGATAGCCGGAAAAATCGCGGTATAGGCAGCAATTGTGAATCCCTCGACGCCTGGAACAATGGTATTGCCCGCCAGGTATTCCCAAATGCTGAAGGGCAATGAGACCACAAATGCTGACAGCGCCAGAACCGAAATCAAACTTTGCCAGTGAATTTGTGGCTTATAGCGGAGCGCAACGGTGTAACCGCCATAAAACGTGATGGCAAAAAGCATGATGATGTCGCCCCGATTGAACGAGAGCGTGAGAAGGTTTTCCAAGCTCCCCGCCGAGGCGACGATGAAGACACCGGCCAAAGTCAAGAAAAACCCCACAACTTGCTGTGTGGACGCGGCTATCCTGAAAATCAGAAAGTTGGCGACGAATATTATCGCGGGCATTCCGGCCTGCTCGATGACGACATTGATCGCCGATGTATATTCCAGCGCCGAATAAAGCGAGACATTGAATGCAGTGAAGCCAATTGCGCCAAGGCCCGCTAGCAGGAGCCAGTGTTTGCGGATTTTTGCAAAATCGCGCCGTATTTGCGGCAAAGCAAATGTAACGAGGATGATCAACGCCAGACCCCACCGCATGCTCGTCAGCAACATGGGTGAAACCTTGCCCACCGCAAGTTTTCCTGCGATTGCGTTGCCGCCCCAGAACATGGTGGTGAGAAAGAGCAATAAATAAGCGCGTTGAAACATGGCTGGGTCCGGCAATATGAAAGCGGACCCTAGTCGGGACCAAAGGGGAAGGCAATAATGGCCGGTGTACAATGATGGCAATGGCTTTCTCTCGCGGAAAATTCGGTTCATTACCAGGAAAATGGGTGAAATTCCGGTTGGATAGCAGGGCAATGACTTGCGAAGGGTCGCGCAGACTGCTTCATGACGATATAGAAATGTTGATTTGGTTGTAGGCTGGTCTAGATGGCCAGTTCTGGAGGGTTATTCATGGCCAATGTGGTAGTCGTCGGTTCTCAGTGGGGCGACGAAGGCAAAGGCAAGATCGTCGATTGGTTGTCCGAGCGGGCCGATGTTGTGGTTCGTTTTCAAGGCGGACACAATGCAGGACACACACTTGTTATTGATGGTGTGAGTTACAAATTGTCATTGCTGCCTTCGGGTGTCGTGCGCAAGGGCAAGCTGGCGGTAATTGGCAATGGCGTGGTCATTGATCCGCATGCCCTGATTGCCGAGATCGAACGTCTGGCTAAACAGGGCGTCGAAGTGACTCCGGATAACCTGCGAATTGCTGACAATGCGACTTTGATCCTCTCGTTGCATCGCGAGCTTGACGGCATTCGCGAGGACGCAGCTTCGAATTC